>Ga0307518_10001689_pt1 | contig 16288 bp, 5 predicted proteins | sample 25_EM_MG_FD_203889 | JGI IMG/M metagenome (GOLD analysis project Ga0307518, IMG submission 203889) | Populus trichocarpa ectomycorrhiza microbial communities from riparian zone in the Pacific Northwest, United States - 25_EM | ecosystem: Host-associated > Plants > Roots > Unclassified | place...
AAAATTAGTATTTAATATTATTTAATAACACTACATAAATTAGAAAGATATCGCATGATGACGTAACATTTGTGGAATTTGATCGCAATTCTAATAATAAAGATATCACAATCTTTATTATTTAATATCACTACATAAATTAAAAAATTCAGTTTTTGTTGTTGCGCGCTTAAGAAACCATGAAAAATATAGTCCTTGTTGGATAGATTTTGTATGTAATGACATTGCATATAGTTTAATGGAATAATAAAAAATATTTGATATCAATATTATTTATTTCATGATGTAATAACATTAGTTAAATCTACAATATTTAAGTTAAAAATCATTAATATATATATATATATATATAACCTCAATTTGAAAAGCATTTTTTTAACCAAACACGTTAAAACTATTTTTTCTTCAACCTCAATTTCAACCACAGTTTTAACCAAATATCTATTTTTTCAAACCAATCTCAACTAAAAGTACTTTTTATAAAACAATTTTTTTCAAATCACAACTACAACAGCTACCGCAATACCAAACATACTCTTAGATACGTAGATATATTTATTCTTGAGATTTTAAAATATTTTTTAATTTATGATGGACGTAGTTTTTTAATTTTTTTTATTAAGTGTGAGACCTTCAACCTTTGACTAGTTAGCTTTTATATTTTTGTTAACTCTGTTTTTAAATAAAAAACAATTTGAAAAATAAATTGAAAAACAAAGCTACTGGAAAAAAAAACACTCACAGAGTTTCCTCTCTGCACTATCCAAATGCCCGATGAAATAGTTCATTTAAAGTTATGGAATTACTCTGCATCAATCCCATTTTGTTACTGTTATTTTCTATTCCTATTTAAATCATCGAATTTCCTTTTGGGTTGATGGTACCATACTATGTATCAGGTGGGCCAATTGGGATTTTCATTTGAGCTTCGATGCTCGAGCGGGCCCAGTTATATCCTTGGCATCAATATTTGATCTCCAGAAGCAAAAGTTTCGTAAAGTTCTGTATCAAGGGTTCCTGTCAGAGGTCTTCGTGCCATATATGGACCTAAATGAAGAGTGGTACTATCGAGTATTTTTTGATGCTGGTGAATATGGGTATGGCCTATGTGCAGTGCCACTTGAGCCACTTAGGGACTGTCCGGAAAATGCAGTTTTCATGGACGCTTATGTTGCAGACCACAATGGGACGCCTGTAAATATGCCTAATATCTTTTGCATATTTGAGAGGTATGCTGGAGACGTAATGTGGCGGCATACGGAGGCTGCTATACCAGGCAAAGTGGTTAGTGATTTTTTTTAATTTGTTTTTGGGGTTTGTTCAGTGGGCTTAATTTTGCGATAATTTTGTCTGAAACTAAATGGTGGTGGTGCAGATAAGAGAAGTTAGGCCAGAGGTGACCCTGGTTGTAAGAATGGTGTCTACTGTTGGCAACTACGATTACGTTAATGATTGGGAGTTTAAGCAAAGCGGCTCAATCAAAGTCACGGTAATAAACTCATTAAATGGGGAAGCTTGTTTTTCTGATGTCTAATCTAGCATCAAAATTGATTTGTTGTGATCACAGTTCCATTGCGTTAAAGCTAGGTTTGGTTCTAACATAGGCTACACAGGATAAAATTTGCATATTCTTGTGATTTCGTGGTGATCGTTACCTGCGTAAATGAAAACGCCGTATTTGATTCTGTTGACAAAATATGTTGCTCTTGAAGATGATATTTTCTCTTGATGGATTAGAATTAGCAGATTTCTATAGCCAACATAATTTGATTACCTCTAGCATGACAATAATGTTCTTGGATGACCTTCTGGTTCATATTTTTCGTGCAGGTTGGGTTGACTGGTTTGCTTGAAGTGAGGGGATCAATGTACACCCATAAAGATCAAATAAAAGAGGAAGCTTATGGTACATTGTTAGCAGAAAATACCCTGGGTGCAAACCATGACCACTTCTTTACTTACCATCTTGATCTTGATGTGGATGGCGATGCAAACTCATTTGTCAGGTCCCAGTTGCTAATGACCCCAGTGACCGATCACCGGTCGCCTAGGAGGAGCTACTGGAGGGTTGTGAGCGAGACAGCTAAAACGGAGTCTGATGCAAGGATTAAGCTCGGTGTAGCACAAGAAGATCTATTAGTGATTAATCCAAACAAGAGGACCAATATCGGAAACTTCATTGGCTACCGTTTGATCCCAGGGTCTGTTGCGGCCCCCCTCTTATCAGATGATGATTATGCACAAATTCGGGGAGCCTTCACCAAATACAATCTATGGATTACCCCATATAACAAGTCTGAAAAATGGGCGGGAGGGCTTTATGTTGATCAAAGCCGAGGAGATGATACCCTAGCAAGATGGAGCCTCAGGTACACGCCAGATACCAACAATTTTGATTTGTTGACTTTACGTAACAATCGTCACACTAACATTGTTGTGTCGACTTTTCTTGTTAATGCAGGAATAGGGAAATAGAAAATAAAGACATTGTGTTGTGGTACACATTGGGATTTCACCATGTGCCATACCAAGAAGATTTTCCGGTAATGACAACTCTTAGCAGTGGATTTGAGCTCCGGCCAGCTAATTTTTTCGAGAGCAACCCGGTGCTCAAAGTCAGACCACCCCAACCTGATAATTGGTCCAATTGCTCTAGAGCATAGCAACTTACGAATTCAATGGATTTTTGTTTTAAGAACCATGCAAAAACATCGACAATGCATTTCCTCCTTCCTTCAATCTCTGACCAATTTTACGGGATTATGTTCTTTCGAAAATAAATGTAATGTATAACGTGGATATAATTCTTTCATCCCTGAATGTTTTACATTCCTAAATTGTATAGAAAGACAATAGGTTTCGGAGCAGAAAGCCCAAGACCCGTCGCCGGCCAGGCTCAAGCTCAGGATCCAGCACAATTGATTGAGATAGGCAAGATCCAGACCTAGAAAAAATAGATCGGGCCTGACTTAAGCTCGGATCGAAGCTGGCCCAGCTCTTAAACGAGTTTGGCGGTCTCCCCTGCCTCTAGTTTGCGTCTAGGTGTCTGTGCGACAACCGTCCCATTCTCCAGATTGCATCGTGCAATTGTTTTTAGTCATGTACAGTAATAAATGTGAATTTTCTAAATTAAAGCAACTAGAGTATTAGACTCGGCTCGGGGTTGATCCGGCTAAGAAGCTAGATCTCGGGTTTTATGGGTCAATTTAGATTAACCCGAAAAAATTTAAAAAAAAAATAAAATTTAATATTTTATATGAAAAAGTTAAGACAAAAACAATGTAAATATAGGTTATACATATTGTAAATAATAAAGTTTAAAAAAATATTTTAAAAAGTTTTTTACGTCACATTAAAAAGATATTATGTTAAGCTTTTAAGTTGAAGTATTTAAATCAAAAAAGTTTTTTATTCCACATTGAAAAAACATAACTTTTTTCTTGAAAACATAGAGTATATATACTGACAGGTTTCAAATACTACATTAAAAACATACTATATTATCCTTTTAAGTTGAAGTATTTAAACCAAAATATTTTTTATCCCACATTAAAAAAATATAATTTTTTTCTTGAAAATATAGAGTATATATACTGATAGGTTTTAAATCCCACATTTAAAAAAAAACCGGGTATCGCTCGGGTCGTCCAGGTCACAGGTTGACCGGGTTTGATCGGGTCATTGCACTGGCTGACCTTTTAACAAAACCAAACCGGTCTGGCTCTCAGATCAACCTGCCAGCCGGTCCGGGTAATAACACTGCTTCAAGCTATTGACCTGTTGTCCCGTCACAAAGTCGCTGTTCCACTTAGAAAGTTTAAGACAAACAAAAACGCTTTTCGTGCCTGAAAGACAATAACTATTTTCGATTTGAGATGTAAGTACAATCTCTAATACATGCCTTGTTTAGAAAGAATTTTGTGAGGCTACTTGGAGGCTAAATCTTAGCGAGTCAAAGGAAACGCTTCGCAAGAATGCATTAAAACTTTGACATGCTTTACTCGGCTCGGTAAGTAGTTTGCGATTCTATAATTGAGATTAGGGATATAAGAAAAAATATCTAATATTTACATGCTGTTTGAAAAATTAAGATTTCAGTAAAAATAAAATTATCTCAACATTATTTACTCGATTTTAGTGTTCAAGAAGTTTAAAGTAATATAAACGAGTTCTATAATCCATTAAAATTATAGATTTATAAGCCACTCTAAAAATGGTGTGATTTGCTTCAAAATTGACTGATTAAAAATTAATATCATCAACACATTTCTCTTTCGTATATGTTTTGAATAGGTTTTTTAAAATCAAGAATAAATTTGGTAAATGATTCCATAATTTTAAAATATATTCCAAACAAAAACACTCAATTATCAAATCAAATTGATCTTTGAATTATTTGAAAACTCAAATTTTTAATGGTTTAAAGATTTAGACAATGTTTGATATTATAATAATAATTATTTTAAAATATTTTTATTTAGAAATATATTAAAATAATAATTTTTTTATTTTTTAAAATATATTTTTAATATTAACACATCAAAATTATTTAAAAATATAAAAAAATAATTTTCTTACAAACACCCGGCAAAACACTTATACAAACAAATTATAAAGGCTTCGCAAGAATGCAGCAAGAGTTTGGCACGATTTGCCTGACTTGATGGGTGGATTGATGGACACTTCATTTGCATGATTTGTTTTGGCTTGATAGATATAGATGGTTTGATGGACGCTTTAATTTTTTTTTTGATCTGTCCTCGTAGCGTGAAACTCTATAGGATATTGTGTTTGATTTGATGGAAAAGACTTATAAATTTGAAAGCTTTTCTTTTACGAAGATTTAATATTTGAGGAAAATATTTTTTAAAAGGGAATTCCTATATTTATACAGGCTTGAAAGGTTAGATTTAAAATTTTAACATGAGATATAGCTTTCTTTGAGTAGCCAAAGAAACACGTCAAGATTTTATTTTAAGAAAGATGTCATAAAAGAATACATATGGTATTTAATATTTTATCTGCTACATATATTTAAGACTATAATTATTAAATGGTTTCAAACTTTGTTAATAATACTTAACCAGTTTAGTACATTACTACAATATTGGTCATTAAATAACATTAACGGGCTTTGATAATGGCACATAGCACATGGAGAATTTCGTGAAATTCTCTATTTATAAAGTGTATTGTCTTCTTAAAACATAGGGTTTATCACATGCTATAGCACTCAACATAGAGGATAATCGAGAAAATATTGTATTGTTTTGCAAAGAATACGATTCTTGAGATTTTTTTCATTTTTGTTTTGAAAAAAGTAAGATTTTTTACTTGATCGAGTGACTTCAAGCTTGCCAGGTATAATAATTCTCACAGATCGTGGGGTGGGCAAACCAAGCAAAAGATTTGAGGAATGGCGACATATATAGAAGCAAAAGCTTCTTGGTCTTTGGGACCTAAGACACACTGAGACTATCATAGCTTTCCAAAACAAGAGGTGGGTGAATCCATCATCACCCCTCCAAATTCCATGGCTCTTTGAATTCATATAACAGTTGCCCGGCATAAACAAAGAACACCAATCTTCTTCTCGTGACCCTCTTGTCTGCCCCCTATTCCTTAGGGCACATCATGCTGATGCGAATATTACCTGTGCTGGACCCCGCGTAATGGGGTTAAAAGATGAGATGAAGGGTTGACACCTGGCAAAACAGGCATGATAAAATACATGTATATAAAGGTAAATGGTGAACTCAATAGTGTAAGAGGGGTTATTGTCTGTTATTATTATGGTGGGGTTGAAAAGATTTTATGTTGCTGGATCAGTTGTGGACTGATGTTCTTCGATTGTGATGGTGGTGATTATGAGTGCGCCTGGCATGGCACGCCCTTCATCTTTTGAAGCAAGAGAATGTGATGATGGTTCCAACTGCACGCCCCCGTCTCTCTCTCCAAAGTCCAACCAAGATTTGCACACATTTCTGAAGAAAAGAATATGGCCAGAATTTTCGGTAATTGTCACCTCTTACTAATCATCATCTTTTATCCTTTCCTGGACTCCTTTTCCCTTCATTTTCTTTTCAAATCTACCATGCATGCATACAGTTGCAGTTACATTTCACAATCCAGGAAGTCCGCCATCCTATGTCCAATTAATACAATATACATGCACGCCACATAAGACATTTCCAAGCATGCTTTTGTAAAATTTTGAAGGCATTTTCTCTCGCAATGCCTTTTTTTTTTTTTTTTTGTGAAATGGTTTCCTTAAAAAAAATGTTTTTGGTTTTAACGAAACAGATGTTCAATTTTCCATAATAAATAAATTGGAAGGTGGTAGCTGCTCTGAATTGTAATACTGATTTTTGTAAGTAAGCAATGAAAGTTGTGATGGGGTATGGTTCTACACTGGGATCGTCGACAGTATATATAAACGACAACACATGCATATAAATTTCATTTGGAAAAAACCAAATTGAGCACCCCCTCAGAGGTACTCCACATGATTCGATTTTAAAGGCATTTTCTCTCGCAATGCCTTTAATTTGAAGCCTCACACTAGGTGCTAGAGGAGGATTAGCTAGTACGTAGCTCTACATAGTCATTCACGTAATCTATCCATAGTAATATATAAATGAATGAATGAATGAACATACACATGAAAAGATCATCACGTATGTGCAAGAATGTGATCAGTGAATTTATTGGTACTATGCGGGAAGGTAAAAATTAACATCGAAGACCACATTGCTAGATAAACATAACCACGCCAGCAAAAAATCACACACTTTCCACTTTTTCTTTACTTTTGTATGCAACTATTTACGAAAATCCATGAGGATATCTTGTATATAGCTCTCCTTTTCAGTACTAAGTGCACACACCCACTTCGATAGATTTTCCTAGCTCTTCATACCACAACCAAATCATAACCCTTTTCGATTTTCCTGCCACCTTCCTATTTATATGGCGTAGCTAAGCCAACATTTCTCTCCATCCTTCACTTGCCTCTTTCCTCTTTCCTCCCTCCCTCCCTCCCTCCCTCTCTCTCTCGGGCTTGCTTAATTAGCGATATAGAAGAAAAAAATGGGTGAAATTTCTTGCTCTAATGGCATTGGCAATGGAAATGGTGTGAATGGAAAAACCCATTCATCACTGAATGGTTATAGGAAGAGCTGTTGGTATGAAGAAGAGATTGAAGAGAACTTGAGATGGTGTTTTGCTCTTAATAGGTACATATAAATTGCACTAACTGCTCTAACATCATGGTTCGAATTCACCAATTAATATGGTGTAGTCACATTCGATTTTCAAACTATTTTCACCGGTTCTTTTCGTAACTAGGCTTTATTTTTTAAATATCGTTACATTTTCTTACCTTCTCTCTTTTTATCTTAAATTCTCCAGAGGATAAAATTCTTATGCTCTTAATTTGAAGGGCAAACCTAATTTCCCTTTCTATATATAAGAATGCGTATCTCTGTACTAAAATACCTACCCTGCATGCTCTAGGCCGCCGTGATTCAAGCTCCAGGGATACCCTCTCCTTCAATATATTACGGAAAAAAGCACCAGCTTCTTTTAATCGCTTCTTCTCTCTTATATAGTGCCGGGTTTTCGGTGAAAAATGTTTTATTTCTACAAAGTTTACGACGGAATTCTCGAGACAGCATCAGAGGCAAAGCTTCCTGCATACTAATCAAAAAAGAATTAATCTGCATCTTTTATTGTGCGAGACAAAGTAAAATTATAGAATAGTGGTGGTTTTCTTTTCTTTCTTTCTTCTTTTTTGGTTAAGGTCTAAACGGCTTTGGTATATATATATAATGACAGCAGTAATCCCTCGTCACATAGCATAAAAGAAAATTAAAGTTACTCGAATCTGATTCACCAAGCTACTAGGCTAAAAGACGATTTGTAGATATAATCTGTATCTATCGTAGAAAGTATTCTCTGACATGTACCCTATTGTCGTTTCATGGATTTGGTTGATCACCTTTAAGCTTCGACGCTTTACAACCTTGTAGCCTTTTCTTTTTCTTAGTAAATATAGCGATTGTTTATTAGAATAAAACATGAAGTAACCTTAAAAGTGAAACAGTTAATTAAAAGATCACTTGTTCAAAAGGTTGGTCTGAGAAAAGCGAGACATTATTTAATTAAAAAATGGAACAAACTTACCATCTTTGCCGCTAAGTCTCCCCTTTCATTATTGATTCATTTCACATGTTCGAGCATTGACCATCTATCTTTATTTTTGTTGCAGTATTTTGCATACAGGGGCTTCTCGGTATCAAGACATTGCACTGTTAGACACAAAGCCGTTTGGAAAGGTCCATTTTTTTTTAAAAAAAGACTTCCACTTTTATGAAAAAATAACGCTACACGCACACACAAACGCCTTAATTGAATTATTTTCTCGTGTAAGATAAAATTATTTTTGTTTTGCATAACAGGCTTTAATCATTGATGGAAAGCTTCAAAGTGCGGAAGTGGATGAGTTCATCTACCATGAATCTCTTGTTCATCCAGCACTTCTTCATCACTCAAGGTATTTACCTTTTATTTTCTTTGTTGGTATGGAGGATTGTGAAGTCCTGTGTGGTTCTCTAGCGGTGCTCAATTTGTAGCAACTGTACGTTTGTTTGCAGTCCTAAGACAGTCTTTATTATGGGAGGAGGTGAAGGCTCCACTGCACGAGAAATACTAAGACACAAGACAGCGGTGAAGGTTGTCATGTGTGACATTGATGAGGTAACTCAAATATATATGTGTATATTTTAAATTTTCTACTTCAAATACAAGGAATATTTTACCTTGCATGGTTTATCAACTAAGCTAACTTGTGTCCATTCAGCCACCCTTTGATGAATCCAAATTATCAGTATTACATTTCTTTGACCGTTGATCCTTTTATTTCTGGGTCCCACATGTAGAGGGGATAACATTATATTGTTGGCTTAGTTTATCAAAAAAAAGCTTTTCAAGAAAATGACTATTTACCATCATTATGTTTTCGTTATTTACGAAATGGAAAGACATTTTCATTTTTATACCTTTTATTTCTTTTTGGCATCTCATTTTTCTTCCTTTTTGTTCTTAATCGAAGCTTGTGATCTTGTCTTACTCATGTCCCATCATTGATTATGACTTGTCGTTCAGCCACGTTGGGGAAATGGGCAAATCGTTTAGGTTCACGGCCAGTGAACACAGGACTCTGCCTTCTCTTAACCACTAATTGCAATGTATTAAAGAAAATCCCAGTTCAACAAAAAATGAAACAAATTAATTATAAGCCATGTGTGATCAAAGATCAAAGATTTTTCAGTGCCATGTAATGTAAGGAAATGGACAGGAAAATTTTAAAGCTCGTAACACGAATCTATATCATGTAACCAGGAAGTGGTAGACTTCTGCAAGGCGTACTTGGTTGTGAATAGAGAAGCTTTCTGTGATCCAAGACTTGAGGTCATCATCAACGACGCCAGGTTTGACTCTCAATTCTATGTTTAAGTTATTTTTATCATTATTGTAAGAAAAAAATGCTACTTATATCATAATTAATTTCGTTTCTTCTCGATCGTTCTTCCATGTTGTGAAATGTTGCAGAGCTGAGCTAGAAATTGGAAAGGAGTGCTATGATGTGATCATAGGAGACCTCGCAGACCCAATAGAGGGAGGCCCATGTTACAAACTTTACACCAAATCCTTCTATGAACACACCGTCAAGCCTAAACTCAATCGCGGTGGCATATTTGTCACTCAGGTATCGATTTGTCTCTGCTTATGGAAATGAGAGAGACGGAGGGGAAGAGGGAGAATAGAAGAAATAACCATTTATATCTCGTGAACTTTTCAGGCAGGGCCTGCTGGAATTTTCAGCCATACGGAAGTGTTCTCTTGTATCTGCAACACTTTAAAGCAGGTGTTCAAATGTAAGTAAAATGTTTGTACCTGCCAACTTTTTGTTTCTTTTTCATAAACCAAGAAAACTGAAACCAAATGGCCTGGCCAATTTTTTTTCCCTATGTGCAGATGTGGTGCCTTATTCAGCTCATATCCCTTCCTTTGCTGATACTTGGGGATGGGTCATGGTATTATACCAAACACAGCTAGATCTGTTTTAAAAACAAATTCACCACTTTCCAGTCTTCTGAAATATTCCTGTAGTCTTAGGCTGATCACTTGAATTAAATAGTATTAGCACTTACTTTAGTTTCCTGCAAATTTACCTGCTACAAACTTTTTTAGGCCTTTAATAATATCAGGACTACGCAATTTGTCTTTCCCATGATAGTTCAGTCACTGTTGTAATTATTGATTATTGGCAGGCTTCAGATACTCCATTTACGCTGAGTGCCGATGAGTTAGACAGCAGAATCAAACAGAGAATTAAAGGGGAAAACAGATATCTTGACGGCAAAACATTTTCATCAGCCTCAACCTTAAGCAAAGCTGTTCGAAAATCGTAAGGCCCACATGTGTCATTCTGCTCCTCCTACCTTTTTCTTTTATAATTAAGCACTGACTAATTACATGGAGCATTACTTGTCGGCAGACTTGACAATGAAACTCATGTCTACACGGAGGGGACAGCCAGGTTCATTTATGGGCATGGCAGCGTTCAAAAACAGAATCAAGCATAATCAATAAGAAATGGATTGGAAGGAGCCCCAACCAAAAGCACAAAGTGAATTAAGAATGCAAGCGGCACATAATTTTGAAAACTTACTCTTTTCTGGTTCATTATATGTTTTTGTCTTTTATCCACTAAATCGTGTATGTTATGTTTTTGTTTTTTTTTACTTTTGCTTGTTTACTTACCTAATGGAATGATATAATCGTAATGGATGGATCTTTGCTCTTGTTTTCGTTTCAAATTGCTTTTCTAGTATATGTTTAGAACTGATTCGGACACCAAAGAACTCACGAATTGTCAAGAGTGGCTAGTAACAATGCAATGGGAATTGTTACCACCGACTTGGCAATATCAACAATAGTAAATCTATGTTTGCCTACTCAGTATGACCCATTTTAAACTATGATCAGAATGAAAATACATATAAAAAAATGATGTTTTTTCATTATAATTATAATTTTAATCGTGACATTACCACATAGAAAAACATATTTAAATCAAATGAGATGTCCAAGTTGGATCATGAATGATAATGGATGATTTTACTATTGTTCTCATTAAAATTAAAGAAAAAAAATCGAGCTTGGGAACTTAGCAGTTGTTGTGGTTGCCTTCTCAGATCTCACAGAAAAGAAAAATACGGAAAAAATGATTCGTGCGGAAAATGTGTTGTGCGCAGGATTCTTTTCTGATCTTTTATCTTTTGACGGAAGCGGAGCTCAGAAGTCCAAGACATGCGCTGGGGCAACGAGCTTGCCAGCTAGAGGTGGCGGAGCCTGTGATTCTCTTTTTATTGTATTTTATTATATATCTCTAACTCATCACTATTTACGTAGCAGTATGCCAATCACAATAACAATACAGTAAAAATAAACTAGAAAACCATGGTGAATTGTGCCCCCTCTCAAATGTAATAAGCTACTTTCATTACCAAAATCTATCTCGGGTTCGTGACCGAAAACGTAGAAATAGTGTCACAAGGACACCGCACATATATTAAGCCTTAGAATGTGTGTGTGTGTGTGTAATGTGTGTGTGTGTCTATATATATATATATATATATTATAGAATAAATTATATAAAATTACACAACATTTCATAAATTTTTAAAATATCTTATCACCAAATAAAAACAAAACTAGAGTTCATAATACATGTTAGATTACATGAAATTCAAATTTAAATTGATATGAAAAATATTAAAAAATAACTCAAATCAAATAACATACAAGACTAAAACTCTAAATTTAGAGACCAAAACGTAACTATAAATTTGAATTGATTCGCCTGGTCAATCCTAAATATAACACAAACTGATCAAACCTAACAGACTTGATTAATCTCTACTGTTGGGTCAACCAGTTGGCCAAAATAACCACAGGCCGACCATCACTACAATCCAACCGATTAGCCGATTTATACCAACCGGTCGATCGACAACAACAAGCCAAACAGTCAGCCGGTTGATCGAGATTTTCATAATCTTAATTTGTCAGTTTATATCAACTAGTTGACTGGCAGCAACAAGTCAATCAATCAACTAGTTGATCAAGATTTTCATAATCTTGATTTACCAATCTTGAATTCTGCAAGATCTCAAAAACAATAATTTGTTCTTCAAAACCTAAAATTCCAGACATTTAATTAGTTTATTTTAAGCCAACTAACTAATACATCAATTAACACTCTTATATCATTCATTATCAAATTATAATAAAACCTTAAAAACTTCTTTAATCCTTCCATTATCAATCCCTTAATAAAAACAACAAAGAGAGAGATATTTACGTGTTTCTTGAACCCTTCTGGAAACCAAAACTTAAGTTTAAAACTGAAATTCTTTGTACGCAGGAGAGGAAAGTCACGACAGGGGAGAGGCAAAGAGAAGAAAAGAAAAGAAAAAATCAATCATAGGATAACATACTTTTTAAATACAAAGGTTATGTTGGGTTCTTATGTCTGGGCTAAACTTGAACTTGGGTCTGAAGAGCAAAAAAATATGGATCTTACAGTTACAAAGTGAAATCAAACACCAGGAAAATTAATTTCATTATCCCTCCTCCTTTTTTTTGTAGGAAGAGGTTACGAGTCCGAACGATTAAAGGAAATTTGAGGTTTAAAAAACAAAATGAGGTGAAATGGGATTCATTTAGATGGTGTTAATATACTGTCTTTAAGTTGTACAAAAAAATCTCGTTGACCCTCCCTTCCCAGAAAAAACCCTGACAATGGGAAATCAATGTGAAACTAATCAGGAAGCGTAATGAAATTCACTTCCCTAATCATGATTCACATGTAATTTTGATCAAGTTTTTCCATAATTGTGCTCTATCTCTCTCTCTCTCACCGTACGTCTTTAAGAAAATCCGTTGCACTTTGAAGACAATGAAGAAATTAAGGCCCAAAAGCATGTTTATTAATAGAACTATATGCGCTCAAGCCGCACGTTAAAACGGGTTTAAATTAAAAGCTGATGAGGGTTCATTGCATGTTAATCTGGCCGCAAATTACTGAAACAAAAAGAACAATCGTGTTAGCGAACGGTAATTTTTTATGGGGTGGCCGTACCTGATTTACATATGATATATAGATAAAAATTCAGTGAATCTAATGAGTTGCCTTCGAAATGAAGAAATACGATGCTAATTTGAAACTAGTAAATTATCGGTGATTTTTTTATTCTTTAAACGATAAAGAAGGACTTGAAGTACCCTTCTCCTTCTTTTTCAGAAAAGAATGATATCCTATCTAGGCACCCGTTTGGTGAACATCATTTAGTTTGAATTGCTATGAACATTTAAGATTTTAAAAAAACAATGTATGTTGGTTTTGCAATCCACGTTTTACTCGACAATTCTCTCTTTTTTCATCAAGGATCTTATCATCTGCTGATCTTTAGACCTGTCAATCGGGTTTGGTTACACGGATTCTAGTCGGATTGTGTAGCTTCAGTTCAATTTGTGTTCGAATTTTGTACTTGAGCCTGGTATGATTTAATAAGGTTCAAATCACTCCATGATTCTTAGGGTTTTTATATAATGATATTTCATCATAACTACTACTCATTGTTCTTTGTCGTGATCGTGATGAGTCCCTGAACTAAAGATTCTTAGTAATAAAATTTGGATATATAGTAGGGATGATTATTTTTAATTCAGTTTGATTTTTATAAAAAAATAAACAAATTAGTTTTCAAAACCAAACCGAAACCGGTTCAAACCGACCAGTTTTGGTTCGGTTATTTTAGAATCAAATCCGGTTTTTTTAGCTTAGTTTTTTCAGTTTGGATCAGTTTTTTTTTGTTTGGCTCGGTTTTTTCGGGTTTTGGTTCGGTTTTTTCAGTTTCAGGCTTATAAAACCGAAACCGAACCGGTCAAATTTTTTAAAATTCTAATCAGTTTAGTGAAAAAATTTTCACATTTTGATTTTTTTAATTATTTTTTTTAATTTTTTTAATTTAATTAATTTATCAATACCCTTGACAGTATTTAAGCTCCGCCGTTAAGCCATCCATAACTTCTGCATGCGCGACGCGAAGTATAATAACGACTTGGCTAATGCGCCTCACGCGCCTTTCATATGGGTTCTTTATGCTATTTAGTCCAGTTTGGTCCTTCATTCCATTTTAATTATGTGATCCGGTCCCTTATCTGCTACTTGAGGTAATTTAGTCCGTGATTCTTTCCTGTTTAATTGGGTTTTCACGTATATTTTCTTGTGATGCATAGATTTACCTCCTGACATGGTTTGCATGGAAATTGGATGAATTGTCTAACCAAAATTAAATGGATTGTTAATTTGAAATCCCTAGTTTTTCTAACATATTAAGAGGATTCTAAATTAAATTTTATAATTTTTGCGTGCAAGATTTATGATCTATGGGTAGGTAATGTTTAGGTTTCTATTTATTTTTTCTTAATAGCTATGGGTTTTAAGATGATATTATGTAACTTTGTTTTCAATACAAAACCCCTCCGAAAAGTTTTTAATCAGTAACAAAACTTGTAATATGCTAGTCTTTTTTTCTTCTTCTTCTTCTTTTTTACTAGGATTAAAATAAATCAATAAATATTTAATTTTAATTTACATGTGGTCGTGTCCATGTGTGATTCGTCTTGTTTGCATGCTTGATTTACTAACAACCTAAAATTTTGTAATAAGTTACTGTTATGTAAGTTTGAGTCCATATAGATATAAGGCTCGGGATCAATTTGGTTCCTAGAACGGGGCTATTCATGATTTTCTAGAAAAATTTAATCTCTTTAATTATATTTATTTTTTACGTGCCACTAATTTTTGTATCTCACAAACCTAGCTGTGGATTTAAGATAAGGTCTCAGGTCTAGTCTTGTTATTTTGTTGATAAGCTCACGAAGTAGGATAGAGAAGTCAGCATAAATAACATCGATGCATAAAAAATGGATTCTAAGACATCTTTTGTAACAACTTCTATCTTGTTTTCCAAGCCTTAAATGTTCACTCTACAAATCTAGATGATGAGTATAAATGATCGAAAGTTTCTTTCTGATCTCTCACTGTCTCTTTACATTAAAAAAAAAAAAAAACTTATCAATTTATGGATACCCAGAATCTACCAAGTCATGTCTACATGTATGAATTTTTAAATTGCATACAAGGAAGACGTAAAAATGATCCATTGATGAGGGCTTTAAAGGATTGGGTAAAGGCCACAACGTCGTTTAGAACTAAGTAAAAAAGTGAAAGGAGTTGGACCAACATTACTGCGAATGTTTTGGGCCTGTTCCACCAGAAGACAATACTTATGGCGGGACTATAATGTTCGAGCTAGTGTTAACATAAAAGTCCTCTGGGCCTTGCGCTGATGAACGCATCATTAGGAACCACCGCGGGGAAGGAAGCGCCGACTCGTAAAAACTGAGAGAGGGCAAGCGCCTTGTAGAATCATCGCATCTTTCTAACTGTGTATGCTTAGCAGCCCAAAAAAGAAAACGAGAAGGAAGAAAATCTAAATACTTTTCTCTTTAGGGAGGCCCAGACAGATGCCGTTCTTCCCCCATCATAATACCTTCCGATCTCGAGTTTTGTTTCCTTTAGGAACATTACAATTCTTTATCTGCAATGTTATTATCTTATAGTATAAGGGATAGTTATCATGAAGAATGTTATCTACAGCTATGGTTGTATTATTGTATATGTATTGGCATGTTGCATCGTCTTCTTGCGGTGGACGGTGGGCACCACGGACCTTCACCGCCCAACAATGATCATGGGAACGTGACTTGATTTTTCTAAATTGTGCAATCACTGTTAGGGCTCAAACCATTAAGCTTTGAGCTAGTGTTTGAGATTATAACAGCGATAATAATTTAAAATGTTTTTTATTTAAAAATATATTAAAATAATTTTTTTTTATTTTTTAAAAATTATTTTTGACATCAGCATATCAAAACAATATGAAAATATAAAAGAAATATTTTATTTTAAATAAAAAAAATCAAAATTTAAAGGAACATGATTTGCACCGCGTTCCTAACACGCCACAGCAACATCATGATTTGAAGATGTTGAATTACATTTTTGTTAACCTCAAAAGACACGTATAGAGATTATGGAGTGAATGAAAATATATGTTTTACAGGATTTTACATGAGTTTGTGAAAGGAA
>Ga0307518_10001690_pt1 | contig 16286 bp, 10 predicted proteins | sample 25_EM_MG_FD_203889 | JGI IMG/M metagenome (GOLD analysis project Ga0307518, IMG submission 203889) | Populus trichocarpa ectomycorrhiza microbial communities from riparian zone in the Pacific Northwest, United States - 25_EM | ecosystem: Host-associated > Plants > Roots > Unclassified | place...
GCGCCGCGCGCCCCCCCCGGGAGGAAAAGATACAAAATCTTACTGGCCGTAGATCAGCATCACTGCTGCTAAAGTTGTGCATATCAACAGTGTGAATGAACCAAGTTTCCAGGACAAAATTATCAAGTAGATCAATGCACCTGTAGCCTAGAATAGAGCAAAAGGAACACAAGTTCAATCATCATATTGTAAACAAACTAATAACTACTGATGATTTTACCAGCAAATAACCTGTAGGACATTGCGCAATATCAAATTAAGATCATTGCCAATAACACGAGACACTTGCTGACAATCTGACCCAAGCCTACTTGTCAAATCACCGACTGTTTCATTGTCAAAAAATGATATATCCTACAATAGATACACCACAATCATAAGTTAATCCATAAACCATTAAATCCAAACAAGCACTGCCTGGAATCGCATTAGAGGACGTACAAAGCAGTAGTGCTGATCACAGTATAACAAACCTGGAGAAGAAGAGCAGAATATAATGTTTCCCTCATTCGCTTCACCTACAAAATACTACAGAAGTCAGAACGATACTTCACGGGAGATAGCGTTTCACAAAACAGCTCTTCTCTAGTAGTATCTTGAAAAACTCAAGTCTAAACATCTTCTTTAAGCTAAGCAAGCAATTTTAGAATGTAACTCGTAACTACCAACGATATGAACTCTGGCATTGGCATAACACAACTGATAGGACCAACAAGTGAAATGCTAGTTTAGAAACCGGAGAGGTTAACCACCAGGGAGTGACTCACCAGGATCATATTTGCAATGCCAAAACAACAACCCCGTATTCCACTGAATTTCAAATAAACAAGGCACAATGTCAGCAGCTGTCAAATTGAAAGCTCGACGTAGGAAATTGTTGCATTAACTATATATCAGACGGCCATGCTTTATTAGCATGCAAGCTACAGAGGAGAAGGGGATTTTTGACCATACAAGATTTTAACCTGCAAATTCCAGCTACAACACATAGGGCAACCAAGAGACGCACATTTCGGTGGAATACTGCAACGGTTGCAGTCTGGGCTGAAAAGATCGATGCCGTTAAGAAATGCGGTATTGAGATTTCCGAAAGCTGAGCCCACCACAAGCACGTGCACAAATTAAGCACTACTCCTACTAGTTAAAATTAATTAATTAATTAAATTCAAGAAAATCACACGCACCGCTGCAACAATGAGAGCAGTAAAAGCGGCGAAAATGACCCAACGATCCTGAGCCACAAGGTGCCACATGCGAGTAAGTGCACGCCACACGGTGACCGGTTTGGCCATAATTTTAATATCCGCCTCATCAGAAAAGCTCCACCAGTTTCCTCCAGGCAAAATTGACGGAAGAAACTCGATAAATCTCCGAATCCTCTTGTTTAACTCAACACCTTCCTCTCTCTCCACCCGCTGCTCGCTGCCATAATACTGTTCTATGTTACTGCCATAGCCGTTTACTGATGATGATGAAGAAGAAGATGAAGATTTTGGGGGAAGTGGTCTTCTTCTATTATTATTATTATTATGAAGGGAAAATTGAAATCCGGTACCGGTGTCTAAACGGACGAGGTTCCTACAGGTACGGATTAGACGACGTTGCTTATATTTGTGGTGGTGAGGCGAAGAGAGAAGGCGAGGCTTTATTAAGTTGACATTGCTGCTGCAAATCAGCACGGCCATGGATATACGATTGAAGAAATGGAGAAGTAAGAGGAGTGCACCGCTTTCTTCTCTTTTTGCAACTTTGCGTTGTGAAATTTGGTTGCCAAGGAGTGTTTCTTAAGCAAGTCTTCAGTTGAATTATTTGAGAGGTCATTAATAACCATTGGATTAAAAATAAAGAGGTTATTAGGCTGGTTAATTACCAAGCCGGTGGTAGCCCCTTGTAAACTGTTTCTTTCTTCCTTTTCCAAATCAATTTTTTATTCTTTAATTAATTTCTCCGTGAACCAGTGATCATCTCTATGGCTCGTTTGGTTTCGACATCTAGATTAGGGCTTTTTGAGTTTTAGGAAGAAGGGGGAGCTTTTTAGTTGCTGTTTTTTACTGCTATATGTTTTGTTGTCGTGGAGTTATAGACACCAGGAGCATAAGAAAGAGAGGATTGTAGGTTACATTGTTGATAGAGCTCGATGCCTGCTTGCTATTTGGACGTGAGGTGCCAAAAATTCGGGCTCACTGCAGCTATTAGCACGTGTATTTTTAATTAATTTTTGATAAATTATTTTTTATAATAATTTTTACTTAAAAATATATTAAAATAATATTTTTATATATATATTTTAAAATTTTTAACATCAATACATCAAAACAATCTAAAAATATTAAAAAAATAATCTAAAACAAAAAAAATTAAAACTTTTTAGAAGCGCGGTTGGGCTGCAAAACTAAATGGCTTATTGGTGTTTTTTAGAATTATGATAATTTTTATAGTTGTAATTTTAAAAAAAATTATTTTTAGTTTTTTCTTAACCAGTGTCCATGAAAGAGTTTTAAGTGAAACTCATGTAAAATTATTTGGTTGTTTTATTAACTAAATGGTATTCATTCTATAATTATGGCGAAGCACAACCCAACTAGGTAAACAAGCGGACCTTTAATGGGAAGCACAGGGGTTATTTATAAAGATGGTAGCGTGGATTTGAGATGTAACTGTTGTAAATAATAAAGTTTAAAAGATTATTATTTCCAAAGGTTTTTTACTCTACATTGAAAAAATATTATCTTATTCTTTTAAGTTTAAGTATTTAAACTAAAAATATTTTTTATTCCACATTGGCACAACTTTTTTCTTATGAACACAGAGTATCTATACTAATAGGTCTTCAATCTCACATTGAAAAAATAAAATCTTCTTATAATGTTTATATATTGAACTTTGATATGGGCTAATAATCATGGAAATGATTGACATGGTCTTCCTAGTATGATTGTATAATTTACCATGGAAATAATTGGCATGATTTTCCTAGTACGATTGCATAACTCTTCAGGGATGGGATGAAAGTGACCTCAATAATAAAGATGGACGCGATTTCCTCAGGGCAATAACCCCACAACTCCAAAAAAAATTGACTTTATCCCTGCAATGCAATAACACCAATCTTTGTGTGATCTTAGAGCCATCTCAACGATTTGTTGGAAATATAAAGATACACTCGTACCTTGGATTCTTCTTGGTTTCAAGTAAGGGGCATATCCTACCAAGGTTAGGCAAAATCAAAGCTCGATTCCTATCAAAATTTGATAAATATTTTTCTAAGTATGAGTGTTGAACCCATACAAATGTTAAACAATTTTATAAGGGCTTCTAGACCCTGCATAAAATTTTTAGTATAGGCATTAGACTTATACAGATTAGGGAATTCCTCGATATTTTTCTAAGTACGGGTGTTAAACCCATACAAAATTTCAAAACTTTTCTTAAGGGCTCGAATCCCGTGTAATTTTTATCATGGGCATTAGATCCATATAAACATCACAGGTCAATATAAACATGAAAAGAATAAAATTTATAAAATAAAATAAAATATATGTTACATGGATAAACCCCACAGGACTGAGGCTATATACATGAGTAAGGGGAGATGGGGGGGAAAGGGAATAGGATATCTAACCCGGGCTCTCCAACTAGATATTCTCCACGATGGGCAGCAGTAACCCTGACAAGGAACACATCCAGAAAATCAAGCATCGGGACTAGATGGAAGGCAACACTAAAGTCTATATGCATTCCTCTTGATTGATTTAAGAAATACATGTTGGACATGACAAGAAATATCTTGTCTCGGACAAAGCTATGAACCCCCTAAAAAGTTCATAGAGCTCCCCATAAGAGTTCCTCAAAGCCTTCAGCTGAGCCCAAGAACTCTAGGCTTCTTTCCTGACAGTGAGAAGCTCAACCCTCAGATCGTCTTAAGTGGTTTTCACCTAAAAAATCTTTCATTTCAGGATATCCACTTGATTATAAGCGACCTAAAGCAGTTTATCAATGGAGCCAAACTGAAGAACAACACCTTTTATTTGTTCCTTCAGTGATAACTAAACCACCTTGAGGCTCCTCAATTCAGCCTTCACAATAGCTTTATCCTCTTTTCGTCGCTTAAAGACAACTTGGTTTCCTCTATTTCAATGACCTCTCTTATGTGGTTTCTCTTGGTCATTTAACACCTCTAAGAATATTTGCACATTAAGAAAATCTACCAAAAACAAGTGTTAGTAATAATGGTCATAAAACCAAACTACAAGGATAAACAAGAAAGTTCTTTACATTGAAGGTCATCTGTCAATTTAAAGCCAAATGGCAATAATAGATCCCATAAGATATTATTAAGATATCTGATGAAATAGTGAGGATCCTTTCTAATAGTCTCACCACCTAAAGGTCAGTCTCTCTAAGGCCTTTCCTTCCACCAACAACAGCTTCCATGAGTTGTCTCTCCTTATTAGTCAAGATAGGGAAACTGAAAAGATTTTGACCAAGAGCGAGGCAAAAAAAAATCCTCAAATTCAGCTTCCTCATGAATAACCCAAGTAGAGGGCCCAACTATTGTAGCCTCTATAGACAAAGTAGTTGAGGCAAAGGAAATGCCTCTATATGAGCCTTTATGATTGAGGCTAGAACATTGGTCTTCACAGGGGTAGAGATCCTTATTATTTTAAAGCAAGCCATGACGTCTGCAGTCATTTTAGGAGGGGTCAAATTTGTTTGACCCCTAGGAAGAAAAATATGATTACCCATAGCTTTTGTTTCTGTAGGAGTTTTGGCCTTCACCATTGTATTTTTAAGGACAAGGAGTTCATCAATAATGATGGGGTTGCCCTCTATCTCTTCTCTAGTCTTGCCTCTACTCAAGATAAGAGATGAAAATCCTTTTAATGAACTTTCCTTAAAAAGGGACTGTAATTTTAAAATGACCTTGAGCAAAGCCTAACGTTGATTGGTTGATAAGTTTAGCCTTGACAGACATTTAAGCTATGTACTCTCATGTTTCCTTAACATTAACGAACTCAATGTTCTCCACGCCTAGAGTGCTAGGAGCATCATCCTCAGGGGCTTAACGCAACCTTTATCTTCCTTAAGGTTCACTAGCAATGGCTAGAGAAGTACTTCTCTCGCGGGGAGAACGACTATTCCTCTACCATAAGTTGGTGTTGGGGCTCCACCCCCTCTAGTTCTGAGACCCAGTCTGATGGACCCTTGTCCCTTGTTATTTCCCCTAGTCCCGTATTGAAACTAAAATTCCTTATAAGAGGCAATACCATCCTTTTTTCTAAAGATAGATCTGTTTTTTTAATCTATTTCTCTGTTTAAAGTATAAAAGGAAAAAGAAGCCTTGGGCGGGAAATACATAGAATGAGGGTTTCTTCTCGAACTACAGCAAAATTGGTTCAGGTTTTTTTTTTCAATAGAGTAGTTTTTCAGAAATTATCGAAAGTGAAAGTAAAAAAAAAAGATAAAAGCAAGAATGATTAGGGTTATAAAGGAAACATTTTTTCACCATCACCGTTGGATAAATGACCTTTTATATCATCTCGGATCTCTAGAAGTTTATTCAATTGCTGCATTGAATGCACAACACCGTTCTGTTTCCAAATGACACCTTCTTTTAATAAAGACAAGTTACTTGATCATCCCTTCAAATAAGGATGAGACATATGGCCACAAATAATCCCAAAAGCTTTTGAAAGACAAATCTAGTATGGAAGTTAAAAGGTCCCTCATTAATGGGACAAACAACTTTTAGGTAAAAAGACTTTTTTTTTAAGGTTTGTAACCTTTCAAAATCTTTGCGTAGTAAATATGCAAAGACTTGGAGGGCTACTCATAGATCAATGTGTTTTATGTTATTTTTGCCTGGAATCCATGTTAAACAAAAGGACTAAAGGCAAAGTGATGACCCAATATTTTTGGGTTTAGCTACGTACTAAGCTCGTGTACATGTGTCTCTGGCAGACTGCCAAACCTAACATCTCTAAGCTCAGCTACGTCCTGAGCCCACGTATATATGAGTATGGTATGCTATTAGATCCAGCATCCTTGGGCTCGACATCTCGTCGAGCCTAGATGGATGTAAAACCGATGATATTTTTAGGCTCCCTATTAGGTTACAAGACTCTATTTGTTTTTGTCGTGACCCTTAACATAAACAATTAAGGTAAAAAAAATATTAATCTCTCTATATCCCTAGGTGTATAAAAGTCTTATAGGGAACCTGTTACTTTATCCATCATTAATAATGTATAATAAATATTTATCATTTTTTAAATGCTATCAGAGCAAGATAACACTTTAACCTCTTCTCTTCATAAAAGGACAAGGTTCATAAATTATAATGACCGGAAGATTCCTTCAAAGAGCCAGGTTCACAATCTTTATTGCATACATATTTTCAGAGCATCTCTTTAAAACATCATTGCACTCTCCCTCTAGAAAGATATTTACTTAAGCATCAGATAGTCCCAAAATCTATATATATATATAAAAACCTTCTTTCAGGTCCCAACTACCAGTCACCTTGACCAAGAAGAGAAAAACAAATTGCTTGAATAAAGAGATTAACCAAATATCCGATATATAAACCTTATTCTTAAATTATTTGGAATTTAAGACATCTTCAGTTACGTATTGTGATGGTTATATTATTGTTTATAACTAACAAAAAGCCAAATATTTATGAAGAGTACAAAATATATTGACGTCAAATATTATTTTGTTCGAGAAATTACTATTCCAAATGATATCGGTAAAAGGAAAATTAGTATTTTGATAGCCTGATGATGACTTCATTTATGTTTGGGAGTGTGGTGACGATTGCTTTTCAAAGTGTTTTTCATTCTAAAACACATCAAAATAATATTTTTTTAAAATTATTTTTGACATTAACACATAAAATGATCTTAAAAAATAAAAAAAATATTAATTTAAAACAAAAAAATTAAATATTTAAAAAATACTTCCAAAACACAATAACAAACACACCATTGTCATTTTCTAGTATTGATTGGATTTTATTTGCGTGTGTGACTGGTAATAACATGACTCGAGGTCATCAAGGGCTCGGTGGTAAAGGTGAAGATTCTTCGATGGAACCCAAGCTAAGATGAAGATTGGTCTAACCTTGTTTGCTCAGCAAAGCATAAAAACAAAAACATTTCATTCTTTCCTGTGAGGACAAAACATTCCTCCTATTTCGTAAGGATTTAACTTACTTAGGATTAAGATTGATATCTCCGAAGTTGTTTTATTTCAATATTTGTAAAATTTCCTCCTATTTACCCATTAATGCAGGCATACTCAAACTACGACAATTGACAAATCTAAGTGTAATAATCTCTTTTTTTATTTGTTATAATAATTCTATTTATCAGATCGTGCAATCATAGCAATTATATTTCATAGTCGAATAATATAAGAATCAACAATATTTCTATTTTTTTAAATTACATACAATAACTAATTAATTAATATCATTGAACTAATTTAGTGGTAAGTCAAGAAATCTATTATTTAAGGAAAATTATTTCTTTATGAGTCTCGTCAAAGAGATAACCATCTCCTTGTCTATTAAGAAAAAAAATTTATATGATCTAATAGATGATTCAGTGGTAAAAAGTTGGGACTAAGGGGTTTGCTCCCCCTGTGATCTCAGATTCGAGCCATGTGGTTGCTAATATGATAGCCACTGGAGGCTTACATGATCATTAACTTCAGGGCTCGTGGGATTAGTCGAGGTACGCACAAACTGACCCGAACACCCGCATTAATTAAAAAAAAATTACAAACGAATATTTCATATCAAATTTATACATGAATTAAGGTGTTAATCAATAAGTAATTGATATAAATTCTATGAATTTTAAAATGATTGGTTTCCATAAAGAAATAATAATTATATTTTTTCTATAATACCCCTCATTTTAATTACAAATGATGTAGAGCATGCTACAATTATAAAAAAAAACATGATGATATATATTTTTATGTGTTAAATAATTGATTTTAACAAAACATTTAAGCTGGAAAATATTTATTTTTCTTTACCTGAATAAATATTATATAATTTAAGATTTTGAGTAATTTTTTTTTGTAGATATTATCAGGCTCACCAAGTCTTTTATATCTACTTTTACCCGTCCATGAAAAACATCTCCAATCTTCCTACCAATAATTTTTTCAGCTCATCAACAATGATCCTTATTTATTTGAATTAACTGATTAATTTTTTTTATATGTATTCGATAATGCATAGTAAAAAAAATACAAAAACTTTAGTCACTGTGAGCATAAAAAAGAGAAGGAAAAAGCAAGAGAAAAAGAAGTGGAGCGAGCATGAGAGGGAAGCCCAGTTCAGAATTTCTGGTCCAGTTATTTAAAGCCCATTTTCTGAAACCCTAACAGCTGCCGCTGCCACATCCAAAACCGGAGGACAAAATCGTCAATAAAAAATCCCACACATTTTCTTTCGCACATATATATATATATATTTTCCAAACCCTAAGACCGTTCACTCTGGTCTCTTTGCCGCCGTTCAGACCCTAGACAACTGATATCTACCCCTCTCACCAAAAAATGACGACCCGCTTCAAGAAGAACCGGAAGAAGAGAGGGCACGTCAGTGCTGGCCATGGACGTATCGGCAAGCACAGGAAGCACCCAGGAGGTCGTGGTAATGCTGGAGGTATGCACCACCACCGGATTCTATTCGACAAGTACCATCCTGGTTACTTTGGCAAAGTCGGTATGCGTTACTTCCACAAGCTCCGCAACAAGTTCCACTGTCCGATCGTGAACATCGACAAGCTCTGGTCCATGGTCCCTCAGGATGTTAAGGACAAGGCAACCAAGGATACTGTGCCGATGATCGATGTCACTCAGTTCGGGTACTTCAAAGTTCTTGGGAAGGGGGTTTTGCCTGAGAAGCAACCAATCGTTGTCAAGGCCAAGCTTATTTCCAAGATTGCCGAGAAGAAGATTAAAGAGGCTGGTGGGGCTGTTGTGCTTACTGCTTAGGTGAGGGTTTTTAAGATTTTGAGCTGTCCTTGATTTTGTTAAATTCAAGAGATTAGTGATACTGTTGGACCGTTTGATATTATGGATACTTTATGTTTTTCTTATAAATCTATTGGTATTGGCTTATTTATGGCTTTGTCTCTTGCATTCATGGCCGGGTCGAATTGAATTGATTGTTTGATGATGCTAATTTCACTGTGGTGCTTTGTGAATATGAAACCTTACTCTTCCTAATGCTGACTTGTTTATGAGGGTTCTTTTTGCATGGATATAAAAATCTTTAGTTGCCATTATAGAGTTGAATTGTAAATGAAACTGCTCTTGAAAGTTTCGTTTCCAATCAGGCAATTGAAGTTTATATGCATTGCAAGAAAATGCAATTAGGTCTGATTCATTTCTCAGTGCTGGTTTCTTTTGGAATATGCCCTGTCACATTCTCTCGATAGTTGGTTTCTTTTGGGATATGCCCTATCACATTCTCTCGTTAAGTGTCTTGTTTACAAGTTTCTTATAGGAATTTGCTCAGATTTGATTTCCAATCATGACGCATTTTGCTCGTGGGAAGGAAATAGAATATCAGTAGACTTGAGAGACTCTACGAATCCACACCCGAAATTCATTTTTCAATAAATTAATGCTGTTTGGTGGGTTTTCTACCAAACCTATTGCTCATGTTCCTTCTGCATTATTTATTTTAGCATTAGTGACTGGAGATTTTAACAATAGTGTGAAGACATTCTGGTGTGCTTGCTGATTTTTCCTCACAAATATCGTTTTATATTTATAATGTTTTTTTATCACTTATTTGCAAATGTTTTAAGTATCATTTCGATCAGTATGAAATACGAATACTCATTTTATTGATAAATTAATATGTTATTAGGAATTTTTGTGCATGAACTATAATATGACTGTCTGCTATCACCTGTACTTGCGTATCAGCAATTTGGTTCCACCTGCTTTGTTAAGGCCCTGGTGTTTTGTGCTTTATGGAGATTCTGTTTATGTCCGTTAAATCACTCTCTAGTGATTGTAAAATTTCCTTTGGCATGGCATCATAACCATGCCTGCCAGCAATATTCTTCCATCATAGAGTTTGGTATCCATCCCTTGTCATTGACTCTTTGGCTCGAGTGATTGTTAAATTTCCTTTGGCATTCTAACCATGCCTGCCAGCAATATTCTTCCATCATAGAGTTTGGTATCCATCTCTTGTCATTGACTCTTTGGCGTGCTTGAATTTTGGCCTATTTGTATGTGTTTTCAGAGCTGTCTTATTTCATCCAATGGACTTGCGGTTTTAATGTTTCTAGCTGCGAATCCTACATTGTGGAAATACCTTTTGTATTGGATACATGGGGGGATTGAGGAGTGAAAGTCAGATTCTATAGCATTAGGTTTACTGGGTTTATCAAAGGAGTTTGCTCATCTCTAGTGGGAATCGAGGTTGAAGTTGCACTAGCCATTATAGAAACGAACGAACTCAAATTGAGGCGATGAAATATTATCATGGTGGTCCAATCAATTATAGTGCTCGAATGCCAGGGTTCCTCTGTCCGTGGAGGGTTCTCCCAGGGATTTAGGACGGAAACCAGCGTTTAGAGACTTAAGGCAATTGTAAGGTTAATATTTGAATGCCGAGCTCTGCCAGGGGTCGATCAGTTTAGTGAATAGCAAGCAATACTGTCAAAGCAAGCTAACAAGAAATTGGTTGAACATACAGATATTGCTATTGTTAGCTTATGTGAATACTCAGACAATACCTCTGTTGGGTATTGGTGTCTATTTTTTTTTTAATTAAGTATTTGGGTGCATACTTTGATTAATTTTACGGGTTCTGAAGTTAATGACCGTTAAGTTTACGGGTTCTGAAGTTAATGACCGTTAAGTGGAATTATTTTGATCAGTTCAGTTTAGTGAACGTAAAAATGCCACCCCTAGGAACATTTAATGTTAAAATCTTAGTGTATTGGACTTTCGCTGTTTAATAACAAATGTTAAAATGAAAGTATGCTGGACTTTATTTAAACATTGGAAAAAACTTGCACTGAAAAGCTATGTTCCTTCCTGAAGTGTATTATAAATTAGTTCTTGTAGTTTTGCAAAACAAATTAAGTAGTTCATTTGATTTTAAAAACTAATTATTTAGTCTTTTAATCAACGTTGAGCATGTATAATTTTATTCCAAAAAATGTTTTTTTCCCTCGTCAAATCTTTCCATATTATTTATTTATTTTTAAAACTAAAACATAAAATAAAAAATTCATGATAGAGACTAGTGAGTTTTTAAAATTAAAAGGACGATTTAATTTGTTTTCCAAAATTAAAATGACTAGTTTATAATTTATTCTCCTTCGTGTGGTGGTGAAAAGCTTCACTTAGAAAGATGTGTGTATTTTGAGAAATTTTACAATCAATTATATCAATATTTTTCTTTTTAAAAAAATGAATGTTTAATTGGATATTTTTTTTAGTATTTATGACAGGAATGACATGGATCTAGGAGATGGCATGGCAATAAAGACAAGAAAAAATAAAAAGAAAAATTAATTGTTTTTTATATTTAGTAAAAAAAAAAGAAGAAGAAGAAGAGGGAACACTTCTAATTTCTTGTTAGGTTAACGACCTGTTTGTCCTTATTTGTTTTTGTATTTTAAAGTATTTTAAAAAAAAATTATTTTTTTTTTATTTTAAATTAATTTTTTTTTGGTGTTTTCAGATTATTTTGATGTGTTGATGTTAAAAATAATTTTTTAAAAATAAAAAAAATATTATTTTGATATATTTTTAAGTAAAAAATACTTTAAAAAATAGTCTCAATATTATTTGGTTTTTATTTTTATTGAAAAAGTAAAAAGAAAAAGAAGAGGAAATTTCCCTTTAAAAGTGTTTTCCTTGTCATTAGCGCCACATGATTAATCATCCACTGCATTATCCCTTAAATTCATGTTATATATACCATCTTAGTACTAAAATGACACCTAAACAAGATTTTCATGTTATATCTGACAAATTTTTAAATCCCACTGCATTATCCCTTAAATTCATGTTATAATTTTAATAGTCTACACTTCTATTTTTAAAAAATAAATATTGACACTCGGTTGTGAAATTATCAAAGTTCACACGTGTTATTATCTCTTTTATTTAATACATTTCCTCTAAAAAATTCATGAGATGATAAACTTTTAATTTGGGAATAGCTTATTTTGTAGTTAAACTGTTAGAACATGCTTAGCAGTGTGGTAGCGGTTGCTTTTTAAATAATTTTTTTGTACCGGAATACATATCAATGATGTTTTTTTTATTTTTTAAAAATTATTTTTGACATCAGCACATCAAAACGATCCAAAACATACAAACTATATTAAATTTTAACAAAAAATAAAAAAAATGAATTTTTTAGAAACGCGGTTTGCACTTTTTCATTAAAAAAATAGAATAAATTGGAGAATCGCGAGAGAGGATCTTACTAGATGCATAGATAAATTTATCGTGTTCTAAACTTCAAAAATACATTTTTCTTTTTTCAATCACAAGGTAAAGTTTTGCTCACGTGTTAATTAAGAAGAAAAGGGCGAGCTTTTCTTTGTTTGTTTTTCTTGTTAGAAAATGTTTTTGAGAATTTTTAAATTTTGTTTTTCAAAGTAAATTTCTTATATTTTTAGATAATTAATGTTAAAAATAAATTTTAAAAAGTAAAAAAAAAATATTATGATATATTTTTAAATAAAAAGTATTTTAAAAAGTAATCGTTGTTATAATCTCAAACACTATCTAAAATTGTATTTATTTTTGTAACAACTTCTGCTATAGGCCCTATTTGTTTTTACGTTTTAAAAACGCTTTTGAAAAAAATTAAAAAAAATTTATTCTTTTCTTTACTTCAAATTAATATTTTTTGTTGTTTTTCGATCATTTTGATGCGCTGATATTAAAAATATTTTTTTAAAAAATATATATTTTAATATATTTCTGAGTAAAAAACACTTTGAAAAGGAATCACAACCACACTCTGAATATGTTAGTTTTTATGGTAATTGTTGTGGTTATGGTTTGAAAAAAATCACTTTTGCTGTGGTTGGTTCATATAAAATGTGTGTTTGGTTAAAATTGTGGTTGAGATTGATGTTGTATATAAAATGACTAAAAAGGACATAAATTAATTTATTATTTGTTTTAATTGGAAAAATAATATTTAGTACAAACAATAATCGGTATAAAAAGAAAATTGTTCATTTTTATTAAAACAAATGAACATTATTGCCCCATCAAACTTGTTGCAATCCCATCACGAACATAATCCATATGTGAAGCCCTCTGGTGCCCACGTGTTTGTGATTGTGGAACCACATCGGTTAAAGTATTAGTAGGAACAAAATCAGGATGGCGATCAAACTCGTTAAATGCAAAATCTTGGATCGACTTCCTTTGAATGTAGTTATGAAGTGTCATTGATGCGACAACAATTTGAACTTGTGTTTTCTAAGGAAACACATGCATGTTTTGCAAGATTCTTCACCTTTTCTTCTAAACTCCAAATGTACGTTTTATTACACATCGTAACGATGAATGGACACGGTTGAATATTTCTTCCCGACTTTGCGGTTGTCCTCATCGATGAAATTATGGAAGATGATATCTCTCACCTCTATATGGCCCTAAGTAACCGTACTCGTTTGGATATCCCGAATCAACGAGATGATACTTCTCTGCATCAAGATAATGATAGTTCAAAACTTATTTCCTATTGCAAATAAAAAAAAAATTATTCAAATTGAACAACACCCCCTTTTTTTATTTCTCGATACCTTCTGGTAGCTTCGAAAATCTTATATTGGATTGTCAATCGCCTCAAGAAATATTATTGTATCGTGTGCATTGCCTTTCCACCTAGCCTAAATAAATATAAATTGCATGTCAAAGCTACATGCTGCCATAATATTTTGAGCGAGTACATCTTTTCTACCAATAAATGGTATTTGATTTTCTTGTGATACACAAGCACGTACATGTTTCCATCAATCGATCCAATACAATTCTACAAAAAAAAAAGTTTACAAATCAATTTAAATGTAGTACAAATATTTGTTTGTAACCTTTTCAATTATTTAATAACATAGATAAAGCATTTTTCACCTTGAAATGTGGCATATATCTTGGATTTATTGCAATTTCCATTGGTGTTGTTGAGAATTCTGGATCTACCGGTTTGATAAAATCAACAGCTAGCAAGCACACTGTACCCAATGCCCATTTAAAATATCTGCTTACGGTTACACTTGAATGTTGAAATCTCTCATGAACTTTCATGTTTGAAGCTCCTAGAGCTAAAGTATAGAGAAACATGCATACCTTCTCAATAACACTCATTCTTTTAGACTGTTTTAGCCCGTACATCGTTTCCAAATCAACACACAAACTTTGCAATGTGTCTGCATCCATCCGAAACATGTTAACACAATGTACCCAATGCCCATTTAAAATTCATTCAACCATCTCATTCCTGTGTTGTATGAAACCATACATGGTTCTTTGTAAATATAATTATTATAATACAAAGCAAGTGCTCCAACTGTGCATAATATTAATTTATTGTGATCACACTCTCTAAGCCAAAACAAATCGCCTTCCTCATTATCATCGTGTTTATTTGCATCGTCGTCATCTGTATTGTTCCCATTACTTCCTATACTTGTACCACCAAAACCATTTGACACATACTAAACAACATTATTCATAACATTGTCATACTTATCATCAAATATATCATTAAACCAATTCACATCCATATCTACAATACAACATAATTTTCACCCATGAAATTGCCATAAATACATGTACATGGAGGAATCTGTTTCAAATATTAAAATTTCATGTCGACCTGAACTTAAACCAAAACAATAACTATGAAGCATTCCCAAATTATCGTAGATCTTTTAGTAATAATTAATTAATACAATATTACGTGCATCACAAGCATACTATTTACGAATTCAGTTAAGTTTGCGATAATGTGAGCAATTAATTGAAGAGGAATGAAGATATAAAAAAAGAAGGTGAATACAAAGTTATGATTGTACATAAAACTGATTTATTATATAACCTCAAAACCGACAACTAACCTTCTCAAAATAGTGCAATTCAAGTGGCAGTGCTTGTTATATGTTGGCAGCTTAAATGAATGTGTTGCAATTCAAATTGTGCTTTAAATAGGCAATGGAAGACATGAGGAAACAAACGTACAAATGCCAACCTTTAACAGCCATTCAAACCAACTTTACACTAATAATTCCAAACTCCAAAAGCTAATAGTCAACATGTTAATGACCATTCAAACTTACAAATTCCAATATCCAATTCCATATTAAAATAGCAAACACAACCCAAATGTTTACAACCATTCAAACCACATTCAACACCTATAATCCAGCTTCTAACATGAAGCATTTCGACATAATTTTCAACCCTCCAACAACAACCATTATCTAACAGATACAAATAAAATGCAATACATCAACATAGTATACGTTACAAATTAGAAATGTGAAAAAACAACAATGCTAATCACGTATATTGAACCATATTAGAACAACACAGCAGCAACAACAACTCATGAAGTGCAAATTAGCCTAAGGATTCATATTGTGCTCTTATAACTGCCAAAACACACAACACCAAAATATGTTCATAGATCATTAAAATACGTTGACAGAATCAGTGTTATATACAATCCAACAACTCTTCACTTGAAATATGAAATTCATGTAATACTCTAAAAAAACATATGACAACACAATCAACTTCAATTGCTGACAAATAGAATATAAATAAGTGTAAGTACATTATAGTAGATTTACACTTACATCAAGGTTTTACGTTTGACCTTCTCTCGAACATTAATTTCAGCCATTGAATTTTTCTTTTGTTATCTCCAAGTGTTGCCCACATTTCCCTTCTATTTTTAACCACGAAAAACTCAGTTGCAAAACAATAAAGCTCACTGCCGAAAACCACTTCCTCAATGGAGTGAAACTCCTTCATGACTTCTTCTATGCTACATCCTTTTTTTTATCCCAACCACTTGATGTGCATTCACCTAGGAGATACACTATCAACTGATCGATCTAAATGCGAAAACAGTTGCGCTCCCATTCCCGAACCTTTTTTTTCCACTCTTTTGTGTACATTGTTGAACACCTTTTCTCTTCCCACTACTACTACTAGGATTGCTAATATTATTGGCAAAATTTACACTAGTAACCATA
>Ga0307518_10001692_pt1 | contig 16277 bp, 17 predicted proteins | sample 25_EM_MG_FD_203889 | JGI IMG/M metagenome (GOLD analysis project Ga0307518, IMG submission 203889) | Populus trichocarpa ectomycorrhiza microbial communities from riparian zone in the Pacific Northwest, United States - 25_EM | ecosystem: Host-associated > Plants > Roots > Unclassified | place...
TAAGACCAATTTTTCTCCATCCAAAAGCCTGTCCTATGTGAATAGCAAAGTGCTAAATAACCATAGCAGGGTTGAAAAGATTGCAATATGCAATGTCACACATTCAGATCTAAATTGATTCATTTAATTTGAAATCAGGCATACAATCTGGCAAGCTCGCTAGAGACAAGCATACATTGACAGTGAAGAGATTAATCCTACAGCATCTGCAAATGGAAGAAACGTACCCTGAGTGCAGAGAATATGAGAGGAGGAACTGTAAAAGGTAATCGTGTTGGCCCTCCAGCCATTATATGCTTCCTCACAGTGCAGATAATCTGAATGAAAAGAGACTTATTTATTAAAAAAAATCAATAAGGTGAACTTGTATGAAAGTACAGGGCCTAAACAGTATAAACCTCAAGGCTCCAAACGTTTAAATTTCAAAGTAATCAATTGTTTCTCAATTTTAATAAGACTGCATAAATATAAAGTACATTTGTCTGGGAGAAGTTCATCCAAAGGCTCCAAACATTTTAATTTCACAGCAATCAATCGGCTTCTCAATTTTAATAAGACTAAATAAATATAAGGTACATTTGTCCAGGAGAAGCTCATCCAAGCTCCTCACTTTACTAATAATATATGCGATATTATAACAATTTATAAACCTATTGAAGAAAAGTTAACATCATAATAAGCCTGCAAAGAAACCTCTAAACCAATAGCTTACCTTCAACATTTCCTCCGAATCATCATTATAAAGCATATGTATAAGGCGAGCGACAGAATTTTGTTCTTCATTGAAATCCTCCTCGTCGAGCTATTTATATTTGCAGATCAAGGGAGTGTTAGAAAGCAGCCTATCAATAGAATAGTAACCATTCACATCTTTCTAAAATGAAATTCATAATGCAACCATGTATCTACAACATGAAATTCATACTGCAAAAACTTTCAACATGCACCTCATCTGCAGCAGTCCCATCCAAACCCTTTATCAGTCCTTTTAATAATTCAAACAACACCTCAATCTAAAATGAGAAAAACAGCAAAGGTTACCATATTTTCAAAAAATAATTTATGAGATTTGAATAAGTAGGAATACTTTACCTCGTCAGCAGTAGAAATGCAAGTATTATTTTTCATAATGCTCTGAATAATAACCATTGCCATGACTTTATTTGTTTCATCATGAAGACAGTCCATGACACAAGGGTAATTAGACAGCGTTAAGGCAGTGACAATGTCATTGTACTTTTCTAATGGAGCACTCAGAAGTGCAACAATTTGTTTTGTTGCTCTGCCCTCTTTAAGCTTTGGCTTGCCAAAGAGGAGCTTAACACATGCCCCCTGTAAATAAATTTAAAAAATATTAAAAGTTGTTCAATGGAATACATCTTTTGATATCAATTTTGAATGCTGTATGCTTGTATGGTAATTGGACCAGCTGATATCATGTTAAAAATACATGCAGAACGGGGAATTTCTTATGTGCCCAAATGAGTGTATTAATCACATTTATTAAAAGAAAGCATACCAGTACTTGATCCACATAATCAAGGCGTTCAGGATGAACGTGTAGTGTAAATGTGAGGAGAGACACATACAAAGTAACGGCTCCAACAATAGGCATGTCAACCTGTGCTTCAATCACCTGCCATGGAAATCTTGCCAGTCAACTTGTGAAGGATTAATTCCAGATTAAAGACCAATAGAAATAAACACATAATTTAAAAGAGAAATATTAAAGGATTTAAGTGTTTCTGTTTAACTTCTGGGGCTGTCATCAAATTCACTCACTTCTGTCACTATGATACATTACTGTTGGTTTTTAGTCTTGCACCTTTACAAGAGGCCAACCCATGATTCTATTTCTCAAAGCACTGCTCAGGAGTCATATTAAACACCAGCAAAGCACTGTTCTGTTACTTTTACTTAGGAGAAATTTACCTTTCCAATAGCACTGCTCAATTTAGCAAAAGCTTCTACTTGCAGGAACTCGGGTAAAACCTGGAAGAATAGGCATCATTAACAAAAATGCAAAAGCATGACTTATGAGGGTCAGGGTCATAAATATAACTCACATCCGGACTTGAAGCAGCATAATTGGACAATCTTTCCATTAACCGTGATAGCACTGTCTTAATGTCAACTGTTGGCTGGAACCACAAAAGGTTGCGTAGAGAAAATATATCAACATGTAGACCTTAAATAAAAGAGGAATGAGAAGGCAAATACAACGTTTGCATTGTTATAATAACATAGTTATTAAACTTAATAATCATTAAAAACTAAATAAATAGATACCAATGTGGCACCCAGCCATGGTTGGGGTTGCGGGTGGATGTGTATTGAAATTGGGCACAACTACATGATAAAGTACTGCTATCCAGACTTTAAAAATGTCCATTATGAAGAATTTATTTTGCTTGTACATTATATAATAGTTGAGGCAACTAAATCATGGTCACGGGCCACAGATTAGAAATGTTTAGTCCTGTCTGTGAACAAAACAGTCCTTGAACTGGAAAACAATCTACCTGAAGCTGGGGGCAGGCCCCCAACAATGTCTCAAGGGTCTGCAAGTGGTACTCATCTGGAAAGACTTGAATTATGCAGTCCATTAAATAATACTGCGCCAGCTCATCTTTACAGTTGACAATCTGTAACAGCATATTTACATGAAAATTCAACATATCATCAGATACGACATAGAGATGTATTTATGTTGTAGATTTCAAAACAAGGGAAAACGAACCTACAAAAGAAAACAGACAGAATCAGACCTGCTCTAAAACTCTGGGAAGAACAGTGTCTCTGTAAATTTCAAGGTTCACGCCCTCAATCTGACTAAGAACATGGAGATTCTTCCCTACCTAAGAAGAAAGGAAAATAAGATGCGTGTAATTCTTATAAGTTCATTTCGACAAGAGTGCTTCTTCATTGATAGATAAAAATTAAAAGCTTACAAGATCACGAAGCTCATTTCTTTCCTTTTCCAGCTTCTCTCTAATCCTAACAGGCCCCTGCAGACGAGAAAGCCCAATTGAAGGCCTCAACTCAGGATCACCAAAGAGTATGAATAATCACAAACACCAAAACACCTGCATGGCCAAAAATCATGCTCTCATGATCCATTTTACCCATATGGCGTGCAAGTACTGTGGCGCTATGCATGTCTAAAAAATAAAAACATAGGAACACAGGTGTTGGCAGATATACATCAAACCTGATGCTGCATCCGAACCCAAAGTTTATTCATCTCGGTGAAATTTTGCAGCACAAATTCTACTGCATCCATTGCTGTGTCCTCACCTCTGCAGAAAAACAGCGTTGAATTCAAATTGAAAGCTGATAAAAACTTATAACCATGCGAAATTATGAATAAACCCATTCCTCAGACACTGCTAACACAATGACAGTAAGAGACTAGCTAAACTTAAACAGCTAATTCCTGAAACAAACATCTCTTACCCTTCATACTCGGACCCAAGGTTGGGTAATTTATCTCTGCTAACTTGAGCAAGATAACTTCTCAAAAACAATCCTCGAATCGGATTTTGAACACCGCGACACATCTCTACAAGATCCTTAAGCGCATCCTTAGCCGGAGCTTCCTTCGATTTGATATACACTGATCCTACCGTACACAGTAGATACCTATTTAAAAAAAAAGTTCAACAATGCCAACTTTAACCAAACAATAAATTAAAAAAAAATAATCACAACAGCAGTTACTTATGTAACTTACAGTCTAGGCAATATATTGCCAGCATGCTGCACGAGTTCGTATAAATCAACAATCGAAACGCCATGCCTACTCTCGTCTTTGAAAAACATCTCTAGTTTCCTCAATTCATCAAACGCTCTCATATCTAAAATATAGATAAAATTCAATTGAATTGAGTTCGAAGAATTCAGAGATTAAGATTAGAAACTTACAGAGATCGTAGTATTTGTGCGGAGAGAGTTTAGAAGTTCGAAGCTCTGATAGCATTAGAGCTGAGCATTTGAGAGCGTCTCGGAGATTGTTGGCGTCCTGAGATTTGGGAATTGAGAAAAGAATTGGGGTTTCGTATCGGAAATTATGTGAAATTGCAAAGTTTAATCGATTACCAAAGCGCGATGCATGTAAAAGGCGTTGTGTTGAATGCCGGCGATTCCTTCTGCTAGCCATTTGTCTTCGTCTTCTATTCCGGCTAAGATCATCTCTTCTCTGCGATTCCTCTTTCGATCAGGAAGTTGCAGTGAGCAAGAGTTTGAATATTTTCAAGTTCGAATAATTATTTAAGAAAAACGTGCCTTCATCATCTATATCAAGTTTTCAATAAAAGAACGAAATTCTAAATGTAATTGAAGTAATATCTCCTTGTATAATAAATAAATGGAAAACTACTTCTCCTAATTAGCTAACAGAATTTTACCATTAATATTTATTAAATCATACAAGAGCTTACTAACTCATCCATAAGGGTCTTCTTGTCTTACATTTTCTTACTTTTCTCACGTGACATTGTGTTTTTTTTTCTTTTTTTTATGATTTAATATATACCAAATAGGAAATAATTTGTTTTATCATCACGCTAATTCACTTATATATACCAAATAGGAAATAGAAAATGTCATAAAACAACTACGGAATTATTACAATAAATTTTAAGTAGCTTGACAATATCATCAACTACTCTAGGTCTATAGGTCTAAAAATGAAGTTTCGTAGTCAATTGGCTTGAATTATGATTTTTCCAAGCATGCCACAAATTCAATTTCAATTTTTATAATGAATGCAACAATAATATATATATATATATATATATATATATATATATTAACGTAGATGTCCGGACTAGTTTGTGCACATCTCGACTAATCCTACGAGCCCTAAAGTTAACGACTATATAAGTCTTTAATGGCTTTAAGGTTTGTGAGACTCGAACTGGTGATCTCTAGAGAGTAAATCTAGAACCTGACCAGTTGAGCTATATCCATCAAGATTAATAATAATATATTAGTTTATTCTTCCTTGAGATTGCTCCTACATATCCAAATATAAATTATCTTATATCTACATACAAGCTATCAAAGCCATGATAGTTCAAGGTGAGTCTTTCTTGGAGGTAGGAAAAATGTCTTTTTTTCTTTTTTAATTCAAAATCACATTTCTAAGTAAAACTTTTGATAACAAGTTTGGCTTTAAAAATAGTTATAAAAGCCATGATAGTCAAAAACAGAAGATGGTTAGACTTGCATTAAAAATGAATGAGTCATGCTGTCCATACCTTTTATATTTTTGGTGAAGCCAAGTTAATTTTTTTTTCCAGTTAAATCCACAGGCAATCTCCTGCCTTGCTGCCCGTGTATTTAAAAAATGCTTTAAGATTAGATAAAAACAAATAACATGGTCAAATATTCAAACTATCTATGGTTTTTTTTTTAAAAAAAATCAAAGAATCTAATCATATGGGTTTCTGTACTTCTTAGTGTTGTTTTTAGAATATGTTTGGTACTGTGGTTGCGGTTATTTTTCAAATAATTTTTTGTGTCGAAATGCATGTTAATAATATTTTTTTATTTTTAAAAAAATTATTTTTGATATTAACACATTAAAATGATTCAAAACATATAAGTCATATTAAATTTTAATAAAAAATAAATAAATTTTTTGGGAACACGGTTTGGAATGCGTTCCCAAACGGTTTTTTAATCTAACCATGAAATGACTAGGAGGCTTCTTTAGAATTTATTTTCCTACTGTAATTCTCCAGATAGTTATTGTTTGAATTCATACAAGATAGAATACAATATTCTATTGATGGAATGAATAGTAATGGCGGGCTTATGCGGTGCTAATGTTTTGACTGAATGGTCATAGATGGCAGAAATGTGAAACATACGTAATTTGCTAAGGGGAGTTGTAAGATTAGGCTGGAACTAGGGAGGCCTGAACGCAATGAAAGGAGAACTAAGCATTCGTAAGGCAGTTCCAGGAAAAGGGTTGAAGAAAAAGAAACAGGGCAATGACTATTATGTAGAATGTCTCAACTTTGACCTTTCTAGGGTTGCCGAACTTGTGCATCATGCACTTGTTAGTTCAGGTATGAAGAGCAACTTCTACATGTTTTTTGTTTTGACTACTTTTTGATTGATGCTGGCTGATATTCTTCTTTGCTTTTCATGTGTTTTTCTCAAGATAATGACAGCTTAGTCACAAAAGATTGTTCAGATTGTAAGGGCTTGGTGGAAAAGGTTGGTGCAAGTTCTTAGTTCTGTCCAAAAGGTTCTGATGAAAGCTGAGGAGCATTGTGCAGCCTTGTCAGTGCTAACGGAAATAAACTCAGAAAACTCTCCCAGGTGAGTTGAGATAGAGGATTTACCCAAAAAAATGGCTTAGTTTGTGAATTTCTCTCTGATTTTGTAGATATTTTATCTTTCAGGAACCGGCATTCATGGATAAGTTTTTTGCCCATCACTTACCAGCAACTATGGTTATTTTGTCTGTTCGAGAGGCAAAAACTATGTTCAAAAGGGATTTAATTAACCTGATAGGAGGTTTGAAGCATCACCTTTAAATCTGGAAAAATAATCGTGAAAGTTATAATGATAAAAAAAAACCTGTCTGTCTCTAATTTCAATCATTATTTTGCAGGTTTCAAGTTAAATCCAATGTCTTGTCTTGCTATAAACCATTACAGTTTAACAGGAGAAGAGCCATCTGATGTTCATGAAATCACATTCGATACAAGTCAAAGATTTGAAGAAGTACCAAGAGATGACAGTTTTCATTTGAAAGACAGCACTGGTTACGAGGAAAACCTTTCTTTGAGATCAATTTCTGTAATCCGTAGAGAGCTGCCAGAGTCAGCTCTTGGCTGGCCTCTTCTTCAAAGAACCAATCGTCCAGCTCTGGAAGCATTGAGAAGTTCAGAAGTAAGGACTATGTCACTGGTAGAATGGAATTCAAAAGAAAACAATAGTTCTTCTGATCTCAAAACAGATGATTGTATTGTCAAGAAATGCAAGACTGAAGGGACTGTAATCCAATTGTTTCATGCCTCTGAAACTGAGTCAAGAGATGGTAGCAGCAGTAGAGAAGATGAGAATTTTGGCTTTAAACAGAAAGTTTCTTCAAATTTTGATTTTTTACTTACCAAAGAATCCACACGATCAGGGCCTGGCTGGCTTCTTTTCCGCATAAAAACTTCTGCATCTCCAGAATCTCTGCAAGAATCTCAGGCTGATGGACTTTCAGTGGTTCAATGGGTTTTGAGTCTACCCAATCGATCCAAAGAAGCAACTACAAATATTCAAATTGATGTTGTTTCCAAAGAAGCAGAGAGTTACGTTGAAAACAATATATGTGGACACGAGGATAAGCACAGTGAGGCTTGTTTAGCAGCATCAATGAAGCTGCCGAAGAAGCTGGGCTGTTTCTTTAAATTGTGCTCATCCGGCTGCAAGCAGTTCAGTTATGAGGAGCTGAGGAGAGAAACTCATCATTTCTCCTCAGTTTTGATTCTCTCTTTTTAAAGGGGTAGCTAGATAAGGCATATAGCTATAAATTTATTTCTGACATGTTTGCAACAGAAAACTTCCTTGGGGAGGGAGGGTGTAGCAACGTGTACTAAGGATATCTTCCTGGTGGTAAGCAAGTGGCAGTGAAGATCCTAAAACACTACAAGGAAGCTAGGAATGACTTCTCCTTGGAAGTTGATATCATGTCTTCGTTAAAGCAAAAGCACATTACGCCTCGAATTGGCATATGCGTCGAGGTTGATCATTTAATTCTGGTCTACGATTTCTTGTCTAAGGGGAGCTTAGAGGAAAGGCTACAAGGCAAGTGTATTTGAGCATCTAGGTTGCTTCTTTAGAAACGATGCAGGGATCAGTGTCGTTATTCAAGTATCAATGGTGATGCAGGTAATAGCAGGAAGTCTGTATTGCCATGGAAAGTGAGGTTCAAAATGGCTATTGAGATAGCCGAGACTCTAAATCACCTGCACAATGAATGTCCTCAGCCTGTTATTCACAGAGATATTAAATCTTCTAACATTCTCCTATCAAATCATTTTCAGCCACAGGTACTACTGTAAGCAAATTATTGCATCTGAAAACAACTTTTAAGGCAATTGAATTCTAAGTACCATAGTCTCGATGCTGCTCTAATTTTGTCTATCAGTTATATGATTTTGGGCTTGCCACATGGGGACCTACTGATTCAGCGTATGCAGCACATAATGATGTTGTTGGAACTTTTTGGGTATATAGCTCCCGAATATTTCATGTATGGGAGGGTCAGTGACAAAACTGACGTGTACTCTTTTGGCATCGTTCGCCTTGAATTGTTAACCGGAAAGAAACCAATCATTTCCACAGGTCTGAAAGAACAAGAGAACCTTGTTAAGTGGGTAAGAGTTCTCTCACTCTCTTTGAATTGTTGACGATGTTTAGTTATGTTCTTAGTCCCCTGACCAGACCTGACGAAATTAATGAATAACCAAAGTACTCTAATGCAGCCTGCAGGCAACGCCATTATTAGAGAGCGGGAATCTAAAAGCTTTGCTGGACCCGAAGATGGGCAGAGAGACTTCGACATTGTTCAAATGCAAAGAATAGTTGTTGCAGCAACTCTCTGCGTCGGACAGACAGCTAGAGTACGTCCTAAAGTGAGCCGGCTACTGAACTGTGATATAGTACTGTTATAATTGTGATTAATTCCAAGTTAACTTAACCTGTAAACCACATGCAATTTTAGTTCAATAACCCATATATCTGTTACATCGCCGACTCGTCCGGCTGAATTGCCAGCCAAACGTTTCCTGCACTCTTCTTCTCCAGCATATTTTTCTTGACAAACAGTAGACATGACAAACTTTAATTCAAAGATCGTTTTAACCATGCCAATTAAAGATTTGAAGCTTGAGCTATTGAGAGGGGAGAAAGGTGAAAGAGACTGGGTGAATAGCTATGCTAATGATTTAAAAAAGTCAAGTGATGAGGAATTTGATGACCTTTTCCTGGAATTTGGCTGCAAACCATGCGTGGGAGCCTTCATTTCTGGAATTAGATGATGTTGATGCATCACCTGATAGTGTTGATGTCTCTACACCAAGTAGCGCAGGACGAAAGAGCCGTTTTATGTTGAGAGACTATCTGAAAGAAGAGCAGGATGGATCATAATGTATTTGTGTAATTTTGCTACATTCCCTTCATGCTTAATTCCAATGCGACCAAAAGCTGGCATATAGGTTGTGGAGTTCGCAAGTGGAGGGAAGCTGGTTGATGACTGAAGTCGAAAGCACGAATTTTGTTGCATACAGAAAAAATTTTCCCTTTTCTTTTAAAATGAGAAAATCCCAATCCCATTCACTGCAACTTAAGTGGCCAGCATTAAAAAGAATTTGCGAAAAACATTCGGAAGACATGTTGAGTGAGTCGAGTGTTTATCAAGGCTTAGGAATGGATTGGGGGGGATTGTCACCAACGGGTGGCGGGAGAATTCAAATTGGTTCCAAGAGGAGCTAAGAGTCGCACATACTCTCCAGATTGTTACAATGGCTTGATTGTATTTGAAAGCCTCTATGGTCTTTAAACTGTCAGTAAGATTGATCATAAATGGCGTGTTAGATTAGCAAAATAATGAATTTTATAAGATGGTTGAATAAAAATGAACACAACAACGTAAAAAGAAAAGAAAGAAACTTGTATCAGATGTAAATGAAATACAAGTAAATGACAGCGGCTATCTCAGCTTCCAACTCCTATTGTCTCAAATTAGCAATTCCTGCATCGACTCTAAATACTGCCCCATCAGGCTCATTCATGGACACCTCAACAAAAAAACACTAGGCACCACGAACTTCTTACAAGTTCTTGACTATGCTTAATATTTTCCTCAAAATTAAAATGGAATTGTATAAGGTAATACATAAACATCTGCCTCGGGTAAGTATTGCGCACACAGCCTCGTAGTAGAATCAGCATGGCACGAGACATCATGGCACACTTTCAATCTTTTGTATCCATGCCTGTCTTGCTTTGTTGTCCCAAAAAGCCATTCCTGATCAACAAGATTGTTCAGCTCAAACTGAAAAGATTCCTCCAAATTCGCAATCAAATCTTGGTAAAGTGATTCTGCTGTCCGCATCTCCTTATCATATGATCTCAAAGAAGTTTCAACAATTTTATTCTTTTGAGGAACAGAATCCGCTGTTCCCAAAGAAGAGCACAACCCTGCTCCATTAACAGGTGCATCGTGCTCTCTATGCCTTCTCAATGGCAGCTGAATCCGAATGATGGTACCTGATCGATCATTTCAACAGCTTAAAGATTACAAAAAGCTGCAGCAAATAACAAGACCCACCAAAGTCTAAAACCCACAAACTCACCATGAGTTTTGCCACCATCAGACAGGTAGCAAAGGCTCTGAGAGGACAGAGGTTGCTTATCTTCCTCAGTAAGATCGCTCCTTTCATCTTCTTCTCCTCTTTCCTTCGGAAGGAACCTTTTGTCCTCTCGATGGAACTTATCACCAACACGACTTCTTTCCTCACTGTTTCCTTTCCTATGCTTCCTTCTTTCTTTCTTCTCCCCCCTCTTTCTCCCTTCATGCTTTCCCTTCTCGAAACTCTCCCCTTGGAGCTTTTGTGTACCAAAATAACAATTTTAGAATAGAAATCACTTGCCCGATTCAAACCCCTTTCTTTTCTCAGAAATAAGTTTGTAGATTCCAAAAAATACCATATGAATTGATACAATCCTGTAGGTTATATCATGCCAAGTGCAAAAATAAAAGTAGTTGACAAGAAAACCAGATTTTCTCAAACAAACCTTAATCGATTCGGTAAGGTAGCCCGGAGGCAGGTAAGGAAAGCACCGAGACATTGCTTAATTCACCAGATATATGCTTGGTGACTGAAATCCAATCCTCCAATATTGTAAAGGGTATTAAAGGAAAACTGTTCTCTTTATTTAATCAATCGATAGCAAATTATCAACAACTGATTGAATATACAAAAAACTTAAATGGGCTAACCTCACTCGAGCTCGCTCGAGGATTTTTAATCGAATCGCAGAGTGAGGGTTAGGGTTAGGGTTTCTAAACTGGCTTTCGTTTAACCTCCTAAATGTCCGAGCATCGAGCGAGAACAGAGAGCAAAGGGTGAATAGATAAAGGCGTGAGATCGGTTCTTTTGCCGATAATGCCCTTCACTTAGGGGTGCTTTTCCATCGTCCTGTGTTTAGATCGAGGGGCACTGTTGCAAATTTAATTTTTGCCGAAAACTTCTTTTTTCTCCGAAACACTCTCGTGCAAGTTGTGGGATAGAATTGACAACCAAGCAAACAAGCCAAAGATGCAGCCAATCCCTTCAGACAAGCATGGATTAATGGCCAAATTAAAGATTTACAAGATCGCAAGTCAGATGGGGCTTCACAAACGTTCCAATGCATAGAATGTTTCTGGCTGCGAAAACTCTGCATCAGACATTGAAAAAGTGAGCAGTACAGAAACGCTATTCCAGAACATCACATTCGGGATGTGTACTCCTTCATAACTCAGCCTTGAATTTGGGGGCAACTGTGTGAATTTCAGATAGATTGTTACTGCTTGCTTGGCCACCCGAATGAATTTCAGTCATTGCAAGAAATAAGAGCAAAGATTGCTAGAAAGGGAGATGCACACATTTTTTATAAGAAAAACCGCCATGATTTAGAAGTTACTGTACATGTTTCCCTCTCTAAACAACATCCTATGCCTATCCTATCAATAGAAACATCTGCACTACATATTCAAAATTGGCTCATGGCCACCTCACAAAAAAATTTCAGACCATGAACAGATTACAGTTGCTCAGTGCTTCACATCAAAATGGAATAGTATAAGGTAATGCGTATACATCAGCTTCAGGCAAGTAATGCCCGCGTGGAAACAAAGAACTTTCGTGACACAAGACATCACGGCAAGCATTTAGTATCTTGTTCCCATGCCTTTCTCGCTTTGAGGCCTGAAAAAGCCATTCTTGATCAGAATCATTAAGCTCAAACTGAGGAGGTGGTGAAACCCAATCCTCAATTAAGACTTTGTATGGTGAGTCTGCTTTCCGCATCTTCTTATTGGGCAATTTGAACCGAGAAATCCCAGATTCATGGCAAACAGTGCTCTTCTTCTCTGAAACTGAAATGCAAGGCATTTTTTCTGGAGATGCAAGTTCCCCGACAACAGTACCTGCCTTTGAATTGACAGTTTCTTGATGGGATAAATGGACACCTTCATTCTGCCCAGAAACAGAATCTGCCCTTCCCGAAGTAGAACACAACCCTTCACTATTGAGAGGCACATCTGGCTCTTTATGCCTTGTCAAGGGTAACCTAATGCGGAAGACATTACCTGATTGATGATCATAAGTTAAAGATTAAACGAGTCTGCAAGAAATAACAAGACCAATTAATCAAACGAAAAGAGCAACTCACGGGGTTTGTCATCATTAGTTGCTTGTTCCAATTTCCTCTTCTTGTTGCTCCGAATGCCATCATCAGACAAATAGCAAATATTCTGAAGGCATACGGGCTCATTGTGTTCTTCAGTAAGATCACTCTTTTCGGCTTCTTCCTTTTTTTCCCTTGGAAGGAAGGTTTTCCCCTTTTGATGAGACTTACCCACAGTATAACATATTTGGTCCTTGTTTTCTTTCCTATGCTTCCTTCTTTCTTTCTTCTCCTTCTTTATATCTTTATGGCTTTCTGTTACAGACTTCTCCTTTTCCTTTCGGATCTTTTGTGTACCAAAAGAACAATTTTAGGAATCAAAGTACTATGAATTACCCAACTCACGAATTAAAAAATCTTCCACCTTCCCACAAAATGCAAACCACTTTCTCAGTTGTAAATGCATATCACTAGCTCATTTGTAAATCCAAATCACTTGCTCATTCATTTCAAGAAATGAAAAGCTACAGCATTATAGGTTAGAAGCTAGGTTAAAATTTATTTCAAGAAAACAAGGCTTAAATCACTTGCCCATTTGCTAAAATATGATGGGTTTTTTATCCGATGAACTATTTTTGAACCAATTTTCTTAACAATCTTTTTATTCAAACCCTAGAGCCACAAGCGAAAAACCCAATCAAGATTTCATGAATCAGGAACACGATTGTGCAATAATCAAGATTACAACATTTAAACATGGTTTAATTACTAAACTAAATTAGTTAAACTAGCGGGTCAAATTAAGTTATAAGTCGTCTTGAGGGCGAAAAGGGTTAGTACACATCAAGAATACAATTACAAGTGCAATTTTGCAACGAAAGCAAGTCGAGCACTAGATGGAAATATCAAATTTGCTCAACAAACCTTGATCGACTCGATCTGGTAGCCCGGAGGCGGGTAAGGAAAGCACCGAGACATTGTTTAATGAATCTGGATCTGAAACCGGATTTACCCGACCGAATATCAAATGGGTATTGACAAATAATAAAATAAATTTTGTTTCTCTGCTTCGCTAGAAATCTAAGAGAAAAACCCTAATTGAATCGAACCAAATCGCTAGGGTTTTTATGACGGCGTCGCCTCCGAACCCTTCTGACTAACAATCGCAAACTACGAAGAAAGGTGCGGGTGCTCTATATATATAGGCCGACTTGAGACGCCTACTTGATGTGCTCTTCTGTACCGATAATACCCTTGTGCTCTTCTGTACCGATAATACCCTTCTTTTAATTGGTTATCCTTGCTCTTTCAGGGATACTATTGGGGATCCATCTCCAACAACAAAAAGTTTAATCACGCGCTTCAGTTGGAGCGTGTCAGATACGGATTCACAGCAAAACCAAGTCAAGAAACGGCAATCCATTGAAAAAGAACCACGTGTTGATACCTCTCCGTGTTGAAAAGTCTTACAAGGCCAGTAGAATAACTAGTAGCTTAAATTGAAAGAAAAAAAACAGCAAAAAGGTAAAAAAAATAAAATCTGTAACCCGCAAAAACAAAGAAGAATAATTTCATTTAAGATTTCTTTTTATTATTTTTATTTATTTATTACAGTTGTTTTAAATAATAACTAGTAAAATATTACTGGTTATTCTATTTAGTACCATAAAAGTTCTCGTTTAGATAATTATAAATTATTTTTATATTAATTAATTGGATTTATATAATTATTTTAAACTAAAGTATCTATATACTTATTTTAGGATTAATCTCTGATCGGTGAAGTTACAATGCCATTTACATTTCCAAACCAAAAGGCATAATTTTATTTATAAAAAAAAAAATTCATGTTGCCCCCCATTTGCGTCATGCGTTCATGTTCACAAAAAGGCTCTAGCCATTATCACAATTACAAATTTTGGATTGAGTATATTTATATTTTTGTGGATGTATAACAATTGCATAGATTACACCAGAGTTTTGTATTATGTGGTTAAAAAGAAAAAACATGGGGTGGTTTTATTGTTGAGTTTGTGTATAGCTTGGACAGGTTATTTTCTTACAAATTATTATGAATTAAAATAATTAATTTTTTTAAATAAGTTAAATTTTATTTTTTTCATAATTAAGCTCTTTTGAGTTCAAATGAGCACCTAATTAATAATTTTTTTTGAAAGAAAATGTTAAATTGAAAAATAGAGAACTAAAGTGAAAAGGACGGGTAAAATAAATGGTATTTTTTTAATTTTATTTAAAAAATTTATTTTAGTCCCTTATCTTTTTTAATTATTAAGTTATTGGTCCCTTTAGTTATCAGAGATTTAATTTTGATATCAAAATTTATTCCTCTTATTTTTCAGACCTTTTTGGTTACATAATAGAGGGAGTCTTGTTGATTCCAGCATAGAGAGAAAAAGTCATAATTGATGACAATTCTGACCACAAAAATAATTGATTTGGGTGTCATAGGTTTAATTTAATGAGAGAAGTTTAACATAAGTGTTTTTTCCTCCTCCTTGGGTGTTTTTCCACCTCCTTACCCAAGGAGATGGATTTGAATAAGAAAATAATTTTGGGTTCAAGTTGATTTTGGTTTCTTGAGCTATTTTTTGGGGTTTTAAAGACTTTTAATAGGTTTATCAAAGTGTTCAATGTATTTTCTACGTGTTTTAGGTTGAAAGTAGGTTTTTTAGCAAAAATAAACTTGAGATCCTATTTTTTCCGACAATTTCTAGTCCCCGTTTGCTTATTTATCCTAAAAAAATGGATGATAGGTTGTCCATCCTTAAAAAAAAAAATTAAAAAATTAGGGCTAGATTTATGAGCTGGGCTAGAAGGCCCACCTCCTAGTTTTTTTTATGAAGGCTGAGGCATATTGGGCCACTAGGCTTATGCATCTGGGCTCATCTGTCTTTTTTGTTTTTTTTGTGAAAAAAATAAAAATTATTGAATCCAATTGATTTCGTGAGTTAAGCTGCAGGTTTGATGGATTAATGTGTAGCATCTGGCATATTTGTTTTTACTTTAATATATTTTTTGTCACTCAATTTATAAAAAATTCAATTTAACCCTTTGTTATTGATGATCTATTTTTTTTATTTAGTTCAAAACTAAAAAATTATAATTTCATCATTTAGTATCAATGATGTGTTTTAGCTATCTTGGTCCAATACGCCTACCATGGTTGTTTTTTCTTTTAAAAAATTATTTCGTACAAAAAAATAATTCTTATACACTTTATTATCATATAATTAATTGAAAAAAAATAAATGAGATAAAAAAAAATTATTGAATCTGATAGTGCTGCGAACTTGCTTGGTTGACTCGAGTTTACTTAAGTTTTTTTTTAAAAAAAAATCAATTGCTATTTTTTACCAATTTCATCTTGAATGAATCAAGGATTTAGCTTCTCTTTTTTTTTCCAAGATTGTCCCCAAAGTTTCGGTGGTCAACCTGAGTTAACCCAAGTTAATCAAGTTTGTTTCCATTTCAATATTAAATTAAAATATCATTCAATTAAAATATTTTTTTAGAAGACATATTACCGATATTTAGATTTTTTTGGCACTTAAAAAGAATTTTTCTATGACCCGCTACGTTTCCTTTAAGAGGCCGTTTATTTTTTCTTTTCAAAATCATTTTTGAAAAGAAATAAATTTTTTATATTTTTTTTTTTAAATTAATATTTTTTTATATTTTAAAATTATTTTGATGTACTAATATTAAAAATATTTTTTAAAAAAAAATATATTACTACAATTCATTTCCAAACAAAAAATATTTCCAAAAACAATAGCTTGCACGGTACAAAATGTTGTAAGACAGAAGATATGAAGGCAAGCTTAATGACTAGTTATTAGAGTGTCCCGGCG
>Ga0307518_10001693_pt1 | contig 16276 bp, 13 predicted proteins | sample 25_EM_MG_FD_203889 | JGI IMG/M metagenome (GOLD analysis project Ga0307518, IMG submission 203889) | Populus trichocarpa ectomycorrhiza microbial communities from riparian zone in the Pacific Northwest, United States - 25_EM | ecosystem: Host-associated > Plants > Roots > Unclassified | place...
TCACGCTGACGGGGCCGGGCGGGGTGGGCAAGACCAGGCTGGCCTGGCGGCTCGCGGCGGCCCACCGGGAGGCCACTGCCGACGAGGTCGCGTTCGTGTCGCTGGCGGAGCTGCGGGAGCCCGCGTTGCTGGTGCCGACGGTGGCGAACGTGCTCGGCTTCGGTGACCGCTCGGCGAAACCGGCCATCGACGTCGTCGTCGAGGCCCTGCAGGCGAGCCGGTTGCTGCTCGTGCTCGACAACTGCGAGCATCTGGTCGACAGCTGCGCCTGGTTCGCCGACACCGTGGTCAGGGCCTGTCCCCAGGTGACCGTGCTGGCCACGAGCAGGCAGTCGCTCGGCGTGGCAGGCGAGCGGGTCCTGCCGGTGCCGCCGCTGGCGATCCCGGAACAGGGCGACTCCCTGGAACGCGTGCTGAACGACGATTCCGTACGCCTGTTCGTCGACCGGGCGACCGCGGTCGCGCCGTCGTTCCGGCTCACCGAAGAAGACGTCGAGCCGCTCATCCGGCTCTGCCGCAGGCTCGACGGGCTGCCGCTGGCCATCGAGCTGGCCGCGGTCCGCGCGCGGGCGTTGTCCGTGCGTCAGCTCGCCGACCGTCTCGACCGGCAGTTCTCCGTGCTCACGAAGGACAGGCGGGGGCGGCCGGAGCGGCACGAGACCATGCGGGCCCTGATCGACTGGAGCCACGACCTGTGCACCGGGCCGGAGCGGCTGCTGTGGGCACGCGCGTCGGTGTTCTCCGGCAGCTTCGACCTCGACGCCGCCGAACAGGTCTGCAGCGGTGGCGAACTGCCGCGCGACCACGTTCTCGAAGTCGTCGACGGGCTGCTCGACAAGTCCATCCTGCTGCGCGAGGAATACCCCGGCGGCGTGCGGTACCGCATGCTGGAATCGGTGCGCGAGTACGGCGTCGACAGGCTCAGCGAGACGGGCGGCACGGCGGAGGTCCGGAAACGGCACCGGGACTGGTTCGCCGAACTCGTCGGCCGGTACGCCGTCGAATGGCTGAAGACCGATCAGCTCGGCTGGATCGGACGGCTGCGGCGCGAACACGCGAACCTGCGCGTCGCCCTCGACTACTGCACGGGCACCCCCGAGGACGCGGTCGTCGGGCTCCGGATGCTGCGTGACAGCAAGGAGTTCTGGATCTTCCGCGGACTGCACACGGAAGGCCGGATGTGGGTCCGGCGCCTCGACGAGGCCGCGGCGCCGGGCGTCCCGGAACGCGCACAAGCGCTGTGGCTGGCCGGATTCATGGCCGTCGTGCAGGGAGACGTACCCACGAGCCGGTCGATCCTGGAGCGAGCGGCCACCGAAGCCGAAGCGAGCGGTGACGAACTCGCCGCCGCGTACGTGCTCCACGTCCGCGCCTACGCCGCGCTGATCGGCAACGACATGGCCGAGGCGTCACGCCTGTTCGGCACGGCCATCGACCTGTTCCGCGCCCACGGCGACGAAGGCGGGGATCTCTGGGCGAGTTACAACCACGGGCTCGCCGTCTGGCTGAACGGCGACATCGACCGCGGCCGCACGGTGCTCGCGGAAGCCGTCGAACGCTGCGAGCGGCGCGGCGAGGTGTTCTGGCGCGGCTGGGCCTTGTGGTCGCGCGCCGCCGCCGAATACCTGCTGGGTGACCTCGCCGTCGCCGAGCGCTGCTGCGCACAGGTGCTGCGCCTGCACGCCCAGGTGAACGACCGCGTCGTCGTCGGCTACACGCTGACGGTCATGGCGGGCTGCGCGGCCCGCACCGGACGTCCCAACCGCGCCGCGATCCTCCAGGGCGCCGCCACCACCGTCTGGCGCACCGTGGGCGCCTGGCCGAACCGGTACGAGGCGTTCACCGAACCGCTGCTCGCCGACACCGACACCGTGACGACCGCGCTGGGCTGGGAGGTCGCGGTCAAGGAATTCGCCGACGGCGCCGCGATGCCCACCCGTGACGCCATCGCGTACGCCCTCGAAGAGCGCGCCCCCGGCCCGCGGAAACAATCCGCGCAGGTGCTCACCAAACGCGAGACCGAGATCGCGCACGTGATCGCCGAGGGGCTGACGAACCAGGAGATCGCCGACCGGCTCGGCATCGCCCGGCGCACGGTCGACACCCATATCGACCACATCCTCACCAAGCTCGGCTACTCGAACCGTGTCCAGGTCGCCACCTGGGTGACCCGGTCCGCGGATCCCGCCTGACGCTCACGCCACCTTCATCGGGGCGGGCCGGGCCGGTTCGGCCGTGTGCAGCTCCGCGCGCAGGGCGATCCTCAGGTCCAGGCGGGACTGCGGATCGTCGAGCCGGGCACCGAACAGGACCCGCAGACGGCGCATGCGGTTCCGGACCGTCTGGGGGTGGACGCCGAGGTTGTTCGCGATCTCGGGCGCCCCGCCGCGGGCGGAGAGCATGGCGTCGAGGGTTTCGGCGAGTTTGGTGCGCTCGTTGACGGGCAGGTCGGCGATCGGCGCGAGGCTGCGGGTCACCAGCGCGGTGGTGAGCACCTCGTCGGCGAACAGCCAATGCGTGGTCAGGTGATCCGACCAGCGCACGAGCGGGCCGTCCTCGATCACCTCGCGGCGGACCAGTTCCAGCGTCCGGCGCGCCCAGCGCAGGGACACCGCGGCGTCGGCGGGTGCCACCGCGGGCCCGACCGCGGCCCGCGTCCCCGCCAGGACACGGCCGATCTCGACGTCGTCGGGCACGAGCAGATGCGGGTACTCGCCGGCGAGGTCGGCCAGCACCTCCGGACCGAACGAGGCGCGGACGGCGCCGGGCTCGGCGGCGATGGCCACCACCCGCGCGGGCGGCACCCAGCCCACCTCGGCCGCGAGCCCCGCCCATTTCGCGGGCGGGCGGCCGCTCAAGATCTCCTTCAGCAGGTCTCGGCGCAGTTCGGCGACCGAGGGCGTGTGCGCGGCGCGGTAGGCCGCGGTGGACAGCCGGATCAGGACGTCGGAGCAGCGGAGCAGGGCCTCCACCCCGGTGTCCATCAGGGCGGACCCGGCCCCGGGCTGCCGCGACAGCGACGCCAGCGCGGGCAGGGCGCTGCGGCCCGCCGAGTGGTAGGCCCGGGAAAGCCGGTCCAGTTCCTTGCCCGCCGCGTACTCGGCGACGCCGACCTGACGGAAGGCGTCCGCGCCCGCCGCGATGCCGAGGTTCATCCCGTCGCGTTCCAGTACCGAGGCGACGAACTCCGTGGCGCGCGCGTCGAACAGTGGCGCGTGCTCGGGCAGCGAATGCCGGATCGCGTCCACGACCACGCGGGCGATCACGAGGGCGGCGGAGCGGGCTGGGGCGTAGGACGCGGTCATCGTCGACCTCCGGAGCAGCGGGAATCGTCGGGCCGCCGAGTCTGCTACTCCGGAGTAGCGGGGCACATCGGGTGAATTACGTACTCGGGTCCACCGGGCCTACGCATCACCCGTTCGTGAGGGCCCCGCCCTACTCGCAAACGGCTCCGTGCGCCGCGCTCCGCACCACCTTCGCGTACTTGCCGAGCACCCCGCGCGTGTACGCCGGCGCCTTGGGGGTCCAGCCCTCCTTGCGTGCCTCGATGTCGTCGATCCCGACTTCGAGCGTCCGGTTCGCGACGTCGAGCGTGATCGGGTCCCCGTCGCGCACGAACGCGATCGGCCCGGCGTCGACGGCTTCCGGGGCGATGTGGCCGACGCAGAGCCCGGTCGTGCCGCCGCTGAACCGGCCGTCGGTGATGAGCAGGACGTCCTTGCCGAGTCCGGCGCCCTTGATCGCGCCGGTGATGGCGAGCATCTCCCGCATCCCCGGCCCGCCCTTCGGCCCTTCGTAGCGGATGACGACGACGTCCCCGGCGACGATCCGGCCCTCGGCGAGCGCGTCGAGAGCGGCCCGCTCGCCGTCGAAGACCCGCGCGGTACCGGTGAACGTCGATTCGTCGAAGCCCGCCGACTTCACGACCGCGCCTTCGGGCGCCAGCGAGCCCTTGAGGATGGTCAGCCCGCCGGTCTTGTGGATCGGGCGGTCGAGCGGGCGGATGATCTCGCCGTCGACCCCGGCGGGCGCGATGCCTTCGAGGTTCTCGGCCATCGTCTTCCCGGTCACGGTGAGCACGTCGCCGTGCATGAGCCCGGCGTCGAGCAGCGCCTTCATCACCACGGGGATGCCGCCGACCTTGTCGACGTCGTTCATCACGTACTTCCCGAACGGTTTGAGGTCGCCGAGGTGCGGGACCTTGTCGCCGATCCGGTTGAAGTCGTCGATGCGCAGATCGACCTCCGCCTCGCGCGCGATCGCGAGCAGGTGCAGGACGGCGTTGGTCGAACCGCCCAGCGCCATCACGACGGCGATCGCGTTCTCGAACGCTTCCATGGTCATGATCTGCCGCGCGGTGATGCCCTGGCGGAGCATGCCGACGACGGCCTCCCCCGACCGGTGCGCGAAACCGTCACGACGCCGGTCGACCGCGGGCGGGGCGGCCGATCCGGGCAGCGACATGCCGAGCGCTTCGGCGACCGACGCCATCGTGTTGGCGGTGTACATGCCACCGCAGGCCCCTTCGCCGGGGCAGATCGCACGCTCGATCTTGTCCACCTCGGCGCGGGTGATCTTGCCGGCCAGGCACGCGCCCACGGCTTCGAACGCGTCGATGATCGTGACGTCCTGCCCGTCGACCTGGCCGGGCATGATCGAGCCCGCGTAAAGGAAGACGGAGGCGAGATCGAGCCGGGCCGCGGCCATGAGCATGCCCGGCAAGGACTTGTCGCAGCCCGCCAGCAGCACGGAGCCGTCCAGCCGTTCGGCCATCATCACCGTCTCGACGGAGTCGGCGATCACCTCGCGCGACACCAGCGAGAAATGCATTCCCTCGTGTCCCATGGAAATACCGTCGGACACCGAGATCGTGCCGAACTCCAGCGGGTAGCCACCGGCCGCGTGCACGCCGTTCTTGACCGCCTTGGCCAGCCGGTCGAGGGACAGGTTGCAGGGGGTGATCTCGTTCCACGAGGACGCCACCCCGATCTGCGGTTTGGCGAAGTCGTCGTCGCCCATCCCGACCGCGCGGAGCATCCCGCGGGCCGCCGCGCGCTCCAGGCCGTCGGTCACGTCGCGCGAACGAGGCTTCAAATCCGGCTGGTCTTGCGGCATCGGGGCACCTTCCTTCGTGGCGGGACACCGGGCACGCTGCCAACCCCGCGCGTCCGGCGCAACTCACCGCTCCGCGTTCGCCCCACGGTGCAGCGCCACCCGGGTGATCGCGTGATGCTCCACGCCGAGCACCTCGGCCGTCCAGCCGGAGACCACGACGCGGTCGCCCGGCTTCTCCGGGATCCGCCCGAGGATCACGAGGATCAGCCCCGCGATCGTCGCGTACTCCCCCGGCGGCGCGTCGCGCAGTTCGACGCCGACGTCGACGAGGTCGTGCACCGGGAAGGTGCCGGGCAGGACCAGGGAACCGTCCTTGCCGTCGCGTACGGCCAGCACGTCACGGTCGGTCTCGTCGTAGATCTCGCCGACGATCTCCTCCAGCAGATCCTCCAGGGTGACCATTCCCGCGACGGCGCCGTGCTCGTCGACCACCAGCGCCATCTGCTCCCGTTCGGCCTTGAAACTCCGGATCGCGTCCGACACCCGCAACGAATCGGGGAACACCACCGCCGGCCGGACGGCCCCGGCGAGGTCCTCGTGGTCGCCGAGCAGGTCGCGCAACCGCACGACACCGACGACGTCGTCCAGATGCCCGCCGCGGGCGACCGGCGCCCGGGAATGGCCGGATTCGGCCAGCTGCCTGCGCGCCGAGGCCAGATCCTGCTCGGCGGCCAGGGTCAGCACGGCCCGGCGGGGCACGAGCACTTCCCGCAGCCGTCGTTCGTGGATCTCCAAGGCGCCGTTGATGATCATGCGCTGCTCGGCGTTCAACCCGCGCTGCGCCGACACAAGCTCCCGGAGCTCCTCGGGCGACATCTGGTCCGGATCGGCTTCCGCCCGGCCACCCAGCGCCCGCACGACGAAGTTCGTCGACACGCTCAGCGCCCACACCACGGGCCGCGAGATCGCCGACAACAGGTTCAGCGGACGCGCCACCAGCGACGCCCACCGCAGCGCGTTCTGCATCGCCAGCCGCTTCGGGGCCAGTTCGCCGAGCACCAGGGTCAGGAACGTGAGGACCATGGTCACCAGCGCGACGGCCACCGCACCGGCGGCGTCGCCGAGGAAACCCAGCAGCGGCACCAGAGGTCGCGCCAGGGACACCGCCGCCGTCGCCGAGGCCAGGAACCCGGCGAGCGTGATGCCGATCTGGATCGTCGCCAGGAACCGGTTCGGGTCGCGCGCCAGCCGCACCAGCGTGCGGGCGGCCGCGCGGCCGTCGCGTTCCAACGCCCGCAACTGCCCTTCGCGCAACGAGATAAGCGCCATCTCGCTGCCCGCGAACACCGCGTTGAGCACCACCAGCACCGCGACCAGCGCGATGTCGAACCCGTAGCCGCCCACAAGCACTCCCCGGCCCGCCGGAAGTGCAGAACATTACCGAGGTGGAAGCCCGTTCGCAGGAGTGCGGAGCCGGTGGCTACTGACACGTAGTTCCGATACCTTCGAAGGAACCCGTACGGACGGAGTCCTGATGTTCGCACTCAAGACCGCTCCCTTCCGGCACAAGGCGATCGCCAAACCGGTCACCCGCTGGAGCATCGGCCACGCCATCCCCCGGGTCGCCCTGCGGGCCGCGGCGCGCCGGGGCGACCTCCAGGGCAGGCTGTCCGTCGAGGCGAGCGGCGGAGCCGACCTGACCGGCCTGTTCGACGAGATCCGCTCGCGCGGCGCCATCGCCACCACCCGGGTCGGGCACATCACCACCCGGCATTCGGCGTGCAAGGACGTCCTGGGCAGCGACGCGTTCAAGACCGTGCGGTTCGTCCCGGACAACCCGCTGCTCAACCGGCTCGTCGCCTGGTCGTCGTCCGGCTTGATCCATCCGATCGAGCCGCCGTCGCTGCTCGCCAGCGAACCGCCCGACCACACGCGCTACCGGAAGCTGGTCACCCGCGTCTTCACCGCCCGCGCGGTGGAGCAGCTGCGGGAGCGCACGCAGGCGATCACCGACGAACTGCTCGACGGCCTCGACCCGACGAGCCCGGTCGATCTCATCGAGCAGTACTGCGGGCTCCTGCCGGTCACCGTGATCAGCCAGATCCTCGGCGTCCCGCCGGAAGAACGCGACAAGGTGCTCGCGCTGGGCGGGGCCGCGGCCCCGAGTCTCGACCTCGGCCTGCCGTGGCGGACCTTCCGGACGGTGGAGGCGACGCTGGCCGAGTTCGACTCGTGGCTCACCCTGCATCTGGAGAAACTGCGGGCGAATCCCGGCGACAACCTGCTCAGCAAGCTGATCGCCGCGCGCGAGGACGGCGTGGGCCTGACCGAGCGGGAACTCAAGGCCACGGCGGGGCTGGTGCTGGCGGCCGGCTTCGAAACGACCGTCAACCTCCTCGGCAACGGCATCGCCCTGCTCACCCGGCATCCGGACGAACTCGCGAAACTGCGGGCGGATCCGGGCCTGTGGAGCAACGCCGTCGACGAGGTCCTCCGCTACGACCCGCCGGTCCTGCTCACCGGCAGGCTGGCCGCCAGGGACACCGAGGTGGGCGGAACCCCCATCGCCCGCGGGGCGATCGTCAGCACCGTGCTCGCGGGCGCCAACCGGGACCCGGAGATCTTCGACGACCCGGCCGTCTTCGACGTCGGACGGGCGAACGCGCGGGACCACGTGTCGTTCGGCGCCGGGCGGCACTACTGTCTCGGCGCTTCGCTGGCGAGGATGGAGGGCGAGATCGGGCTGCGGTCGATCTTCGAGCGCTTCCCCGATCTGCGGCTGCTGGGTGGTGGCCGACGGCGGGAGACCCGGATCCTGCGCGGCTTCGAAACGCTTCCCGCCGCGCTCATCTGACTCGTGAGTGGTAAAGACGGTTCTAACCGTCCTTAGCACTCACGAGAGGCGACCGAATGTCTTCCGTGGCCCTCTCGGTCCTGGACACCTCCCCCATCGTCGAAGGTTCGACACCGCGCGAAGCCCTGCTCAACACCGTCGATCTCGCGCGGCTCGCCGAAGACCTCGGCTACCACCGTTACTGGGTCCCCGAGCATCACGGCATGCGCGGCGTCGCCAGTTCCGCGCCCGCGGTCCTCGTCGCCCACCTCGCGAACGCCACGAAACGCCTGAGGCTGGGCGCGGGCGGCGTGCTGCTGCCGAATCACCCGCCGCTCGTCGTCGCGGAACAGTTCGGGACGTTGGCCGCTCTGCATCCGGGCCGCATCGACCTCGGTCTCGGCCGCGCGCCGGGCGGTTCGAAGGCGGCCTCCGCCGCGGTTCGTCCACAAAGGACGAAAGACTTCGCCGAGCAGCTCACGGAACTCCAGCACTACTTCGACCCGCCCGAAGACGCGGAGGTGAAGGCGATCCCCGTTCTCGGCGGCAATGTCCCGGCGCTCTGGCTGCTCGGCAGGTCTCCCGAAAGCGCGGCGTTCGCCGCCGAACGCGGACTCGAGTACGCCTTCGCGCACCACCTGGCACCGGACGTGCCGATCAAGGCCGACCTGGTGAGTGTCTCCGTGATCGCGGCCGAGGACGACGAGCGCGCCGAGTGGCTCGCGGGTTCGACCAGGCTGAAGGTGCTCAGCCGGATCCGCGGCACCCGCATCCGGTTGCCCAGCCCCGAAGAAGCGGCGGCTTTCCCTTACACCGCCGATGATCGCGCGGAAATAGCGAAGCGCTCCGATGCCGTGCTCACCGGCGGTCCGGACACACTCGTCCCGAAACTGCAACGGATCCTCGACGACACGGGCTCCGGCGAGCTCATGGTGACCACGCCGCTGTATCACCATGCCGACCGTCGTCGCTCCTACGAACTGGTCGCGTCACTGGCCGGACGGCTGACGGCCGGCCGGCGCGCGTGACAAGCGGGCATTTTTACCGGACCGGCGACGGAAACCGGCCAGTAACCTCACGCCGGTGAAAACGGACCGCGAAGGCAGGGAAGCCCCGGAGCTGCCCGTCTTCACCGTCATCGGCTGCCTCCTGGGCTTCTTCATGACGGTACTGGTCCTCATCGGCCCTGCCCTGCTCTGGATCAGCACCCGCTTCGACCCCGGCGACGACGACCGCCTGGTCGTCGTCGCCATGGGCGCCGTGTTCACCCTCGGCGGGGCCGGCACCGTCGGCTCGCACCTCTGGCAGAACGCCAAGGCCAGGGAGGCCCATCGCGGGCTGGACCGGAAGGGTGTCCGCGCGAACGCCGAAGTCGTTTCCAGCAAGCGGATCTGGGTCGGCGAGGTGAGCACGCCCGCGGACGACGTCGACCTCGTCGTCACCGGTCCGGGCGTGGCTCCGTTCAGTGCGCGGGTGCTCACCGAAGACGTCGGCCGCTACGAAACGGGCACGGTGGTACCCGTCGACGTGGACCCGGGAACCCTCCTCTTCCGCCTCGCCGACTGACCTCGCCGCGATCATTGCCCGGCAGCATCGTATCGCTTATCGTATATGAAATTCACCCCCCGATGCTGCGAGGTGACCCCGTGACCACCGCCACCGCCGACCCGACCACCACCACGGTCGCGCGAGATTTCACCGATTTCCGCACGGTGGTGTCACAATCCTTCGTGCCGCTGCACGTGACGAGCGAGCACCGGGACCACTTCCGCGGCCGCATCCGCTCGTGCGGAGCCGACGACGTGCAGCTGACCGAGGTGACCGCGTCGGCGCACGTGGTCGAGCGGACCCCCGAACTCATCGCCAGGGCCGACAGGCATTACTACAAGCTGAGCCTGATCCTGTCCGGCACCGGCCTGCTGGTGCAGGACAACCGCGAGGCGATGCTGCGTCCCGGCGACGTGGCGTTGTACGACACGCACCGGCCGTACACCCTGGCGTTCGAAGAGGATTTCCGCACGCTCGTGGTGATGTTCCCGCAGCGGCTCATCGATCTCCCCCGCGACCTGGTCGGCCAGCTGACCGCGGTGCCGATGTCGGGCAAGCGGGGCATGGGCAACGTGGTGGTGCCCTTCCTCGCGCAGCTCGGCAGCAACCTCGACCAGCTCGGCGGGCCGGCGGGCGTCCGGCTCGCGCATACCGCGGTCGATCTGCTCGCCACCCTGTTCGCCAGCGAGCTCGACCTCGCCCGCACGACGGCCGGGCCGCATCACGAACTCATGCGCCGGGTCCTCGCCTACATCGACGCGAACCTCTCCTCCACCGACCTCGGCCCGGCGCAGATCGCCGCCGAGCACTACATCTCCACCCGGCATCTGCACGGCCTCTTCCACGAGCAGGGCACGACCGTCTCGGGCTGGATCCGCACCCGGCGCCTCGAACACTGCCGTCGCGAATTGCTCGACCCCGTGCACACTTCGCGGCCGGTCGCGGCCATCGCCGCGAAGTGGGGTTTCGTCGACGCGCCGCATTTCAGCCGGGTGTTCAAGACGGAATTCGGCTGCTCGCCGAGCGAACTGCGGCGCGGCTTGACCGTGAGCGATCGGTTGTTGCCGCCCAGCGCGTGACAGCTGGCCCTTGCCGGGCGGTCGCCTCGACGATGACCGCATGCCCGAAGCACCCGAGGAACAGTGGCGTACCTACGACGAGTTCGCCGCCGGAATAGCCACCTACCGCCTGCCGAACGCGGACCTGTCGGGACGCGAGCTCACCGTCACGCTCGACGACGGGACGACGCTCGCGCTGCAGTTCGAAGACGCTGAAACCGTCACCTGCAACGGAATCGAGGATCCGTACGACGCGGTCGCCGTCCGGGAAGACGTCTTCTTCGTCAATCTCCCACACACCAGTGTCGAAGGGGAAGCGCTCACCGTCGTCTTCTCCACGACGACGCATCGCGCGCTCGCCGTGCGCTCGGTCATCGGCGCCGAGGATGTCGAAGGCGTTCCCCGTGTCTCCCAGACGTTCTGGTCCGGCACGACCGGCGCGGGCGCGCCGACCGGCGAGATTCCCGGCCCGTCGCGCGACCTGATCGGCAAGCGCAACGTCTACCGCTACAGCCCCGAACACCTCTACGAGCACGTGTACGTGTCTTCGCAACGCTATGCCTGGCAATGCCTCGAAGGCGTGCAGCGCGGCCACGGGGACATGGACCTGTCGACGGTGTGGAAGTTCCAGGACGGGCTCTACCTGTTCTGCTTCCGCGAATTCCGCATCGCCGTGGCCAGCGTGTGGCTGCACGACCTCGGCTACGCGCTGAAGACCACCGGCGTCTTCCTCGGCCTGACCGGCGACGGCCGGTCGGAACACTCCCGCGCGGGCGGGCACATCTACCCACTCGGCGCCGTCGCCTATCCCGACGCGCAACCGGTTTAAGGAGCCTCAGTGTCCAATTCAGACGTCATCGCCGCGCACTACGCCGCGAGCGACCGGGGTGACCTGGCGGGCATGCTGTCCCCGCTCAGTCCGGAGACCACCTGGACGGAGGCGGCCGGTTTCCCTTACGCCGGCACGTACACCGGCCGGGAGGAGGTCGCGGAGAACGTCTTCGGCCGGATCGCGAAGGACTGGGACGACTACACCTTCACCCTCGGCGACCTCTTCGACGCCGGTGACGCGGTGATCGGCGTCGGGACCTATCACGGAAAGCACCGCGGCACCGGCCGGTCGTTCACCGCCCGGGTCGCGCACGTGTGGCGGTTCGACGGCGGCAAGCTCGTCTCGTTCGAGCAGATCGTCGACTCGGTGCCGGTCGCCGACGCCATGGGGACCCGGTGAAACCCGCGCGGCGTCTCGCCGCCACCGCAGCCGTCCTGCTCGCCGCCGCACTATTCACCACAGCGGGCTGCGCCGGAGCCGGCAGCGGTTCGAGCGGGCCGATCGTGGTCGGTTCGGTCAACGCGCTGAGCGGCGCGGCCACGTTCCCCGAGGCTTCGCAGGCGGCCAAGGCGGTTTTCGACGCGGCCAACGCGAGCGGCGGCGTGAACGGCAGGCAGATCCAGTACAAGGCCCTCGACGACAAGGGCGACCCGGCAGCCGCGGCGGCCGCTGCCCGCGAGGTCGTCGGGCGCGACGAAGCGGTGGCGCTCGTCGGCTCGTCCAGCCTCATCGAGTGCGAGATCAACAACAAGTACTACGAGCAGCAGAAGATCCTGTCCATGCAGGGCATCGGCGTGGACCCGGCGTGTTTCTCCAGCCCGAACATCGCCCCGGTCAACGTCGGCCCGTACCACGACATGACGCTGACCCTGCTCTACGGCTCGGAAACGCTGAAGCTGAACGACATCTGCGCGCTGCTGGAGATCGCGGGCAACACGCTGCCGTCGTACCAGGCGGCGATCGACGAGTGGTCGGCCATCACCGGCAAGAAGCTCAAGTACCTCGACGCGACCGTGCCCTACGGCGGTTCCGACTACACGTCCTACATCGTCAAGGCACGCAACGCGGGCTGCAAGGCGATCACGGTGAACCCGGTCGAACCGGATTCCATCGGGCAGCTGAAGGCCGCCGCGGCGCAGGGATGGAACGACGTCACGTGGCTGCTGCTCACCAGCGTCTACAGCGAGAACTACGCCAAGGCCATCACCAACGCCGGTGCCGGGGTGTACGTGCCGGCCGAGTTCTACCCGTTCACCGACGCGACCAGCCCGCAGAACAAGGACTGGCGCGAGCTGATGACCAAGAACAACATCCCGCTGACCTCGTTCAGCCAGGGCGGCTACCTGGCGGCGAAGTACTTCCTCGACGTCGTCCGCGGCATCCAGGGCGACATCACCCGTGAATCGGTGACCAAGGCACTGCGCGAGATGAAACCGGTCACCGATCCGATGGTCGGCACGCCGTACGTCTTCGGCCCCGGCCAGACACATCACGACAACACCGCGGGCTGGCCGATCAAGCTCGCCTCCGGCACCAACAAATGGGAGCTCGTCGCGAACGACTGGCTGCGGATTCCGAAGAAGTAACGGCCGGGTCTCGTGAGTGGCAAGGACGGTTCTAACCGTCCTTGCCACTCACGAGGTCCCGAATACAGGAGGATTCGATGCTGCAGGGAGCGCTGGCAGGCCTGGCCGCCGGCGGACTGTACGCGGTGTTGGCGGTATGCCTGACGCTGATGTCGCGCCTGGTGCGGGTGGTGAACTTCGCGCAGTCGGCCACCGGGATGTTCGGTTGTTACGTGGCGGTGTTCCTGTCCGTCGATCTGGGCCTGCCGATGTGGCTCGCCACCGTCGCGGGGATCGTGCTCGGCGGGCTGCTCAGCGCGCTGCTCGGCTGGATCGTGTCCACCTGGCTCGCCGAGGCGGACACCGGCACCCGCTCGGCGGTCACCGTGGCGGTGCTGCTCCTGCTGATCTCGTTGTCGTTCATCCTGTTCGGCAACAAACCGCAGCCGTTCCACCCGATCCTGGACGGCCCGGCGGTCACCGTCGGCGGGGTGGTGATCAGCCAGGTCACCGTGGTCACCGTCGCGCTGGCGGTCCTGGTCGCGGTGGCCAGCCGGATCGTGCTGAGCCGGACACCGGCGGGCGTCCAGCTCAGGGCGCTGTCGGAACGCCCGACGACGGCGGAACTGCTGGGCATCCCGGCGAAACGGCTCAGCGTCGCGGTCTGGGCGGTCACCGGGGTGGTCAGCACGCTGGTCATCTCGATCGTGGCGCCGTCGCAGTCCAACGACGCGACGTCGCTGGCGATGCTGGTGGTCCCCGCGGCCGCGGCGGCCCTGCTCGGCGGATTCCGCCGTCTCGACCTCGCGGTCGCGGGCGGGCTCGGCCTCGGCCTGATCCAGGGCGCGGCCGCGCAGGTCGACGGCCTTTCGGTGGTGCGGTACTTCCTGCCGTTCGCAGTGATCGTCGCGCTGCTGCTGTGGTCGCAGCGCAAGGAGGTGTGGGATGCGGCTCGCTGAACGCGGGATCCCGTTCGTGGTCGCCATCGTGGCGATCGCGGTCGGGTACGGCCTGAGTGCCGGGCTCGACGGGTACTTCGTCTACCTCGGCATGAGCGCCGTCGTCGCCGGGATCTCGTTGCTCGGGCTGGGCGTGGTCACCGGCAGCGCGGGCATGATCTCCCTGTGCCAGCTGACGTTCGGCGCCGTCGGCGCCTGGACGGTGTCGGCGCTCAACGAGGCGCAGGCGCCCGGCGGATTCCTCACCTGGCTGGTGCTGGGCGGTCTCGCCGCCGGGGTGGTCGGCGTGCTCGTCGGGCTTCCGGCGTTGCGGCTGCGCGGGATCAACCTCGCCGTCGTCACGCTGGGGCTCGCCGCCGCGGCGGACCTCGCGCTCGTCCAGCTGCAGTTCCCCGGTGTCTCCGCCGGGATCTCGGTCGAACGTCCGGAAGCCTTCTCCGACGACCGGTCGTATTTCCAGCTCGCCGTCGTGGTGCTGGTGCTGTGCTGCCTCGCCGTGTACTTCCTGCGCCGCGGGCGCTGGGGCAGCGCCTGGCAGGCGGTGGCGTTCTCCGAACGCGGCACGGCGGCCGCCGGCACGAGCGTGCGGACGTCGAAGCTGACCGCGTTCGCCGTGAGCGCCACCCTCGGCGGGATCAGCGGCGGCCTGCTCACCGGTCAGGTCGGGATCGCCTTCCCGGCCAGTTTCACCGCGATCCAGTCGCTGGCGCTGTACGTGCTGGCGATCATGTCGGGCGCGCATCTGATCGACATGGCCGTGTTCGGCGCGGTCCTCTGGGTCGGGGTGCCGGAACTGCTGAAACGCTGGGGAATCCCACAGGACTGGGGTTTCGTGGTGTTCGGCGTGCTCGGGGTCCAGGCGCTGGCCAGTGGCGGGAACCTGGGCACCACGGTGCGGCAGGTCTGGTACCGGCGGTCCAAGAAGGAACCGGCGAAACTCGATCTCGCCGCCAAGACCGCGGACATCGAGTCCAAGGCGCCTGGCCCGCCGGTGCTCACCGTCCGCGGCCTGAGCGTGAGCTTCGGGCACGTGGCCGCACTGTCCTCAGTGGACATCTCGGTGCCGGAACACGGCGTGCTCGGCGTCATCGGGCCGAACGGCGCGGGCAAGTCGACGCTGGTCGACGCGATCAGCGGATTCCTGCCCAACGCCGAGGGCGCCGTCGAACTCGGCGGCCGCCCGCTGACCGGGTCGCCGTCGAACCGGGCCCGCGCCGGGCTGCGCCGGACGTTCCAGCAGGACCGTGTCCCGCCCGGGCTGACGGTCGGGGCGTACCTGAAGTTCCTCGCCAGGCGGCGGCTCACCGCCGACGAGATCGGCGACGCATTGGACTTCTTCGGCTGCCCCGCCGCCCGCACCCCACTGTCGCAAGTGGACGTCGGCGCGCGCAGGCTGGTCGAGGTCGTCGGGCATCTGCTGGCGCGGCCGCGGGTCCTGCTCCTCGACGAGCCCGCCGCGGGCCTTCCGCACGAAGAGCACGTCGCGTTCGGGGAACGGCTGCGGCAGGTTCCCGCACGGTTCGGGGTGTCGGTCCTGCTCATCGAGCACGATCTGGACCTCGTGCGTTCGGTCTGCGACACGATCACCGTTCTCGACTTCGGCCGGGTGCTGGCCTCCGGTCCGCAGGCCGAAGTGCTCGCCGATCCCGCCGTGCTCAAGGCGTACATGGGTGAAACGGAGATGCTGTGAACGCTTTGCGGATAGCGGGGCTGACGGTCACCCGCGGCGCGGGTCCGGTGATCCGCGACGTCGACCTGACCCTGGAACCGGGACGGATCACGGCGCTCGTCGGCCCCAACGGTGCCGGGAAGACCAGCCTGCTGGAGGCCGTCTCCGGGGTGGTGCCCGCCGCGTCGGGGACCGTCCACATCGGAGCCGACGAGATCACGAAACAGTCGCGGGTCGCCCGCGCGCGGCGGGGTCTGGCGCATATCGAGCAGGGTCGCGCGGTGTTCGGCGGCCTGACGGTGCTGGAGAACCTGATGCTGACCGCGCGCACCCGCGCGCGGGCCGACGAACTGTTCGAGGCGTTCCCCGAACTGGAGAAACGTCGCGACTCTCCGGCCGCGCTGCTCAGTGGCGGAGAACAGCAGATGGTGGTGCTTGCCCGCGCATTCGCCGATCGGCCGTCGTTCCTGCTGATCGACGAGATGTCGCTGGGGCTCGCGCCCGTGGTGTTCACGCGGCTGCTGCCGATGGTCACCCGGTTCGCCGAGGAGGGCGCGGCGATCCTGCTGGTCGAGCAGTTCACGCACCTGGCCCTCGGGGTGGCGAGCGACGCTCTGGTGGTGTCTTCGGGGCGGGTCACCTATGCGGGTCCGGCGCAGGGACTGCTGGACTCGCCCGGGACCCTGCACGCGGCCTACCTCGGGGAATCCTGACGCGCGTGAAGGCCCCCTTCCCTCGGCTGAGCCGAGGGAAGGGG
>Ga0307518_10001694_pt1 | contig 16266 bp, 19 predicted proteins | sample 25_EM_MG_FD_203889 | JGI IMG/M metagenome (GOLD analysis project Ga0307518, IMG submission 203889) | Populus trichocarpa ectomycorrhiza microbial communities from riparian zone in the Pacific Northwest, United States - 25_EM | ecosystem: Host-associated > Plants > Roots > Unclassified | place...
CGTGTGGCTGACGTTGTTTACAAATGTTTTCTTGCAGCCTCTACTGAGAGTGTGAGGTATTTAAGGTTGGCGGTGTTTGAACTTCCGCATAGCCACTCGGTCTTTTCCACTAATACCCCTAGGATGCTGCCTCACACTCGAAGTAGAGGCTGTGAAGGAGCCTGGGTTCAACTGCACTGACTTGGATGGTTGTAGTACATTACTGTTCTAGCACACTTTAATTAGAAACTCTGGTAGTGAGAATTCATGCCCAATGTTTATATCATATCGCGTCCCACATTATGCTCCCCCTTTTTAACCCACACTTTAGGTTTTCAGGACAACCTACGGATATCTATCTACAGTTTAACCTGCGGACATACACTTTTCCTTGCCGTGTACTGCCTCCTCAGCGAACCCATTTCTTCGAGGCTCGAACTTCCCGATATGAGTCTGGGATCAGCGAGTACACGTGTGGGGGGCCCGGACGACCTGCACGTGTATTAGTCGAAGCACTCCGAAGCAGTGCATTTATCGGAGAAGGGTAATTTGCATTACATCCGAGGGGATTTGGACCCTCGAATCCAGCACTTGCATGCCACCTACGCTCTCTTGTCTCCTCCCTGCACAGGTCCTATCCCACCAATCGTACATTGGAGTACCTTGGTCGACTCGCGTGGCCCCATCTTCCAGGTATTTCCGTTTGCCTGAGCAGTCGATCATCATCATCAGTTGTGCACAGTCTCGCGTTGCCCCAGCCTCGTCATGTCAGCCTCACGGCCTCTCGACGGTTTAATGTCCGATTCTTGCACTCATGCCATGTCTGCCACCAGTTTCACTAGTCCCAGTCCTCAGCCCCGCTCCTTGACTCCACCCGTATCCATGCCAGCGCCGCCCTCTACGCCGACTCCATCGACACCTCGCCGCTCCAGCATGCACGCCCTCGTTTCATGGCTTCGCTCACCAACGACCTTCATTAGCCTGCGCCCTCCACTCATTACCAGCATCGCCCGGCGTTCTCTAAAACGCCCTCGCCCATCTTCTGCGCACGCCTCTGGCTCTCTCCCCGCTATCGTCCTCCAGACCTACTCTGCCTCCACAGAGGGCATCATACTCACCGCCCTCCCCACTGCACCGTTCTGCTGCCACGAAGACCTCCTCACTATGCCCCGCGAACGGCTCGAGGGCGTCGTGCGCACGCTCAATGAGAAGCTGCCCCGCCGAATGCGGATCGCCGGGTTAGATGACGACCCGATGGGCTGGACGAGCAGCGATGATGATGTCAGCGACGACAACGACGATGGGGAAGACGACGTCGACGCTGCGATTTCGAGGATGTCGGATGGGGAGATGAGGAGGTGGGTCGAGGAGTTGGTCGGGATTAGACGAGTGGACCCGGGGAATCTGACTACTCTTGCCGCGCTTGACCTGGGCACCCGCACCCTCGTTGGTATGGATGTGTCTCCGCCCACACTGGCCTCGTCCCCAGCTCCGTCACCATCCACCCGCAACATCGCGTGGCCCATAGAGGACATGGTCTCGTCAGACATGGACACGGACACGGACGGCAATGACGATGCCATAGACGGGGTCGGCCTTGGAGTCGACGCTGGGTTGCACAACACAGCAGACGACCTCAGCGAAGACGCCGCCAAACTCGCACCCTCCAATGCCTCCACCATGTGTGCGAGAACGTATTCTCATCCACGTGGGCGCGGCAATTTAGCTATGCCGCTTGCAGCCCTGAAGGAAGAAAACGAGCCGGAGGAGGAGCGTGTCGGGGGCGAGGCCGTCTGCAGCAACGTGGACGAAGACGGAGGTAGAGACGAAGCAGGGGAGGCTGTCCATGTAGCCAAACGTCGTCGTGTCTTATTCAGCGAAGACGAGCATGTGCCCGCCGCTTCTCGCCGTGTCCCAACGGCCCAAGGCTCCCGCCTTCTCGAAGACCTCGATGTCTCTGCATCCCCCGTATTCGATTGGGACGGCGACGATGACGACTTGCGTGGTCGATCCTCTACCAAACCGGCGATCGGTGCTAGCCCCAACAAGCAGAAGCGCCCCGCGAACAAATTGCGGCGTCGACGGCGGAGCGCCCGCGTGCCAGAGCGTGAACGCGTGGACAGTCAGCCCGCATCTGTACATAGTACCACGAGGCCAGTCTCGTTCCCTCCGTGCCACTTTAGCATATGCAGCTCTCGTTCTCGCTCTAGCTCGTACGAGGCTCCGCTGCCACATAGCCCCAGCCCAACCACGGTTCCCATCCCCACAAGCACAACCGACACCACTAGCGACCGCTCCTGCAAACCCGTCGAGCCCCGTATTCTGCGCTCGCTATCCGCCCATGCCGACACGCATACCCAACACACGTCTCCATCTGTAGACTTCGATCACGCGTCGTCTACTACTATGGCAAGGTCCCAATCTGAGCGGGTGCCACGTCCAACGGATATAGATGCTACGCTTGTTCCTTCCCGGCCCCAGTCACCAACGCCATCGCGGTCCAGTTCCCGAACGCGCTCCAGCTGGTCTCGCTTCGGCAGGACACGAACGCGGGAAAGTGAAGAATGCTCTATGACTGCGGGCACCCCTCCAAGCATTACAGATGGTCCTTTGTCATCGGGCGATGTCGATGTATCCTCCCGGACGTCCTTGTCCTCTTTCGTGGCGGTTCCAGCCCAGAGCGCGGGCCAGTGCCAGAGTCAGGATCAGATGCGCGCTGCCAGCAATGGCAGGGACGACACACGTCACGGTGCGATATCTAGCCCTACCTCGGCCCCTACTACATGCGCCAGTATCGCCCCGTCCATCCTCACGTCTCCGTTTTCATTTTTGTCGTCTACACCGCGATCGAGGGCGCGTTCGGTGAGCAGCAGTGTTGTGTCTCGTTCGTGTTTCGAGAACGAGAAGGAGCACGAGCACGAGCACGAGCACGAGCATGAGAAGGAGCAAGTACGCGAGAACGAACGGGCTGCGTCTTCGAGGGACAGCGGGTTGGGAAATGTGGATCTGGGTGAGGGTATCGTTGAGGGGATATGGACGGCGCTGGGAAAGATGGAGGTGGATGTGGCACCGTCGTCGGTGGAGTGCCAATAGATCAGGGTGTGGGTTTGTATTTATGTTTTTTTCTCTCGCTTTTTCTTCGTTCGTTCGTTCATTCGTTTCAGCGATTGGGACGGTCATGATAGATCATAATTTGTAGCTTTGTTGGCTTTGTATCTGGGTTTATGTATAGGCGACCAGGAGGGCATTTTAGTGTACTTTTCCCCCTAGTATTCTCTCGACATGTATCAGTTACGATTCTGTTTTTTTACGAGTATCAGGACCAGTATTTTTCCAGCATACTCAGTGGAGTCGTAAGTCGTCACTCTGCCTCCAACGGCAGCTGGCTCAGTGCCACATTTCTGAGATGGCCCTTGACCACCCCAAAAAGTCTCCACGTGTATCCGCTGATCCGCACAAGAAACCCAGGCTCATATCGGGGACTGCCAGGTGCCCGTCTGGCAGTTTTATATCCACCCTCGAAGCAACAGTTTTGCTGAGGGAGGCGGTGATGAAAATGGGTCCACCGAGTTGTACATCGTGTTGCCCTTTGACCAACCGTGGTATCAGGGTGTGCACCACGAGCAGCAGTTGAGTGAGAGTCTATGCACGGTATTGCCCAGCCGCGATTTTATTTACAAACCCGCGAAGGAACGTTATATCCCGCCAAGTGTCCGACAGAACCCATCGAGTTCTCACAACGAACCCGTACGTTTTCATCTCGTTTTTCATCCTCGAGTAGTAATGACCGTATGTTTCGTAAGGCCATTCCCGCAGTTGCTCGGGCATCCCTTCCCGATGTGAAAGGCCGTGAAAGAAGGTCCTCGCGTAGGATAACCTATTCCTGGGACTCTGGGGCGCGTCCCACACGAGCTGACCCCTGGCAGGACAGTATATAAAGCGGTTCGAAACCACCCAGACAAAACAACGACGACATCGCCAGCCCCAACCAGACTGTAGACATGTTCCTCTCTCTCTCCACCAAGTTCGCCGCCTCTGCCCTCATCGCCCTCTCCCCGCTCCTTGTGCTCCCCACACACGCCCAGTCATCATCCTCTCTCTCCTACGACCCCGTCTACGGCACAGACACGACACCCCTCAGCGGCCTCGCCTGCTCGAACGGGGCGAACGGACTGGGCACAAAATACCCCACGCTCGGCTCGCTGAAGAACTTTCCTAATGTCGGCGCGGCACCCACCGTGTCGCAGTGGGGCGACCCCAATTGCGGGAAATGCTACACGGTCACGTATGGGCCGACTGGCGTCAGTGTCAGCATCGTCGCTGTGGATGTGGGGCGGGGCGGGTTTGTGGTGTCTCAGCAGGCGATGGATACGTTGACGGGCAACCAGGCTTTGTTCTACGGGAGGGTGGACGTTACGTATGTAGAGGCGGATCTGAGCGCGTGTCAGTTGCCATGAGGTCTAGTACGTGCGCAAGGTGAGTGGTGGCGGAATTGACATGAATATGTCAATATTGTGTATGCTGACATTTGATGCAGAAGGGTCGATGGCCTTCGATTTTTAGAACATGAACGTTTGAACAATATGGATGTTGTACGCATTAGAATGTTTCACTACGGACATTTGACAGTTGCCGTTACTCTGTTCATCGATGTGTACCTTGCGAATTGTATTGTGATCTTTTCACATCAAGGCTTCTATGAACGACGTCGCTAGTGTTGTCAGGGGACTTCTAAGACATAACGAACGAAACCCTCATTTGCGCGGTATCGTGTGTATGGGTATGTACCCCTTCTATTCCAGGTTGGCCTGTGCAGCGACCATGGGCTCGTACAGCCCATGCTGAGATCCCAGCCCGTACGTGAACGTGAGCAAAGACATGATATCAGGGGAAACAGTGAGCTAGACAAAGTATTAGTATATCAGGGAACACACATGAACGCAACCTCCACACCATCGAGATAATATCATCCAGTAAGTGAGCCTGTCCCACAGTCATGCCCAGTATACCGCTCTGGGAAGCATGCACAATATGTACGTGGAAATGGTCTTCAAAGTAATTTCGTCAAGCCCCCGCATATACACACGCGCGATAATTGAATTGACTTACAATAGGACGGCTGATAATGCACGTACAGTCTCACACTCCCCTTCGTTAATCCATACGTCTGTTCGACGACTGTATGCGCCGCGTCCCTGATCGCTTTGAGCAGGGGTACATGCCCACCTCGCAAGTCGCGCATCGACTGGATAGACGGGTCCCGCACGATCGCGAGCAGATACAGCGCGCTCAGCGGTGCACTGGAAGTGTCCCATTTCATATCGGGAAGGATAAGAAATAAGGGGCATCTATGCAGAATTGTCTCGGATGACGTGCCGTCTAGGATATCTCGGACCCTACATATGCGTGATGCGTGGTGTGGGTAAAGACTGAATTGAGCGCTGGCAACGCAACGCACCACTGCGTTCGCGAGGGCGGGAATGCCTCTATATACGGTTTAACCACCGTCTTGTACAATTCTGGCGTCTCATGTACCATGAGCATGTCCTGGCGGGAGTACTGGTACCGTCACGGCGTGTCAAATTAATCAGCTGCAGGCGCGCAACTGCAGGTGTCGCAGGACCGGGAACTGAAGTACTGACCTTGCGCACATGCACGTCTGTCGCGGGGAATATCACGCTGATCCTGAGATCTGGAAAATCAGCACGACGGCTTATCCAGGCATTCCTCCACGAGTACTATGCGATCAGCATATCATAAAAACGAGGTGAACAATTTCAGCCAAGGAGTGAGGGAGTGTATTACGGATGGGCTTTTTACTGACTATATTAGAAACTCCAAGAACCTTGATGTCGTCAAGCCCAGATGCGAGTTCGGGCGGGAACGTTGAAGGGAACGGGGTGCGTTCGAGTCGGAGGATCGCTGGGAGACGGGATGGGTTGGTGGCAGCTGCCGACGGTGGCTCAGACGATGGCGATGGCGATGGCGATGGCTCGGGCGGCGCTGGGAGCGTCCCGAGGACATTCATCGTGCGGAAATATGGATCTACACTGGCGGGGTTGAGCGATGCAGCGAATAAGGAACGAGGAATTTGGCCTGGATCGTACTTTCATCGAGAATACGTTCGAACTGAAAGTGTTCGAGATCAACATGAGACATCGTAGTGGGTTAGGGATAAGACTTCAGGGTATTACATAATCGCAGGTTGCGCTGTCGGTCAAGGGCTCTCAGATCTCATTCTCGTCGGACGTCAAGATGAGATCTGTTGACGACTGACGAGAATGAGAACCTTGGACGCATCTACACTGCTGCTCAAATATTTCTCCCCGAACCCTGCAACATCATGAACTCATTTCTCAAGTACCACACCTTTGTTCTCCGTCTCAAACCTGCTCGTTTCAATATCCGTTGCTCCTTTCACCCATCCCACGAAATAGTCCTCCTTTCTGATACAGATTCTAAAGTGTGTCAAATTCCTGCGGGGAGACGGTAAGCTAATGGCAACATGAGCTACGCAGTGCATAAATAAGAGCTCACGGCTACAGAACCAGCGTCCATCACGAGGACGCGGTCATATGAGATGATGGTACGTACTAGTAGACGATCTGAAGTTCCCCATCAATACCTGGTGGACAAACGAACCTCCAGGGTTACAAGCACGGGCAATGCATAGCAGGGTGCGGTCTCTGAACTCAATTTTGATGGTATGCTGAATCTTTTTTCAGTCTCCAGATCGACAGACGCGCTAATAGGTGGTCATCATCGTACGGCGAAATATCCACACACCGACGTCGAAGCAGCAAAGAACTTATGTAGTTTCATCGAGAATGACAACTTGACAATCCTTCACCAGCGCACGTCCCAGGGCTGAGCAATGAATGTTCTCCAACACTGAGATTGGCACCCTCGCTCATGATCACGATGTCCAGTGTATGCTGGTTCATACAGCCTACCGTTTCATCAGACTCAGTTGGCTGGTCCTTACTTGAATCTGGGTCCACGAGGCAAGATCGACGCAGCGCGTCCCAAAGCTTGGCATCATCATATTTGTTGAATGGGTCAAGCCTCGACTGAATCGTTCCTGTAGGTGCCAATTTGGCTGAGAGCCTATTTAAATGCATCGACAAGGTACATGCCACTGAAGAGAAAAGGCTGCAAGCAATGATCAGTCCAGGCCGATTCTGTATAGCGTGAACGTACACCTTGAGGTATAGTGGATATCTTAGTGCGAAGGTCCTTGTGGCCGATTGTCGATATATCAACGCTGAGGGGGACCAGGAACTCAGAGAGTCAAAGTATGACGAGAGTATATCAGCTTACCCATCAAGGAGAATGGGTCCGCCCGACAACTCAGTAATTCTGTACAATGTCAACATCAACGACGATTTTCCAGCACCCGTTCTGCGCGCCCGTCAGCACTCTTGTCATCATCCCACGACTTGGTGAACACCCGAAAAAGCGGACAGCGTGCGTTAGCGAGCAGCCATGAGTGGAAGTGAGATCGAGAAAGTCGACCACAGGGAAAGGGAAGTAAGAAAGAAGTGATGGTGAGATCACCTTTACGACAAAGCAATCTCCACCCCATGATACGATGTGCGAGAATGGGTGGTACTCGAGCATCCTATGATAGACGGAAAATAAGCCCAAGAGTCGATAGGTGAAAAGGAACGCACTTGATTAACTTCTTGACGAAATCGCCCGTCGATGGCATGTTATCATCGCTGTCCTTTTGACGTGGTTGTGGGGGCAGGACAGGGGGTGGTGGCTGAATGGATTGCAGCTGCTCGGCTTTGAGTTGGTGATGTGGGGGTTGTTGGTGGTGTGGGCTGTATGAGGGGAGCATGTCGTCGCGGGAGATGGATGCCCAGGGAAAGGGAGCGGAGGAGGAGATGGCAGTGGAGGCATGGAGACGGATGCCGGTGGGTGGTGTAAGGAGACATGCGGAACGAGCTTCCTACAATGAAGTCTAACTTGTGTCGAGCTGCCCGATCCGCAAACCTCTCTTGCATGGTGAGAAGTCCCCCACCGGAGCTGCTCCTCGTGCTCGCGACATTCAATATCCGCACCGTTACTGAGGGATCCAGTATATATCTGCCGGAAAGGGGGTTAATTATATGTGAACGATTTCGACAGTGCCACGCACCAGTGCGAGTGCTTTGAAGTCAAGCAAGCGGTATTCTGCGAGGATGTTCATCATAGGAAATACAACAATGATAGTGCTCAGCGCCTTCAGTTGCAGTGGTAGCGAACGAAAGTACGGCCATCGGCCATTCAAGATGTGGATGTGGGATAGTAATGGTGGTATCCAACACAGTACCTTCGACCGTGCCACTGATTGCTGCACCTTTCGCACACTGAATCTAAACTAGGAGGGATTGAGTTACTTGGCTTGTCTTAGTAGGAGAAGGCAAGTGCTGGCGAGAAATCCATTCAGCCATTATGACGGTATCTAGTTCGTCTCACTCATCTGAGTAGAATCGGAATGCACCGTGTTGCGCCTCGTTGAGTCAACGAGGCTGCTCGATAAGCGCCCTGATAGCGTCCTTGTCTTGCGACGCTTTCAATCGAACCACCACACACGGGCCACCTCCGCTTGATACACAACTTTTTGTGACAACCATGGTTCCTAGAGTCGTCAACAAAGTTTTGGCTTCTTTGCCATTCAGGAATACGGGGAAGCATGGCGCAAACCCCAGAGCAAGTGCGTATATATGATTCACTGGATAGCGTACATTAGCAGTGTAGTCACCGACTCCTCTCCACAGGTGCTGACGATGTGCATCACATAGGTCCTATGGACGTCAGAAACCCTAAGCAGCATGACGCGGGCTCCAGCGCAGGTGGGTGCTTATGTCCAATATCGTGAACCGAATAACATACATTAACAAGATGACGATCGGCTTGTTTCTCCAGGTGCTAACGATACACTTCGAATGGACCCTGCGGACGTCAGCGAGACTGAGCAGCCAATTTCCAGTGCAGGTGAGTCCTTGTGTCCGATATCATGGTCCTGACGGCGTGCATTACCAAGGTGGCGACTAACTCCTCTCCTAGGTGTTGATGATGTGCTTCGCATGGATTCTGCGGACGTCAGAAACACTGAGCAGCGTAACCCAGGCTCCAGCGCAGGTGAGTGCTTATGGCCAATATCATGGACCGTACATTAATGGCATGGCGACCGACCACTCTCTAGGTGCTGATGATATGCTTCGCATGGATCCTAAGACCGTCAGAAAGCACTTCGACCGTATTGGTCGTTTTAGAATCCTCGTCATCGGCAGATCCAATGCTGGTAAAACAACTGTCTTACAGCGTGTCTGCAATACCACAGAGCTCCCCGAAGTCTTCAATGCCAAAGGCGAAAAGGTAGGATGTCTCGCTGCACAATATTGGAAGGTAATTGACGAATATTCCCAGCTTGATCCTATGGTTGTGCAGGGATCTCTGGAGGTGCGTTTCACGATTCTGGAACATGACACCAACAAACTAAGAATGCTCAGAGAGGATATCATGACATTGAGAATGAGTTGATTTTTCGGAGCAGTCCAGGCTTCGTCTTTCACGACTCACGAGGATTCGAGTCAGGCTCTGTGAGCGAGTTAGAGATGATGAAGAAATTCATCGCAGACAGAGCGACAAAAATGCAGTTAGCAGAGCGGATCCACGCTGTCTGGTGAGACTACGTCACCGAATCTGATCAAGGAGCTAAAATTTAGAATCCAGGTTTTGTATTCCAATGGATGAGTCCCACAGGGCAGTTGTGACTGCAGAAGAACAATTCTTCAATGAGTGCAATACTGAACATGGTGAGAATCTCCATTATGGTTTGCAATACATGGTCTGAATAATTATTGTATAGTCCCAGTGATTGTGTTGTTGACAAAGGCTGATGCAATGGAGGGGATGGCAATTGGGAAGCTTAGAGATGAAGGTATGCAAATGAAAGATGCAATGGAAATGGCTGGGGGCTTGGGAAAACAAATTTTGAGTGAGGTTAGCACAAAAATCAAAATCCAATTGAATGGATGCAAGTACCCACCAAAGGACTATCTGTCACTGCATGGTAAGATATCATCTGGATCTTTCCTGTGAGTATGCTAATGGTGCTACTTCATGGAGGTATGAACAAAGAAGGTGCAGACTGTGATCCACTTATAAGATGTACCACAAGTGCACTTGATGGGGTTGAACTACAGAAGCTAGTGATATCAGCACAACAAATCAATTTTGATCTGAATATTAAATTTGCTATTAGGTGAGTGAATTATGTGACTGGAAGATAGATGATATTTTAATGGTTTTCAGAGACATCATAGACATGGGGAAGGAAGAAACTTTTCACAAGGATTTGCTGGAATATCAAATATCTTCATGGATGCCAATGCTTCCAGTAAGAGGGTTATACTAGGTTTGGACATTGATATAAGATAATTCACCACTCTGGTCCTGTTGGCTTGACAGATGGTGAGTGATTTCATAGCAGGTGCAGCTGGATCTGTTCTTACTGCCTTCACTGTCACTCTGGTCCTGTTGGCTTGACAGCAAGTGAGTGATTTCATGGCAGGTGCAGCTGGGTCTGTTCTCACTGCCTTCACTGCCACTCTGGTCCTGTTGGCTTGACAGCGAGTGAGTGATTTCATGGCAGGTGCAGCTGGGTCTGTTCTCACTGCCTTCACTGCCACTCTGGTCCTGTTGGCTTGACAGATGGTGAGTGATTTCATAGCAGGTGCAGCTGGATCTGTTCTTACTGCCTTCACTGTCACTCTGGTCCTGTTGGCTTGACAGCAAGTGAGTGATTTCATGGCAGGTGCAGCTGGGTCTGTTCTCACTGCCTTCACTGCCACTCTGGTCCTGTTGGCTTGACAGCGAGTGAGTGATATCATGGCAGGTGCAGCTGGGTCTGTTCTCACTGCCTTCACTGCCACTCTGGTCCTGTTGGCTTGACAGCGAGTGAGTGATTTCATGGCAGGTGCAGCTGGGTCTGTTCTCACTGCCTTCACTGCCACTCTGGTCCTGTTGGCTTGACAGTTTGTGAGTGATTTCATGGCAGGTGCAGCTGGGTCTGTTCTCACCGCCTTCACTGCCACTCTGGTCCTGTTGGCTTGACAGTTTGTGAGTGATTTCATGGCAGGTGCAGCTGGGTCTGTTCTCACCGCCTTCACTGCCACTCTGGTCCTGTTGGCTTGACAGTTTGTGAGTGATTTCATGGCAGGTGCAGCTGGGTCTGTTCTCACTGCCTTCACTGCCACTCTGGGCCTGTTGGCTTGACAGGGAGTGAGTGATTTCATGGCAGGTGCAGCTGGGTCTGTTCTCACCGCCTTCACTGCCACTCTGGTCCTGTTGGCTTGACAGCAAGTGAGTGATTTCATGGCAGGTGCAGCTGGGTCTGTTCTCACATTATAATTCTTCATTTCCTTATAGCAAGTAAGTCAACATATGCATTATCTCACAATGTAATGTAACAGTCATCAGGATGTTGGTCATATCTTATATTTTCTGTGAAATTATCTCTGATTTCCCATTTTCAATCCATTAGCAGGTTAGTTTTATTTAATATCATAGTCCATCATTTTCCTCACCTTGACAATTAGGCATTAGTTTGTTATCAATATTTACCTTTTCTATATATCTTAATTTTTGTAGATGGTATGATGAATTTCTATTTATTTCTAAAAGTGATATATCTAATCAAATCCTAGCAAATGTTTGATATTGACAAATCTTTTCAAGTTCCTTTGATGTTTCCTGGATCTATTGTCTCTTCTATGCATAAGTGCATCATTCATGGTGTTGGTGAGCAAATTATATTGCCTTTCTAGTATTTACCATAATGATCAAAGGATGCCTCATTGTTTATGAGTACTCCTACTTCCATTTACATGCCAAGGGAAATCCTGAAGATGTTATTGCATTTGCTGTCAAGAAATATGAAGACTCTGGAACACAAGCCAATGTTTTCCACAGCCTTCAGCAGGTGCTTCTGCAGCATGATTGTGCTTCTATTACATTGCAAAAACTCATATTTGATATTATTCTGAGGAACCGCATGTGTCAGTTTCTGATCTTCAATAATATTTGATCTAACTTTTTTTTATAGCCAATAGGTTCAAATGATGAACCATTATTTATTGTTTTTGTTGTCAATAGTCATGTTTCTACCCAAATTGAGCAGATGACAGTGTTCCTGATTTAATATATGGTTCTGGACATCCTTCATTAGCAAACCACCTTGTGCTGTGCTTAGGGGGGAGCAAGATTTCTTCACAATTTTGCAGTGTATGGGGTAAGTCCCTTGAAGGTGCAAAATAGGGTGGATATCATCAGAGTGCAAGGGCAGGGGTCATCTAGGGTCATCAGAACACAAAAAAGGATGGCAGGACACTAGAGAAACAGCAGGACACTAAAGAAACAGTAGGACTCTTTTGTGTAAGTCAGTTAGGGTCAAAGTAGGGTTCTAGTAGCATCTGTACCCCCAATCTATGCACACCTATAGGTGTAAGTGTGCGTGGAACAGTACATGCAATGTATTACACAAATCATATACCCCCATGATATGCATGACACGAGTGTATGACTGATATATATTAGAATACTGCGACATGTTGGTATGATCTGCACATATCATGGGGGTACTTGATATGTGCGACAGTGTGGATGTATAATATATAGTACAATATTATCATATAACAATATTATTCATGCATATTGATGGGGTATATGATATGCGTGACACAGTGTCATAGCTAATTTATCCCACCAAATATCAATAAAATGACAGGATCTGTGCAAATGATGGGGGTACCTGAAATGCGTGACACAGGGGTAGTACAACATATATTGATCGGATTTCATTTGGAGTGTGGATATTAAAACAATCAATCATGTGGATCAAAATTACATGTAAGGTTAGGTTACTTAGGGGGGAGCAAAATCATGAAGCGATTTGTGGTTATCCAGCTTTGAGGCTAGGAGAGACAAGTTGAAAGGGAAGGTGCCTTGTCTGGTGGGACAAAAGCAGGGACCTTTCGACAGTAATGTCTCTTCAGCCCTTTCAAATCTCTTATGTACATAAACCAGCCCTGAGTTTGAAATTCAAAGGCTGGGGTTGAAACGTAAAAGTTTTCCATTGTTCCCCTTCATCAGGAAAAAATGTGGGTAGCTATCCCAGCAATATAGCCTATATAGTACCCATAGGTCCATTGCAACCCCCCCCTATATTGTTGCCTTACATCACAATATAGCACTATATAGTACTACATAGTCAACCCTGTAACTCCTTTGAACTTTATTGGGGGCAGTGTACTTGAACTATGGAAGCTATATAGAACTAATTGCACTCAAAACATTCACATAGCAGCACATAGCAGAACAAGTATCAATGATTGGCACTGTACATAAATTACAAATCATTACATATGGCCATCCTGTTGTGACCCCCAAGCTGTAGCAGTAGTCACCACTGATGTCCTCGTTGTTGACATGCAGGGGTAGTGGTATGCATGTTGGACTGCTGGTTGGAGAAGGGCTGTCATGGTGGGACTTTTGTAGTAATGACAGTGGGACTGCCAACATCGACCTGCTGGGGTGGTGGAGCTCATCAACATGATAGTATGAAGTCTGGTTGTCCGGGTGAGCACAGCAATGGAGCCCTTGACATCAACTCACTGGGGAAGTGTGGCTTGTCGATGTGCTGAGATGGTGAAGCCATGATTGTCCAGGTCATTGTGGTGAGCATAGTAGAGGGCCATTGATGTTGACTCACTGGGGTGGTAGCACTCATCAACATGCTGGGATGGTGAAGCCATACCATCCAGGTCGTCATGGTGAGCATAACAGTGGGAGGGGCCATCAATGGTGACTCACTATGGTGGGTGGTAGTGATCATGGTAATGGCCATTGATGTTACTGGTGGTTGGTGCCGTTGTTTGCAAGTGGTTGGTCACCACCATTCACAGGTGGTGGTCAAAGTAGTCATCACCTTTATTGGTGGTGAAGGCAGTGACATGGTTGTGATCATGTTTAAGGTGGAGGGGTCAGTGGGGGTGGTCACTAACATTCGCAGGCACTTGTCGAAGCGGTCATCACTGTTATTGGTGAAGGCAGTGGGGTGATTGTGGCCATGGTTGTGTTTGTGGTGGGGCAGTCATAGTTGAGGTGGCCAAGATTGGGGCCGTCACAGAGGAATGCCATCATCACCGCCATCGGTGGTGGAAGTGGTACAGTAGTCCTGACTGTGGTTGTGGTGGCCGTAACCGTTGTCACCATCTTTGTTTGGGATGGTGGAGGCTCTGGGTGTGGTCATGGCCTTAGTAGCCAAGATCATGGTGGTGGTTGTGGCAGTTGCCATTGTCACTGTTCTTGGTGGTAGAAATGGTGGAGTCAGCATGGTCATAGTCATGGTGGCCGAAATTGCAGTGCTGCCCTCATAACCATTTTTATTCAAGATGGCAGTGGTAGGGTGTTGTTGCTATCGCCATTGTTCACCGTAAGGTGATGGTGGACCATGGTTGTCATCACTGATGTCGTTTTGGGTGGTGGATCGTCATCATCATCCTCATCATTTGGAGCAGTTGAGAGGGTGGTGGTGCACTGTCATCAGTTGGAGAAGAGAGGGATGGGACAGGATGGGACTTGAGACAAGAAAAATTTTGAACTGTTCATTTGTGTGTGTTTGGTGTATATGTTTATGTCAGCACCTTGAACTACCCAAATTTCCTAACAATTAACTCACAGTAAGTACTAACCCCACCATGTCTCTATGTACAACCTGGGAATGATGGCGACCCACCACTGTTGACGTTGACAGCCCCATGCCCTAGCATCTTGACGTCAACCGCTGCTGCCACCACCATAAATGCAAAGACAGCATCACCACCCCAGCAAGTTGACATTGACAGCACCACCACCAGACAACAATGACAACAATGGCCAGCACCAGGCCACCAACATGATGTCAATGGCCCCACCACTACCAGCATGACGATGATGCCAGCACCACGATGCCAGCATGTTGACATGGGCTACCATCACCACCGGCATGCCACTTACACCTGAATGATGGCAACAAGGATTACAACACCCCTTGCTCACGATCCTGGGTACATGTGATGTCTTTTTCGTTTCGTTAGCTAATTATTACAGGTACTTTAACTACACATGTCAACTACAACTGCCACCACCTGTGCAACCAGTGGAACAATGGTGCCAACATGATAACAATGATGATGATGGGATGCCCATGGCAAATGCCATGGTGAGATGACAACAGCAGCGTGTCAACCAATACCACTGACAATTATGGTGATGGCAACAGCAATGACCATTGCAACCATGAGCACAATACCTGTACCTGCACTTGCACCAGCACCTGCAAGATGACCACCATCAGCATGAGGCCAGCACCACAAAGATGGTGACAATGGGCGTAGCACCCGCACTCCCACCTGCATGACAACAATGACCAGTACGACCAGCATCAACATGAGACCAGCACCAGCACAACCACAATGATGACAACCAGCACCACCCACAGCTATGATGACCATGACTGCAAGTGCAGCACCTGCACTCGCACCTGTGTGAAGATGATGGTGACAACAACAACAATTGCAATGACAGCAGCATGTCCACCAGCACCAGCACCACCAACAACTATGGCAACAGCGATGACCAGATGACAAGAACAATGACAGCGACAATGACAGAGACGGTAATGGTGATGACAAATCAGACGAGGGTAACTAGTAGTTGTATGATGTATTGTGTATAGTAAATAATATCTCTATTATGATCATCCTTGATGTACCTCTGGTTCCCTACAGTGGGATGTCAGACTGTCCAGGACATAGTTTGAGTGTGGAACACAATAGTCTACCATAGTCTATATGGTAGCATAGTGTTACTCATAGCTCAACATAGCTGAGACCTGTACTACATAGTACACAAATAGCTTCCATAGCACTGGCACTCTAGGGGAGGTTGTTGCTGATGCTGTGAGGGGTCATTGCTGTCGGACGCGCTGGAGCTGGGGGTGGGAGTCGTCGCCATCACCGTCAAGATGCTATGGGGGTGGTCATCATCGTTGGACGACACTGGGGATGGGATGGTCATCGTGGACGGTGCTGGTGCTGGGGGTCGTCAGACAACACTGGAGATGGGGGTCATCGTCGTCGGACAACACTGGAACTGAGGGTGGGGGTGGTCATTGTTATCATCGCACAACACTGGGGATGGAGGTCATTGTCGTGGACAACGCTGGTGCTGGGTGTTGTTGTTGGTTAGAAATGA
>Ga0307518_10001695_pt1 | contig 16265 bp, 11 predicted proteins | sample 25_EM_MG_FD_203889 | JGI IMG/M metagenome (GOLD analysis project Ga0307518, IMG submission 203889) | Populus trichocarpa ectomycorrhiza microbial communities from riparian zone in the Pacific Northwest, United States - 25_EM | ecosystem: Host-associated > Plants > Roots > Unclassified | place...
GGGCGCCGACCTTGTGGAGGATCACGTTGCTGGGCACTTCGAAGAAGAAGTACCCGACGAAGAACAGGCCCGCCCCGAGCCCGTAGGCCGCCGAACTGATGCCGAGGTCGGCGTTCATGGTGAGCGCCGCGAACCCGACGTTGACGCGGTCGAGATAGTTGAGCAGATAGAGCAGCCCGAGTAACGGGACCAGCCGGATCATCGCCTTGCGCACCGCTGGGGCGGTGGACACCTCTGCCGTCTGTTCGTCCATCCGCGGGAGTGTAGAGGGCGATCAGAACAACGGGGGCAGGAAGGCACCGAGGTTCCCGCCCGCCGCCCGATCCGCCGGATCCGGATCGATCCGGACCGAGTCCGGATCGCGCGGGTCGTAGGTGACCTTCACCGTCGAACCGCGGGCCGGGGCCTGCAGCGGCGGGGTGATCATCGTGGCGACGACGGTCCGCTCCCCCGCGTCGGTCGGGAACCGGACCTGCACGGTGAACCGGGGATTCCCCATCACCCAGACGTTGGTGAACTCGACGCCGAGCACGTGGCCCATCACCTGGCGTCCGGTCTGCGCCAGCGCCTGCGCGCGGTCGTCCGCCTCGGCCCTGGTGACGAACGCCCGCCCCAGCACCATGATCATGACCAGTGCGGTCACCCCGGCCACCGCCGGGACGAGATACGGCTCGTAGTAGACGATCCAGTCCACATCGGTCCACGGTTCGGACGGCAGCCGCTTCCCCACCGACTCCGGCGGCGTCCAGGACGGGATCGCGGCGCCGGTGCCCAGCGCGATGCCGAGGGAGGCGGCCAGGCTGCTCGCCCGGAAGCCGACGCCCATCCCGCGCAGTGACATCCCGCCGCCCCACAGCATCGCGAACCCGAGCGACGAAGCCACCGTGATCGAGATGCTGAAGAACAGGACGAGGGAGACCGCCGGCCCCGCGTCGGCCCCCCACGTGTCGACGCGGTTCAGCGACATCAACCGGAAGCCGTCCAGCAGCCCGAGGGCGCCCGACCAGCCCGCCGCCGCCCAGGCGAGCGTCGTGGGCACGCCGAGCAGCCACAGGCGCAGACCGGGGCGACGGGCCTGCCGGGGGTCTTCCGGCAGGCCGAACTCGAAGGTCCCGAACATCGCTACCACCTAACCGATCGGGCCGAACACGGCGACCTTCGCCGGGTCGGCGGGGTCGACGCGGGCTTCGTGGCGGGTGCCGGGCGCGTACTGCTGGATCGTCGCCAGCGGCGTGATCAGCTGTGTCACCGTCCGGTAGGTGGTGTCGTCGGCGCGGGTGACCTCGAGCGTCGCGGTGTACTGGGCCTGCCCGGCGATCTTCCGGCCGGTCGGCTCCAGCCCGCGGACCACCAGGGTGGCGGGCTCGCAGGTGTCGTAGAGCCGCCGCAGTTCGGTGCCGTAGGCCTGCAGTTCCTGCTGCTGGCGCAACTGCTCGTCCATCGGCAGCGCCAGGAACGCCGCCATGTCCGGGTCGGCGTCGAGGCTCCGGAACGCCTGCGCGGCCAGCTGCGGAGTGGGCAGCTGCGGGGTGATGTCGTGGCCCTGCGCGGCGGCGGCCTGCCGGAACTGCTCCGCGTGGCGCTGGAAGTCCTGCTCGCCCCGCGCCATGCCCTGCTGCGTCGCGTCGTTGATCTTGTCGCGGATCTTCTTGAACATCGGGTGCCGCCTTTCGCCGTGTCGTTCGTGCTGGACACAGCTTCGGCGGCCCGTCCCGCTACCGAACCCAGGTTTTCCCGTCGTCGGTCGCGTCGAGGCAGGTCAGCGGCGCCCAGAAGACCGGAGAGGTCGCCGGTTCGGGCCGCTCACGCCAGCGGGCGAGCCGGGATCGCTGCCAGGCGCACAGTTCGGAGACCGGATCCTCACCGGCGAGCGCGGCGTCGACGGCGATGACCAGTTCCGACATCGGGTCCGCACCGGGTACGGCGGCCGACGTCGGCAGCGCCCAGACCGTGGCGGCGACCAGACCGGCTCCGGCCGCGACGGCGGCGAGCAGCACGCCGAACGGTTCGGCGAGGCCGAAATCGCTCGCGCTGGCACAGCCGATGAGCGCCACCCGCGCGGGCATGTCCAGTTCGGACAGTGCGAGGTCGGCGGCGGTGAACGGCCGGTGCGCCCCGATCGGGGCGGCCGTGCCCGGAAGATCGGCCGCACAGGACAGATGCAGCGCGGTCTGCGCGCCGTGCTCGTCACGGACGCGGCTGACGTGCCCGACGAACACCAGCCGTGAACAAGGCCCCGCCAGGAGTTCGGCGAGCAGACGGCGGTCGGTGTCGGTGCGGCGCACCAGATCGAGCGCGCGTCCGGCGGCGGGAAGGACCGGGCCCTCGGCGAGCCGCTCGTCGAGATGGCGGATCAGCGGTGAGGTCGCGTCCTGTTTGCCGAGCACGGACCCCAGCTCGCCGAACGCGCTCTGGCCGGGGATCCGCGGGTCGAGCAGGTAGAGCGGCGGGCCGTCGGCCGAGGACGGGCGGCGCGGGATCGCGGCCGGGGCGAGCAGCGAGACGTCGGCGACGTCGAGGACACGCTCGTCGCCGTCGAAACAGAGGCCGATCTCGTCGATCTCGAGCACGCGATCGGCCCGCCGGTCGGGCAGCGCCAGCAGTCCCCACGGGACACCGGCGAGGCTCGGCGACGGCTGGATCCGCAGGAGCGGGCGGTTTCCGCCGTCGGCGGCGCGCCGGAGCCGATCGACCAGGTCCGCGGGCAGGAGGTTGAGCGCGAGGACGCGCGCCAGGCGTTGTTCCCCGGCGAAGCTCCCGAACGCGTCTTCGCCCAGTGACCGCCGGACCGCGTCGGCCACGCTCTCCCCTTCGTGAGGTGTCGGGGACGCGGCGTCCAGGACCTGACGAGCGGTCCCGACCAGGGCGAAGTCGATCGGGTGCGTGTGGACGGTGTCGAGGTCCTCAGTGGTCCGCCACGTGAGGAAGGTGTGCCCGGCGTCGGCGAAGCGCAGGAGGAAGGTCTCGCGCCCGGGCTTCGCGGCGGGCCAGGTCTCGACGGTTTCGGCGACCGTACGAGGTAGCCGGTACCGCTCGGCGGCGAGGGCGAGCCATCGGTCCAGCTCCATGGGCGACGAGGGCGACCAGCGCAGCGCGGGCGGCGGGGCGAGCCGCAGTGGAAGCGACGAAGTCACGGAACCCAATGCCGCCAACGGAAGTCCCTCGGCGACCGGGCCCACTTCGAGGGTGGGGAGCGCGCCGGTGAGGTCCAGCGAGCGCTCCCCCGTGCCCGTGTACGCGCCGACGGCGCAGGTGCGCTCGATGAGTTCCGCCGCCAGCCTCGGCTCCTCCAGCTGGGCCAGCAACGCCAGCGTCATCCCCATCGTCGGGGCCGCGATGTCCCGTGCCCACGCCGTACGCGCCTCCGGCGAGACGAATTCGAACCGGTACTCCGCCGCCGCGAGGGTCAGCGGCAGCAGCAGATCCAGCACCGCCCGCGGATCGTCCCCGCGGGCGAATCCGATCGAAGCCGCCACGAAATCCGTGTGCAGGACATCCGACCAGTCCCCCGACGACCGCGCCGATTCCCTCGCGCGGGTCGCGTGCTCCTCCGCCGTCGCCCAGTCGCCTTCCGCCGCCGCGCAGCGGGCCAGCGCCGTGTCCACGAGGCGCAGGCCCGGAGCGTCGCCGTTGGCCGTCCGGATCGTTCTCGCGTGGTCGAACTGCGCTCTGGCCTGTGTGACGTCGCCCGCGTGCAGCAGCAACGTGCCCAGCGCGTGGCTCGCCTCCGCGACGTCGCCGGTCAGGCCCGCCGCCGCGAGTTCGTCGCGGGCGGTGACGATCGCGGCGACCGCGCCGGGGAGATCACCGGCCAGCGCACGGGCCTCCGCCAGGCCGATGCCCATCTTCGCGGCCAGCGGGCCATCGGCGTGCCGAGCGGTCAGCCTCAGCAGATCCGCCCGCGCCTCGGCGTCCTCACCACCCGCCTGGCGGATCCGGGCACGTTCGGCCCTGGCCATGGCCTGCTGGTGCACGACCCGCTCGCGGACCTCGTCGTTCTCCGCGAGCACGTCCAACGCCGCCAGGATCTCCTCGATCGCCGTCCGCGCGCCCGCGAAATCCCCGGCGGCGATCTGGACGCGTACGTCGAAGATCCGCAGTTCCAGCTCGTCGACACCGTGGACGTCGAGCAACTCGGGCGGATACTGGTCCGGACCGGCCTCCTTGCGGAACGCCGCCCGGCGCCGCTGCCCCGCGATCAGCTCGCGCGCCTTGGCGACGTCGCCTTCCTCGGTGGCCAGGGAGATGAGCACGCGCTCGGCGACCTCGCGGGAGCCTTCGATCATCCGCGCCTCGGCGTACTGTCCGAAGTGGACGATGGCGGCGGCGCTCACCTTGAAGACGTCGAGCACGGCCTGGGCGCATTGCCGCGCGTTGCGCAGATCGCCCGCCGAATAACAGAGCGTGGCCAGATCGCTGACCGCGGCGACTTCGAGATCCGTCCGGTCCAGCCGCTGCGCGATCTCCCGCATCCGGGCGTACTTCCGCTGGGCGTCCGCGACGTTCCGCGTGACGGCCAGCCGTTTGGCCTGGTCCTGGACCTTGGCCGCCTCCACCAGCAGCTTCCGGTACTGGCGTTCGGACAGCGAGCACGCGGGGAGTTCGCCGTACGGAGCCGGGTCGAGACCGAAATACCGTGCGACGCAACGACAGTTGTACCCGTGCGAGCTCGCGGGGCCCAGTTCGGGCGGCAGCGGGCGATCCGGCGGGTTCTGCGGCGGGGGCATGCCGACGAGCACGTCAGAACTCCTCATCGGCGGAAGCGGCCGCCGCCCGTTCGGCGAGCGTCCTGGCCTCCGGCGGGCGGGCCCGCACGAGCGCGACCACCTCCGCCCGGTCTTCCGCCGTGGTTCCGGCGACACTCTCGTCCGCCACCCCGACGACGACGGCGATCTGTCCACTATGGACGCCAGCGGCGAGCCGGGCCGCGGTCTCGTCCAAATCGGCCGAGCCGGTGAACCGCCCGGCGCCCAGCTCCAGCGGCACCTCCGCGAACGGCGCGCCCTCGTGGCTCGCGAACGCGGTGATGGTCGCATCGGCGAACGCGCCCGTGACGACGACTTCGAGCCGGGTGGCGGCCGCGGCGGCGACGATCCGCCAGCTCACCGTGTCCTCGCCGGCGTCCAGGATCCCCGGCGGCACCCGCGCCCAGTCGACGCTCGCACGTCCGCTCGCCAGTACGCCTTCGCCGGGCGCGACCGGATCGAAGCCCGCGGCCAGTGCGTAGGCGCTTTGGCTGAGTACTGGTGTTTCCACGCGTTCCGCAGCTTCGGCGCGCACGACGTCGTCCTGATCGTCGAACCAGGCGGCGAGGCGGGCGCACAGTCGCTGAACGTCGTCGGCGACCGGCCCCGCCGCCGCGACGAGGGCGCCGTCCGTGACCGCCGCGTCGAACAGTTCTGCCGGTGAGGCTTCGAAAGCGTCGAGAAGTCCTTCGGCCAGGTCTTCCACGTCGGCCGTCGCGACCGCCGTTTCGAGGTCCAGCAATGCCGGGTCGAGCGACGGGACGCCGAGCGACGGACCGGCCGGCCACCAGCGGCGGAGCCACAGCAGCAGCGCGAGCCTGCCCAATTCCGGCCGGGCGGGCAGATCCGCGTGACCCTGGCCGAGCGCGGCGAGACTCGCTTCCGCGCCCACGAGCCGGGTCAGCCACGGTTCGGCGGCCCCGGCGTCCGTGAGCTCGACGCGCATCGTGGTCGTCCGGCCCGCGAGGAGATCGGCGAGGGCGAAACGGATGAGACCGCCGTCGGCCGCGACGACGGGTGTGTGCACCGGATGCGTCACGACACGGCCTCCAGATCCGGCAGGCGGGCCATGAGCGCGCGGCGCACCTTCGTCCGCAGATCCAGCGACGTCGAGCGGACCACGCCGGTGACGAGATCACGGACGTCGGCGGCGTCGGCGGGCAGATCGCCGCGGACGTCGAAGCCGTGCAGCCGGATCCACAGCCTGCCGAGGAAGTGCTTGGCGAACTCGCGCAGGTCGCGCAGGAGCTCGGCGTCGGGCCGCGGGGTGAGCGGTGTGGCCCCGGCCAGGGCGCGGCGGGCGTGCAGAACGTAACCCTCCCGCGCGACCTGCGCGTTGAGCCGCCGCGCGAATTCGGGGATCCCGGCGGGTGCCGCGCCGTCGAGCGGCCGCAGCGCGGGGGCGAGGACGACACCCAGCGCGAAGCAGGCGGCCAGCGCGGGCAGGCCGAGCCCGAATCCGGCGGCGACCCGGGTGAGTTCGTCGTCGACGAGGTCCTCGACGGCAGGCCGTTCGTCCGGGGGAAGACGGCGCAAAGTGGCGCGCACGCGGCGTTCGACACTGCGTTCGAGGAGTTCGGCGCCGATTTCGTCGCGCCGGTTCAAGGGCGGGACGGCGGTGCGATCCCCGCGCTGCAGACCGAGATCCGGCGCGGGCAGCCCGGAGATCTCCCGGACGATCTCGCTGAGCGCTCGTGCCCCATCCGGCTGCCTCAGCCCGAGTCCGAGGGCGTGGCCGGTGGCCGAATCGGCGAGGGCGCGCCAAGCGGTGTCGGAAAGCTCGCCGACGAACACCCGGAGCGCGGCGACGTCTTGCGGTACGGCGGATTCGGCGTGCCAGCGGCGACGCAACTCCGCGGTCAACCGCGCCTCATGCCGCGGATCCGCGAGATACGCGGTGAGCTGATCCACGCCCGCCGCGCCGCCCTCGCCGTGCAGATCCCGCAACGCCGCCGCGGCCGTCGGCGCCGCGTCGGGCCCCGGCGAGCCGAAACCCGTCGCCAGTTCATACGCCAGCGGGAAACAGACGTCCTGGACGTTGCCCGCCGTGATGCGCAGGACGCGACGCTGCCGTTTGAGGTGGGTGAACCACGCGGCCGTCGCGCGCAGCCTGTCCGCGTCGGCGAGCAGGAGTTCCGTCAGCTCCGCCGCCGTGACCGCGTCCAGTACGGGACGGCCGAGCCGGGGACGCGCCGCCGTGCGGATCACCAGCGGGTCGATGATCTTCTTGATCGTGCGGGTCAGCGGTCCGCCGTCCGCGGACGAGAGGACCTCGACGCCGTCGATGCGTTGCCACGCCTGCGCGAGAACGGCCGACCGCAGCTCGCCCGATCCCGTCGTCACTCGCCCTCCCCCACGCTTCGGACACAACTCTAGCCGAGACGGGACCTCATCCTGATGCCCGAAAGACCCCACCGGGCAGACGGCGCGACCCGCCCCGTTCCGTCCTGGTCTGTCAGGTCGTGAATGACGCCGTTCCCGGCTGCTGGTACACCGGAACGTGACGACGGTGGTGGCCGACCTGGCGTCGCACGTGTCCCACGCGCCCGGATACTCCGTCCAGGCCGATGTGGCCGGCCTACCCTTCCGCGAAGCGACCTTCGACGGCGCGGCCGCGCTGTGGATGCTTCACCATGTGCCCGACCCGATGGAGGCTCATCGAGGTGAGGCGGGTCCTCTCACCGGGTGGTCTGCTGGCCGTCTCGGCGTCGAGCCGGTGGAACGATCCCGAGCTGGCCTGGGCGCTGCCTCGCTGGGGACGGGCGTCGAGCTTCGACGCGGAGACCGCCGAACCTCTGCTGGGCAAGGTGTTCGAGGTTGAGTCGATTCGAACCTGGGACGCCCGGCTGGTGACGCTTCCCGATCGCGCGGCGGTCGCGCTGTTCCTGCGCGGTCGGGGACTGCCCGAGCCATCCGCGTGGCGGCTGGCCACCAAGACGGCGGTGCCGTTGTCGCTGACGAAAAGGGGCTTGGTGGCCTGGGCACGGAAACGCTACCTCGGCGGCTGGGTTTACCGCATCCGACGCGGGCAAAGTGCCCGTCGCCGTTTTTCGGCGACGGCTCAGAACGGTGGCGGTTCGTCGACTGCCGGGCGGGGCTCGTGAAGGGGCGGAGGGGTGCTGTCGTAGCGCTGACCGGTGGGTGTGGTGATCGTCAGAGTGCCATCGGATGCGAGGTGGTAGATCCAGCCGGGTTCGTCCTTCAGCCGGTGGTCGCGGCGGCAGAGGTCGATGAGGTCGGTGTCGGCGGTGTGCCCGCCGTGTTGCCAGGGCACCGCATGATCGATGTCGCATGCCTGCGCCGGGCGATGGCAGCCGGGTCTTCGGCACTCTCGATCCCGCACCCGCACGAACTCCGCCAAACCCGCGCTGGGCCGGTACCGGTCCCGACCCAGATCGAGAACCTGCCCGGACAGCGGATCGGTGACGATCCGCCGCAACACAGTGTTCCCACCCTCGGCGATCTCCCTGGCCAACGTGGCGGGGATCGTGCCATGCCCCGCCAGCTCCGCCGGAGCATCATTCAGCCCGAGATAAGTGAACAAATCCATGTACAGGAACACTTCGCTACGTTCACTCGTGCCGCCCTGGCCGCCGAGCAGCAGATCGAGGGCGACATCCGCCCGCAACTGGTCGAGAGTGCGGGGTTCCTCCTTGGTCTTGAGAGCCTTCGCCTCGCGATCGATCCGCTGATACGCAGCGGCGACCTTCTCCACCGGCCCATCCTCGACCTCGATGGAGGCGACCCCGGTCTCACCGTGCCGCAACGTGAGACGACGGCCGTCGCGATGCCGCTCAGCCCGCTTACCGGCGCCATCGGGATCGATGGTGTTCGCCGCATGGTTGGCGGCTTTCCGCACCTGATCCGGGTTCTTCTCCGCGATCCGCTCTTCCAGCAACGCGTCGACCGCACGAGCATCCTCGTCGGAGAGCCACACGGTCGCCGAAGCGACCTTCATCGCGCTGAAACCGGTCAGCTTTCCCTCGTCCATCAGATTCAGAGTGCGCGGCAGACGAGTGGTCAGCGCGTCGGCCGCGGCGACCATCGCACCCGCATGATTGTCCGTGAGAGACAATGCGAACGCGACCTCCTGCGCCACGCTCCGTGCGCCGTCACGATGCCGGTTCAGCTGCGCGAGCGCCCGGAACCGCACCGCTTCCAGGCGCGCGATCCCCGCCGACGCGGCCTGCGCCAACGCCACGGAATCCTTGTCGTCCAACACATTCGCGGCATCGTTCACCGCGGCCAGCACCTCGGGATCGGTGAGGCCTTCCAAGAGCGCCACAGGCGCGGAATGAGTATCCACCCCACGAACATACGACCCACCACCGACAATTCCCGACCCCGCGAACGGCAGAGGCATTACCGATTTTCGGCAATGCACACCGCGCGACGGCTAGGTCGGTATCACCCGCAAGTAACGTGAAACCAATTCCGAAAATGAAGCAAGACGCGCAGGCGCCGTCGCCGTTTTTCGGCAACGAGCCGCCTCAGTGCGAGGACTGTCCGCCATGGCAACAAAACCGGCAGCCCAGCACGTCTCCCGATAATGGGCCGCCGCAAGCAAAAACCTCGCTCGCTCGAACCTCACGGAGCCGATCTCCCATGTCGCGACGTAGCCGCTCCGGTTGATCTTCTGGAAGACGAAGGCCAGCCCCACCAGCGTCTCCGCTTCGCCGTAGCGGTAGCCGATCCGATGCCGGATGTCCAAGGCCTGCCGGAGGTTCTCGTAAGCCTGGTCGGAGCATCGTCTCGCGGCCTCCGCTCCCGCTTTGCAGGTGGCGATCCAGTGGGCCCACGGTTTCCGCAAGGTGAAGAACGCCCACAGCGCGAGCGGCAGCCTGCACGCGATGGAGGACCAGCCCGCGGCCAGCGCGGCGTGCACCGACGCGACCAGATTGGCCTGCTCGGCCTCACACCAGGCGAGTGCTGCCCCGTAGCTGCCGAATTCGAGCTTGCCGGAGACGTCCGGGGAGACTTCGAGAGCCACGCGTCTTCGCATGGGCGTCAGCACCCGGTCCGCTGAATCGGCGCAGGCGAGATACCACTCGAGCAAGCGCCGAGGCGATTCCTCGCGTTCTTCGGCGGACTCCTCTGCCTCGACACGTTCCTTCGCGTACACGCGCAGCGGATCATGCAACCGGAATCTGTCGCGGTCGACTTCGCTCAGCAGGCACCCGCGGTGAGCTTGTCGAGCCTGCGCCGGACATCGGCCGCAGGCGGGCCCGGGATCCAAGGCTTGGTACGACCATGAGAAGACCGGCCGCAGGGCGGACATTTCCTCGTCACCCGTTTCGAACGCGTCGAGTCTTCGTGCCTCCGACCGAAGTTCCCCGAGAAGATCCGCCAGCCTCAGATACGGATGTGCCGCCACTCGCTCGCCGGCGATCCTCACCGCCAGTGGACCTCGCCTCCAGGCTTCGCGGGATCTTCTTCCCGGGAACGTCCAGCGCGCGCAGGAAACCGGCGAGGACTTCGTGTGACGTACTGGCCGGACCCGACGCGTAGCCGTGAAGATCGCAGTAGAGATCGCCGTCGGGAAAACGCTCGCGGCGCGCGGCCGCCCAATGCACAGCCAAGGCGGTCTTCCCCACCTCCGAACGCCACCGTTCGGTCTAACTTTCGTCCGTTCTGTACATACTTTCGTTGACTTCGATCGAAAGTCCTCCTAGGTTCAGCGGCGTCACAGAGGTGCTCCGCCGCCGACCCGAGGAGCAACGATGCTTCCGTTTGTCCGCAAGCGCTTCAACCGGTCCATCGTCGCCTCGTTGGCGCTGGTCACGGCATGGTCCGGGCTGGTGACAGCCCCGGCCGAAGCGGCCATCCCGCCCCAGCAACCCGGTGTCACGCTCCGCACGTACGACCTCCAGCGCGAGCTCACCAAGCTCTGCGCGATCAAATCCGGCCAGACGCCCAACGTCGACAAGCTGATGCCGACGATCGACTGGACCACCACCGCCGACTTCGGGCTCGACGAACGCTTCGTCTCCGAAGTCATCGGGAACATCAACATCGCCACCGCGGGCCAGTACGAATTCCGGCTCACCAGCGACGACGGGTCCCGGCTCCGGATCGACGGCCAGACGGTGATCAACCACGACGGCCTGCACGGGGCGACCCCGGCGACCGGGTCCGTGCAGTTGAGCACCGGGTACCACGCCCTGCGGATCGACCATTTCGACAACACCAACGATCAGCAGGTCACCCTCGAATGGCGGCCGCCGGGCGCGGCGGATTTCGCGCTCGTGCCGAATTCCGTGCTCAGCACCGACGCCGACGTCGTGCGGGTGACCTCGCCGGGCCGCAAGGAATGCGAAGGCGCCACGGACTCCCCCGGCGACGGCCTGCCGCTGAACGGCGTCCACCCCGGCTTCACGCTGACGAACCTGCGTCCCGAGGGATTCCAGCCGCAGGTCACCGGCATGGACTGGCTGCCGGACGGACGGCTCGCCATCGCCACCTGGGGCGGCTCCGACAAGGTCCTCGGCGAGGTCCATCTGCTGAGCAACGTCAGCGGGAACACCGACCCGAGCAAGGTGCGCACGCAGCGCGTCGCCAGCGGGCTGAAGGAACCGATGGGCGTCAAGTACGTCGACGGCAAGCTGTACGTCTCGGAGAAGACGCGGCTCGTCGAACTGAACGACACCAACGGCGACGGCGTGACCGACGACTACCGCACGGTCGCCACGTGGCCGTTCGGCGGCAACTTCCACGAGTTCGCGTTCGGCCTGCTGTACAAGGACGGCTACTTCTACGCCAACCTTTCCGTGTCCATCAACTACGGCGGCGCCACGACCGACCCGCAGCCCGCGCCGAACCGCGGTACGACGATCAAGGTCGAAAAGGCCACCGGCAAGGTTTCCTACATCGCCGGCGGGCTGCGTACGCCGCACGGCATCGGCTGGGGACCGGAGGGCGACGTCTTCGTCACCGACAACCAGGGCGGCTGGCTGCCGGCGAACAAGCTCGTGCGGGTCAAACAGGACCGCTTCTTCAACCACTACACCAATCCCGCGGGACCGTTCGACGCCAAGCCGGTGACCGCGCCCGTGTTGTGGTTGCCGCACAACGAGATCGCGAACTCGCCGAGCAACATGGTCATGCTGCCGAACGGCCCGTTCGCCGGGCAGATGGTGTACGGCGACGTGACCTACGGCGGGTTGCAGCGAGCGTTCCTGGAGAAGGTCAACGGCGAGTACCAGGGTGCGGTCTTCCGCATGACCCAAGGTCTCGAGTCGGGTGTCAGCCGGATCAGCCTCGGTCCTGACGGCGCGATCTACACCGGCGGGATCGACGGCGGCGGGAACTGGGGCCAGCCCGGCAAACTCGCCTACGGCCTGCAGAAGGTGACACCCAATGGCACGAACGCCTTCGACATCCGGGCGATGCGGGCCGTCGCTGGCGGGTTCGAACTGGAGTACACCCAGCCACTGTCGGACGGGACCGCGCAGAACCTCGCGGCGAAGTACCAGGCACAGCAGTGGCGCTACCAGCCCACGCCGGCTTACGGCGGACCGAAGATCGACGAGCAGACGTTGTCCGTCACCTCCGCGAGCCTGTCGGCCGACCGCAAGAAGGTCACTCTGCAGGTGGCGGGACTGAAGGCCGGGCACGTGGTGCACCTGCGGTCGCCGCGTCCGTTCGCGTCGGAGTCCGGTGCGGCGCTGTGGAGCACGGAAGCCTGGTACACGCTCAACTCCCTGGTCGGCGGTCCTCCCGCCAGCACGACCTACGAGGCGGAGCGGGCCGCGCTGAGCGGCGGCGCGGGGACGAACACGAACCACGCCGGCTACACGGGCACCGGGTTCGTCGACGGCTATTGGAACCAGGGCGCCTCGACGACGTTCACCGTGAACGCGCCGAAGTCCGGTGCCTACAACGCGGCCTTGCGCTACTCGAACGGCCCGGATCCGGCGCCAGGGACCAAATCGGTGACCGTCTACGTCAACGGGACGAAGGTGAAGCAAGTCAGGCTCGCGAGCACCGGCAACTGGGACACCTGGAACACCCAACCCGAGACGCTGAACCTCAAAGCCGGGTCGAACACGATCTCCTATCGCTACGACACCGGCGACGCGGGCAACGTCAATCTCGACAGTCTCACCCTGACCGAATCCCGGCGCGTCCAGTTGTTCAAGGGCACCGACCTGAACGCCTGGGAGAAACGCGCGGGTGGCGCCGCGACCTGGCCGGTGTCCGGCGGCGCGATGGAGTCGAACGGCGGGGACATCCGGACGAAGCAGCAGTTCGGCGATTTCCGGCTGCACGTCGAGTGGAACGAGCCGGACTACCCGCCGGAGGTCACCGGGCAGCAACGGGGCAACAGCGGCGTCTACCTCCAGGAACGCTATGAACTGCAGGTGCTCGAATCCTTCGGGGACACCACGCTCGCGAACAACGAAGCGGGCGCGATCTACTCGAAGAAGGCACCTGACCGGAACATGGCGACAGCGCCCGGGACCTGGCAGACCTACGACGTCACCTTCCGTGCCGCCCGGTTCGACGGTGCCGGGAACAAGACCGACAATGCCCGCGTGACCGTGGTGTGGAACGGCGTCGTGGTCCACAACGACGTGGCGATCGACGGCGGGACGGGCGACAGCATCCCGGAAAGCGCGGCACCGGGCGCGATCCGCCTGCAGGACCACGGGGATCCGGGTGAGAACCCGCGGTTCCGCAACATCTGGATCGAGCCCATCGGCTAGCACGCAGAGCGCGTGAAGGCCCCCTTCCCTCGGCTGAGCCAAGGGAAGGGGGCCTTCACGCGCTTGTCAGCGACGGCAGGGGCGGAGGTCGATCCCTCCCGTGGTCTGCCCGGCGGTGACCGGAATCGGTGTGGCGGAAGCGAAATCGGCCGCGTCGCGGTACCAGCAGTCGGCGTCGGTGTAGTGCTTGATCTTGACGTTCTGCGTGGTGAGGCCGTTGACGGTGTACTGCCCGTTCGAATCCGGCGTTGCCCAGTCCACGATGTCGCCGGTGCGCGCGTTGAAGGCGTAGACGTAGCCGAACGTCGGCTTGCCGTCCTTGTCGAGGATCCGCCCGCTGATCGCGCCGTTCGGCACGAGCGCGGCGTTCTCGGTCACCGTCGCGCCGGGCTGGACCCGCACCGGGCGGGCGGCGAACCGATCCGAGGCGCCGCCCGACCACTGCCACGCGTAATTGCCCTGTGAGGAAGCGAATTCGAGCGGCCACTTGTACGGACCGAGGCCCTTGATCGTGTAGATCCCGCCGTTGCGGCTGCAGTTCACGTCGAAGCGGAAGCCGATCCGGGGATCGACCGCGTACGGGTAGACGCAGACGCCGTTCACCGGGGCCGCCGTGGCGCGGTCGGTGACCTTGCCGGTGATCGTGCCGGCGGGATCCATCTTGATGTCCGCGGTCGGGACGGCCTTGCCGAGTTCGGCGGTGACCGTGCGGGCCTGCCCGATGTCGCCGGTGCCGCCGTCCTGCCCGGCCCACTGCATGCCGTAGCGCTCGTCGAGCGGCTTGACCAGCAGCTTGTAGGCGCCGGGTTCGATCGGCCCGATCACCAGTTTCCCGTTCGCGTCACTGCAGTAGTACTGGTAGTCCGCGTCGAGGACACCGACGATCGGGAGGGCGTAGGTGTCGACGCAGATCCGCTCCAGCGGCGCCTTGGTCTTCGCGTCCCGCACGGTGGCCACGACCGACGCGGCGGGTTTCATCGACGCCCGGAATTCGGTGGTCTGTCCGGGGGACAGATCGACATGCTGCCAGTTGACCGGGTAGTGCGTACCGTCCGGACCCCATACGCTCAGCGTGTAGTAGCCGAACGGCGGCATGTCCTCGTACAGCATGACTCCGTCGGCGCCCGCGCATTTCCGCAGCTCCGGCGGATGCCCTTGCTCGACCTGCGAGCACGCACCCGCGACGGGCGCGCCGGTCTTCTCGTCCGTCGCGACCACCCGGAGCTTCCCGTACGGCGCCATGGCCTCGTCGACGACGGCGGTTTGGCCCTCCTCGACCGCGAAGGTGTCCGCACCCGGGAAGCTCGACTTCTGCCGGATCCATTGCGTGCGGTCGCCGTAGGTGATCGCCATCGTGTAGGTGTCCGCCTTGACACCGCTGAACGAATAGGTGCCGTCCGCCGCGGTGAGGACCGTCGACCACCACCGCTGGTTCTGATCGGTGAGGCTCACCGAAGCACCCGCGGCGGGCTTTCCCTCGGCGGTGATCTGCCCGCGGACCGTGGCCGTGCCCTGGCGCAACGCGAAGTCCAGGCCGTGCGGCAGGTCCAGTACCTCGGCGGCGAGCGCGCTTCCCTTGTTGTACGCCCAAAGCTCGGCGTATCCGGCGGCGGTCGCGCGCGCCTTGTACTTGCCCGGGACGACGCCGGCGATCTCGTAGCGGCCGTCCGCGCCCGCGCAGCCCGAACCCGTCTCCTTCAGGTCGAGATCGAACAGCGTCACACACGCCCCGGCCACCGGCTCGCCGGAGCCGGCGGCCTTGACCACCCCGGCCACGATCCCCTCGTCGGCCATCGCCGGACCGGTCGTCAGCAGCGCGACGATCGGGATGGCGGCGGCCAGGAACAACGCTCTCTTCATCGGAAGCTCCCCTCAGTGTCGCGCCAACGATGGCGCCGGGAAGCCGCCGGTGTCTGCGTCATCTGACACAGACGCCTAGAGGACCGTTGCTGTCTCCGTCGCCAGGACATCGCGCGCGACGAGCACGCCGCCGACGAAACCGACCGGCATCACGATCAGCGCGGCGAACGGGATCAGGCACAGCAGCGACACGGGCAGCCCCAGCCCGAGGGCGAGCGCGCGGTGCCGTCGCAGCAGCAGGCGGCGCTGTTTCAGGCCCATCCCGCGCCGGTAGAACGGCACCGCGATCAGTTCCAGCGCGAGGAACCACGCCGTCACCAAGGCCAGCAGGACCGGCACCACGGTCTGCCCCACCACGGGGATGAAACCCGCGATCAGCAGCGGGATGGTGAACATCAGCGAACGCAGCACCAGGGCCAGGCCGTCCTTCAGGCCCATCACCAGCAACCGCCACCACGACAGGTCCACCGCCCCGGGCACGCCGCCGAGATCGTCCTCGACCTTCTCGGCGATGTGCTCGTAGAACGGCCCGCCGACGGCGAGGGTGATCGCCGTGAAGCCGATCATGGCGATCGCCAGCACCGCCCCGAACACCGCGACACCGACCGCCACCCGGATCGTCGTCCGCCAGCCCGGCGACCAGTCGTCGGCGAACGGCGTGATCAGCAGCGAGAGATCGTCGATCCAGAACGCCAGCGCGACGATCCCGCCGATCAGCAGCACCGTGGTCAGCAACGCGGGCAGCGCGCCGATCAGCAGCAGCCTCGGCGACCGCGCCAGGATGCCGAGGCCGCGCCCGAACATCCGGATACCCTTGAAGAACTCCCGCATCGGACATTTCTACCAGTGCAGGCGTTGGCCGGGGTTGAGCAGGTTCCCCGGCGCGTACCGGGCCGCGCGCCTTCCGCTAAGAGCGGGCGGACATAGGCGATTTTCACCGACGCGAACCCCTGCG
>Ga0307518_10001696_pt1 | contig 16261 bp, 15 predicted proteins | sample 25_EM_MG_FD_203889 | JGI IMG/M metagenome (GOLD analysis project Ga0307518, IMG submission 203889) | Populus trichocarpa ectomycorrhiza microbial communities from riparian zone in the Pacific Northwest, United States - 25_EM | ecosystem: Host-associated > Plants > Roots > Unclassified | place...
ATTGTTGCGAATGTGGCTTTCGCAACCCCGGTCAAGGCCGGGACCCGGCAAGGCCGCGGTGAACAAGGCCGTAGGTAGCCAAGACACTCATGGCCCTAACGGCCCAAACACTCACGATCCCTTTCGCCCTCCCCTCACTAAATGCGGGAGGTCAGGCGAGGCCGGCGAGCGACTTGTCGACAAGTTCCTGGACGCGGGCGCGGGCGGCCGTGGCGTCGGGGGTGACCAGGCCGAGCCGGGTGCGGCGTTCCAGGACGTCCTCGACGTCGAGCGCGCCTTCGTGCCGGACGGCCCAGACGACCTCGGCCGCGCTGATGTCGGTCCCGTCGAACAGGGGCAGACCCAGTTCCGGGTCGACCTCGCCGAGTGCGGCGACCCGCGGTGCCTCGGTGCCGTACTTCGCGACGAGCCGAGGTGGCGCGTCCACAGTGGACAGACGGTCGCGTGGTGTCGCGCCGAGCAACGGGAGCCGGGAGGTCGTCGACGGCCCGGCGAGGAGCCCGGACCGCTTCAGCGCGGCATCGACGGCGTCCTCGGCCATCTTCCGGTACGTCGTCAGCTTTCCGCCGACGACGGTGAGCACGCCATCGGCTCCGGTCACCACCGCGTGCTTGCGCGAAAGATCGGCGCTCCTCCCGCCACCGCCTTCGACCAACGGCCGCAGCCCGGCGAACGTGCCCGCGACGTCGGCGCGCGTCAGCGGGCGGGTGAACGCCGTCGACGCCACTTCGAGCAGGAAGTCCACATCGGACTCCGGCACGGTCGGCACCCGCGGCACCGGGCCGTCGGTCGGTTCGTCGGTGACGCCGACGAACACCCGGCCGTCCGGTTGCGGCAGCAGGAAGACGAAGCGGTTGTTCTCGCCGGGAACGGGTACGTTGACCGACGTCGCGCCGATCCGCGCCGCCCCCGAGGCCAGGATGAGGTGCGAGCCGCGAGACGGCCGCAGCCGCACCGACTCCGCAAGCTCGCCCGCCCAGACGCCTGTCGCGTTGATCACCTGACGGGCGCGGATCTCGATCTCCTGCCCGGTGAGCCTGTCCCGCGCCAGCACCGATTCCGCGTCGAGCCGGAGCGCCTCGACCCTGGTGAGGATCTTCGCGCCGCGTGCCGCGGCCGTGCGGGCGAGGCTCACCACCAGGCGCGCGTCGTCGGTCAGCGCGCCGTCGTAGGCCAGCAATGCCCCGCGCAGGCCTTGCGGGGAAAGGCCGGGCGCGAGCGCGAGCGCTTCCGCGGCCGGGATCGACCTCGGCCGGGGCAGCACCGACGCCGGGGTCCCGGCCGCGCGGCGAAGGCCGTCACCGGCGACGAGACCGGTCATGATGAAGGCCTGCTGACCGCGAGAGGTCTTGCGGTACATGGGGAACAGCTGCGGGAGCGCCCTGGTGAGATGCGGGGCGGTGCGGGTCATCAGGATTCCGCGTTCGACGGCGCTTTCGTGCGCCAGCGCGAGATCGCCCTTGGCGAGGTACCGGAGCCCGCCGTGGACCAGCTTGCTGGACCAGCGCGACGTGCCGTACGCCAGGTCGTACGCCTCGATCAGAGCGACCGAGAGCCCGCGCGCGGCCGCGTCCAGCGCGATCCCGACGCCGGTGACACCGCCGCCGACCACCACCAGATCGGCCCGCTCGCCGCCGGCCAGCGCCGTGAGTTCCCGGTCGCGCCGCAGAGCGTTGAGCGAGCCCGGCGTCACGGGCGCAGCGCCGCGTCGAGCACGTGGGCGAACTCGGTCATCAGCGCCTTCTCGTCCACGTCCGCGATGGCGGGACGGTACGAGAACGCGAAGGACTGGATGAGCAGCAGCAAGGTGCGAGCCTGCGACGCCAGATCGCCCTTGCGGATCGAGCCGTCCTCGTGGCCCGACTTCAGCAGGTGCAGGATCACGCCTTCGGCGAAGCGCTGGGTCTTCCCGAACCGTTCGACGATGTAGGGCAGGACCAGTTCCGAATCGAGGTCCAGCAGGGTGCGGAACAGCGGGTCGCCCGACAGCGCGGCGACGGCGGCAGAAGAACTCTGGACGAGCTTCTCGCGGAAGTGGGCGGGCTCGACCTCGGGTTCCGCGGCGCCCTGCAGCAGGCCGCCGAACTCACGGGTCATGAGGGTCGCGAGCACGCTGCGCACGTCCGGGAACCGGCGGTAGACGGTCATCCGGCTGACCTTGGCGGTCCGGGCGATCTCGGCGAGGGTGGTCCGCCGCACGCCGACGGCGAGCACGCACTTCTTCGCGGCGTCGAGCAGAACGTCGTCGGACACACGTGTCGAGGCCTGGCGGGATCGGGTGTCCGCCAGCGCCGAAACGCCTGTTTCCGCAGGTGAGTGACGTTTTACGTCCATATGTAACACTGTAGTCGTGACCGAGCTTATTGACCACCGGTTAAGACGATCCTGGACGCCCGAGGCCGGTGACGCCGCCCACCTTCCGGCCAAGGCCCTGAGGTGGCTCGTCCAGCGTATCGGGCCGTTGGGCTCCGCGGCGCCCTTCGCGCCCGATTCGGCGCTGTCCGTTCCCGAACCGGTGCTGGACGAACGGCCCAAGCGAGACCTGGAGGAACTCGTCGGCGCCGAGTACGTCCTGACTTCGCCGGGGGAACGGCTCGCGCGGGCCAGTGGTCTGTCCTATCTGGACTTGATGCGGCGGCGGGGGTTCGGTGATTTTCCGGTGCCGGACGCCGTCGTCCTGCCGGAGAATCCCGCCGAAGTCCAGTCGGTGCTGGAAATCTGCGCACGGCACGACGTCGGCGTCGTGCCGTTCGGCGGTGGGACGTCGGTGGTCGGCGGGGTCGCCGCGCTGCGCGGGGACAAGGCCTCGGTGATCGCGCTCGACCTCACCCGGCTCGACGAACTGGTCTCCGTCGATCCCGTTTCCCGGATCGCCGTGCTGCAAGCGGGGGTCACCGGCCCGGAGGCCGACCGGCTGCTCGCCGGACACGGTTTCACCCTCGGGCACGTGCCGCAGTCCTACGAACGCGCCACCATCGGGGGATTCGCCGCGACCCGGTCCGCCGGACAGGCCTCGTCGGGCTACGGCCGGTTCGAGGACATGGTCAAGGGCGTCCGGCTCGCGACCCCGCGCGGGGAATGGAAACTCGGCGTCGCGCCGGCGTCGGCCGCGGGACCCGATCTGCGGCAGCTCGCCATCGGCAGTGAGGGCACGCTCGGCGTGATCACCGAGGTCGCCCTCCGCGTCCGGCCGGTGCCGGAAGTCCGCCGCTACGAGGGTTTCGTCCTCGACGGCTGGGAAAAGGGCACCGACGCGGTCCGCGAACTCGCTCAGCGGCACGTGCTGGCCGACGTCACGCGACTGTCCGATGTGGACGAAAGCGAGGTTTCGCTGGCGCTCAACGACAGTTTGAAGACCAAGGCGCTGCGCCGGTACCTCAAGGCGCGCGGAGTGCACGCGCCCTGCCTGCTGATCGTCGGTTGGGAAGGCGCGTCGAAACGCGAGGTCGCCCGGCGGCGTCGCGAAACCACCCGTGTACTGGCAGAGTTCGACGCCGTCCGCATCGGGGCGGCACTCGGTGAATCGTGGCGCCGCGGCCGGTTCTCCGGCCCTCGGCAGCGGGACGCCTTGATGGACAACGGTGTCTGCGTCGAAACCCTGGAAACCGCCGCGTACTGGGCGGAATTGAGCGACCTGCGGGACGCGGTCCGCGCCGCGCTCACCGCGACGCTCGGCAACGCCATCATCATGTGCCACGTCTCGCACGCCTACGAAACGGGCGCGTCGCTGTACTTCACCGTGCTCACGCCGCGCGACGAGGCCGACCCGATCGCCCAATGGCAGCGGGCGAAGGCGGCGGCCTCGGAGGCGATCACCGGTATCGGCACGATCTCGCACCACCACGCCGTCGGTGTCGACCACGCGCGCTACCTGGCGGCGGAGATCGGCGAGCTCGGCGTCGAAGTGTTGCGAGCGGCGAAGAAGGCCGTCGATCCGAGCGGGATCCTCAATCCCGGGAAGCTTCTCTGATCAGTGTCCCGGCTTCGACCAGCGTGCAGTCCAGGCCGTGCGTTCGGGCGGGGATCCCGTCCAGCGCCGCGGCCCGGCGCTGTTCGAGGTCGGCGACGCGGATATGCCTGCCGTCCACCAGGATCGGCAGACGGATGTCCGCGGCGCCGACGTACGCCACCACGTCGTCGAGCACGGTCCCGTCGTCGAGCGTGATGGCCGGGGCGGTCAGCCGCACCAGGTTGTAGCGCATGCCGTTGCCCTCGCATTTGTCCAGCACTGCCAGCTGTTCGGGGGTCGCGAACCAGACGGCGTGCTCCTCGACGACGCCCGGCGCGGCGGCCAGTGTCGCGGGCCGCTGCCCGTCACGGAACCGCAGCCCGGACGCCCAGACCGCGGCGAGGTCGGTGCAGCGCGCGTGGCAGACGACGACCGGGCCCTCCAGCCCCATGTTCTCCCGCAGCCAGGTGATCTTGGACGGGCACGCGTTCGAACCGTAGGCGAGCACGGCCTGGCGTTCGCGCCAGCCCTCGGGCGCGGTGTCGAGGCTGTGCCCGGCACCGTCGAAGTGGACGAACGAATGTCCCGGCCGCGCTCCCGGATACGGATCGGCGGGGAAATCGGCGTCGGTGAAGAGTTTCACCACGTCACCACGCTGCGGAGGACGTCTCCGTGGTGCATGCGCTCGAAGGCCTGCTCGACGCCGTCGAGGGCGATCCGCTCGGTGACGAACTTGTCGAGAGGGAGCCTGCCCTGGAGGTAGAGGTCGATCAGCATCGGGAAATCGCGTGAGGGCAGGCAATCGCCGTACCACGACGACTTGAGCGAGCCGCCGCGCGAGAAGAAGTCGATCAGCGGCAGATCCAGTCGCATCTCCGGGGTCGGGACGCCGACGAGCACCACCGTGCCCGCGAGGTCGCGTCCGTAGAAGGCCTGCCGCCACGTTTCGGGCCTGCCGACCGCGTCGATCACGACGTCCGCGCCGAACGAATCGGTGAACTCCTGGATCGCCTCGACGACCTCGTCTTCGCTCAGCCCCTTGCTGTTCAGCGTGTGCGTGGCGCCGAAGTCCTTGGCCCAGGCGAGTTTCCGGTCGTCGGTGTCGACGGCGACGATGGTCTTCGCGCCCGCCAGGTTCGCCCCGGCGATCGCGGCGTCGCCGACACCGCCGCAGCCGATGACCGCGACGGAATCGCCGCGGCTGACCGCGCCGGTGTTCAGCGCCGCGCCGAGACCGGCCATCACCCCGCAGCCGAGCAGTCCGGCGACGGCGGCTTCGGCGGCGGGGTCGACCTTCGTGCACTGTCCACTGTGGACGAGCGTCTTTTCGAGGAACGCCCCGACACCGAGCGCGGGCGACAGGGCGGTGCCGTCGGCCAGCGTCATCGGCTGGGCGGCGTTGAACGTGGAGAAGCAGTACCAGGGCCTGCCCCGGCGGCAGGCGCGGCAGGTGCCGCAGACCGCGCGCCAGTTCAGGATCACGTAGTCGCCGGGTTCGAGGTCCGTGACGCCGTCGCCGACGGCCTCCACGAACCCCGCCGCCTCGTGGCCGAGCAGGAACGGGAACTCGTCGTTGATCCCGCCCTCGCGGTAGTGCAGATCGGTATGGCAGACGCCGCACGCCTTGACCGAGACGACGGCCTCGCCGGGCCCGGGATCGGGCACCGTCACGGGCTCCAGCGAGACCGGCTCACCCTTGGCGCGGGAAACGACGCCCTGGACCTCGTACGGCATGCCCACCTCCGAGTAGTCGAACCTCCGAGCTTGCCACGTGGGCGGCCCGGATCGCGACATCCGCTCGGGTGCGGTACCTCCATCCATGCCCCCGCCGCCGCCCTCAACGGACGCGCTGGCGCGCGCAGAATTGATTCAGTGTCCGGGCGTGATGATGTAAGCGATCCCTCCCGGCCCACTGGAAACGCCGCCATTCGTGTTGTACCGCTTGGTGCGCTGCCAGATGGTTTCGAACTGGTGTCGTTTGTAGACGTTCCGGACCCGGTCGTTGCTGCTCGCGGCCGGGTCGTTCGCGATCACGTCACCGTCCTTGGTGAAGCCGACGACGACCATGATGTGCCCGGCGGTGCCGTAGCCGGCGCCGTCGAGTTCCTCGGCCTTGAACGACTGCGACGTGATCACCGGGATACCGCGCGCGATGTACTTTTCGAGTTCGTTCAAGGAGTGCAAACGGGTGATGTGCCCACGCAGTCCGAGTGAAGCGGCGTACGCGGTGTTGAACGGCCAGTTGCCGGTTCCGTCGTAGGCGTAGTCGAACGTGTAACGGGCGGCGTACGCGACGGTCGGATCGACGTAACCCTCCGGGATCCACTTCATGTCGTCGGGCTTGGGCCGTTTGCCCCAGTACTCGGCGACCATTTCGGTGGACGTCGGGCTGCACCAGTTCTCGCCGCCTCCGCCGTACTCCGGGAACTGTCCTTTGTGGAGGTTCTGCGCGTAGGCGGGCACCTTGAGCTCGATGCCGGTGGCGCGGCCCGGTTTCGTCGGCTGGACCTCGAAGCGGTCCGGGACCAGCGACGTCATCGCGCCGGCCGACGTCACCGACGGCGTGGCGCGGGAACCGGCCTCGCGGTACAGGCTGACCCGCAGCTGGTACGAGCGGAGCGCGACGCCCGCCTTCATGACCAGCGTGTCGACGTCGACCGCGGCGTTGGCGTCGCTCTGGCCGTCGACGCTGGTGCGCTTGATGTCGGTGTCCCCGCTCGCCCACCGGCCCATGACGTACCAGGCGGTTTCGGTGCCCGACGCGGTGCGGCCCTTCGCCTCCACCTTGACCCAGGTCTTGGCCGGCGTCTTCGCGTTCCACGAAGCGACCAGCTGCGAGGCGTCGAAGCCCAGCGTGTGGCTCCGCGACGTCCATTGGCCGTATTCGTAGGTCTTCGTGGTGCCGAGTACGGGTTCGGTGTGCTCGATCGTGCCGATCGGGCGGTCGATGCGCAGCGCGCCGTGGTCGAGGCCGAGCCCTTCGAGCCTGCCGTCGCGGAAACCGGCGTGACCGGACCATTCGTGGTAGTCGATCGCTTCGTCGTCCGGGCGACCGGGACCCGCCTCCGCCGTCTGTGCCGTCACCGCGGTCATCGTCGCGATCGTCAGCAGCGTGACCAGCCCTCGTATGCGCATCCCGGCTCCATCCCTCGATTCCACCCAGTAGGGAAGGGATTTTCGCCGGTCGCGCGAGGTATGTAAACAGTTGCCTACAAGACGGCCTGAGTCTGTGTCACTTTCGCGACCAGCTTGCCCTCGTCGTCGCGGATTTCGGTTTCCACCACGATGAGCTTGCGGCCCGCGTGCAGCGGTTTCGCGGTGGCCGTGGCGTGGCCGGACCGGACCGCGCGCAGGAAGTTCGTCTTCGACTCGACGGTGGTGGTGCCCTGGCCGCCCTCGGGCAGGTTGAGGAACGCGCAGACCGCGCCCGCGGAATCGGCGAGCGCCATCACCGTGCCGCCGTGGAGCACCCCGCCGAGCGTGCAGAGCGTTTCGTCCCAGGCGATCCGGGCGCGTACGGCGCCTCGTGAGTGGCAAGGACGGTTAGAACCGTCCTTGCCACTCACGAGGCCCAAGGGTCAGGCGAGCGGGTTGACCAGCAGCAGTTCCGTGTTCTGGTCCTGAGCGGTGCCGACGGCGCCCAGCGAGGCGTGGATGTCGTTGTACGAGAACTCCCGGTACAGCGACGCAAGCGCTTGCGTCGAGGTGTCCGAGTACGAAGCCTCGTACGGCGCTTCCGCCTCGATCAGGGTCGTGAACAGCGACAACGTGCCGTCGGCGTTGTCTGCTACCTCGATGATCCGCGCGTGCTGCGGGAAGTCGATGTGCGAAGCGGTGTTGATCTCCCAGAAGCCCTGTTTCGCGGTCTTTCCGACGTGCGGGGTGATCTTGTTGTGGTGCGTGTGCCCGTTGACCCACGCGAGCACGTTCGGGAACCGGTGCAGCAGCGAGACGAACGTGTCGCCGTTGAGCCGCGGCTCCAGCGGATGCCGCGCGTCCGGCAGCACGTTGCCCATGGTGTCGCTGGTGTGGTGGCTGAACAGGATGAACAGCTCGTCCGTCACGTTCTGCGTGACCTTGCGCCCGAAGAAGTCGTAGTACGTCGAGCTGTTGCGCTTGAGCGTGTTCTCCACCCAGGTGAACTGCCCGAGCCCGATCGACCCGTCGGCCAGCCCGGCCATCGTCGTGGTGTCGAGGCTGATGCCGGTGACCCCCGGCGCGATGCGGAAGGTGTAGTACACGTTGCGCCCGTCGGCGTTGTTCCCGCTGAACCCGTGACCCACCGGGCCGGGGCCGGTGTTGGCCGCGTCGAGGTGGTGTTGGACGAACTCCGCGGTGCTGAACGGCCGCCGTCGCTCGTCCGGGGTGATCTCGCGGATCGTGCCGGAGCCGCCGAACAGCTCCGTGATCGGCACGCCCGAGCCGGACCCGATCGCCTTGGCGAGCTTCCGCGACGTCGTCTCGTCCTTGCCGATCACCTTGAAGCGGCCGGTGTACCAGGCGTCCATCCCCGGCAGATCCGGCACGGTGCCGACGATGCTGTCGTCGTGGTTGCCGAAGGTGCAGAACCACGGGACGTCGAGGCCGGGCGAGGTGAAGGTGTTCGACGCCGCGCCGAGCAGGCCGGGCACCTGCGGGAAACCCTTCTTCGTGTACGCGTCGTCCAGCGGCTTGCCGGGGTTCCAGTAGTGCGAAGACCCGGACGTCTGGACGCCCTCGTGCACGTTCGGGTCGCCCGAAGTCGGGTTCACCGTGCCGCCGTTGAGCACCTTGAGGAACCATTCGAGCTCGATCAGCTCGTGGTTGTCGGTGTTGTCGCCGGTGGTGACCATGAAGTCGATCGCCCGCCCGGTGAACGGGCCGGTCTTCAGGCTGTTCACCCGCTCGACCAGCGCCGTCGTCGCGACCGGGCCGAGGGTTTCCTGCGGCCGGTGCGCCGAGCTGACGAACGGGTGCAGGTACTCGAACCGCGCCGGGCTTTCGGCGTCGGTGAAGTGCAGGTCGGTGAACTGCGCGAAGGACGCCATCGCGCTGCGCCGGTCGTCGCGGCCGGACTTCGGCGTGGCGAGATCGCCGCGGACCACGAGCGGCCAGCCGGGGCCCGCGGTCAGCCGCGTGTAGCCGGGACCGCTGGTCAGCGGGGCCGCCGCGGCTTCCAGGGTGGTGCCCGCGGCGCGGACCGCGCGGGACGTGGTGCGCGCCAGCGCGCGGTCGAGCGCGTTGGCGGTCGGTGTGCACAGCAGCAGGCCGACGCCGGCGGCGCCCGCCGCGGTGAAGGTGCGCCTGGAGATGACGGACATGGCGGTGCCCCCAGTCGTCGCGGGTGGGTGTCGCGGAAGGACGATGCCGGAAGACGTTAGCCGTGGGGTGAACGCCAGAAAAGGGTAATGCGAAAATTTGTCACGTTCGGCCGAATACGCGAGTAGCCAAGCGGGCTGGTTACGCTGGCCGCTCGACGAGCGAGGAGGTGGCCCGGTGGGTGCTTCGGCTTGGTCCGTCCGCGGCCGGTTCGACGGCGACCCGGAAGCGGCGCTGGACGCGATGAAGGCGCGGGTCTTCGAGGAGGGCGACTACCTCTGGGAAGAGGACGAAATCGGCCGCCCGGACTCGATCGACGAGCTGTACGAGGTGGAGACCGTCCAGGAGTCCGGGACCCATTCCGTGCTCGACGTCCACGAGTTCATCAGCGCCACCGGTGAGGACGACTTCGGCACGATCCGGCCCTTGACCGACGCCGAGCTCGTCGCCGCTTTCGGCACCGAGGAACCGTCCGTGGCGGACTTCGACGAACTCGACAAGGCCGGTCGGCTGCCGTACGAGCGGCGGCCTCGGTGGAGCGCGAACTGCGCGCTGCTCTACGAGAACGACGTCGCCGTCGAGTTGGCGATCTGGGGTGTGTCCGGCGACTAGAGCCGGTAAGGCACGTCTGTCGTGGCCGGACCGGTCACGCGGGACTGTGTGCTGAGGACGTGGCACCGCGCTCACGTGATCGAAGCCGTGACTCGCGTGATCGAAGGCGTAACTCGCGTGATCGAAGGCGTAACTCACGTGATCAGCGGCGGAACACCCCGAGTGCGGCATCCAGTCACGCGAGTCGCGTCTCTGATCACGCGAGTTACGCCTTCACGGACGTTCGGACCCACGGCCGCCGGGAGCTAGAGCCGCGCTTCGAGGCCGTCGAGGATCACTTCGACACCCAGCTCGAACAGCTCTTCGCCGCTCTGCCGCGCGAAAGCCGGACTCAGCCTGTTCACATGCGGATAGGCCTCAAGCCGCGCGAGGAATCCTTCGTCCGGCTTCCGCGCGGGAAGCGTCTCGACCGACGCGAGTACGTGCGCGGTGAGCAGTCGCGAGATCCCGGCGGTGTCCTCTTCGGAAAAGCCCGCCTCCAGCAGGATCCGCGCCGTCGTCTCGATATGGCCCAGCCGGTGCGGCCCGGTCGGCGGCCGCTCGCGCAGCAGCGCGGCCGCGTCCCGGTGACGCAGCAGCAGTGCGCGGAACTGGCGGAGTCCGCTCGCGAGCTGATCGCGCCACGGTAGATCCCGGTCGATCTCGAAGGCGTCGGCGCAAATCGCTTCGGCGACGAGATCCAGCAGTTCCGCTTTGTCCTTCACGTGCCAGTACAGCGTCGGTGAGCTGACGCCGAGCTTCGCCGCCAGCCGACGGGTCGTCAGCTCCGCGAGGCCGGCCTCGTCGAGCAGTTCGACGGCCGCCTCGGTGATCTTGGCGAGGTCGAGCGAGCCTTTGCGTGCCACCCGTGGACTCTATCAGTGATAGATTTGTCTCTATCACTGATAGAGAACGGGGGAAGTGATGCTCTGGACACCGAAGATCCGCCTGGTCACGGTGCTCTGCTCGATCGTCTTCGTGCTCGGAACGGCACTGCAGAACTACGTGATCATCGATCTGGACCTGATCGAGGCGAGCATGCGGCTCAAGGGGGCCGACACCGCCGACGCGCCCGCGTATCTGAGCGCGTTGCGGCTGGTGGGGGACGTCTTCATCGTCGGGAACGCGCTGGGGCTGCTGGTGTGGTTCCGCTGGCGATGGCTGTTCTGGCCGGTGCTCGCGTTCAACGTCGCCCAGGCGTTCGGCGTGTTCGTCGTGCCGTTCGAAGTGCACCGGGCGGCGATCGCGGAACACGGCTGGCCCGGCGTGCTGCCGTCGCTGGTCACCGATGGTGGCGCGGTGATCCTGTCGATCGTGCTGATCGTCGCCTATGTGCGCTCGCTCAGGCGGAAAGGCGACCCAGTTCGGCTTTGACGGCCTCGACGGCGGCCTTGGTCTCGGTGGCCGGGTCGGCGCCGTCGCGGGCGATCCGGCCCAGCGCGTCGACGAGCGCGGTGTTCGCCGCCGGTGTCCACAGTGGACCGGCGGCGCGCCCGTTCTCCTTGACCAGCTTCGCGGCGTCGCCCGCCGCGGTGACCTTGTCGAGCACGCTCAGCCGTGCGGGCAGATGGAAACCGAACCTGGTGGCGAACTCCTGCTGGAAGTCGACGCGTTCCAGCCACAGCCATTTGACGAAGTCCTTGGCGGCGTTGGGGTTCAGGCTCTTGGCGTGCACCATCGCGCTCAACCCGCCGACCGGGACGGACGGCGCGCCCGCCGCGTCGAGCCGGGGGAAGGCCAGGACACCGAAGTCGTCCTTCACCGTGTCCTGGATCTTCGGCAGGTTCCACAGCCAGGTCCACTGCATGGCGGTGAGCCCGTCGATGAACGGCAGCGGATCCGGCCAGTCCGTCGCGGCGCCCAGCAGCAGCGAACCGTTGAGCTCGTGGAGTTTCGCGAACGCCGTGGCGGTGCGCGGATCGTCGAAACCGACGGATTTCCCGTCCTTGACGTAGTCGAGCCCGGCCGACCACAGCAACGGTCCGGCGAGCGCCGACGCGCCCGCGTCGTTGCCGGCGAACAGTCCTTTGACGCCGTCCTTGGACAGTTTCTTCGCGGCGTCGACGAGTTCGTCCAGCGTCTGGGGCGGCTGTACCCCGGCCTCCTGAAGGAAACTCTTGCGGTAGAAGAGGACTTGGGTGTCCAGCGCCTGCGGGATGCCGTAAGTCTTGCCGTCGACGGTCTGCGCCGCGAGCACCGAGGGGTTGAAGTCCCCGCGCACGGGCCCGATGACGTCGTCGAGCGGGACGAGGAGGTTCTGCCGGACGCGCTCGACGGTGACCTGGCCTTCGAAGACGTCCGGGACCGGGCCGGCCTGCAGCGCGGCGTTGAGTTTCGTTTCGTAGTCGTCGGGATTCCACTGCACCGCGACCTTGGACTTCTGGTACGCCGCCGCGTAGCGCGTGACGGCTTCTTGGACGCCCGCCTCGGGATACGGGTGGTACCACTGCGTGAGGTCCACCGGTTTCGGTTTCGGCCTGGTCACTCCGGCGGAGTAGGCCGTCGAGGGCGGAGGCTTCCCTGGTTGGACACCGCCTGTTTGGACAGTGTTGGACCCGCAGGCGGAGAGCACCGTCGTCCCCGCGAGTGCCAGGAACGCCCGCCTGTTTGTCTTGCGCACCAACAAAACCCTTCGCCGAACGCCGTGAAGGCCACCTTCGGGGACCAGCGTCCCTCAAGGTGGCCTTCACTGAAGCGCAGGCGCGCGGGAGATTAACCCGTTAGAGCTGACTGACGTCGAGCTTGCCTTCGGAGTGGAACGCCCGCAGCCGCTTCTTGTCGAACTTGCCGACACTGGTCTTCGGGACTTCGTCCACAAAGGTCCAATTCTCCGGAAGCTGCCACTTCGCGACCTTGTCGGACAGGAACTCGCGCAGTTCTTCGGCCGTGACGCTCTGGCCCTCCTTGAGCACGACGGCGACCAGCGGGCGCTCGTCCCACTTCTCGTCGGGGATGCCGACCACGGCCGCCTCGGCCACCGCGGGATGCGCCATCACCTGGTTCTCCAGGTCGACCGACGAGATCCATTCGCCGCCGGACTTGATGACGTCCTTCGCGCGGTCGGTCAGCGTCAGGTAGCCGTCGGGGCTGATCTTGCCGACGTCGCCGGTGCGCAGCCAGCCGTCGTGGAACTTCTCCGGGTCGGGCTCGTCGCCGGTCGTGCCGGCGTAGTACGACGCCGCGATCCACGGACCCTGCACTTCGAGCTCGCCGACGCTTTCGTTGTCCCACGGCAGTTCCTCGCCGTTGTTGCCGATCAGCCTGGCGCTGACGGACGCCGGGAAGCGGCCTTGGGTGTAGCGGTAGTCCCACGCCTTCTCGCCGGTCGCGGCGGCGGGCGGGCGCGCGACGCTGCCCAGCGGCGACGTCTCGGTCATGCCCCACGCGTGCAGGATCGGCACGCCGTAACGGTCTTCGAAGGCGTGCATCAGCGACGGCGGCGCAGCCGATCCGCCGACGACGACCTCACGCAGATGCGAGATGTCCTGCGGGTTCGCGTCGAGGTGGGAGAGCAGGCCCTGCCAGATCGTCGGGACGGCGCCGGCGAAGGTCGGCTTCTCGGCGGCGAGCATCTGCGCGATGGGCGCGGGCTGGAGGAAGCGATCCGGCATGAGCAGCGAGGCGCCGACCATCATCGCCGCGTACGGCATGCCCCACGCCATCGCGTGGAACATCGGGACGATCGCGAGCGCCTTGTCGTGCTGGGCCAGCCGCATGCTGTCGGACATCGTGACCTGCATCGAGTGCAGCCAGATCGACCGGTGGGAGTACGCGACGCCCTTCGGGTCACCCGTGGTGCCCGAGGTGTAACACATCGCGGCGGCCGACCGCTCGTCCACGTCGGGCCAGTCGAAGGTGTCCGGCTGGCCGGCCAGCAGTTCGTCGTAGGAGTGCACCTGGACGCCGTCCGGCGCGGGGAGGGTGGAGGCGTCACCGTTGGCCACGATGACGTGGCGCACGGTCTTCAGCTCGGGCAGCTGCTTGGCCAGCAGCGGGACGAGCGTGCCGTCGACGATGACGACCTGGTCCTCGGCGTGGTTGGCGACGAAGACGAGCTGCTCGGGGAACAGCCGGATGTTCAGCGTGTGCAGCACCGCGCCCATCGCCGGGATGGCCAGGTACGCGGCCATGTGCTCGGCGTTGTTCCACATGAAGGTGCCGACGCGCTGGTCGCCGGTGATGCCCAGGCTCCGGAGCGCGTTCGCGAGCTTCGCGGCGTGCTTGCCGAGTTCGCCGAAGGTCTCGCGGCGGGCTTCTGAACCGGTCCAGGTGATGACTTCGCTCTCGGAGTGCACCGTGGTGCCGTGGCGGAGCAGCCTGCCCAGTGACAGCTGCCCGTCCTGCATCGTGCTCAACATCGCGTACTCCCGTGGTGCTCGTTCTCCGGTGAACTGGGGTTGCGCCGACTCTAATCCGGGAGGGGTGAACCGGTCAGTAACATCGCAGGCAACCGTTCGGTCACAGTGTCGCGCTAACGGGTGTTCCCCGGTTCGCGTCAAGATCATCAATAATTCGTTTTTTTCCTGCCATGAAACGAAAAATGGCTAACAGTGCGAAGTGGTGACATCGCTCATAAGGGTGATGAACGCCGCTGAATCGCCGCCCGAAGGGTGTGTTTCCGCAGGCTGGGGCGGGTTGCCCGTGGCGTGGTCGAGGGGTAATAAGTGCGTGTCGGTTTCACGGCCGAGGAACGGGTGGCGTTTACTGGAGCCGTGGTACAGAGACGGCTGGCCAGCGCTTGCTCTTGCAAGCATGGTTAAAGGCCGTCGGCCGCGAAAGCGGAGACCTGAGATGAAAGGACTACTACGTTGGCTCTGCCCACGTTGACTCCGGAGCAGCGCGCCGATGCCCTCGCCAAGGCGGCTGAGGCTCGCAAAGCGCGCTCCGAGCTGCTTGCGTCGATCAAGTCCGGCAAGGAGAGCATCGACAAGGTGCTCAAGCAGGCCAAGGAGAACAAGACCATCGGCAAGACGAAGGTCACGCAGCTGCTGAAGGCCGTGCCCGGCCTGGGCGCGGTCAAGGTCGCCGCCCTGCTGGAGCAGGCCGGGATCGACCCGGACCGGCGTGCCGCCGGCCTGGGCGAGCGGCAGCGCGAGGCTCTTCTCGAGGCGCTGAAGTAACGCTTCCGCCCAGGTCATGGGCTGTCCGGGGGAAGGTGTTGCCTGAGAGGCTGTTGCCCGGGCAACACTTTCCCCTGGTCTCAGCCGGAGCCTGGGACGCTGGTGGGGTGACGACCAGTACCGCACCGGCGACCCCGGCAGACCTGGCCGCCCGCTACGAGCGGGGCGACTTCCTCCTGGCCACGGCACGGCACGCGCTCCTCGCGAGCGGGGCCGTGGCCACCGCGACCGACACCGAGCCGTCGCGGCTGTCCGGGGCGCTCCCGGGGCTGTTCACCGACTCGGGTGCTTCGATCGCGGTCGGCGTGCTGCCCTTCGACACCAGCTCGACGCCGAGCCACCTCGTGCTCCCGCGCGCGGTCCATCGCGCGTCGTCCGACCACGCGGCCGTCCCGCCGCGCACCTCTCTTCCGCGGCCGGTCAAGGTCACTCCCGTACCCGAACCGGAGGCCCATCTGGCCGCCGTCCGCGCGGCCGTCGCGGCGCTGAGCGACCGTGACCTGCGCAAAGTCGTCCTGGCCCGCGCGCTCGATCTCGACTTCGCCGCGGCCGTCCCGGTCGCCGAAGTCGTCCGGAACCTGGCGAACGGGAACCCCCGGCACACCACGTACGCCGCGCAGCTGCCCGACGGGCGCACGCTGGTCGGCGCGACCCCCGAACTCCTGCTCTCCCGCACCGGCGGTGCCGTCCTGTCCCGGCCGCATGCCGGGTCGATGCCCCGGTCGGCGGACCCGGCGATCGACAAAGCCAACGGTGAGGCCCTGCTGGCGTCCGAAAAGGACCATGTCGAACACGCCGTCGTGGTGGAGTCCGTCGTCGAGATCCTGCGGCCGTTCTGCCACACGCTCGACGTCCGCGGCCCCGAGCTGGTCTCGACGCCGGCCATCTGGCATCTGTCGACCACGGTCACCGGTGAGCTGATCGACCAGGACGTCACCGCGCTCGACCTCGCCGCCGCGCTGCATCCGACCCCCGCGATCTGCGGCACGCCGACCGATGCCGCGCGCTCGCTGGTGCGGGAGCTGGAGCCGTTCGACCGCGCGTACTACGCGGGCGCCGTCGGCTGGGTCGACGCGGCGGGGGACGGCGAATGGGCCGTCGGGATCCGGTGCGCGGAGATCGCCGACACCTCGATGCGGCTGTACGCCGGGGGCGGCATCGTGCCCGCCTCCGACCCGAAGACCGAACTCGACGAGACCTCGGCGAAGTTCCGCACCCTGCTGGCCGCGATGGGCCTGGAGCTCTGACGCGTTTCGTCCTCTGAATGCGGTACTTGCACGCGCAACTACCGCATTCAGAGGAC
>Ga0307518_10001697_pt1 | contig 16258 bp, 11 predicted proteins | sample 25_EM_MG_FD_203889 | JGI IMG/M metagenome (GOLD analysis project Ga0307518, IMG submission 203889) | Populus trichocarpa ectomycorrhiza microbial communities from riparian zone in the Pacific Northwest, United States - 25_EM | ecosystem: Host-associated > Plants > Roots > Unclassified | place...
CATCAATTAAAGGAGATAAAGCAGCCGAAGCTTGATCATGAAGGTAACCCACCTCCATAGAAGTAGAATTGAAAACCTTTATAGCATACTTATCACGAGGGCATTGTGGATAACGTACAAGTGTAACCAATTCATGGTCACTGGATACTATAGCAGGGTGGCTTCTGAGGCCCACAATATGGGTTATAAAAGAACAAACATGGCTGGTTTCATACCGGGTTTGTTGTGAAGAAGAATATTTCCAATCTTCAAACGAAGAAGAATCTGGACGAGCATCAAGATTCATGTAAAGGCCCAGTGCGTCTTCTTGTTCTTCCTTTAATTCTGCTTCCATTAAAGAAAATGAAAGAAAGATTCACTCTTTTCTTTTTTCTTTCTTTAGTCCGTGAACAGAGGGAGAGAGAAAGCCAGAGAGAGAGAGAGAGGTTTTGGGTGTAGAGAATGTGAGGGGAGGAGGTAGAGCCGTTATATTTGATAAAATAGAAGAGTAAAAGCGCGGGCTGGGAGAGAGTTAGTTAAAGACAATTGGGATGTGTAATGGGCTGGGCCTTTTGGGTCAGGGTCTGGGCTCTCCCTTGTTTATTTTTTTTATTCATTATATTTTCTTGTGCACTAAAAATTATACATATATAAGAAAAAAAAATATAGGGGATTAAAAATAGAATTTGGGAAATAAAAAAATAAAATAAAATAAAATTTTATTTATATAAAACAATTAAGTATTTATGGAAGAAATTGAAATTAAAACAAATATGATAAATATGATATGGTAGGATAAAGTCAATGGACATGGAAACTTGGCTGGCACCTGCATGACACACATCATGGAGAATCTGTCATGTTCTAGCTGCGAGTGAAGATTCCTTCAACGAATGAACAATGAATCCCTTAGTGGCGTTGGAAGCGATGCAACCAAAGCTTTCATGCAAGTTAATGCTTGTTGGGAGAGGAGCTAGCAACAATGACACTTTGTTAGCATTTTTTTTCCTCTTCTAACTCTTCTTACCGTATTTTTTTTAATTGTTATTTATTTTTTATTTTGATTTTTTTTAAAATAAGTTTTTTTTTTTAATTTTATCCTTCAATATTAGATTGGTTAAGAATTAGACTTCATGATTTAATTTGATAGGAGGATTGTGGTCTCATGATTTGGGTCACGAGTTTAAAAAATTAACTCGGACTGACATATATCTTTTGTTTAGATCTTTTTTTATACAGATTTGTTTTCGATTTTATTCTTTAATATTGAGTTTGTTGGTAATTAGATTTTGTGATTTTCTTCACTTTTCTTTCTACTGGTTTTTTCTGATTTCATGACCTAGGTTGCAATTTTGACGGGTTAGTCTAGGTAAAACCAAGTTTTTTTTTGAATATTTTTTTTTCAATTTTATCTTTTCACATTTGATTGGTTTGATAATTGAGATTCATAATGTTTTTCATTTTACCTTCTATTAGATTATTCTGTTTGCACGATCTAGCTCACAAGGTTTGACAAACTTACCAGGTTTTGTTGGTGTTTTATTTTGTTAGGGTCCTTTTTGGTAATTGATTTTGGCTCACGGGGTTCGGCAAACTTAACGAGTTTGCTGGTGTTTTATTGTTGTTGGGGTCCTTTTTATTAATTGATTTCCTTTTCAATTCTGATCCTTTTATGCTTGGATTGTTAGGAATTGGGCATCATAATTTTATTTATTAGTTTTCTGTGAGGGTTATACTGGCCTCACGATTCGGATTGCTGTTTTAGCATACTAATAACTCGGGTTAAATTGGGTCCTTTTTCTAGGTCAATCCCCCCTCTCTAATTTTGTCTTTTAGCATTGGGTTGTCTAGGAGTTGAGTTTTATATTTTTTTTTGGCAAGCATTTTTTTTTTGCAGATTATCATGATCGCCTATTTATTTTAATTTGATCCATTTATTGTTGTTGATTTTTCTTATCATATATTTAAATGAATCTAGCTTGTTGGGCCTAATCAGGTCTATGACTTGAGTAATAATTTTTTCTTTTTTTTTCCTTAATTATTTTTTTTTTCTTAATTATTTTTTTGATTTGATCTTTTTACATTAGAATAATTTGGAATTGTTTTTTGTTATTTGTTTTGGTTGGCTTGGTATTGGCTACTAGCTCGAGTGTTGAGAAACAAATCAGATTTTTGATTGATGTTATATTTGGAAAAATTAAATGTAATTTTATCAATTTAAAATAATTAAAATTATAAGGATTAAATTTAAATAATATAAAATGTTCAACCCCTTTCTGTTTCCATTCCCAAATAGTTTTTGTTTTTGTAATAGTCTTCAATCCATAAACGTAAAGTCATAAATAGATTTTATTTTGGAATAATTAGGTTTAACATCACTATCAGAAAATTAAAAAATACTGATAAAATATTTTAGAATAATATTCCATCCGTATTTTAATTGCCGACAGATCTGCCAATAGAAACACGTCGTCGAACAGAAAATATGTCATCGGAGTTTTTCTTTCTGTCAACATTTCCATCAGCATTTGAATACCAATGAAATAGGCGACGAACTGTGCACAAATTGCAAGGAACAAACTAACTCCAACTAATTAATTTGACAAATTCAGATTTGTTCCAGTAGGTGATCTTACGTTGCATCTAGTTCGGGTAGGAGATGATATCCATTCAAGCTAGACTGAGGTCTGCATTTAGATTGTAGAAATATTCTTAGTGAATAAAGCCATGATCCAAGCCAATTCTTACATAGGATATTTCGGATTGTTCAGGCCTTGGATATTCGGCACTTTAAGTTGTATATACCTTGTTTGATCAGGTCCAGAAGGATAAGAGGCTACAGAGATCATCTATGCTAACCTCACGTCGTTCCTTCTGTCCTTGCCTTCTGAAAGCTTCACTTGCCAGTTTCTTCCTTTCTTGCATCTCCAATATCCTTTCTTCGATGCTATTTTGAGCAATTAATCTAACAATTCTTACATTCTCCTTCTGTCCATATCGGTGAACACAGTTTATTGCCCGTTCCTCATCAGCTGAGTTCCACCATGGCTCCAACAGGTAGACTTTGGAAGCAGCTGTGAGGTTTATGCCGAATACTGAAGTCTTGAGACTGGCAAGAAGAACCGTGCCTGGTCTTGCAGATCCAAATTCCTTGATTATTTCGGCTTGTCCTCTTTCATCCGTTGATGCATCCAACTGCAACGTATTGAAGCCAGCATCTTTCAGCGGCTCTTCCAGTAATACCAACATCTTATCGAACAGTGAAAAAACTACTGATTTACTGCTTGAGTTCACAACACTAGATTCCTTCAAGAGTTCTATGAGAGCTGAGACCTTGGAAGGAGTTGTTCTTGATGTTTTTTTAGTGTTTTCAGGATTGGAAGATTCTCGAGGGGCTGAGAACAGGCCAGACTTAGAAATAGGATCACCACAACTTGGGCAGCCTTTCTCGAATTCTTTACGTGGGAGGTAGTACCAAATGCATCTTTTGCAAAAAATATGCAAACATTTCGTGATTACAGCATCAGTTGGTGGACAACCGCAAATTGCACATACAAAATCTTCACCATCTTGAAGCATATCGATCATCTTTCCAAGCAATTCTGGATGTTTGGATGCATCTGCTTGGAATCAAGTTTTCAAATGGTAAGCGCTCTATGATCATACATACTCTATGACAGAAATTAAGCAAGAACTTCCATAATTTGAAATAACTGCAGAAGGTTTTCTGTGTGAAACTCTTTGGTGATATAACTGTCTATAAAAACCATCTTCCACATGATATCACAAGACTTTCACGTAAAACCAAAATGAAGAAAAATATGAACAAGAAGAAGTCTGCAATACCTCGAATGTTGTCAGAAGGGAGCAATGATGTGAGATCCAAAGAACACAGGGCCGAATCATCACATAACTTGCGAAGTCGTAAAACTAAAAAATGCACAAATGAATAGCGGCTGCGTAGTCTATCAGCAAAAATAAAGTAATCGACAAAATCCTTGGAACTTGATTCCATCCGATCATACAGTTCACGTTCTTCTCCAGAAAGTTTTAAGGAAACTGTCTCTACAGTCTTAGATGGCAATCCAATTAAAAGCTTGTCTTTTATTCTCCGCAGAGAAATGGTTGCCATTAAAACCTGAAATTGTTTTAAAGAAAATCGTAAAAATGTAAAAGAATCCAGATGAGTGGCACTACAAGAGATCCTGGATACTGTAATCCTAATATTGCAGAATGCATTTGTCTATTCCATTGTCAATACCTTAGGGTGGACACACAAAATTTCAGAGTGCAGGAATTGAATATAATCAGCCGCATGATATTACCTGCAGTAGGTTCTCATCCCCATCAGCAAGTGGTCTCTGCAACAGGCCTTGCCAGTAGCGTTTTATAGAGAGTGGATCTAACTGGAGAAACGCCATCAGGGAAAATAAATCAAACAATCCATTCTGGATATGTGTTCCTGTAACAGCCCACCTCCTCCTAGCAGTAAATTTAGTGACTGCCCGACTTTGCCTGGCATTTGCATTCTTAATCACATGAGCCTCGTCCAAAATGACTCGCCACCACTCGATCTTCATCAAAGGGCACCGCATGCATCGAAAGCACTCAGCAGTCAAGGTTCTATATGTGGTCAACACTATATCATATTTCTTAAGCTCCTCAACATCCTTTGTCCTGCTGTTTCCATAATACTTGTATAGCTTGAGGGATCCTTTATGAGTGTGTTCCTGTAGTTGGCTTTCCCATGTTGAACACACAACAGAAGGGCACACAATTAATGTTTGCTTAGTAACCGAAGCACTAGAAGACTCATCAGCCATGCCCAAAGAACTTTCTTTCGTATTGTTACCCAAAAGGGTATGTGTTTTTTGTCCTCCGGTGCCCTTTCCCCTCACTAGGCCACCCCTCTTCTTCCCACTAGAAACAGACATGACCATATCCCTCTTACCTGTTGCTTCAGGAAGGGTGCCGACCTTATCAAAAGAAATCAAAGAAAGAAAAGTGAGAGTCTTTCCCAATCCATGATCATCAGCAAAAATCCCACCATGAAAAGGCTCTGGTCTCCTATCCGTTTGATGCATTGTCAAAAGATTCAGATACAACCCATCTTTCACCTCCCAAAAAGGGGGCAGCTCATCAGACTTCTCTTTACTCACCAACCACCACAGCCCCTCCTTTTGATGATCAAGAAGTTTAGCTTTAATCACATTCTTTGGTGGCTCCAAAGTCCCCAATTTCTCTATCATATTCTTTTCTTGAACCCCCATGCCCTCGTATGCCCTGAAACTTGGACCAGGTTGATCACAAAAACACAAACTATTCTGCAAAATCCAATTTTGAACGTTCTGTGTATCATCTGACTTCGAAAAGATTTTAACTAGACAAGGCATAGAACTATCATATCGATTTCTTGAATTAGTCACCTCACCTTCAAGATTAATTTTTTGAAGATCGACTAAAGGAGATAAAACGTTAGCAACTGGAATATGAAGGTAACCCACTTCCACAGAACTAGAATTAAAAACCTTAATAGCTGACTTATCATAAGGGCTTTGTGGATAACGTACCAATTCAAGCAATTCGTGGTCATTGAATTCTATAGCTCCGAGGCCTACAATTTTGGTGGTAATAGAACAAACAAAGATGGTATCATGCAAGCTTTGTTGTGAAGAAGAATATCGCCGATCTTCAAAAGTAAACGAATCTTTCCAAGCATCAAGAATCATGTTCAGGCTTTCATTTTTCTGTTCACCTTCTCGATTTTCTTCTTGTGAAGTACTCTGACTATCATCAGAAGTAAATGAAACTGGCTCCTTTTGACCTTCTTCCATTAGAGAAAATGTAAGAAAGATTCAGTCTTTTCTTGTTTCTTCTTTAGTCTGTGAATACAGAGAGAGAGAGAGAGAGAGGGAGGGAGAGATCTTGTTGTTTTTTAGAGAATGTGAGGGAGGTGGAGCCGTTATATTTGATTGAATGGTAGGGCAAAAGCGCGGGAGAGAACGTATTTTTTAGTTTGCTTCCTTCTTTCTTGTTGTGCTCACTCTTATATTTTGTCTGTGATTAGCGATCACAGTTTAAAATATTTTTTATTTATAATATATTAAAATATTTTTTTAATATTAACATATTAAAATTTTCTGAAAATATAATTTTTTTATTTTAAATAAAAAAATGTAAAAATTTTAAAAATACAATGCAAATCAGTTCCCAAACTCACCCTTAATAACTGTTGATAAAGCATAGGATGTGTAATGGATTGGGCTTATTTGGGTTGGGTTTTGGGCTCACTCATTTTAGACTGGGTTGGAGTTAGTCGAGAGAACGTCCTTTTGAGTTTGCTTCCTTCTACTCTCTTTTTATTATTATTATTTTTTTAATATTCATGATATCTTCATCTACAATTATATTATAAAAAAACTAAGCCATGACACTTTTACTGTTTAATGTGTAATGCACGCTATCTCACATCACACGTAGATTGAAATAATATTTTTTTAAAAATAAATTAATTTAATCCTCAAATATTTTTTCACAATAAACCATTTTAAACCAAAATTTATATCAAATTACTTTTTTTTATTGAAAAAAAAGCTAAATTAAAAGAAAAAAGATAAAAAAAAATAGAAAATAAATAGTAACTTCGAATTTCATGTGAAGACTTCATTTTAGTCCCCTTTCATTTTCAATTAATAGGTAATCGATCCATTTAGTTGTTGTAAATTTAATTTTAGTACAAAATTTTATTTTTCTCAATTTATTTAATACGTAATCGATCCATTTAGTTGTTGTAAATTTAATTTTAGTATAAAATTTATTTTTTTTATTTTCCGGTCTCTGATTTGTTTAAGGAGAGAGAGAAAGTTGTCAGATTTCCGGTGTAAAAAAAAAGTCACCCTTAACACCTATTCTAACCACTAAAATAGCTGAAATTGGTGTCAATATGTTCCATTTAACGAATGAGGTTTTATAATGGTTGCTTTGAACCTCAATATTTTCTAAAAAAGACAGATATACATATTGAGAATGAAAAATTTTATTCGATTTGATTTTTTTGACTTGGACCGCTTTTTGGATTTATCAGGTTGAAAATTTGATTTGTAGATGTTTTAAGAGTGTTTGTATGATGTTTTTAGGTTGAATAGGGTTGAAAATGAGTTTTTTGGGTAAAAAATCCACAAGCTCGATTTTCCAAGCACTACAGTTGTGGCTAGAATCTGGATTGGCAGATAACATGTCATCTGCCACAGCAAGCTACATGTTGTTTGCTATAAAAAAAAATTGTCTATCCCTTTAAATGAGAACAAAATAGGTCCAAGCATAAGGGCATAGGCTTGAATGCCCCATGTGTCTAGGCTATTCCTTTCAAAAGCCTAGGGTGCTGGGCTATATATCTGCATGCCCAAGCTCTTTTTTGTTTTTATTTTTTAATATATATCCGGTTTAAAAAAAAATATTAAAAAAAAAATATTGAACTCAGTTGAGTCCATAACCTAAATCGTAGGTTCAACAAGTTAAGCCACAACATTCGGGTTATTATTATTTTTTTGTTTAGTGCATGTTTTGCCCCTCAATTAAAAAAAAAAAGCAACCTCACCCTTTATTATTGGTGACATATTTTTTTATTTAAATTTAAATTAAAAAAATATAATTTCACCCTTGTTATCGATGATTTCTTTTTTTATTTTAGTCTCACATGCCTATCATGATTTTTTTTATAAAAAAAATTTCATACAAAAAAGATTTCATAAGTTTAATTGCCGTATAAATCTATTAAATAAAAAATAATATTTGGGATAAACAATTTATTGTCATATACCTATAGAAATAGTGCTAACAAACATTACCAGCTTTAGATATGGATTCATCTAAAGTCTAAATCATGGCACAACCTAAGAAATTGCTTCTGTAGATGTAAATATTCAAGTCCAAGGGTTTTCCAAAAGCTCACATCACACAAAGCTTGACACATTAGCAGTTATTATGAAGATTTAAAAAGAAAACCTCAACCTCCCAGTTCAAAATCAGTCAAAATCTGCCTAGATAAAAACAAATCATGTTTTCGTTAAAAAAAAAGGGAATAAATTAATTAAAAAAATGCAGATTAGACTAAAGAGATATAATTTTCCTACTTAATTTATTTTAAATTGTTGAATTAACTTTTATAAAGATAAATTTACACAATGAATTGGTATATAGATTTTATTTGTTTAATTATTATCGAAATTCTAATACGAATAATTAACTGATAAAATTACTGTTTAAATTAACCCTGTTTGATCCTGGACTAGATCTTTTCTAAAATATAATGTTTCAGAAGATCTTGGCTTAATCCATTACCTGTAACACATGCTGAACCAGCAAGTTCAGAAATTGCCTGTGAGCATCATCATACATCATGAAATTTTGCCCAAAGGGGCTCATCATAGCAAGATTCACATAAGAGTAGCAGGAAAAAACAGATGGATTGCTACATCTCCATTACAAACTACAGATGTGATTGCTACATGTCCTTGGAAGAATCATGAAACAAAGATCAAGGCATGCTCACCAGAAGAAGAGGCGACAGAGATCATCTATGCTGGCCTCGTGTTGTTCATATGGCCGTTTCCTTCCAAAAGCTTCATTCGCTGCTTTCTTCCTTTCCTGCATCTCCAATATCCTTTCTTCAATGCTATTTTTAGCAATCAATCTAACAATTCTTACATTCTCCTTCTGTCCGTATTGATGAACACGGTTTATTGCCTGTTCCTCAGCCGCTGAATTCCACCATGGCTCCAACAAGTAGACTTTGGAAGCAGCTGTGAGGTTTATGCCGGTTCCTGAAGTCTTGAGACTCGCAAGCAGAACCGTGTCTGCTCCTGCTGATCCAAATTCCTTGATTATTTCAGCTTGCCTTATTTCATCTGTTGATGCATCCAACCGCAATGTATTGAAGCCAGCATCTTTCACTGCCTCTTCCATTAATGCCAACATCTTATCAAACAGTGAAAAAACTACTGATTTACTGATTGAGTTTACAACCCTAGATTCCTTCAAGAGTTTTATGAGAGCTGAGACTTTGGAAGGGGTTGTTCTTGACAGTTTTTTAGGGTTTTCAGGATTGGAAGATTCTGGAGGGGCTGAGAACAGGTCAGGCAGAGAAAGACGACGCCGACAATTTGGGCAGGTTTGTTCGGTTTCTTTGTGTTGCAGGTGATGGCAAATACATTTTTTGCAAAATATATGCTCACAGATTGTGATTGTAGCATCAGTTGGTGGATCAAGGCAAACCGAACAGACAATATCTTCACCATCTTGAAGCCCATCAATCATTTTTCGAAGCAATTCCGGATGTTTGGATGCATCTGCTTGGAAACAAGTTCAAATGGTAAGCACGCTATAATCATACTGTCAGGGAAAAAAATGTAGCAAGAACTTCCACAATTTGAAATAACTGCAGAAGTTTTGTGTGTAAGAGTACTCTTTGGTGATAGCGCTGTCCAAAAAACTATCTTCGAAATGATATCGCAAGAGTTTCTGGTGCTCTAAGCAATTGAAATTGCAAAAACCAAATTGAACAAAAATATGAACAGGCAGAACTCTCAAATACCTCCAATATTGTCAGAAGGGAGCAATGATCTGAGATCCATAGAGCACAAGGCCGAATCATTACATAACTGGCGAAGCTGTATAACTGAAAAAAGCACACATACATAGTGGCTGTGTAGAATATCAGCGGTAATAAAACATCCAATAACATCCTTGGAATCTGCTTCCATCTGATCATACAGTACACGTTCTTCTCCAGAAAGTTCAAAGGAAACTGTCTCTACAGTTTTGGATGGCAATCCAACTAAATCCTTGTCTTTTATTCTCCGCAAAGAAATTGTTGCCATTAATTTCTGAATTTTTAAAATGAAAATCACAAAAACATAAAACATTCAGTGGAGCGGGACAAGAGATCCTGCAACTGTAATCCTAAATATTACAGATTGCACATGTCAATTCGATTTTCAATACCTTAGGTGGACATAACATTTCACAGTACAGAAATTCATTATAATCAGCAGCATGATATTACCTGCAGCCGGGAGAACCCTTTCTCATCTCCATTAGCAAGTGGTTTCTGAAACAGTCGTTGCCAGTAGCATTCTGTGGAGAGTGGATCTAACCGGAAAAAGACCATCAGGGAAAATAAATCGAAAGATCCATTCTGGATGGGTGCTCCTGTAACAGCCCACCTCCTCCTAGCGGTCAATTTACTAAAATCCCGAATCTGCTTTGCATTTGCATTCTTAATCACGTGAGCCTCATCCAAAATGACTCGCCACCACTCGATCTTCATCAAAGGGCACCGTGTGGGTTCACAGCCTTCAGCAACCAAGGTACTATATGTGGTCAACACTATATCATATTTCATAAGCTCCTCTGCATCCTTCGTCCTGTTATCCCCATAATACTTGTATAGCTTGAGTGAACCATTTTGAGTGTGCTCCTGCAGTTGGTTTTCCCATGTCGAACACACAGCAGAAGGGCACACGACTAGTGTTTTCTTAGCTACCAAAGCACTAGAAGACTCCCCGGCCATGCGCACAGAACTTTCTTTTATATTACTATCCAAAAGGCTATGCATTTTTTGTTCTCCAGTACCCTTTTCACTCACCATGCCACCCCCCTTCCTCTTCTTCCCGCTAGAAACATACACTACCCTGTCCTCCTCTCCTGTTCCTTCAGTAACATTGCCAACCTTATCAAAAGCAATTAAAGAAAGCAAAGTCAGAGTCTTTCCTGATCCATAATGATCAGAAAAAATCCCACCATGCAAAGGCTCTGGTCTCCTATCCGTTTGATGCCTTGTCAAAACATTCAGATACGACCCATCTTTCACCTCCCAAAAAGGGGGCAACTCATCAGACTTCTCTTTAGTCACCAACCACCATAGGCCCTCCTTTTGATGATCAAGAAGTTTAGCTTTAATCACATTCTTTGGTGGTTCCAAACTCCTCAATTTCTCTATCCTACCCTTTTCTTGAACCCCCATACCCTCATATGACCTGAGACTTGTACCAGGTTGATCACATAAACGCAACCCGTGTTGTAAAATCCAATCTTTAGCATTCTGTGCAACCGCTGACTCTGCAAAAATTGTAACTACACAAGGAATAGACGTATCATATTTAAATCTTGAACAAATCACCTCACCTTCAAGATTAATTTTTAGAATATCAACTAAAGGAGATAAAACCATAGCAACTGAAGTACAAAGGTAGCCCACTTCTCTAGAACTAGAATTTAAAACCTTTATAGCATTCTTATCAGAAGGGCATTGTTGATAACGGACAAATTCAAGCAATTCATGCTCATTGAATTTTGCACCACTGTGGCCTACAATAGTGGTGGTAAAAGAACCAACAAGGGTGGTTTCAGTCAGGACTGGTTGTGAACCAAAAGATAGCCAATCTTGAAAAGTAGATGGATCTCTCCAGGCATCAAGACTCATGGCAAGTAGTCTTGGTATTGGATCTTCTAGACCTTCTTCTTGTGAAGAATCCTGACCATCATCAGAAGTAAATGAAAGTACTGGGCTTTGGTGACCTTGTTGAAATTCTTCTTCTTCTTCCATTAGGGAAAATGAAAGAAAGATCCTGCCTTTTCTTGTTTCTTTCTTCAGTCAGTGACTGCAAATGAGAGAGAGAGTTTTTTTTTTTTGTGTTGTGTTTTGAGAATTGAAGGTAGCTCATAGCTGGTAGAGCTGTTATATTTGGTTGAAAAGCGCGGGCTTGGAAGCGAGTTAGTTAGTGACGGTTAAAAAGGATAGGATAGTGTAGGATTTGATAATAGATAGGATATAAATCTGTTGTTGTTTTTATTATTATTATTATTATTATACGTAGAGCTGATCAAGCAATTCCCTATGAGATATAATAGTTTTATTATTATTAAACTTTACTTCAAGACAAAATGCTTATAAAAGAAAAAATCATGGGGAGGAAGCAAAAACTCTTGGAATTATTATTTTATACATTGAAAGAATTCATTATAGAAAATGGAAATTATAACTTTAAAATCAATAATTATATTATAAGTCAGGCATTTTCCTATTCGCATTTTACCCAGATTTTTGTTGGCAATAGCAGTCTCATCGATACCCACCTGGCATCTTTTTTATTAGCTAAAGCTTGCTTTAACCTCGTTTTGCTTTGGCATTGAAAGCTCTCTACTTCCTCGTGTTCTTTGAAAAAAAAAAATAGAGACCAGCGAGGATTGCGAAAGGTGACCCAGTTTCACCTTTTTTTTTTTTTTTTTTAATATAGTACGTAGTAGAGGGCCTGTGCATCTACATCTGGTTATTTTAGAGGAATTGAATATGATAATGGTGAGTTTCTTAGCCATTTTCAGTATACAGATGATACACTGGTTTTTGTACCTATTGATTATTTCTTATTATTGGTAATTAAAACAAAAACAATAATCTATAATATTCATTATATTTATTATATTATCAAAATCTAAACTTAATTAAAATAGGGTAATAGTGAAGCTTTTAAGATATTAAATCAAAACTAAAAGGAAAGCATCGCAAAACAAGTAAGATACACCGATCAAAACTGAATAAGTAGGAACACTCAACAAAGTTCACTTGCTAACAAAAACTAAGAACATAAAATAATATTAAAAATAAAGGGTAAATTCATCCAACTCAGTGATAGAAAAATATTTAATATACATTTTAGATATTAATAATTTGCAAGTCGATTTATCTTGATATACATATACATACTAAACATATTATCATAAAACAGTGGAATACATGTCAAAGGTAACCAGATGACACTCGAAGGTGACCAATGTGGGAGGATCAGTCGCCACAGGCAAGTGCCTCTCTCACTAACTAGGTATACAAAATACTATGTGCACATAGACTAACTACTCTTCGTTAGCATGAAGTTACTGACAAATCTTATATCAAGGCATAACAAATATTCACATAATTATCAAAACAATGTATATCATATCGAATATAATTTAGTTCAATAGAATGTGAGTGCAAATTCAAGAATAGATAAATACTCGAAAAATAAAGCAACAAATATAAATATTCAAGAAATTAACCAGTCATATTCATTATATAATCAACATACATATTGATTTATATTACATGCATATTAAAGATTATCCCACTCATCCGGAAAAAATATAAAAGTAAAAGGAATTTTAGATAAAAGATCTGAAAAATCCTATTAAGGATCATTAGAAGTACATTCAATGAAAATACAGAATATACTAAGTTTAGGGATTGAAACGATAATTTTTAGAAATCAGGGACCAAAACGTAATTTTACCAGAATTGGATGACCAAACTATAAATGTCAGAAATACATAACCATACTGAAATTTCACCCATGATCCATCTTCAATTATGTCCAGAATCACAATTTACGTTATAGGGACCAAATTGTAATTTTTCCAAAGTTCAGGGACTAAACTGTAAATCTCCAAAATGGAGGGACTAAACTGAAAATTATACAAATCAATTATCAAACTGAGATTAAGAATCCTTAACCTCATAAGAATGCTGCCCAGAATTCCAAAATACATTTTAGGGGTCAAATTATAATTTTCCAAAGTTTAGGGACTAAACTGTAATTTTCATAAATCAAGGACCAAAATAAAATTTCATCATCTTCAACCTCAAGATCATTCTGTCCAGATTTCCCAGCAAAGTTTAAACAAATTTCTTAACCCATAACAAATCAATTAAATAAATTAATTAACAAATTCTTATTTCTAACAACATACTCAAAATCAATCACTTAACCTTAAATTCATAATAATCATGAATCAATCTTAACAATATAAACTCATTAATTTTCTCGATTATATGCTCTTACATAAAACCCATCAGCTAGGATTGAAGAAATGAGATCTTAGAATTATAATCCTTGGTCGTGAAATAATACAAACCTCATGGATATAAAGATCTAGAAACCGATGAGCAAGATTGACACAATCTTAATTTAGAATAAAGTCCAAAGTTAATAATTTTCAACATTAAAATAAATAAATAAAAACATCATAAAACAAAGTTCTCTTACTTGAAATCCCATGCATGGTCAAAACTCCTCCTTCAGCTTTTTCTCGGAAGCTTTGCCGAAACTTCATACTCCAAATTAGCCTAGAAAATTTGTTTTTAACTGCTGAATTTACCTCCTCTTAGCTTTTTTGATGTGCTTGGAAGTCCTATAAAATAAGAAAAAAATAATAATAAAAGAATATCAAGCCTCCTTGCCACCATATGCATTCCATAATGAATATGAAGTCTTTACAAACTATGAATAATAGTCGCCTTAGTTGACATGAAATCCTTATAGAATAGGTAAGTCAATATTTGTCACACATGTTTCCAAGAGCATTAATGAATCCTTGTATTGACTGGAATGCATAATACACAAGGAAACAATGTTTCTGTAATTTTCGTACATTCTTTGATAGATTCTAATTCTGACTTCAAATACATCTTTCTTTTTCTTTCGGATGAATTAGCAGGTTTATAATATATCGTCGGAAAGGTATGAATGTCTTCTTTCCAAAACAATTAAAATCTCAACATAATTCATATTGTAGCTCTAGATATAATCCAAACAATAGACGAAGGTCCACATAGATATATTTGACAAGATTCATCCAGTAACTTTGACCATCTGAAATAATATCTTACTGAAATTGACCTGTAATTTTTACCCAATATGGAAAAACTGGGTCCTATAAAAATATCAGCTCAGTCCAACTGTCGAGTTGAAAGTTATGTTCGACAAAATAAAATTGGACAATATAAAATTTTATGTCAAAATTTGATTCAAACCTTGTTTGGATCATATAAGTTTCCTTGAATTGAAATTTTTTTATTTTAAATTAATGATGCAAGAAAAACACCGAACAAAGTGGTACCAATGCTACTGCAATCTAAATCGTTGGTGTCCATTACATCTGTCCAAGTCCCACAACATGTGATGAAAATCAACAATCCTTGTCATGTAATGAATTTGATGGAAGAAATAAAATAAATTTATCTGTGAGTTAGTTTTGAAGTAAATTACTATATCAAAACAGGAAGTACAGGGTAAATATCCCCTCTGTGGACACATGAGCTATAGATTAACTAGAGATCATAATTGTTTAGTTTATATATATATCATGCAATTATACCTAATCAACTTAATCTTGCAATAAAATTAAACAATAAACTTGCATGCATTTTAGACATGAAAAATTAATTTATATGTAAACTTGAATCCTTACACGCGTATTATAACCAAAAGCAGAATATAACAATTGTACATACTTAAAGAAGAAACTTAGAAGTAGAATAAGCTAGTAATCTTTTGTTGTTAAGGATAGATTCATTAAGGTTTTATTCTTGTCATGCAAACAAGTATAGAAATCAAACTCCAAGAATTCCAAGAACACTTGAAAAGATGCACTTTTTTTAGGTCTACAAATAAAGGAGAACCTAAGCTATAGAGATTTGAGATTTGGCCTTCTTCTACCGCCTTGAGAACACCATGTGCAGGGTGCAGGCATGCACATGGGAATGTTATTCCAAGGATAAGAGGCTACAGAGGTCTTCTAAGCTAACCTCGCGTCGTTCCTTGGGTCCCTGCATTCCGAAAGCTTCAATTGCCTGTTTCTTCCTTTCCTGCATCATCAATATCCTTTCTTCAATGCTATCTTGAACAATCAATCTAACAATTATTACATTCTTCTCCTGTCCATATTGGTGAACACGGTTTATTGCCTGTTCCTTCAATTCTGAGTTCCACCACGGCTCCAACAAGTAGACTTCGGAAGCAGCTGTGAGGTTTATGCCGGCTCCTGAAACTTTAACGTTCGCAAGCAGAACTGTGTTTTGTCCTGCTGATCGAAATTTCTTGATTATTCCACCTCTCCTTCTAGCATCTATTAATGCATCCAACCGCAATACATTGAAGCCAGCGTCTTTCAGTGGCGCTTCAAGTAGTACCAACATCTTCTGGAATATTGTAAAAACCACTGATTTACTGGTTGGTCTCACGTCCCTAGATTCCTTCAGGAGTTTTATGAGAGTTGAGACTTTGGAAGGAATTATTGCTGTAGATTTTCTAGGATCTTCAGGATCGGAAGATTCAGGAGGAGCTGAGAACAGGTCAGACATAGAAAGACGACCACGACAAATTGGGCAGCTGGTTCTGGTTCTCTGCAGGCAAGTCCGAATGCATCTTTTGCAAAATACATGTTTACATATTGTGATCACAGCATC
>Ga0307518_10001698_pt1 | contig 16252 bp, 14 predicted proteins | sample 25_EM_MG_FD_203889 | JGI IMG/M metagenome (GOLD analysis project Ga0307518, IMG submission 203889) | Populus trichocarpa ectomycorrhiza microbial communities from riparian zone in the Pacific Northwest, United States - 25_EM | ecosystem: Host-associated > Plants > Roots > Unclassified | place...
GTTGTGGCTCGAATTCGGCGGCGGTCAGGCGCTCGAATTCATGACCGGGTTCGTCGTCGAGAAATCGTTGTCGGTCGACAACCTGTTCGTCTTCATGCTGTTGCTCGCCGCCTTCGCGGTGCCGTCCGAGGTGCAGCAACGTGTGCTGCTGTACGGCATCGTGGGCGCGCTGGTGCTCCGCGGCGTGTTCATCGCGGCCGGTGCCGCGATGCTGTCGGCCGGGACCTGGGCGTTCCTCGTCTTCGGCGTCATCCTGTTCGCTTCGGCGGTCAAGATCCTGCGCGAGGCCATGTCCGGCGGTCAGAGCGAGATGGACCTTTCACAGCTGCGGTCGGTCCGGCTGCTGCGCAAGCTGATGCCGGTCACGGACGACTATCGCGGCACCCGGCTGACCGTGCGTGAACACGGACGCCGCGCGCTCACCCCGTTGGCGGTCGTGGTCGTCGCGGTCTTCGCGACCGACGTGGTGTTCGCGGTCGACTCCGTGCCCGCCGTGTACGGCATCACCGAAGACCCGTACCTCGTGTTCGCCACCAACGCCTTCGCCCTGATGGGGTTGCGCGCCTTGTACTTCGTGCTCCACACGGCGCTCGCGAAGCTCGTCCACCTGAACCATGGCCTCGCGATCATCCTCGCCTTCATCGGGGTGAAGCTGGTCCTGCACTGGGCTCACGGGATCTGGCCGTCGGTACCGCAGGTCCCGACCCCGGCTTCGCTGGGCGTGATCGTCGCCGTCCTCGTCACGGTCTCGTTCACCAGCCTGTACGCACGCCGTCGTGAAGCCGCCCGGACGGCGCAGGAGTGAGCGATGATCACCGGACTCGTCGTCGGCCTCCTGCTCGATCTGGCGGTGGCCGCCCTCTTCCTGGCCGCGCTGCTCCTGGTCTTCGCGGCGATGCGGCCACCGCGCTGAGCTCAGGGAAAGCGGATCACGGTGATCCCGGCCAGTACGAAGAACACCAGCACCACCAGGGTTCCGCTGTACCCGCCGGATGAACTGGTCACCACCTGCTCGACGGCGCCGGTCAGCCGCACGCCGCAGTCCGCGACGACGGTGTGCCTGCCCGCCTCGATCCGCGTGAACTCGACGGCCGCGGTGAAGGCGCCGGTGCCGTCGGCGTAGGCGCCGCCGACCCGTTCACCGTCCGACGTCAGCGTCACCCGCTCGCCGGGTGTGCAGCCCTTGCCGGTCGCGGACAGCGCGTCGCCGGGCTGCACACTCGGCCGGTCGAGGACCAGGTCGTTCGGGCCCGGCGGGGTGCTGCTCGTCGACGGGACGTCCGTCGGCGGCGGGGGAGTGTCCGTTGTGGACGGTGGGGTCGTGGTGGGCGGAGCCGTGGTGGTGGTGACCGGCGTGGTGGTCGTTCCCGGTCTGGTCGGGGTGGTCACCGGGACCGACGGCTTGGTCGTCGGAGGCACCTTCGTGGTCGGCGGCGCCGTGGTCACGGTCCCGGTCACGCGGAAGGTAGCGTTCCCGGTCAACGGCTGGCCGGTCCGCGCGTTCGTGCAGTTGCCCGTGACCGTGTGGCCGCCAGGTGTCGCATTTCCCGGAACGGTCGCCCCGGCCTGTCCGCTGGGGGCGCTGACCGACGTGATGGCCGTTCCTTCCCACGTGAAAGAAATCGGTCCTTTGCACGGGGAGAAATTCCAGGAAATGGTGAAAGAACTCCCGGCGGGTCCGCTCGAAGGTTTCAAACCAACCGTGGACTGGTAAGGGGACTGCTGCGCGTTTCCCGCTCCCACCTGGGAAAGCAGGAACAACAACCCGGTCACGGCGCCGAATATCAGGCGAACCACGATACGCATTGGGACGTCCCTCTCCGGTAAGTACTCGCTGTAGCATTCCGGACCAGTCGGCCAAGGAAAACAGGGGATGCGCAAAATGGGACGTGTCATCGCGGCAGGGGTTGCGTTGGGGCTGTGCGCGGTCCTCCTCGGCACTCCGCCTGCCAATGCGGACGATGTCGCCGACGCCAGGCTCGACCTGGCGGTCACCCTCGACGACCGGCCGATCGCCAACGCCACGGTCATGATCGACCCGGCGAAACAGCTCGAACTCACCGTCACGGCCACCAACAGCGGTGGGACCTCGGCCAAGGTCCGCAGCGTCCGGGTGTCCGGTGTGGCGCTGGCCCTGACCTTCTTCGCCTACGACACCACGGCGCCGTTCGAGGTGCCCGCGCACAGCCGGGTCACCAGGACCTTCGTGCTGGACATGGCGGACCTCTCGGGGCAGGCGATCGGGCTGCTCCCGTCCACGGTCGAACTGCTCGACGTGCGGCGTGGAACGCTCGGCGAAGCGACCACCGTCGCGGACATCCGCGGCTCCTTCTGGTCCGTCTACGGCGCTTTCGGGCTGGCGATGCTCGTGCTCACCGTGCTGGCGTGGCTGACCGCCCTGCTCGCGCTGGCCCGCCACCGTCTTCCGCCCAACCGGTGGCGCCGCGGCCTGCGTTTCCTGCCCGCCGGGTTCGGCACCGGGCTCGTCGCCGTCGTCTCGCTGTCGGTGCTGAGGCTCGTCCCGCCGGAACCGGCGATCGAGATCCCGGTGGTCCTCGGCGCCGCCGCGATCGCCTTCCTGCTCGGCTACCTGACCCCGCATCCCGCGCCGGGCCCCGGTGGCGACGAGACGGTCCGCTTTCCCGACGCCACCAAGGAATTCAACCGATGAGCGCACCCGCCGAGGTCGTCGCCGCGCTACCGCAGTACGAGATCGGGCCCGCGATCGGCCAGGGCGGGATGGGGGTCGTCTTCGCGGGCGTCCACCGTTCGCTGCGCCGCGACGTCGCCATCAAACAGCTGCCGTGGGATGTGCTGAACCACGCCGTCAGCAGCGAGCTCTTCGACCGCGAAGCGCGGGTGCTGGCCAGCCTCGACCATCCGCACATCGTGCCCGTGTACGACTACGTGCGCACCGGCCGTGAGCATCTGATGGTGATGGAACGGCTCGACGGCGGCACGGTGCACAGCCGGTTCCACAGCGGCGAGATCGGCGGGGAACAGGCCTGCGCGATCGGGCTGGCGATGCTCGCCGGGCTCCACGCGGCGCACGAAGCCGGCGTGCTGCATCTCGACGTCAAACCGAAGAACCTGCTCTTCACCACGCAAGGCGTGATGAAGGTGGCCGACTTCGGCATCGCGAAGGTGATCAGCGAGGGCGCCACCCTCGTCACCCACGGCGGCGAAGTCCTCGGCACGCCCGCCTACATCGCGCCGGAGCAGGCGATGGGCAACGCGCTGAGCCCGGCGGCGGACGTCTACTCGGCGGGCACCGTGCTCTACGAACTGCTGTCGGGCAAACTGCCGTTCGACAACACCCGTGGCGCGATCAGCATGATGCGCCAGCACATGTTCACCGATCCGCGCCCGATCGACGGCGTGCCGTCACCGCTCGCCGGGGTCGTCATGCGCAGCCTGTCGCGCGAACTCGACTCGCGGTACCGCGACGCGGAGACCTTCGCCGCAGACCTCGCCTCCGCCGCCACCGCCGTGTACGGACCGGGCTGGCTCGAACGCTCCCGCGTACCGGTGCGGCATCTCACCCCGAGGGTGATCTCCGCGATCGGTGCGCCGGTGCCCGCCGGAGACGGACCGACCCGGCCGGTCCGCCGCCCCGCACCGGATCCGACGCTGTCGGCGACCCTCGCGGAACTCGAGCCGGGGAAACGTCCTGGCACGGTGCTCTGGTTCCGGCTGGCCGCGGCGGTCGCCGCGATCGCGCTCGTGGTGCTGACCCTGCTCACCCCGGAACGGCTGCCGCACCAGGCCACGACGCTGAAGATCGACGGCGTCGCGGCCTCGTCGGCGCCCATCGACCTCAGCAAGACGTTCACGGTGACGGGGGAGGGGAACCCGGGACAGGTCACCCTCGCCCTTTCCGCCGCGGGCATCCCGCTGGGTTCCGCGTCGGCGGTACCGAAACCCGAGGGCGAGGGCTTCCGTGCCGATCTCGCCTTTCCCGGGCTCACCCGGTGGATCGTCGGCGGCGCGGTCACCGCGACCCTGACCGCGGACGGTGTCCCGCGGACCTTCACCGTCGTCACCGAACAGCATCCGCTCGCGAGCGCGCTCGGCGCGGGCAGCCTGATCCTCGCCCTGTTCGCCTTGGCGTACTTGGAATCCGGGCTGCGGACCATCCGCAATGGACACCGCTGGCGGGGCGCGCTCGTCGGCGGGCCGGTGCTCGGCCTGCTGTTCGGCGCGACAGCGTGGCTGTGCGTCTCGGTGCTGCGAGTGCACGAGCCCGCGGTCCTGTCCGGCGTCGGTTGCTCGATCGCGGGTGCCGTGGCGACCGGTTTCGTGGTCGCGGCCGCCCGCGTCCGGCGCACGCGCTGAACCCGGGCGGCCCGCTCCGGGTCACGACTTGCGGTGCTTGCCCTCGTCGTCGACGACCTCGAACTGCTCCTTGCGGACCTTGCCGGAGATCGTCTGGTCCTCGGTGACGGTCTCGGTCTTGAGCCTCGCCCGCTCTACCGCGACGGTTTCCTTGTCCACCACCGGTTTCTCGGCGTGCAGCACGACTTCCTGTTCGTCCTCGGCGATCTCGGCCCGCTCACCGCCCGGTTTCGTGATCGGCTCCCGCTCGATCCGGACCTCCTCGTGGCTGACCGGGACGGTGACCTGCTGCTCCTCGGTGACGACGTACTTGCGCAGCCGGACATGGCCGGTCTCGACCTGCTCGGTGCCGACGTTCAGCCGTTCCTCGGAGCGCGTCATGGCGGCCTCGGCGTCCCGGCCCTGCTTGCCCGCGCTCTTGTCCATGCCCGCCCGGCCGCGGCCGGTGTCGCCCCTGCCCTGCGTCCGGTCGTCCATCCGGCCGTCCGGCGACGTCCGCGGCATCGGGAGCCCGTAATGCTTGTACAGCTGCGCGCTTTCCTCCATCGACAGGTGGCCGTCGGCCTCGATCCGGGGCGCGTCGGAGACGGCGTCCTTGTCGACGCGGACGTGCACACCGTCCTGGTCCGCGTGCGCTCCCGAGAGCGGGACGAAACTCTCCTTGGTGCCGAACAGGCCCGTCTTGACGGTGATCCATTCCGGCTGGCGCGTCGCGTCGGCGAGGTAGACGTTGCCCACCTTCCCGAGCTTGTTGCCGGTCGGGTCGACCACCGCGCTGTCGATGAGTTCCTGCGGCTGCATGGTCTTCGCCATCGGTCCTGCTCCTCTCGAAAGATGCTGCTGAGAAGCCCACCGTCGGCCGGGCCGGTGATCATGGCAACCGTCGTGATGCACCTGTGGGTGACCCCGGAAAGTGGTGGTTTGAAGCGACGCTCACGGGCTAGGACCGGCACGTAACCGCAGGTGAAAGCGGGTGCTCGGGTGGTGACCGGCACGCGAGGGGGATGGCGCGAAGGTGTGGTTCCGAAAATCGGATGCGGCCGCTTCCGGCCGTGTCCTACCCTCGTGGGCGTGATGCAGCAACTGCTGTTCCTCTGAGGAACGACGCCTCCACCGGTACCGCGAGCCGCGATACCGGACTTCGTTCTTCCTGCTCATCACCTTCACCGGAGGCAGTTCCTTCATGCATTCCCCTCTTTCGCCCGCGCCTGTGCGCGCGGCGCACGTCCGCCTGTCCGGCGTCCACCTCTCCTTCGGGGGACGGCCCGTGCTCTCCGGCGTCGATCTCGTCGCCGCGGCCGGTGACCGGGTCGCCATCGTCGGGGAGAACGGTCGCGGCAAGACCACGCTTCTCCGGGTGCTCGCCGGTGACCTGGCCGCGGATCGCGGCGAGGTGCATCGCTCGGGTTCGGCCGGCGTCGCCGACCAGCAGATCCCGCTCGGCGCGAGCGACACCGTCGGCGCGCTGATCGACCTGGAACTGGCCGCCGTCCGCGAGGCGCTGGCTCGTCTCGAGGCCGCCACTGAGGCGCTCAGCGACGGCCTTCCCGGCGCGGACGACGTTTTCGCGGCCGCGCTGGAACAGGCCGAAGCCCTCGACGCTTGGGACGCCGACAGGCGCGTCGAAGTTTCCTTGGCGGCCTTGAACGCCGTGGACGACCGTGACCGTCCACTCGGGACACTCTCGGTCGGTCAGCGCCACCGGGTCCGGCTGGCGTGCCTGCTCGGCGCCGGGCATCCGGTCCTGCTGCTCGACGAGCCGACGAACCATCTCGACGCGGCGGGCCTCGAACACCTCACCGAGCGGTTGCGCGCGCACCCGGGTGTCGTCGTGCTGGTCAGCCATGACCGGGCGTTGCTCGCGGACGTCGCCACCACGGTGATCGACCTCGATCCGTCGAGCGACGGCAGACCGCGCGTCTACGGCGGCGGGTACGCGGGTTACGTCGAGGCCCGCCAAGCCGAACGTGCCCGCTGGGAATCCGAGCACGCCGAGCAGATCGCCGAGCGGCAACGGCTGGCCGACGACCTGTCCGCCGCCCGGAACCGGTTGCGGGACAACTGGCGGCCGCCCAAGGGCACCGGCAGGCATGTCCGCGCCACCCGCGCGCCCGGACTGGTCCGCGCGGTCCACCGGCGGCAGGAAGAACTGGCCGGGCACGTGGTGGCCGTCCCGCCGCCGCCCGCCCGGTTCGCCATGCCCGACCTGCCGTCGCACGGAGGCACGGTCCTGCTCCGCGCCGCCGGGGTGACGGTGGCCGGGCGGCTCACGCGTCCGGTCGACGTGGCGCTGGAAAGCGGCGACCGGCTGGTGGTCACCGGCCGCAACGGCGCGGGCAAGTCGACGCTCCTGAGCGTGCTGGCCGGGGAACTGGAGCCGGACACGGGCACGGTCACGCGGTCCAGGTCGGCACGGATCGGGCGGCTGGGACAGGAATCCGACCTGCCGGGCGAGCTGACGGCGATGGAGCTGTACGACGAACGGCTCGCCAGGTCGGGGATCTCCGGACCGGGGCTGGGCGAGCTGGGCCTGCTCGGCGGTTACGACCGGCACCGGCCGGTGGCCGAACTGTCGGTCGGCGCCCGGCGGCGGCTGGACCTGGCGCTCGTGCTGGCCGCTCGCCCCCATGTCGTGCTGCTGGACGAACCGACCAACCATCTGTCCGCCACGCTCGTCGACGAGCTGACCGCCGCGCTCGGGACGACACCGGCCGCGGTGGTGATCGCGAGGCACGACCGGCAGCTTTCACGGGACACGGCGTCCTGGCCGAGACTCGCGTTGTGAGCCGTCAACCGCGGTGGGCGAGGGTGTAGCGCACGGTCTGCGCGAGCACCACACTCCCGTCGGGCTCGCGGAGCGGTTCGAGCTCCGCGAGCACGGCCTGGCGCACGGCGTCGAGACGGTCTTCCGGGATCAGCTCCCAGAACATCCGCTGGCCGTGCGACCAGGACCAGGTGATCCAGTGCCCGGGGTCGGCGAACTTCACCGGATAGACGCGTTCCACGGACGTGACACCGGTGAAGCCCGCCGACTCCACGGCCTGGCCGAACCCTTCGAGGGTGGCGAACAGGCCCGACCTGATGGCCAGCGTCCAGGCCAGCTCCGGCGATACGAACGGTTTGAACACCTCGCGCACGGCGGCCCAGCGAGGATCGTCGGCGCCGAACGTGGTCACGCCCAGCCTGCCGCCGGGCGCGAGGAGGCGATGCCAAGACCGCAGCCCGGCGACCGGATCGGGCAGGAAGAAGACCACGAACGACGCGAGGACCACGTCGAAGCCGGCGTCGGGCAGGGTCGGTTCTTGGGCGTCCATAAGGGAAACCGAGGCGTTGACGCCGCGAGACTCGACGTCTTTCGCGGTGCGCTCGACCATTTCCGCGGAAAGGTCGATCCCCAGCACCGATCCGCTCGCGCCCACCCGTTCGGCTGCCGGGAACAGCACCGCGCCCCGGCCGCAGCCGACGTCCAGCACCCGCTCGCCGGGGACGAGCGCGACCCGGTCGAGCAGTTCTCCGGCGAACGTGCCGAAGAAGTCGACGCCGAGAGCGTCGTACGTCCCCGCCGTCCGGTCGAACAGCCGCGCCATCGCCTGCCGGGTGTAAGCGCTCATGCGCAGGACGATGACCCGGCGAAAACGACGTTGTCAAACGGACGATGGCGATTTGTCACGCTCGTGAGTGGTAAGGACGGTTCTAACCGTCCTTACCACTCACGAGAAGGCGCGGGAAACCTGCGAAAGCACGATGAGCCCGCACACCACCAGGTTCTTGTACTTGTGCTCCACGACGATGGCGGCGAATTCGCGAATGGTGGCGCTCGGCCAGAAGTACCACGCCGTCGGTGACCCGATGACCTGGCCGTTCACCTTGGCGCGGCGGGCGATGAGGGCGGCGCGGAGCACGTGGAAGTTGTTCGTGACTACCGTGCAGCGGTAGTCCGCCTTCCGCTGCCGCATGATCTCGGCGCTGAAAGTGAGGTTCTCGAAGGTCGTCCGCGAGCGGTCTTCGAGCAGGATCCGCTCCCTCGGCATCCCGTTCTCGACCAGATGCTCGGCCATGGCGTGCGACTCGGGCAGGTCCTCGTCGGGGCCCTGCCCGCCCGAAGTGACCACCATCGGTTCCGCGCCGCGGCGGGCTTCGGCGTCGAGCACGCGCCGGGCGCGGTTCAGGCGGCCGGCCAGCAGCGGCGGGACGCGGTGACCGTCCAGCAGTCCCGAACCCAGCACCACCACGAAATCCACGCCCTTCTCGGTGCGGATGCGGCCGTAGACGATCGAGTACAGGAGGAAGCAGACGAACAGGAACGAGAAGTAGACGACCAGCCCGTTGAGGATCCCCCGCACGATGTCGAGGGGTTCCCAGGCCAGTTGCGTGACCGTCGCGTTGAAGACGATCAGCGCGCAGATGCCGATCCCGGTCAGCAGCGAAAGGACGTTGGCCAGCCTGCGTCCTTCCCGGCGGAGCATGGTGATCCCGTTGCAGATCAGGAAGACCGTCAGCGCGAGGACCGTCGGGATGATCAGCAGGATCACGCCGACCGCCACGAAACCCGCCGCTTCGGGCGAAACCGAGGCGAGCAGCGCGATGAACGTCACGCCGAGGAAGAGGAGCGCGAAGAAGAGGTAGAAGCCGTTCCGCAACCGGCGCCGGTCACGCAGGAAGCTCACCAGGAACGCCGCGCAGCACAAGGCCGCGATGGCGAAGGGGATGGCAGCGGCCTCCACGGGGAACTCCAGCCTTGGGACGATGCGGACACGCGGCGGCATTCAAACACACGACGGAGCCGCCGAAGGAACTTCCCGTTGGTGTGTCGCCGTTACCGACCCGGCTGAGTCACCGCGCGCGTTGCACCGGCCGTTCGTCCCACACCGGTTCCGTCGTTTCCCGCACTCGCCCGTCCGAGCCGAACACGAGGTACCGATCGAAGGAACGCGCGAACCACCGGTCGTGCGTCACCGCGACAGTGGTGCCTTCGTACGCCTCCAGCGCCTGTTGCAGCGCTTCCGCGGACGCGAGGTCGAGGTTGTCGGTCGGTTCGTCGAGCAGCAGGATGGTGGCGCCGCCGATCTCCAGCAGCAGGATCTGGAACCGCGCCTGCTGCCCGCCGGACAGCTTCTCGAACCGCTGGTCGCCCTGCCCGTCGAGCTCGTAGCGGCGCAGGATGTTCATCGCGGGCCCGCGGCTTCGCGCGTAGCCGGTCCAGAGGATGTCGACGAGCGTCTGCCCGAGGAGTTCGGGATGGGCGTGCGTCTGCGCGAAGTGGCCGCGGACGACGCGGGCGCCGAGCTTCCACCGGCCGTCGTGCGCGACGTCCTCTCCCGCCAGCAGCCGCAGGAAATGCGATTTGCCGGAACCGTTCGAGCCGAGCACCGCGACGCGTTCGCCGTAGAAAACCTCCAGATCGAAGGGTTTCATCAGGCCGCTGAGTTCGAGTCCTTCGCAGGTGACGGCGCGAACCCCGGTCCGGCCGCCGCGCAGGCGCATGGTGATCTTCTGTTCGCGCGGGGGAGCGGCGGGCGCTCCGGCCTCCTCGAATTTACGCAGCCGCGTCTGCGCGGCGTGGTAGCGCGAGGCCATCTCGTCGCTGCGCGCGGCGTACTGGCGCATGTCGGCGACGAGTTTCTTGAGCTGGGCGTGCTTTTCGTCCCACCGGCGGCGGAGTTCCTCGAACCGTTCGAACCGTTCCGCGCGCGCCTGGTGATAGGTGTCGAAGCCGCCGCCGTGCACCCAGACGTCGCCGCCGGCGGGCCCGGGCTCGACGCTGATGATCTTCTTCGCCGCTCGTGCGAGGAGTTCCCGGTCGTGCGAAACGAACAGCACGGTCTTCTGGGTCTCACGCAGCCGTTCTTCCAGCCACAGCTTGCCGGGGACGTCGAGGTAGTTGTCCGGCTCGTCGAGCAGGAGGACACCGGACCCGCCGAGGAGCAGCGCCTCCAGCACCAGCCGTTTCTGCTCGCCGCCGGACAGCGTGCGCACCTCGCGCCAGCGTGCCTTCTCGTACGGCAGGTTGAGCGCCGCAGTCGTGCACTTGTCCCACACGACTTCGGCTTCGTAGCCGCGAGCGTCGCCCCAATCGCCGAGCGCCTGGGCGTACGCCATCTGGCTCGCTTCGTCGTCGCGTTCCATCAAGGCGAGTTCGGTCTCGTCGACCGCACGGGCGGCGGCGCGGAGCGCGTCCGGCGACACCGAGACGAGCAGGTCCCGCACGGTCCGGTCGTCGCGCACCGACCCGACGAACTGCGGCATCACCCCGAGCCCGCCGCTGATGGTCACCGAGCCCTCGGTGGGGGAGAGCTCCCCCGAGATCAGCCGCAGCAAAGTCGTCTTGCCCGCCCCGTTGGCGCCGACGAGCGCGCAGACACTGCCCTCCCCGACCCGGAACGAGACATCGTCGAGAAGCAGCCGTCCGTCGGGCAGGTGGTACTCGACATGCGCGACTTCCACGTGACCCATTGCGACAGACTGCCCGCGCGCCCGGGAATCACGCAACGCAATATCTCCGGTAGTGTCGGTGACGTGGAGCGAACCTACTTCGGCGTGCGGCTCAAGCTGATGCTTGCGCTGTTCCTGCCCGAGTTGTTCGTCGTGCTCCCGGTCGTCGGCGGGATCAACCCGCTGAGCCTGGCCACCGCGCTGACGGCGTCGGTGGCGGTCGCCAACCCGCTCGGGCTGGCCGCCGCGCTGACCGCGTCCCTCGCCGCCGTCCTGCTCGCGCTCGCGGCGCATTTCCGCCTGGAACCGGCGGCCGCCGCGATGCGGGTGCGCGCCATCAGCCTGCGCGAACGCGCGCAGCTGTTCCTGAGCCTGCGCGATCCCGACGCGCGAGGCCGCGTCCGGCCAAGGGCTCCGTCACAGGGCATTGCGACTGCCTGACCTCTCTCGTTCGAAGGTGAGGCAGTCACTCCTGCCCGCATACCTTCGACCGACGGAGTGACCTGGTCATGTTCGATGTCTTCTTGTACCCCATTTCCGCCATTCTCTGGTTCTGGCACAAGGTTTTCGGTGCTGTGTCGAGCCCCGACTCGGGCGTCGCCTGGGTGTTGTCCATCGTGTTCCTCGTCTTCACCCTGCGCCTTCTGCTGGTGAAACCCGCGCTCAGCGCGTTGCGTGCCGGCCGCCGCATGCAGGCGCTCGCCCCGCAGATGCAGCGGATCAAGGAGAAGTACGGCAAGGATCGCCAGCGGATGGCGAAGGAGATCCAAAAACTGCACGCCGAAAGCGGCTCCAGCCCGCTGGGCGGCTGTCTCCCGGCGCTGATCCAGCTCCCGGTGTTCCTTTCGCTGTACTGGGTTCTGCGTGATTTCACCCCGGGAGCCGTCTCGAATCACGTTTTCGACCAGGCCGGTGTGCGGTCGTTCCTGAACGCCGACCTGTTCGGCGCGAAGCTCGGCAACTGGCTTTCGCAACCCGCGGCGGAACTGGCCGCGTTCGGCACGGACCACGTCCACATGATCGCCGTCGGGGTGCCGCTGATGCTGATCGCGAGCCTGGCCACGTTCTTCTCGATGCGGTCGGGACTCGCGCGGCAGACCGCTCCGGAGACGGCCGGGATCACCAAACTGATGATGTACCTGGCGCCGGCCGGGATGCTGGTCTCGGGATCGTTCTTCCCGGTGCCGATCGGGGTGCTGCTGTACTTCCTGGCCACCAACGTGTGGACGCTGGGGCAGCAGCATTTCCTCACCAAGGTCGTCGACCGGGAGGAGGCGTCGCGAGCGACTTGATCGGCCTCCCATCGGGACCGGTCCCGCCGGACGGCTCTACCCTCTGCCGGATGAAGAGCCAGACGACAGCGCGCATCCGAGTGACCGTGGCGCTCGCCGTCGGCTGCCTGCTCGCGGGCTGCGGTGCGAATCCGCCGGAACCCGCGCCCGCACCGCCGACGGCGCCCCCGTCCCCGACCGGCCCGGATCCCGCCCTGGTCTCCTGGGCGGGCGGATACTGCGGCGCGGTCAAGGACATGCGGTTCATCGTCTACACCATGACCAAGGGGTACGAAATCAAGTCCGAGGCGGATCTGCCCAAGGCGGCGGACTCGCTGAAGAAGCTGGACACCGCGCTGACCACGGCGATATCGGGGCTGGAGAAGCTCCCGCAGGTCGCTCCGCCCGCTCAGGACGCCAACAGGCTGGCCTCGGGCGAGTTGGAGTTCTACCGGAAGATCCACCTGGACGTGACCAAGTCCCTTACCTTGCTGTCGCGAGGCGGGGTCGAATTCGCCAAGGCGTCCCTCGACGTTGTCGGGATCGACCTGGCCGAGCATGCACCCGAGATCAAGACCGGCGACGTGCCGGGCCTCGATCAGGCGATGAAGGCCGACAAGACCTGCGAGCTTGTCGGCTAGATCACGTGGACCAGGGCGAAGAACTGTTCGGTACCGGCGTGTCGGGCAAAGCCCGATGGGGAATCATCGCGCTCGCCCGGGAACTGTTCCCGGGCGGGTGGGTGTTCCCGGCGCCGTCCGGCGCCGGGAACGCGTTCGCAGATGACGTCCGGTGAGCGACAGGGAGTCCTCGGCCAGTGCCGACGGCGTGCCCTCGAACACCACCGTCCCGCCTTCGGCACCGGCGCCCGGCCCGATGTCGATGACGTGGTCGGCGTGCGCGATCACCCGCTGGTCGTGTTCGATCAGGACGAGGGTCGCGCCGTCGTCGACGAGTTCGTCGAAGAGGGCGAGCAACCGGTCGACGTCGCTGCCGTGCAGACCGGCCGTGGGCTCGTCGAGGATCAGGCGCAGTTCGTGCGCGGGGCCGGCGTCGGCGAGGTGCTTGGCGAGCAGCAGCCGCTGCCTTTCGCCGCCCGACAAGGTGTCGAGGCTTTGCCCGATCGTCAGGTAGCCGAGCCCGACCCGGTCCAGCCAGCGCGCTCGCCGCCCGATCGGGGACCGCTCGCCGAACAGCGTGGCGGCGTCCGCCGGGTTCATCGCCAGTACGTCGGCGATGGTCCGGCCGTGCAGGCGCGCGGCGAGCGCGGCCGGGTTGAACCGGGTGCCGCCACAGGCGTCGCAAGCGGTTTGGACGTCGTCGAGGAAGGCCAGGTCGGTGATGATGACGCCCTTCCCCTTGCAGACCGGGCAGGCCCCGCGGCCGTTGGCGCTGAACCACGACGGATGTCTCCCCGTGGCCTTCCCGAAGGTTTCGCGGATGGGCTCGGCGATGCCGAGCACCGTGGCGGGCGTGGACCGGATGCCACCGCGCAGCGGCGCCTGGTCGACGACGACGAAATCGGGGTGACGCCGGGGGAGTTCACCGGTGATCAGGGTGCTCTTGCCGGAACCGGCGACCCCCGAAACGACGGTCAGGACGCCGAGCGGCACGTCGACGGTGACGTCACGGAGGTTGTGGCTGCGGGCGCCGGAGATCGTCACGGCGCCCCGCGCGACGCGGGTCCGCTCGCGGAAGCGAAGCGGGACACCGAGGATCCGCCCGGTCTCGGTACCGGCCGTGACGAGATCGCCGGGGCTGCCCTCGAACTGGACACGTCCGCCGCCGTCGCCTCCGGCCGGTCCGAGATCGACGACATGGTCGGCGGCCGCGATGACCGCGGGATGGTGTTCGACCACGAGGATCGTGTTGTGCGCGTCGCGGAGCCTGGCCAGCAGCTCGAGAAGGCGGTGCACGTCGTGCGGATGCAGGCCGGTGCTGGGTTCGTCGAACACGTAGCAGACGTCGCTGAGCGCGCTGCCGAGATGGCGGACGATCTTGACGCGCTGGGCTTCGCCGCCGGACAGCGTCCTCGACTCCCTGGACAGGCTGAGGTAGCCGAGACCGACGGAATCCAGCGCGTCGAGACGTTCACGGATCGCCTGCGTCAGCGGAGCCACCGATGGATCGCGTACGGCCGAAACGACATCACGCAGCTCGCCGACCGGCATGGCGGACCAGTCCGCGATGGACCGCCCGTCGATCAGGCTTTCGCGCGCCGCCTCGGAAAGGCGGGTCCCCGCGCACTCCGGGCAGACGCCGCGGGTGACGACTCCGGCGAGTCCTTCCTGCTCCTCGGCCGTGAGGCGCGACGGCGTCTTGCGCAGGTACGAATCCCGCAGGCGCGGGACGATACCGTCGAAGAGGCCGTGCTTGGGGTATTCGGAGCCGGGGTCGTCGAGGGGGAGTGCTTCGGCGTGCAGCAGGGTTTCGACCTTCGCCGCCGGCAACCGTCCTAACGGGACATCGGGGTCGACGAGTCCGGAATGGACGAGCCGTTTCCAGCGGTAGGTCCCGGGGGCGAACGTCGGGAACCGCACGGCGCCTTCGCGCAGGCTTCGCGAGCGGTCGAGCAGGCGGTCGAGGTCGATGTCGTCGACCACGCCGAGTCCTTCGCAGCGCGGGCACATCCCCGCCGGATCGTTGAACGAGTAGGCGGGCGAGAACCCGGCGCCCGGCTTTCCGAGGCGGGAGAACAGCAGGCGCAGCAACGGCGCGATGTCGCTCGCCGTGCCCACGGTGGACCGCGCGTTGCCGGTGAACCGCCGCTGATCGACGATCGTGGTGAAGACCAGCCCGTCGATCCGGTCGACGTCGGCGGGCGGATGCTGGGGGAGCCGGTTCCGCACGAAGGCGGGATAGGTCCCGGTGACCAGGCGCTCGGCTTCGGCCGCGATGGTGTCGAACGCGAGCGACGACTTCCCGGAGCCCGACACGCCGGTGAACACCGTCAGCCGGTGTTTCGGCACCCGCACCGAGATGTCGCGGAGGTTGTGGGTCCGGGCTCCTTCCACGGTGATCCACCGGCCTCGGTCAGCTTGAACTTTCGCCATGAACCGAGGCTACGATGAGATGTGGCCGGATTACGGCCACAACTAGCGGGAGGCGTCGTGACGGCACCACGGGAACGGATGCTGCGGCTGCTGTCGCTCCTGCAGTCCGGCCGGGCGTGGCCCGCCGCCGAACTCGCGACGGCCATGGAAGTCCCGCCGCGCACCCTGCGCCGCGACATCGACCACCTTCGCGGTCTGGGCTATCCCGTGGAGAGCAGCCGGGGTCCGGGTGGCAACTACCGGCTCGTCGCGGGCACCGCGCTGCCGCCGCTCATGCTGGAACACGACGAGGCGATCGCCACCGTGCTCGGCCTGCGGCTCGCCGCGGCGGGCGGAACCGGCGTGGACCTGACCGCCGAATCGGCCGACCGCGCCGCCGCGAAACTCCGGCGCGTCCTGCCGTCGGCACTGCGACGGCGGACCGACGAAATGCTCGCCGCCGTCGAGTTCGGGACCGGTGAACGGCCGCGGGTCGCCCAAGACGTCCTGAACGTCCTGGCCGCGGCGATCGCGGCGCGGCGGTGCCTCGAGTTCGCGTACACGGGCAAGGACGGCCCTTCGTCGCGGACGGTCGAGCCGATGCGGCTCGTCCAGCTCGGCAGGCGGTGGTACCTCTACGCCTGGGACCTCGGCAGACGGGATTGGCGGAGCTTCCGGCTCGACCGGATCGGCGCGCCGTCGATGACCGAGGTGGCGTTCGAACCGCGTGCGCTCCCCATCGACGATGTCGCGGCGCATCTCCAGGAACGGTTCCAGAGCCCGAAATCCCTCCGGGTCACGCTGACCCTCGACGTCGGCGCGGAGGAGGCCGCGGCGCGGCTTCACCGGGTCGACGGGAGTTTCGAAGCGCTCGGTGACGACAGGTGCCGGTATGTGGCGTACGTCGATTCGTTCGAGTGGCTGGCCGTTGTCCTGACGCTCACCGATATCGGGTTCACGGTGGAGGAACCGGCGGAATTCGCCGAGTATCTGGCGCGGACGGGGGAGCGGCTGTTGCGGGGCACCACCCGCCTCGTGAGTGGTAAGGACGGTTAGAACCGTCCTCACCACTCACGAGGCGTGGGGCCAACACCGCGGTGGCCTTGAACCCAGGTCCGGTCCGTGAAGGCCTCCTTGAGGGACTCTGGGTCCCTCAAGGAGGCCTTCACGGACTTGATCGCC
>Ga0307518_10001700_pt1 | contig 16251 bp, 3 predicted proteins | sample 25_EM_MG_FD_203889 | JGI IMG/M metagenome (GOLD analysis project Ga0307518, IMG submission 203889) | Populus trichocarpa ectomycorrhiza microbial communities from riparian zone in the Pacific Northwest, United States - 25_EM | ecosystem: Host-associated > Plants > Roots > Unclassified | place...
CTTGGCCAAGCAATCTCCCCACTTCATACTTTTGTGTCAACACACTAGGTTTATTTTCCATTCCAAGCTAAAAATGTTAATACACTATAATATACAGCACTCTCCTCCTATATATTTTATTCAACCTCAACAGCAGGATCTATATATAAAGAAGATGCGGCTCAACCGTCTTCACAAAGATCATACCATCTTGAAGGTCCACGGTGCCTTTGAGCACAAAAGCAAGAGGAATAATAATTTCCGAATCCAATCTCATCAAAAACAAAGAAGGGAAGCTCCAACAAAGCTAGAACCTGATGGGTTTCAGAGATGGACATCCAAACACTCAAGCACATCATGCAGCATTCCAAGGGTTTTCTTGGTCAAAGATCACCTTAAGAATGCTGAGACATGGCGTAGACGATACACCTTCAGCAGCATACCAGTAAATCTACACAAACAAACAGGATTTATAACTTGAGCAACAAAAAAGAGCAAACAGAAAACCAAAAAACATATTACATTTACATGCTAAGAAATCCACCAAATTTGTAGCTAAGAAATTTGCAAAGCAACTTTCACATTTGTTATATCCTCAACCCCAACTTTACAAAACCCTTGCTTTCATACACCATGAATAAACAAAAAGAAAATTCATGGTAATGAAAATTAATTTCAAACAAATCACAAAGTCTGCTTCTTTTGGAACTAAAAAGCCAACATAGGCTAATAAACCCTTGTTATATCATCAAAAACTTCATAGCCAAACCCCTTCAATCGCTCACTAAACAGTATAACAACAACAGTTTGCAGATTTAATCACTATCGATCTCAAAGATGGAGCGTTTCAAAAAACTGAAACTTCCCCACAAAACCTCTAATAAAAAAGATGAAAACTTTCACACACCAATGATCAAACAACAATCAAACCAACACAGAGCTAAACATTTCTACAAAAACCAGCACCAGAATTAAAAAAAACCCCACAAAATCTAGACAAAAGGATGGAAAATTCAAGAAAGAGTCACTTGAGCTTACCTTTGTTGAGTTAAAAGAAACCAAAACAGAACAGAAAAAGCAAACCACAGATAGACAACCCTGTCTCTCTATCTCTCTCTCTCTCTCTCTCTCTGTTTTTTTTTTTTTCCTTGTTCGGTCGGTAACAGTACAGATTTGGTAATGAAAATAAAAGGACAGTAGTAATAAGAAACCTTAAAGCACTTTAAATGGCATGTCTTGATACTACTAGATACTTGAACATGTAATTGGGTACATGTTGTTTGGTTAATGTTATATTTGGTCCCATTCTTTCAAATTTATCTTATTTTAGTCCTTCTATTATTTTATCCTAACACCATTCCCCATTTTTCTTCCCACTTGTCCTTCAATCAATTGGCAAAAAAAAAAAAAAAAACTATAATTAGTGGCTAGGATTGTAAAGGGTTAAAAGTAGTTATATTTGATTATTTTAGATGATTTGAATACATCAACCAAATCGTCAATCGTGCTAATCATAGTTATTGAAAATATCTTGTGTTGATTATAATAAGAAATTAATGGACAGGTAATATTCTTTGGCATGAAGGCTGTACAAAAAAATTACTAACGAATAGATGCATCTAATCCAATAAATATTCCAAAAGTGACTGAGTAAACTCAAAGTAGTTTGACCGGCGAATGTTCGGCTAGCTGGGTTTGATTCAAAATGGTTTTTGGATTAAAAAAAAAGAAAATAAACTTAAATGATATTTTCATGGATAAAAAAATAATTGAAGTTAATTCACATGGGTTTGGATTAGTCAATATTTAATATAGTTTAAGATAAAATCTTATCCAAGTTAGAGTTCGAATGAATAAATTATCTGATTAATTTTTTTAAGATAAATTAAATTTAATAACTATAAGTTAAATAACACATTTAATCTAAAACAAATAATGGAATGGTCTAACACCATCGTGAATGTATGGTGTTTGATGAAAATTGACAAAAGGATCATGCTAGAAATAAAAATAGGGAGCAGAGTTGGATCCTCATATATACATAAATACACACATATGCATGCGAACACACATACCTCTATATATATATATATAAACAATAAAGGAACCTAAAGATTAAGGAATCTAAACTTCGATTAAAGTCGGTGTTTAACGCTTTAAAAATATTTTTAAAAAGAATTAAAATTTTTTTATTTATTTTTTCAAATTAATATTTTTTTGATGTTTTTATATTATTTTAATGTACTGATGTAAAAACTAATTTTTAAAATAAAAAATATTATTTTAATATATTTTTAAAAAAACAACACTTTAAAAAATATCCATTATCCTACTCTAAAACAACATTGAAATCCACCGTTAACCTGTCCATATGGCCATTGCTTAGGATCTATGGGGCAAGATCATAACAACAATCGTGGACTTTTTTTTTTTGTTTTTAGTTTAATGTAGGTGTTCGGGCTAGCTTGCGTGTATCTCGACTAATCTTTTGGGCCCTAAAGTTAACGACCATGTAAGCTTCCAGTGGTCATCATATGAGCAACCACAGGGTTCGAACCTGAAACCACACAGAGAGCAAATATCTTGATTCCAAGTTTTTATTACTAGGTCACCACCTAGATAGTTATGGACTCTTCTTTCTTGATGAGACAAGTGACTGAATGATAATGCCAAGATTCGAGAGAATTAATGAAATGGCCGGAAGGAAAGAAGCTGGGAGTGTGATCTTGGCCAACAACCATGTAAATAAATATCTTATTATTTGACTAGCTGTTGTAAAACTGTTAGGTTTAGCGACGTGGGCACTTGGCTTCTTGGAATTTAGAAATTTAACCAAGCCGAAAGTCATGAGAATCCATAATATATATATATATATATAAAACTAAGGAAAAAAGGTACTAACCACATAAATAAAGATAAATAAAGATAAAGAAACATATATAAAATCATTTAAGGTACGTAAACACTAGACAAAACCAAGTGAACTTCTCCACAAAAGAAGACGAAAAGGTGATATTTTCCCATCAAAACAATTCCAATTCCAAGTTAAAATATAATTTCACCTCATGAATCTTTTGATCATAGATATTTATCACATGTAAAGTAAATTAACCTAATTCTTTTTAAAATCAAATATTGATATTATTTAAAAAAAATTAAAAGAAAGCTAAAAATTTTAACCGCATCAATCCGGGCTTATACCTATATCATACTAGGTCGATCAATTCTTTATTTTTTATGAAACTCAACATGGACCGGGTTCTGAATTACCAGATCTCAAGTTTATCGAATCCTAAATTAACCTGTCAGACTAGACTAGATTTAATAAGTATACTTTTCATTTAACATTAGAATATTTCAAGGGATTTTTTTTTTTGGTCTTGTCTTGTTTAGTTTTAGGTGATAAGATTAGAATTAATTTAAATAAGAAAGAGTTGTTAATATAAGGTGGGGTTTGACAAGTCTTGATATGCAAGGAGAGGTTCTTCATAGATTAAATTCTTTAATTAGGATTTAGTCTTTTGGACAGTAACAAAGTTCTTGAATAAGGAATTTTTTAGGATGTAAGGTTATGCATTGAGGTGTCATGACCCTTTTTTAGTTTTCAAAGTTTAATCTAACATAGTTTTGACTAATCTTTTATTGAACTTTTTATGAAATAAAATATTAACAAAAAGAGATGAAAAACATGAACATTACCTTTCTAAATTTAGTTTTTTAATGATTAAATAAAAATAATTATTAAACATGATTTTTTAATATAAAAGAATTAATAAATGTGAATTTTAATCTTAAGAAAAAATAAAATAGAAAAATAAAAAAGAAGACTATATATATATATAATCCGGAAAGTCAAAATTAAGCCTAAATATATAGAGAAACAAAATAGTGATTTTATGAATAATAAAAACCAATCAAATCCGATCATAAAAAAACATCTTCTCACCACATTAACCTTAATTACAACAATAAAAAAAGAAGAAGTTATATGTCATGAATTTTCACGCCACGGCTGGATTGTAGCCGTGATGCGCCTGTAGCTGGTAGATGCCAAAAGTTAAATGGATTGCCAAAAGGAATGTGTTTGACATAAAAAAAAAAAAACATTTTGGGATAGAAAAAACAAAGAGATATAACAAGAATAATAATATATTTGATTGGAGATATAAAAAAATATAAAAAAATAAATATTTTTCTGCAATAAATTTGTATATTTATAATTAAAATAAAAAAATTAAAAAATAACATGTTTAATTATTCTTATTATTTTTATCTCTTTTATCGTGAAATACTAACCAAGGCTACCTTAATCATTAAAAAAAACTAAAAGAGCTCATGAAAACACTGTATATTTACTCTATTTTCACTGTGGATTCTAATAGTGTTTTTCGTTCTAAAACTCCTTTTCTCGCAAGTTTTCTCACGCGTTGTTTTAACTCTCATCTCTTTTGTTTTTCTTAACTTCGGTTGCTTGAAAAGAGTTGATGGATGTCCACCACGTTTATTTTTTCAACTTTGTCTCCTCTCTCTTCTGCTCTCTGTGTTCTGGTTCTTGAAGAGCAAAAACTCATGATGAATGAACAAATACATCAAGCCTCGGCCCTTTTACATCAGAGAATGTAAGTTAGGGAAACAATTGGTGGACGAATAATTATAATTATAATTATATTATTATTATATTATTATAGCAAATACTAAAACTGATCGGTGTTTCCGGTGCAGTCCACACAATCCACAATGAAACGCTGGGCTATCTTTTTTAAAAAATAATTTTGTATTTTTTTATGCCTTTATGGGTTTTTTTTTGTTTTTTTTTTCTTTGTGTTTTTTTCTTTTAATGAATTTTTTTTTGTTTAATTTAGTTTGTTAATGTTAATTTTTTTTTTATTTAGTTATCAGACTTTCATGACACGGATCCCGGGTTTGACGGGTTAAACTGGTTTGACGAGTTAACCTGAAATTTTTTTTTTACTTTTTTTTAATTAATTTTTTTTGTTTAGTTTAGTTTGTTAATGTTAAATTTTTTTCTATTTAATTATCTGACTTTCATGACACGTATCTCGGGCTTGACGGGTTAACCCAATTAATTCTGGGTTAACCCATCAATTTTTTTTTTCTATTTAGTTATCAAACTTTCATGACGCGAATCTCAGGTTTGACGAGTTAACCTGATTTGAAGGGTTAACCCAGTTAATTCAGATTTTTTTTTATTTTTCTTCATTAATTTTTTTCTTCCTGTTGGTTTTTTGTTTGTTTTTTTTCTTTTTAATTAATCCTTTTTTTAAATTTATTTCATTGATATTAAATCTTTTTTCTATTTAGTTATCACACTTTCATGACACGAATCTCAGGTTTGACGGGTTAACCTGATTTGGCGGGTTAACCCAGTTGATTCATATTTTTTTCTTTTTCCTCATTAGTTTTGTTTTTCCGATTTCATCTTTTAATATTGTATGCCTTTAGTTTTTTCTTTTTTTTTTTATGCCTTTCACGGTGGACTGCACAGTGCAGTCCATGATGAAAAGGCTGATGCCTTCTCTTTTTTTTTAATTAATTTTTTTATTATTTAGTTTGTTGATATTAAATGTTTTTCTATTTAGTTATCAGACTTTCATGACACGGTTCTCAGGTTTGACGGGTTAACCCAGTTAATTTAGATTTTTTTTCTTTTTCTTCATTAGTTTTTTTCTTCTTATAAGTTTTTTTTCTTTTATTTTTTCTTTTTATTTAATTTTTTTTAATTTAGTTCATCAATATTAATTTTTTTTTCTATTTAGTTATCGACTGATGCCTTTAGTTTTTCTTTTTTTTTTCTTTTTGCTTTTTTGCCGTTTTTATGCCTTTGATTGTGGACTGCACAGTACAATCCACGGTGAAAAGCTGATGCCCTTTTGTTTGTTTTTTTTTTCTTTTTAATTAATTTTTTTCGTTTAATTTAGTTTATTAATGTTCAATTTTTTTCTATTTAATTATCAAACTTTCATGACACAGATCCCGGGTTTGACGGGTTAACCTGGTTTGACGGGTTAGCCCAGTTAATTCCATGTTAACCCGTCAAATATTTTTTTCTATTTAGTTATCAAACTTTCACGACACGAATCCAAGGTTTAACGGGTTAACCTGGTTTAAAGGGTTAACCCAGTTAATTCAGATTTTTTTCTTTTTCTTCTTTAGTTTATTTTTTCTTTATGTTGGTTTTTTTTCTTTATTTTTTTTAATTAATCTATTTAATTATCATATTTTTATGACACGATCTTGCAGCCAGACCCACATCCAAAATTATGGGGTCTGGTATTGCAGTCAGATCCATTTAAACTTAGGTCATGCAAGTTTAATGTTATTATTAATATTATAAATATTACTCTTGGGTCAGGCGTTGCAGCTAAACTCAAGACTCTTGAGTATAGCTTTGCAAAAAAACCTAATACTTTTAGATCTTAATTTTTTTTGATATTTTTTATACAAATAAATTGACCCGCAGCATCGCGCGAGTAATGTAACTAGTGTCTTTCTAAATGAAATCACAACAAAATTTAGTGTGCTGTGCCTAGACATGGGACAAATACAAATTCTGTGCTTTATGACACGATTATCTTGCTTGACACCGTTCTCCTAATAACTTGGGTAACTACGAACGTATCATTGAAACCAAATAAGCTTTTATAGACCCTGATTTCTGAGAATAATATTAAGGTCAATTACTGCATAAAAATATATCATAACAATATAATAATATTATTAAGTTAAAGCAAAATTAATAATATGATCAGCAAAAAAATACTAATTTGATCCATTTTGGACTATCCAAATCGTATCGTTGTTAAAACTGTTTAATAAAAGTAAATCAAAACAATCCAGAAATATATAAAAAATAATTTTAAGTAAAAAAAATAAATTTTAATCAATCTTTGTTCGAGCCGCACTCCTAAACATGGGTTAAAGGTGTGTGTATGTAGAGAGAGAGAGAGACCCGCTTGGGACTGCGATAATTTTTGTTTTTGGGTGTTTTTTTAAAATACATTTGCCTTGAAAAAACATCAAATTAATTTTTTTAGTATTTTTTGAAGATTTTTATGTGTTGATGTTAAAAATAATAATTATTATTTTGATGTATTTTCAAGTGATAAATACTTTTAAAAAGTATCTTACACCACAATATTAAACACTCACTTTCATCACATGAAATGATCATCTTACCATATAAATTTCTAGTCAATGATGTTATGTAGTGTTGGTATATATTTATCAATTTCTTTTTTTAAAAAAATATTATGATTAAATGTCTCTTAAGAATTTTAGATTGATTAACTTTTAAGTGGTTTTAGTTATTATTTTTGGATACAAAAGGTGGTCATAAAATATATGTTCCTTTATCCTTTCTATCCTTTTTATTTTCAAAAGAAATACAAATTTATTTTTAATTTTTATCTTTTCAACTAAACACATTGATGTCTTTTATGTATTATTCTTTCTCTATCAGTTATTTGATCAATGAAATTTATTATTGAAATGAAATTTATTCTTTCAATAAAAAGAAAAGGAAAACAAAAAACCAGCATTTAAATTTATTAGAGTTTCAAAGAAAAGCTATTTGTGCTTAGAGTTCAAATTTGATTGATTAAGAAGACAATGAGCTTAATTATGATTGTTAAAAAAAGAGTTCTATTTTCCATTAAAACTAACATTATTTTAATTGTAATTGTTGGGTTTTTTAAAACACATATATACAACAAAAATAATAACTTCAATTTTTTTTTTGAAAGCCCTAATGCCCTATGGATTTTGTTAGACAGATCTAAGGTTGTTTAAGGTTTATACAAAGATTACCTGAAGATCAGATGTTCTTTTTGGATTTGAATAATAGCTTTAAGGACGAGTTGTCGCAATCCTTAAGTCGTCCAAGTGTCCAATCTCTAACGGTAATCCACACGAACCACCAATAAGAAATCTCCTAAACCCTTTTAGGAGAGAGAGATTGTTTTACCTTATAGTGATAACTTCTTTTTTTGTGTGTGTTTTATGTATTTTTGTATTGTGCTCTATTCATCTTAAAAAAATAAGAGACATAACTTTTTATTTATAAGAAAATCTAAAAATTCTATAAATGATAAAATATCAATTTTCCCTTAAATAATATCACATTTATTATTTTAGGCTAATTTTAAAATTTATTCAATCAAGTCTTTATTGATTGCTTCTAGGTCTAGAATTGTAATCCCTTGTATTAATTATATTCTAGTCCTCAATTTCTAAAATTATTTACAATCAAGTCACACTTGGTTAATCATCCCATTTTAATTTTTGACCATTGATTTTTATGTGTGTGACTTGTTAGATTCTTTAATAAGTTGTTCAAAATATAAATTACAATCCTAAATAAAATATGATTAAATAAACTAAACAAATTAATTTATTATCAATTCAACAATTAATTGATTTATATTTGAAGATCAAGTACAATATCTAGCAACTTATCATGATCCCTTAAATATTAGAAAAGTTATAAGTTGTTTTACTTAACTTTTCAGTGACTAGTTTCTCAGTATAATTATTATCCCTTTATTAACAATGTTCTGATTTAGATATTATAACATGAAGTGTGTCTACTATATCAAATCATATTTGTTCTTAACACCATAGTCATTGATTCTTTGAATAAGATTTGAAACTCTTTTCAAATCTTATTCCACCTTACATAAGGATTTACAATCAATACTATTTTAAAACAGATGAAATATTTTTTTAATTCATATAGGGTGATGAATCCTCTATTGATTACTTAAATACCTTCATATAGTTCATGTTAATTATACCTAATATCTGCCCATTTGTTACCCTTGATTAGGACAACATATAGCAAGATCAAAACATGACACTTTCTATATAAAATAACTTAGTAATATCAAATCTAAGGATCACTTACACAACTGTCACGTGAATCTTTTCATAGACAAATGTGATTTTTTCATATGAAATCCCCATGCAGGTCAGTTTATTGTACATATCTTCTAATAAGCATCTATATATTAGTTCAATGTATCTCTCATACCTCAGTTTATGAAAATAACTTTTTTTTTTTTTAAAAAAAGAACATAATATGTACTAGTCTCAACAACTCTAATTAATATATAGTCTTAATATATAATTAACCATAAATATTTAAGAACAATGCTTGATACAATATGAATCTCTTAATTATAATAACTTTATATTTTTCTTTGCAAATTATTTTTGTCCCAATAACTTTATCTTTACTTTAAACTCATTAATAAAATATTTGATGAATATTAAAGATAAATAAACTTTTATTAATAAATTAAATATATTTATATAAATAAAACAAATGTCACATATATTAATTGATTAACTACGTCATATATACACTAATAATAATAGCATGCTGAAATTATAGAGTCCAGATGAGTTTGATGCATACTGTCTAGAGTAAATAATATGCATAATAATTTTATTTGCATTGTGTTTGTAGCCTTGACACAATTTTGTTTTTGTTGCTCACATTTGAGCTTGTCTTGTCCAGTGACACTAATTTAGTTGACAAGGTTCAAATAATTAGGACTATTTGAATGTTAATGAGAAGTTGAGTCTGATGTTTTGTATGTGAGCAAAAGGGATCAATTAATGAACTTTGTTTCAATTTGGTTTTAGTAATGGTTTGATTGGATAATAATAAGGTTGTTCAATGGTTAGGACGTTGAGGTTCTGAAGGATTATCGATGTTTATGAGTGAACAAGGTCACAAGGCTCCTACTAAAAAATAAGAAAGGATGTATCTTTTTGTGATATCTTTGTGAATTGCCAGAATTTGGAAATGGGTTTTGGATTTGAGATTAGTCAATATACATGGTTGCTTGACTTCTATGCTAAGACCTTGGAACTTTTGAGATGTTAGGTTAGGAGAAGCAAGTTTTTGAGGAATTCCCAAGAGAGCTGTTGTATTGAATAATCAGATGCTATGGCTGGGAAGGTGGTGATAATTCTGTGCTTTAGACAAGTAGTGTGTGGATGCATAGTTAAATTAAGAAGACAAGGTTGAGCAATGCTATTATGATTAAGTGATGATCTTTTAACATGCACTGTCTCTGCAAGTACAGAAGCCGCTTTCCATGTATCTTATGACTTTTTACGGTACTCAGTTATTGTGGTTTATGTGTATTGAGCATGCATTAATTAAGAGAAAAAATATCTGGGCAAGGAGACTCATTAGCATCGTGCCCTATGAAACTTAATTCGGTGTTTTTCGAAACTTAATAAGCAATAGATTCGGACGCAGATCGATCAAGATGGATAATGTAGCACAGAAATTTATGCATTTCTAGATGAAATCACAACAAGATTGAGTGTGTGTAGAGACAGAACGAATTCAGATGTTCTGCTCCATGATACATGGAAGGAACAGAGAATAAGTGCAGTTAAAAGCTGTAGCGGGAGAATTGCTGTTGCTCCGGTTCTGAATTTCTGAGCACCCCCATACCTTATGGAGATGCTCTTCTGATGGCCCTTTCTGCTAAAGGAGAATATACAAGTAATCACAAAAAGTCTCACAACTTCATTTTTTTTTTATAGTAATCGAGAATATTATAAATAAGATGTTCCCATTAAGAAGATGAGGGCTCCAAGATAAGGAATATTATAAATAAGTCTCACAACTTCATATGTGACCAATTTTTTTATATACAGATTAAATTTTTAGTGAATGGTTAGATTTATTGCCAGTATTTATCTCTTTCTTGGCACTTTTGCACGATCAAGTCTTGCTCTTTCTCTGTCATTATTGAAAGGGATTCAGGAACCAGGCCAACTATCGACTCCATCCTTCTGAGTTGGCTTGTCTTAGAGGTTAAGCTGAAAATAAAGGGAAAGAGGTTTTGGGCTTCAGCTATACGTAACCAAGTCCCCCTCAATGTGGACTTCACGTAGAGAAATGTATTTCAAGATGCTAACACACTAGCTACTTCTTGGCTTTTAATAGTCCGTAAAATCAAGTTTATTGAGATTCGTTCGGTGATGTTTACTTTCAGAGCTGTTGTAAGTAATTACTTGGAGATACAGTTTTTAAGTCATTTCCATTTTATATTGAAAATTTGCATGCCAGTGACTTGGTCTTTCGGCCATTTATTTGATTATTGTTTCTTTTGATTAGAGCGCATCTTGCACCATACTGAACAGAAGGAAAGAAGGAAGAGTTGGCCCTTTTTGTGTTAGAAAGCATGAACGAAGTGGATTTGATTAATCTCATTTGAAGTTCAGTTAGTGTGGATTTGATTCTAAATTAATGAGGTAGAGGAGGGAAAAGAGGATAAATGATGTAGGCGGGCATCAAGAATTTGATAGCTTTGAACATCACTTGCTAATCTATCATAATTAAATCATGCATAAAAACCGGCACTCATTTGTGTATAAGTGATACAAAGTTAAGCCTAGAAGTATACTTGTTCTTGTCGAATGATAGTCTAACAAAGAAAGCTTATAATTTTTTTATTTGAACACTATTTCATCATTAAATTTGATTAGGAGATTAATCTACGTGACTAATTATATAAAGGGTTGATGTTTTGACTAATTGAGGTTCAAAAGCCATTAAATTAGACTTGAAAGATGTTAATGTTTGAGCCAATTTCATTATTTTCTTTTTTCTTTTTGATTTTTAGTTTAATTTTAGATTTTATGTTGTTTCTCCTTATTGATTTAGAATTCTGATTTTTTTTTATAAAATATATACAATTATTAGCCAATATAAAGAGTTGTAAACTCTTGACTATATTAGAAAATAAAATTCAGTAATGAAATTCGAATTAGGGCTCTAATTGTGAGGCCCTTTTCGGCAAAAAAAAAAAAAAGTTCTGTATTTTTTTTTTGTTATTGCTTTCTTCTTATCAGGTTGGGCTGCATCAATGATCAGGATCTTAGGTGAAGCAAAGATACATGGAATGCATTTTATCCTGTATAAAACACAAAAGATGTGGCTTCATCCCACGTGAAGCAAGAAGAGAGTGGCCATTATTCAAGAAAATGTACAGAAAAGGAGCACTAGTATTTCTTATTCACTCCAACCACCACAGATAGCCATTAATTATTCGCAGGAGGGCATTAAAATGAAAACTAAATCTTGATTAATTTTAAATATCTGATCGCAACTCCATTACATCTTGATGTTACTTTGTCTGAAAACTACCTCAGCAGCAAAGCTTTGCTATGGACGTTCGTTTCTTGTAGAATTCAGCTTCTGATGTCCGATTTTAACTAACTTAACATTAAGATAACAAATGACAATGACTTAATAACTTCGTCGTGTATTAATGACGCCAATGGCTTCAATGGTTTCTGTGAGGTCAATTTAAAAAATTATTTATCACAGGTTTGACCAAGTTTCTCATGCAGATTACCTCCCCCTACGGCTGATGATGAGGGCTGTTTTACCAGTTAAATATGAATAGCCAGAGAAAAGCCGGCCTTCAAGGACGATGCACGTGCGTCGCCTTCAGACATGTGCGTCTGCAATGGCATTTTTTTTCTCCTCGAAATTCTGCTTATACTTGTGTAAGTTTGTTCAAGTCTAGATGAATAAATTAATTCTATCGGTCTTTGTTTAATGCTCTCGGAAAAAGAGGGAGGACTTACATGCTATAGTGAGCTAGCAATGAAAGACATTTAGTGCCTGAACTAATTTACTTTCTCATTTCTCAGTATTATATTTAAGTAAAGTTTGGATATTTAATGAGAAGATAGAAAAATTCACTTAAAAACATTTAAAAATTAAATTTATTTTATGTTTTTGTCTTTGTTTTTTCAACCAAATACTTATTTTTGTTATGTGATATTAACCAAACACTTAGTGTTTCTTGATTTTAATAGTTTTTTTTTTAATTTCCAACATGGAATATTGTGTTTTTTTCTTCTATATTCATGCATATTTGAAATTAAGAGATCCTAGCTAATTGTATTTATATTGAAATCAACTAATTGAATAAACTATATATCACCTAAACAACCCTATGGAGGCCAATCTAAGACTCTTGCTATCTCATTCATTGACTATCTCATTCATTGACTATCATCTGGCATGCATGATCAGTAATGGGAGTTGAGATGTCTTTACCATATTCATTGTAAAACATCAACTACGATTAATTAACTTAGTTAATTTTGTGCCGATCTTGTTGTTCTCTTCTCACCTGTTTAAATTTATTCATCAATATTTTTTGTCTCCTAATACATTTTCAAGTATTTGGTGTCCATTTCAAGGCTTCTCTTGTTACTACATCAACTTCTCTACACACCTATACTATAATTCTGCTGAAATGACAAAACATGAAAGAAGGGTGTGTCCTCATCAGAGATCAAAAGGGCTATAAAAACTTACTATATCAAGTTTCAAGGACCCAAATTATCTATGTATCTCTTCCTTTCTTAGAGAATATACCTAACATTGAGCAACATGGTTGGAAATTAGAGCTATGTGGGCATTATTAAGCATAATATTAGGCAGCTATCCTACATCAATAATCTTCTTCTTTTGGGCACATAATTTCTGCATGTAACCCAAATCTATTGATGCTCCTTCACCATTACCGAAATTATTGACAATGAGTATTTAAGTAGCTGCTAGCTGCTCTCTTAATTGCTTCTTACTATGATGTAAAACAATAATGGAATCTGATAATTTAACCCAAGCCGAAAATCATGTCTTAACTGCCGGCAAAAACTTAAATTAACTCTATATGTGGTCTACTGGCCTCACTTGTGTCGTATTGGTGCGTGTTCTATCGCAACCAACCAGGTCATGAGCTCCAAGGCTGGTAGAGTGAGAAGAAGAGAAGAGCTCTCTATATAATATCTAAGGGGACTCATAAACGAAAGAAACATAGTGGATGCTACGAAAGGAATATGATAATCCATAGATCAATCACCCCAAATGAGTTTAACAAAATGTAACCCTCATAGCTCAAAAAAAAAAAAATGTTGAGATCTATCTGAATTTCGTAGAACAAATTTTTCTATATATCGGTCTAAATTCCAGACCACCTCTTTCACTCAAAGAGTAATATTTTATTTGCATTGGCAAAGAAGACATGTTGGGCCATGTTATACAACACAAATTGTACTTCATTGATTTTGAATTGTTTTTTCAACTAAGACATCCTCAATTTTATTTAATGAAATTAAGTCTAGTGGGTATAAAGTATTTCATAGTTCTAGACAGTTCGTTATGAATCTAGTATTAGTGTATTATTCAAAGAATCTAGCAAACTTGTTTATAAATAAATGAGGGATAACTAAATTTTAAAAAAAATCTGTTCATACTTAACAAATAATCTAACAAGAAAAACTTATAACTGTAGATCTAGCCATTAAATTGAGCTTAAATTTTACAAAATAATTCTACAAGTCTAGTTTTATATATGACTAACTAGCCGATGTCTGTAATACCTTGAAATTAGAATGCTATTTGAGTTAGTTTTCATTATTTATATTTTATATTTTATATTTTTATATTTTTAGTTTAATTTTAGATTTTATATTGTCTTTTATATTTATTTATTTATTTTTACCTTATAAAAGTTGGTTCCTAACGTATTTAAAGAGTTATAAATATTTTAAAAAGATAAATCATATTAGAGAAAAAGATTAAAAAATAAAATGTGAATTAAGAGTTGTAAATATCTTACTTTAATTGCTTTCTTATATTGTTTCTTTCCGCGTCACCTTGGTATCAAAGTTTAATCAGATTATTTACATGTAAATTAATATATTAAAAAATTATTTTTCTTATGAAGTTGTAGACCGCAGCCTCTCTTTTCCGTAGTAAAACAACTTGTTTTAAATAATACATCGTGGCTAAAAAATATATTACTTTTGTAGTATATAATTGATTAATTATTGAGACATCTTGGCTAAAAAATATATTACTTTTGTAGTATATAATTGATTAATTATTGAGACCTAATTTCATCGGGAACCCAACTATATATAAATAGATAAAGCAGACTTAACTATTTATTTACATTTCGGAACTCGAAGCCTTAATACTATTCCTTCAGTGCATCGGAAACCCTCCAATTACAAACCCTTGCTTGCCTTAAGCTCTACTCATCCTCTTTATTTCCCTGCCATATCTTCCTAACTCAGTCTCAAAAAAGAAAAAAAATGCTTACAAGTAGCTCAAACCTTCCTCAAAAGTCCTTAAAATTAAAGCCAGATGACAAAAAGGTCTTCTCCAGGCGTCCAGCAAGAGATGTCTCCTTGTCTAACTTGAGCACAGAAGATTACCATGTTGGCGCGTCTGTTGCAGTTCCATTCACTTGGGAGTCTCAACCAGGCACTCCTAAGATCAAGTTCAGAGAAAACCCTCTTCCTCCTTTAACCCCTCCGCCGTCCTACTCTTACAACAACCCAAAGAGACCAACAAAAAAGCTCTCTAAGTACAATCTCTTGGACTCTATTTTCCCTAAACGTTCTCCAAGAAAAGCAAACCTGCCTGTATCACCAGCTTCTTCATCTTCTTCTTCGTCGCAGTTATCATCTTCATGGTCAGCAACATATTCTGTGCCTTCTTCGCCAACGAAGGTCTCGAAGTCTCGAGGAAGTTGTCATGGAAAATCGTCAAGCCCAAGACAATATTTTGATTCAAGAAAAACAATGCTGGATCATCTTGATGATCAGGATCGTGGGAATGAGTGTGAATCTCCTGTTTCTACTTTGCGCTTTGGTCTTGGTCGTGGATCAAGTGCCGGTTCTCGAGGTTGCTATGCATCCATGATCAAGGTATTGCTCAGGGATGCTTAGTAAGTTAATGAAATGTATTGTTTGGTATCTAAACATGGATGCTTTAGTCCTTGTCGTTAAATGAAAGGAAAAAGTCCATGTTATATTATACCGATTATGTAGGTTAAATCAACGCTGAAACTAGTGATGATCGCTGCCATGGTTGATTTTCTTGATTAGTGCATGAAAGTGATCATATCATCAATACAATCATATATTTTGCTGCTTAATTTTCTTTTTCTTCTTCTGGTGGTACAAGTGATTATAGGTATCTCCAAAGTTATCCACCAAATAATAGGTGCTACGTACCAGTCAAGCACATGTAATAATTTGTTTTGTGTTTCACAGTAACCTGTCCTTCCTTCCATTGTTTAACAATATTCTGTCAAATTCCTATATATATATATATTTCAAGGAATTACTAACATATTGATGCCCCATAATATATTTAGTCAATTATGGCAATATATATATTTAGTCAATTATGGC
>Ga0307518_10001701_pt1 | contig 16241 bp, 20 predicted proteins | sample 25_EM_MG_FD_203889 | JGI IMG/M metagenome (GOLD analysis project Ga0307518, IMG submission 203889) | Populus trichocarpa ectomycorrhiza microbial communities from riparian zone in the Pacific Northwest, United States - 25_EM | ecosystem: Host-associated > Plants > Roots > Unclassified | place...
GTGTCTTCCGGTATGTTCAGGTTTACCTGCGCTCCTGGTATTGGTAAGACTTCGCCGAGAGAGCATGCAAAGATGTCCGCATATTCTGTTAGTAGTTTGACCACCTCATTCATTTCATCTGCGCTTAAGTCGTTGCCGATCTTGACGCTCTGTATGATATACTCAACTCTTGCTGCCTTGAACGGGTCCGTTCGTCTGGTGAAGATGCTATCAGTGTTCATGGGTGCTGTTTTTGCCGTACTTGCCTTTGTTTGTGCTGTGTCCTGTGTGTTTGTTTCTTGCGCCGGTGGTGTCCTGATTGGTGCTATCGCCGCGGGTCCTGATAGCATTGTCGTGTGGTGCATCGTGTTCGCAGTTGGTGCTCTGTCAGCATCTGCGATGCGGTTGCGTAGGGTTGCCGTGGTGTTACTGTCGGTGATCGTAACCTCGTCTGTTTCATAGTCGTGTTTGGCCTTGAACGCACGAAGTAGTGGCTTTCCAAAAAGGAATGACCACCCCCCTCCACTATCAAAGACCTCGAACGTTCCGGTTGTTTCCACTCCCTCCACGTGGATCGTACCTGACCACGTTGCTTCTGATGGAACTATCGCGCCATTTGCCATTTGAAGCGCCTGGCTTGACGGTTGCCAACCATGTAGGCTGGACTTTATCCTGTTGAACACCGACGTGCACATAGCTCCTGCCATTGCGCCGTCGTCAAACAGGGCGGTTACCTGGACCATTGTGCCGTCCGGGTTTTTAAGTTTGACTGGATGGGTAAAGGGGACAGTTTTGTCGCTTGTATCGATGCGGTGATTGTGTTTGCCGTATGCCGTAGAGTACAGATCGAAGATGTCTGGTTTACGAGGCAGTACATGCGAGCCCACTGGTGCGATCGTAGATACATTTGACGCCTGGGTCGTTGTGCTGTCCTTCACAGTGACCCCGTGTCGTTTTCCTGCTCCTCTAGTGCTACAAGTTGAATACTCTGCGCCATAGCCCTATTAAAAGGTCCTAAAGTCCTGTTACAAAGCGCTCTCCACGCGGTTTCGTGGCGGTGGAGCCAGGATGCATCGCCCTCCGTTGTTGGGCAGTTCCTGCTAGTATGCCCATGCGTGCCACACCGGAAACATTCGCCCGAACACGCCACTGCTGTTCCCGGCCTGAGCGGGTATGGGGTTTGCTCTGAGATTCGTGTAACGTTGCCATGCTTTGCCACCCAGGCGGACAGCTGAGCTAGGTATGTCTTTTGCCCTTCATCATCCAGACGCTGTTGGGGGTAGGCCCCTAATGCGCGTTGGACGGTTTCTTTTTGCTCCTCGGTGGGTGGTGCGTAGGTATTAGCAGCCGGCCTAGATCCCTGCTGGACTAGTGCGAAGCGTGTGGCCGACAGGTTTCCTGTCCGGGTGATGGGACTTGTTGCCATTCGTGACACAGCTACCTGTCCAATGGTTAGGCGTTGCAGCTGTGATGTGAGGTCCGCGGTTGCTCTGTTCGCCACTTCCACTCTATGCAGCAGCTTCCGCTCCTTCTCCTCTTCCTGCTTCTTACGTTCCTCTCTGTCCTCCTTTTCCTCTGTCAGTTTCACCGTGTCCACATCCATTACTGCTGCCGTGAACAATGTCCAGTCGGCGTACTCATTGTCCAGTTGCTTTCTGATTACTTTCGGAAGGTTTTTCCTGACTTGGTATATTAGCGTTGGCCCGGCCGCGATCCCTGCTAGTGTTGCTAGTTCCATAGCTTGCTCCGCCCATGTCACATGCGTCCATGATTTCTGTCGTCCTACCGTCTTAATTAGTCCTACGTCTTCATCTGCGATTTTGTGTCCAAGTAGTTCTGTCTGATACTCCCCTGATGTTTGTTTCGCACTTCTGCCCGCAGGCCACCTCGCGTTGAACGCCGTTGTGAGCTCCTGCCACGTTGCAGAGTTATTGGCAATCAAGTCAGTGTACCATTGTTCGGCAGGCGAGTTCGTCCCAAGGAAGTTTGACAGCGCTGCAATTTTTTGTGCGTCCGTGGCCTGTGGGTTCAGGAACATCATGCTTCTGTTATACGCCTTCATGAAATCTCTGGCGTTTTCCGTCGCCGCTCAGTCTCCGTAGAACAGCGGGACCGCTTCCGCCATTATTCGAGGGCGCAGTGGGGGTGCTGGGGGTACTGGGGGTACTGGTGCTGGGAGCACAGGCTGTGCTGGGGGTACAGGTGGTGCGGGCTGTGCTGCGGGTACAGGTAGTGCGGGCTGTGCTGCAGGTGCAGGCGGTACAGGTTGCGCTGTAGGCGCTAGTAACACGGGCTGCGTTGTTGGCGGGGACATGAGTGCTCTCTGACGTCGTCTGGTTGTTGCTAGTGCTGATGGTGGTGGTGTTAGGGGTGACAGATCCCCGAACGCCCTGTAGAGGTCGTCGTAGTTTGGGCTATCTGGGGAGTCTGGTCTGGACGTCGGAGGGATTCCGCGTGTGGAAGCGTGTTCTGGTGGTGAGGCTGGTGCTTGCTCCGGTGACTGCGGTTCCGATGGGAACAGGTATTCGCTTCCTGTGAGCGGTGAAGGAGTGTTTGGCGGTGTCGACGACTGTGAGGGCAAGAAGCGACCTCGAGAGTCGCGCGGAAGATTTCTACGAGACAGATTGACGGTGGTACTGTGCTGAGTTTGACGGAGTTTTACTTAGCTGCCTGTTTTAATGCTTTCTTGCACGTGTGGTTCGTGCGGTAGCCTTGTGTCTTTGCGGTTGCGTTTATGCTGTGTTACGGTGCGGTATGGTACGGTGAGGCTGTATGGCGTGCAGTACGGTGCAGAGGACGGCGGTGCTGTATATTGGATGTCGATGCCTGGGTCGAGCTCACTCTCGTCACCACGTTGTAGCAGGAGAACCCTTCGTGGGTCGAGTGATGCAATGACGATGGCCTGTCCGTACATGCGCTGCTGTGCTCTACTGACGCTGACTAAGCGTCACCTGACTGTCTCCTCGTGCTCCTATCCCTAGCCCCTCCTACTACACCGTCTCTGTCTTCCTCATGCTGGTGTGGATGGGCTGCTGTCATCTTCACCCTGCTGACGTGGACATTGTGGCATATGCCATGATCATACTTCAGTGGTCGTCACTGTCGTTGCCATCTGGTCTTCATTGTGTTGGCATGGTCGTGTTGTCATTGGGGAGGTGGTACTGGTTGTCGTCACACAGGTACAGAGGTGCTAGTGGTATCCATCATTGTGTTGCACTGATGCTGGGCGTAGCTGTGCTGGATGTGATGCTGAGCAGGTGTGCTGGGTGTGGTTGTACTGATGCTGGATGTGCTGGACGTGATCATCCTGATACTAGTAATTCCATCATTCAGATTGTGCATGGTCTGTCATTTTGCTGGCTGAGAACGGGTGGCTACTGTAAGAATCGAAATGGTAGTACAGGTAGGTGCAGAGTATCAGTGCATATGCCAGGCCCAGAGATAGCGAGACAGACTTACTTTGGGCACAGCAATGTGACACGGTCATCCACCAATCCAACCGTGTTGCCCACACCTACCACCCCCATCGTGATCCATCGTCGTTGGTGTTGTGATGTGAGATGCTGATGCTGGTCGGGTGGTGCTGGTCGTCCTGCCAATGCTGGTCATGCTGGTCCACCATTCAAGTTGTGCATGGTCCGTCGTGCCGCTGGATAAGAATGGGCAGTGGCCACTGTACGAATCAAAACAGTAGTATGGAGTGTGTCAGTGCATACACCAGGCCTGGAGATCATGAGACAGAGACTTACTTTGAACATGGCAATGCAACATGGTCGACCACCCACCCAACCTTGGAAGTGTATCATCCACACACGCCACCTCCATTGCGATCTGTTGTCGTCAGTGTTTGTGGTGCAAGCAACCACGCTCACATCATCATCACTACTCGGTGATGCTATCAATGTCGCCATACACAGGGTGGTGGTCCATGATGGGTGTGGCTGACGTTAGTAGCAGTAGCAGTGGTGGTGCACGGACTTACGGGGTGACAACTTCTCTGGCAGGAGTGAGTTGTTGAGGAGTTGTTGTCTGCTGGTGTGGGATTGTCATTGGTCATGCTGCGAAGTCAGTGCATACATCAAATTGAGTTGCAAGGCAACGACTTACCTGTTTCCCAAAATATCCACTGGCAGTACTTGAGAGCATTTTGGTGATGCCTTGGACCAATTACCTTGAGTGCGCATTCATGAAGCGTTGATAATGCTGTGTTAAGTAATCAGATCCCATGGTAGAAAATTCTCGCCTACTAAGTGCTATACTACTAGTAGCAGTGATGGTGGTAACTTCACAAGTGCGTATATTAGAGTCTAGACACTTTGTCATGATGTTCTTGGTCCAGCTGCCCACTGTAAAAGCTGTAGTATCCCTATGTACTGTAGAAAAAAATTGACAACTGGTGAGAGACACAGCCACAATGTCTGTGCAGAGACCCAGTTGCTGATGCTGAGCACCAGCTCGAGCATCTCCGGATGAAGGACTCGTACCGTGTTACTCGGTACATCATGGATTTCAACCGTCTCGCTTCACAGGTCCAAGACTATGGAGATGGCGCACTCCGTTGCCTATTTTACTCCAGTCTACTGGACTGCCTCAAGGATGAGATCGCTTGAGTCGGGAAACCCCTGACTCTGAATGGGTTGAGAACCCTTTGTCAAGGGATCGACGCGCGCTATTGGGAGCGCAAGGACGAGATCTCTCGTATGACGAAGAGCCAACCTACCTTGTCCACTACCAAGCCCTCCAACTCCGGAGGCAACACCCCCAAGTCTGGTCAGGCCAAGACCGGCAACCCCCCCAGTTCTGCCAACACCTCTGGCTCGTCTAAGGCGACCAGCAACCAGTTCTCGTCCGGTTCCAAACTGGACTTGACCAACAAGCTTGGTAAGGACGGGAAGCTGACTGCTGACGAGCGCAAACGGCGGCTTGACAACAACCTCTGCATGTTCTGTGGAGGTACCGGACACTTCGCGGACAACTGTCCAAAGAAGTCCAAAAAGGCCAAGGCTCGCGCTGCGGCCATCGCTGCTGAGTCCGGTAAGATGGACTCTACTAACTCGGGTGCCAACTCTGAGTCAAAAAAAGAGTAAGCAGCTCCCAGCCCTCCGCACAACCGGCGAGCTGCGTTGACTCCGGAAGTGCACCCAAGGAGGCCCGCCTCAACGCGTCCGCTCTTTTCGACCTGAACTCTCTTATGCCTTATGTTTCCCTTCTATCTCATGATATACCTAAAATCCGCACTCTTGTGGACTCTGGTTCCACGCATTGTTTTGTAGATTTACAATTTGCGCTCAAAAACAACTTTACCTCCTATTCCGTCTCTCCCATCCAACTCCGGTTATTCAATGGTACATCAAACTTTGTAATTACTCAAGCTATCGATTTATCAGTGCAGTTCCCCGCATCCGGTGATGTCACCCCCATGACCTTTTATCTTGCTCTGTTGGATTCTGAATGCTCGATTGTCCTTGGACATAACTGGCTCACCTGCTATAATCTGTTGATTGACTGGGTATTGAGTAGTTTAACATTCCGGACTCTTGCAGGAAGTTTGCCAGCGCCCCCATCGACTCCCTCTCCGGTTCTGCCTGGAAATACTGACTCCGGCCTCTCCGGCCAGTCTACCCCAGGCCTCGCACCATCTGTCAACACTCCGGTTTGCACCCCCCCGCACATCTCTCTAATCAACGCAGCTGCATTCGTGCGCGTGTGCAGTTTAGAGGGATCCACGAAGTACCAACTCCAGCTGCGCCCTGCCGACTCAGCAAAAGCCTGTTCTTCTTCTACATCAACTCTGCTGGACTTGGTCATCGTCCCTCCGGAATATCGTGACTATGCGGACGTGTTCAGTAAGGCAAAAGCCTCTGAACTTCCCCCACATCGCGACTATGATTTGAAGATCGAGCTCGAAGAAGGTACCTCACCACCCTTGGGAACTCTTTATTCACTGTCTCCAGTCGAGCTCTCTGCTCTCCGGACATTCATTGATGAGAATCTCAATACAGGTTTCATCCGCCCTGCCTCTTCCTCTCACGCTGCTCCGGTCCTCTTCGTCAAAAAGAAGGACGGCTCACTCTGCCTCTGCATTGATTTTAGAGGCCTAAATAAAATCACCAAAAAGGATCGCTACCCACTCCCCCTTATCTCTGATCTTTTGGACTCACCCAGCCATGCTAAAATCTATTCCAAGATTGATCTCCGGCACGCGTACCACCTAGTCCGGATTGCTCTGGGCAATGAGTGGAAGACCGCCTTCCGTACGCGCTATGGGTCCTACGAGTGGTTAGTAATGCCCTTTGGCCTCACTAACGCCCCTGCAGCATTCCAGCACTTTGTCAACACCGTCTTTGCTGACATGCTGGATGTCTGCGTTGTCATGTACCTCAACGACATCCTCATTTACTCCGAGGATATGGAGTCTCACCAGCAGCATGTCCAGGAGGTACTCCGCTGACTCCGGTTACATGGCCTCTTCGCCAAACCAGAGAAATGCGAGTTCCACTCGGACTCAGTGGAATACCTTGGCTACCGTCTATCCCCTGAAGGTCTCACTATGTCTCCGGACAAGATACAAACCATCTCCGATTGGCCTGAACCTTGTAAGGTAAAGGATATCCAATCCTTCTTGGGATTCGCCAACTTCTACCGGCGTTTCATTTTCAATTACTCCAACATTGTGGTCCCTCTTACCTGGCTCACCCGGAAGGATGCTCCTTGGATCTTCTCCAGGGACTGTCAACACGCCTTCAATGCTCTCAAGCATGCCTTCACCACTGCGCCCATCCTAACTCACTTTATTCCGGATACCCCTATCATCGTGGAAACGGATGCCTCTGACTATGCCGTTGCTGGCATCCTGTCTATTACCTGCGCAGACGGAGAGATCCGTCTGGTCACTTTCTACTCCCAAACCTTGACAGCTCCGGAGCTGAACTATGACACCCATGATAAGGAACTCCTTGCCATCTTCGAGGCATTCCGGAACTGGCGCCATTACCTTGAAGGCTCCGCCTCTCCTATTGACGTCATCACCGACCACAAGAACCTAGAGTATTTCTCTACCTCAAAAATCCTCTCCTGCCGGCAAGCCCGGTGGTCCGAGTTCCTCTCCCAATTCCACCTTGTCATTCGTTTCCACCCCAGAAAACTCGGTGCCAAGCCGGACGCTCTCACTAGATGATGGGACATCTACCCCAAAGAGGGGGATAGTGGCTATGCCCGCGCTAATCCACAAAATCTCAGGCCGGTGTTCACTCAAGAACAACTGACTAACTCCCTTCACGCAACCATTTTAGAGTTCCCCGTCCTTTGTCGAGCAGTTGCCATCATGGATGTGGAAACACTCCACAACGACATCTTATCTGCTCTCCCCTCAGACCCCATTGCCCAGATCCACCTCTCAGACCCACCGGACTCTCGTTGGTCCACTGATGAGGCAGGATTCCTCCGCCTAGATGGTCGCATCTACGTACCAGACCTGGATGGTCTCCGCCTCTGGGTACTCTGGTACCACCATGATCACCCACTCTCTGGCCACTTTGGGCAAAACTGGACTTTGGAACTAATCTGGCATAAGTATACCTGGCCTGGTCTCAGGACCTTCGTCAAGGACTACGTCTGATCATGCACCTCCTGCGCTCGAGCTAAGACACCGCGCCATCGACCCTATGGGTTACTAAAACAGCTCCCTGTTCCGGAAAGGCCTTGGAACTCCATATCCATGGACTTTATAGAGCAACTCCCTGACTCTACCGGATTCACTGCTATCCTGGTCGTAGTAGATAGACTCTCTAAACAGGCCATCTTCATTCCTACTCACGACACCATCACTAGCCCGGAGCTCGCGAAGCTCTTCCTACTCCATGTATTCTCCAAGCACAGTGTCCCTGCCCACGTCACATCAGATCGCGGTACCGAGTTTGTCTCCCACTTCTTCCAGTCACTCGGAAAAGCCCTCGACATGCGCCTCCACTTCACCTCCAGTTACCACCCGGAGGGCGATGGCCAGACAGAGCGATCCAACCAGACACTCGAACAATACCTCCGCGTCTACTGCAATTACCAGCAAGACAACTGGGCAGACCTACTCCCACTGGCGGAGTTCGCTTACAACAACGCACCTAGTGCTACCACTGGAGTCTCGCCATTCTTCGCCAACAAAGGTTATCATCCTAACATCTCCGTCTATCCGGAACAAGATATGACCTCCGCATGGGCTCGTGACTACGCAGTCGACCTCGAGTCGCTGCATCAATACCTTCGAGAAGAAATGGCCAATGCACAACTTCGCTACCAAGGTCCGGCTGATGCCAAATGAACTCCGGCACCGGACTTCAAAGTAGGCGAACAAGTATATGTGAAAGCCAAATACTTCCGGTCAACACGACCATCCAAAAAGCTATCAGAGAAGAACCTGGGACCCTACACTATCATTGCACAAGTAGGCTCCCTTTCTTTTATGCTCAGACAGCAAATGACGGCGCAAGAGGCGTTGAAGAAGAGAGCGAGGGAGGAACCGGAAGCAGGTCCGGTAGGAGACATCCGGTAAGTTTTACTTTAACTCACTTCCGCTTTCTGTTTTGCTGACTGCTTTTCGTAGATGCGTGTGTTGCGCAAAGCATCGCGCAGTGTGCGAGCGCAACCCGGAGAAGCCAAAGCAGCGGGTGTGCATGAAGTGCGCCAGTTTGAAGGAGAAGTGCGAGTGGCCGGAGGTGGGGAGTCCGGGTCCAGTGGTGGACAAAGGGAAGGGCAAGGCGAAAGAGAAGGAGGTGGCGACCTCACCGCGAGGAGGCGAGAAATGCAAGAAGAAGAAGATGACGGCGAAGGTCATCGTGGACGACGACGAGATCGTGGAGGTGGCAGGTCCGTCCCGGTCGAGGTCCGGTTTCAACACCGGACCATTCCTGGAGCGGATGGACAGGTTAACAGCCGCGGTGGAGGCGATGACTGGACAGATGGCCCGGATCGTGGACTCCATGCGGTCTGTATCCCGGTCCAACGACCGACTCAGTGCCAGCCTCGAAACGTTTTCGAGGAGTGCCGGTTTTTTACCTCAGAGTTCGTCATGTCGGAGGAGGAGAGTGAGGAGGAGGTCGATCCGGAGGAGATCGACCAGGAGTTGGGGGAGCTCCAGAAGGACCTGGAGGAGCAGGAAGGTCCTGTGCCGGAGTAGGTGGTCCGGTCCGGCGCCTTGTAAATAGAAATGTAAACTAGTCCTTACTTTTGTTTATAAGAAAGCTACCAGACAGTAGCTCCGGTGTGGTGGCCTTCGCCCAGTCCTTGGACTCGACAACGGCGGGGGCAATGGGGGCAACGGGGGTGGTGGACTTGGCTGGTGCAGACATGTTGTTAGAAGGCAAAAAACTGGGAGTAAAAGAAAAAAAAACCGGTCTGATCTTTATACATCCAAATTTCGTACTCAGACAATCACTCCGGACTCCGCATTGTGCTAGGCGACCACACGACAGCCTCATTGGGGCCTCATGGGTTCGGCCCCTAAAAGGGGGATACTGTTATGACCATGTCCAACTCCGGATCTTATCCGGTTACTCTGGTCGCATTGCAGCTCTGCAACTCTACTCCGGTCGCTCACCACTTACTCCGGTCGTGCTCACGCTGATACCTTTCCGTTAAGTACATCCATTGGTCTATGCTCCATTCACTCGTTACCACACCTCGCTGTCTACCCTGCCTTGATGTGAGTTCTCCGTGAACTCGATATATCCTATACCTTGTAGCATTTTCACCGGACCTGACCTAGTCCTAACTCCGGTCATTCCTTGTCCGCTATTAGGTTGTTTACTTGTCACCGTATGTACTCGGCCCTAGTTTCTACTTAGTATAAGTACCCTCTAGTTTATCTTGTACACCTCAGTCTAAAATCATCTAAGTTACTACTCCTGTCCCCTTGTCTGTCTCTGTCTCTGTCTCCACCTGACCGGAACCTACGCAAGGGATCAACGCTCGTTGTCCTTGTCATTGAATCCAATCAGTCGCAACTCCGGCCCGGGCTAACCTCTGCCCAAACCTCTGACCTCTGCCCTCGTCCGTTTTCGTCCAGACTTGACCGGACCCCTTACCGGAGTAGACCCGGACTTGACATGTGCCCTGTGTGCTAACTCCAGTTGCCTTCTGTGCCCAGTACACTAACTCCAGTTATCTCCTGTGGCTGTGCACTAACTCCGGTCACATCTCAACCTGACCACTTGGTATCTCTGGACTTTCTCCACCTACCCGGACTAACAGGCTTTGCTGTTACCCATTGGAAACCCCTATTTCCGGAACTCCGGCACTGTCCTGACATCCAGTCTGTCATTCTGACCCCTTTTACCTGTCTCTGACTATCTTGTCAACCCCCGAGTCTGTCCTTTCTGAAACTGCAAAAACTCTGGTCATCTCCGCTCCTCTGGCATCATCACACAAACTCTCTCCGTGCCCCTGTGCACACCTCTGTGCCTCTGCACACAAACCTTCGTGCTCTTTTGCACAATCCGCACCTCCGGGCACAATCTGGTGCTTTTATGCACAAATCCGTGCCTCCGTGCATGTAAAGGGAGTAATCTCCCTTTACTGCTGACCACTAGGTGGTCTATACTAGTGTAGTAGCGCTTCTGCTTACATAAGCAGAAGTGCCCATATATATAGCACTGGCGCTAATTACATAAGCTAACTACCCTTTAACTACTCTACTACTGTACCATCACCTACCCTCAATATAACACAGGTCGTGTTCGTTGAGGGTGTGACTATCAGTTATCAGAGCCAGCAACCACTTACATTTTTTGAACAACCTGGACATGAGTGTCATAGGTACTAGCGCGACAATGCACAGGATGACCTTGAGGAGCGCCACAAGGTCTGGTGAGCCCGAAAGGGCTCGTGAAAATTTTTCCCATGGCAACTGAGTGCCCAACACCGCTGACGGCAGTACGAGGCAAGTTCGCCTAGAGGAAGTGAACAGAGCACTTGCTCGTGAGGAGACCAGTGGTCTTGACAACATATATGAGATGCCTGAGCCGAGGTCAACGCCCTCAAGGAGTGCTATGAGGATGGGAAGTCCTCTGACCAGTCTGCCAGCGAGCACGCCAATGACAGGAATTAGCCTGCCGGCAAGCACACCAGTCATGGGAGAGCGGGAGACACAAGTTCATGAGCTTTGTCATGCTTTCTATTTCGCCACCCCATTCTCTCAAGGACCATACCCTCCCTGTTACAGTGAGGTTCAGGAGTCCATGCGGGAGTTGATGGGAATGTTCGCCGAGGACTGGCGAAACACACCCCGTGAGGAAAGGGACTACAACCATGGGTTGGTCCCAGGAGGAGACCAGGCGGCTATGTTCGACAGCCTCTGGGTAGCCCTCCTAACAGACCCTCGAAATGAGAACACAGCGCACGGGGATGTATTCTCGAATAGCCTGACACCGAGATTCACTGTAAAGAGTGAAATCGACGATGACGAGGAGCAAGACCGCTTCTCCATCTTCAACACTCCCACTCACGGGACGGGTGGGAGACGAGTGACATTGAACACTCAACAGCCAGAAAATGACGGGGCATCAAGAGACGCCCGCTCGTGAGACATTCCACCCCACTTGGCTCGGCGCGAAGGTCGTGAAGAAGCGAGGGGAGTCCCTTGATACGAGCAAGGCTCGTTCGGCCAAAGGTACCAGAACCTTCCACCTCCGCCACCCTCAGGAAGGGGAGGGGGAGGACCAGGAGGGGGAGGACCAGGAGGAGGAGGAACCGACTCCTCAGACGATGACGACGATGATGATAGAAGACATCATCGCGAGCACAGAGAAGTGTGCTCGGTGTGAACTTCAAATTGCCCTGAGCAATTTAACCAACCGAGCTATACAGCCCAGACTCGGGGGCTGACTCCTGGAATGAGTGGCTATATAGGCACTCTGCTCGACTGATACAGGCAACGCGTATACGAAGCCGTCAGTCAGCCTGGCAACCCAGCAGGTCCGGAAGTAAAGTCAATGAAAATATCCCAGCCCAAAGCTTATAAGGGCCAGGACAACATCAACATCTTTGACGAATGGGTGAACCAGATTTTACGCTGGTTCAGAATTTACAAAGTGACAGGCCCCATCTGCGACGGAGACAGAGTCATGTACGCGGGTGCCTGTCTGGAGGACCTAGCAGGTCAATGGTTTGATCAGGAAGTTGAGAGTCCGGATCGTACAATCCAACACTGGACGTTTGAAGATCTTGTTTGCGCACTTTTCGTGCGATTTATTCACGAAGCATCCGCTCAGAATGCAGCTGAGAAGTACGACAAGATGAAGTACTCCTCCGAGCGAGGGGCCCTCGCGTTTTACAACGATATGAGACGTCGTGCGGCTAGGATGGTCCAACCGCCGGATGACTACTCCATGAGAAGGAAGTTCATCAATGGTCTCCCGTTATCATTGGCGGAAGGGGTCGTGAAGGCACGTGGAATTTCCGCGGAACACTCGGCCATGGAACAAATCCTGGCTGAGGTTCAGAAGATGGAGAGTGCACTGAAGATGATCAGCAATCACTCTCGAACTCAGGCGGTGAAGAGTTCATTTAGAGGGACCGGCGCAGGTGTTCCTGCGAAAGAAAAGTCGAGTCCTGAGAACTCTGGCAACGGGCACAAGTACTTCCGCAGGGGAAACGTGCTGTATAAGAAAGCGCTGTCCAATGCGAGACAGCAGCGAACAGATGGCCAGCGGCCTGGGACAAGGGACGCCGGCCGAGGCACCTACAATAGAGGAGGTGGAGCCTCAGGGAAAGCGAGAGGGACACTCTCGCGGAAGGACGCAGGATGTTTCAACTGCGGCGAAGTGGGGCACTTCGCAGACCGCTGCCCCAAACCGAAGAAACAAAATAAGGCCCGATTATTTGCAGCAGACGTACAAGAGCCTGACACCGCTGAAGACACTGGCGAGCAGGATAATACTGCTCATGGTGTCATGGATGACCAAGATCCATCGCCGGAGAGTGATGATGAGGGGGACCCAGTAGATGGCCCCCAGTACTTGAGTGATGAAGGAGACAGCGATGGAGAACCCGTCGCGTGTCTCGGGAGGATGTACATCCACGACCCTCATGACGAGGAGATTGTATATTGTTCGTCTATGACTGCACGAGACGGGATGGACGTCTGCATCGAACGGTATGAGGCCGACAGCGATGATGAGTCGGCCCACGAGGAGGCGCAGACTGCGGCCCCCGTACCTGCACTCACGAATGTTGAACCCCGCGAAAATGGCTACCACGGGGATAACATCAACGACCTACTGGAGGTCCCAGTCCCTGGACAGGGACACGAGCATGTAGATGCTCCAGTAAATGTAGCTGCCGACGGAGGAATCGGCAACTGGGGAGTGATCAACGTGATGGAAAACATCGCGATGCCAGCCACCAACGCGAACCCTCGATGGGAGTGGGACGAACGATTTGGGTTCACCCACCATGGCGAATGCCTCGTGTGTCGCTTATATCAACGGCACATCATCGCATCCAAGCTCGAGGAAGATCCGGGCTTGGAGGCAGCACGAGCATTTCCTAGCCAAAGTGCTCGGAGGGTGTATGACGATGGATGGATGGCTCGTGAACACATCATCCCAGAGACGGGAGTGGTGTTCGTGGGTCTCGCGCGAGAACGGCTCGAGGCTACCAACGAACCTCTCAATCAACTTGAATCCGTAGCACGGATATTCGAGTGCAGCCCGCTGGGTGACCCGCAGGCTGCAATAATCCGACGGAGTACAAACCGAGTGCGCAGTCTAATCAACCGCGCACTCCAGGTGCTGAGTGCCCCGAGAGACAGCACACAGGAACAACCAGAGGACACCACAGAGGACCTGCACACGGCTCTCGCCAGGACTTCAGCGTGGGTCGACTTCACTGGACATCCATTGCAGGACATGTGGGCGACACTCCAACGTGTCAGTCAACGCACAGAGCAGTCGCAATTCGAGCTCCTTCAAACAGTGGAGGGGCTCCACACACTTGACTGCCAGCTTGGCAGAGCATGCATGTCTGCCGGTGGGGAACATATGGTGTATATCCAGCCAGATCGAAACATTATTCCTGACGGACCATATGTACTCGGCGAGTACGAGGCGATCAAGCTTCGAAACCCGCCTCCAGATGAGGAACTAGCGAACGGAGTCGCTCCTTGAATGATGGCACTACGGCCGGTAAAGGATGAAGCTACAGACCGCGCATTTCGACATGCGATGCGCATGAACGCAGTGACAGGCCCACCTGGCCCTAGGCCAGTGGTACCCTTCCACCTGCGCACCTGCTTCGTAGTGCGAGCAAAGGTCAACGGCTGCGAAGCGTTGATGATGGTCGACACCGGCAGTATGACAAATTTCGTCAGCCCTGCATTTGCGACCGTAGCTAAACTGGCTACGTTCACACTGGAGTCCCAGCTACCATTGCAACTCGGGTGCGTCGGTAGTCGCTTGACCATCACCCATGGTGTGCATGTACCAGTGCGCTTGGGACATGTCACCCGCGACACATATTTTGATGTCGCCAATATTGACCGGTATGACTGTATAATAGGTCTGCCGTTCCTGAGACTTCACCGAGTGTGCCTCGATTTTGGCGAGGGGAAGCAGTACGCCTACCACCTGCCATGCTGCCCGGACTCTCTGAAGCCACAGCTGGCAGAGAAGATCCAACTCTACACGAATGCAAAGTGGTGGATCATGGCTAGCATGCCACAGGCGGCACCAATGCTATGCATCCCGAAGAAGACGGGAAAATTAAGGACCGTGATCGATTGCAGGAAGCGCAACGACAACACGGTCAAGGACATGACCCCATTCCCTGACCAAGATCAGAGAGCCCATGCACCTGTGTAGGCCATATGAGATGGCCAGACGAGGGTGATATTCGCCCGGGTAGGATGGGCCAGTGGAGTGGGAGCCTGGGACCACCTGTCACCATATAACAGGGGTGGGCTACATGGCTTGGGATTATCATCATGGGATATGCATGGGCTATGGTGTTGGTTAAGGTGGATTAATCAGTCATGTGTAGGTGTTGTCACCATGTCATACGAGTGGGCCCAAATATTACTATGTGCATGTTAATAAATTATCAGCACTGCTGGTTTACTACCGCGGGATTACTGCCACGGGAGGGCTGCTGCAGTGCTGATAATTTATTGATTACTGCCGCAGGATTATTTACTGGGGATTACTGCTGCGGAGGTTACTACTTGCTGGTATATGCTACCAGCGCGCAAAACCTGCTGATTCCAGTCAAGGGTTTGCCACAGAATGGATGTCCATTTGCGGGTTGATGACCCAGGCGGATAACCACCCGCAGGTGGTCAAGAAGGATAACCATTATGTTATCGGGAAAGGTGGTTTATAATGAATGCACTAACCTTTGCCTTCAATATCCTGCCAGCACCCTTATGGACAACCTCCGCATGCCCTGCCAGAGGGATGGCCATCCGCGGTTGGATGGGGGTCAAGGCGGATAGCCATTATATTATGCAGGAATAGTTGTTTATAATCAGTCCGCCAACCTCTGCCTTCAATATGCTACCGGAACCCTCATTGAAAACCCCCCACATACCCCTGCAGGCAGATATCCATCTGCGGATAGATGGAGGTCAAGAAGGATAACCATTATATTATGTGGGAGTAGTTTTTGATAATTAATACACAAACCTTTGCCTTCAATATGCTACCGGCACCATCATTTGAAAACCTTCACATATCCCCGCAGGCAGATATCCATCCATGGATAGATAGGGGTCAAGATGGATAGCCATTATATTATGCGGGAATAGTTGTTTATAATCAATTCACTAACCTCTGCCTTCAATATGCTACCAGAACCCTCATTGGAAAACTTCCGCATACCCCTGTAGGCAGATATCCATCCGCGGATAGATGGCAGTGTAGAGATGCACGCGTCTCTAGGTGTGCATATACCGATCAGTGTTCACCCGAGCTCGTTCGCACTACTCAGCACAGCCACCCGCACCCAACCCGCACGAGACCTCTCCGATGCGCAGCTTGGTACACCCAATAGGGTCCTGCGAAGGTCCTGCATGTGTAGCTCATCCCTATCCCTTCCTGAGTGTCTCAGTCACTCGGAGTAGCATCGAGTCGCACTACTACATCGCATTGCATCGCGTCGCATCAGGTCGTGTCACTCTCCCTGCTAGGGTCTCGCTCCATAGGGTCACATTGCATCAGGTCGCGATGCATAGGGTCGCACTACATAGGGTCGCACTACATAGGGTTTGCTCTCCGCTT
>Ga0307518_10001702_pt1 | contig 16241 bp, 8 predicted proteins | sample 25_EM_MG_FD_203889 | JGI IMG/M metagenome (GOLD analysis project Ga0307518, IMG submission 203889) | Populus trichocarpa ectomycorrhiza microbial communities from riparian zone in the Pacific Northwest, United States - 25_EM | ecosystem: Host-associated > Plants > Roots > Unclassified | place...
TAATGGCATCCATATACGAAGAAGGCTCATCAACATCACATGTATCCTGTGCAATAGACAATTCATAAGCAACATAATTAGTACTGTAAAACTAAGCACGATTTGGTGTTTTCTTGGTCTTTGTCCTCTTTTCTTTAACAATATTATATTGTACCTCTTCCTCGTTATCATCAACTTGAATATATATCCTATACACCTCTTTAAGAACCTACAACTAATTTAAATCATGATGATCATGAATAATATCTTGCAAATGACTGTGATCACTATAACTTAACTCCACCTATTTTCAACAATTTTTTTTTAAAACAAAATCCATAACCACTAATGATGTGAAGTAGCAAGCATCACTAAAGAATCAATTAGTGGTACCAATTGAGTCTATTCTAAAATCTGAAACTAAAAGAATCCGAGAATAATTAAATGATCAGATTTTGGATATTTGGATTAACAAGTTACAAAACTGTCATACTATATGTACTATTTAGGCTGTACATGGAGCTACAATTGAAATTTATATGATTCTATAAAAAAATAGCCACATATAGCAGTTACTATTTCTCTGACAACTCAAACGGTCGACCGGTTCAGATTGGTCAAGCCAATCGGTTGACCGATTTCTGTAAATTTCGAGGTGTTTATCCTCGATGAACAAGTGGTTGACTGGTTCACTTGGTATATCCAAGCAGTCGACTAATTCAACTTAAAACCCAGATTTGACAATTTTAAACCTTGTGAATCTTGGACTGACTAAATGCATATAAATTATATAGCGCATACAATGTGAAGTGTGTGGATTCATTTTAATTTGTGTTATCAAGTAAGATATAAAAATTTACATAATTTGCACTAAAATGAATTCTTAAGAACTAAGTCTTCACTTATTTTGCATCTTGGATTTATTAATTAATAAGAATAGATATAAAAGAAAAGGACACCCCTATATTTTGCAATATAGTGCCCCTTAGAGACTTTAACAATTGACAACAATCTATACATATATGTTTTCCCCCTTAATCATATAATCACTTGTTTTATATGTATTCTCTATTTTTGCTAATTCTCTCCCCCTTTGTCATCAATGAAAAGGAATAAGAAAGCATAATAAGCCATAGAGAAATTGAATATGAAAACATGCCATAATGTTCAAAATGTAATTATCCATTACAAATTGGGAAAGAAAATAAAAAAAACATAAAGAAAATTAAATACATAAAAACATAAAAAATGCTTATGGCACAATTGTCTAGGGTGGTGGATATCGAGAGAGTAGATTTGTCACCATAGTCTTGATATTGTGTAAGTCACTTACCATATGATCTTGATTAGCTATAATGTGAGCTTGAGAGTCTCGAAGATAACTCATATCCATCTCAATATGGGCTATGCAATCTTCCATCCTAGATCTCTAAGAACTAGTACCAGCATCTTCAGAAAAAGGAAGTTATAAGTGGCTTCTCAAACATGTTAACAAACTCATCATCACCACCAACATGTAATTCTTCTTCATCATGCTCTTCCTCAGCATAAGCTCCCACTTGGATTTTAGTGACCCAAACACCTTCCTCATTCAATAGAAATTTCATTTTGGTCAGGGTTATATTATTTATTTCCACTGCTTGCAAATATTATTTCCTATCCATACTCATTAATAAAATACTGCAATGCTCAAATATAAATGTCAAGGCTTGACCATAGGGAAGAGGCTTTTGCTTTTGATTGTGAGCCATGATTATATTTTGAATTATAATATATGGTAGATTAATAAGCCTATTTTTAACCATATAATCAAACAAACACATGTCCATGAATGTGACCTCATCATAATATCTTTTTTAGGCAAAATATTATATGCTATGATCCTATGCAGTAATCCAGGTTGTAAGAGCACGTCTTGGTTCTTAATCTTTGCTCTTGGAGAAAAATCATTCTTACAAGTATGCAAATCACTTATTCATCATATCTAAAACCTTCAATTATAGGAATTATGTTGATTTCAAAAACCTTAGAACTTTCATTTGAAATTCTTAAGATATCTACAAGCATTTGACAGTCGAATTTAATATGTTTATCTTATAGTCTACTCACAATCCTAGGCTCAACATTAATCCTCATATTTGAAAAAAGACATTCTAATAAGCTTTAGGATAACTGGGTTTCTTTAAAAAGAATAAATTCCTCCAACTTATAGATGCATTCATTTCATCAATACCAAAGGCATACAAATCAGTTATTAATACTCTTTCAATAGCTATTGACCTATTTGCAAAAAAACTAAGAAATTTTTTAACATTATCACCTTGGTATGATGTTGGATCATTAGCCTTTTTGCTCTTTGATTCCACATTCCTTGAGCATTTTTAGGAGCTATTGAGCTTTAATCTTCAAGAAATCAACTCCAATTGGGCTTGATTTGGTGGAAATTGAGTGAAATTAAAAGATAGCCTCGGTTAGGGTTATTGAAAATCAATTTGAAGGTTTTTGTGAGTTGTTGGAAAGTGATAGTCCCTTATATACTGTCGAGTAACCAATTGACTGGTTGCCTTGATTTAGTTTGATCGGTCGACCGATTGAACCTCAACCTTGAAATTTTCTATTTTTCTCTTTTCATCCTTCTTATGAATTTTTAAAAATCATTTCCATGTGAAAATTATGTTCAAAACCTTAAGAAATCGAGGGGTCAAAATCTGAAATTTTAGGTAGTAGTGACATTATATGTGCTTTGTCTTAACCGGTCACCCGATTGATCTAATTATATGAACCGGTTGACCAGTTTACATAGAATTCAAATTTTTCTATATTTTCTCTTTTAGATATATTTTATAAGTCTAAATATATCTTTTTGTCCAACTTATAGATTAAAAAATTGAACCCTACTTAAAACTCAAAATGTCATTGTTCACACAGTAACTTATGCTTTGTTTCTCTACTTTAATCGGTTGGCCGATTGAGTTAGTATGATGAACTGGTCGACTGATTCATCCTAGATCTGCACTGTCATGAATTTTCTACAGATTAAATGTTTCATACAAAAAAGGCCTAAATTTCTCATTATTTCACAAAAGCGATCCTTACTTAAAAGCTTTATAAAAATATATGCTAATTGATGTTCTGTGCATACAAAATCAAGTGCAATATCACCTTTCATCATGTGATCCCTTAGGAAGTGATGTCTCACTTCAATATGTTTTGTACGTGAGAGTTGTATATGATTCATAGATAGACTTATTGTATTAATGTTATCACACTTAATAGGTATATGATCAAATGCAACACCAAAGTCTTGTATAGGATTCTTAGATAGACTTATAAAGAGATTTGTTAATAGTATTGAATGTAATATCATGAGCATATATTTATACAAGTAGGTTATCTTTATCTCTTTCTTTATGAAGAGGGTGGTGTCAATTTTGCCAATGCTGAAACCATTTTCAATAAGAAAAGACTTTAATCTATCATACCAAGTTCTTGGTATTTGTTTTAAACCATATAAAGCCTTTTTGAGTTTGAAAACATGATCATAAAATGAAAGTATTCAAAACCTTGTGGTTGCTTAACATACACATCTTCCATGATAAAAAAATTTAAAAATGAACTTTTAAAATCCATTTAAAAAATTATAAAACTAGTATGACATGCAAAAGTTAAAAGCATTCTTATGGATTTTAGTCTAACCACCGATGCAAAGGTTTCTTCATAATCAATATCTTCTTATTGATTATAATCTTTGGTAACTAGTTTAGCTTTGTTTCTAACAATGGTCCCATACTCACCAACTTTGTTTCTAAAAACCCATTTTGTTTATATAATGGATTGATTTCTAGGTCTAGAGACTAGTTCTCAAACATCATTCCTTTCAAATTGGTTTAACTTATCGTGCATAGCTAAAATCCTATTTGCATTCTTTTCAGCTTCTAGAAAGGATTTGGGTTATATATAAGAAACAAATGCATAATGCTCACTAATATTTCTAAGAGATGCTATAGTCTTAGTACCTTCAAAGTTACCAATAATTAACTTAGAAGGGTATGAGCTTACATACCTTAGCTTCTTTGATGGTATAAAAAAGTTACTTTCCATCTCTTGTTGATTGCTAAAGCTTAGTTGATCTTTGTCAATTTCTTTATTAAGACTCAAATAGGGGTCTTATCTTAAGACTCAAATGTTGGACACTTTCATTAATGTCATATAGAATCTCAACAATTTTGTCAGTTTGAGTTTCCTTAAATATGGCATGCATGAATTTTTCAAAACAAAGTATTCTATTATTATATACTCTATAAGCCTTGCTAGAGGAGGAATAACCAAGAAAAATACCAGAATTGGATTTTGAATCAAACTTATCCAAATTATCTTTGGTGTTTAAAATAAAATATTTTAAACTGAAAACTTTAAAATATGAGATGTTGGGTTTCCTATCTCTTCAAAGCTTATAAGGAGTCCTTTTCAACTTTGGTATTAAGGTAACACGATTTAAAACATAGTAAGATGTGTTTATGGTTTCCGCCCAAAAACATTTAGCAGTATCAAATTCATTTAACATAGTTCTTATCATTTTTTGAAAAGACCGATTCTTCTTTTCCACAACCTTATTTTGTTGGGGAGTTCTAGGTGTTAAAAAGTTATGGTGGTATCCTTTTTCTTCATAAAACGATTCAAACAAATCACTTATAAATTTTCCACCATGATCGCTCCTTATGTTTATGATAAATAAACCTTTTTCATTTTCAATATTCTTTGACAATTTTACAATTTTATAAATAGTTTCATCTTTTGATTCAAAAAACAAAACCTATATATATATATCTAGTAAAGTCAATAACAATCACAAACATTTATTACCACTTATGCTTCTTGTTCTAGTCGGTCCAAATAGATCTATATGTAGTAATTCTAAAGGTTTTTTGGTTGAAATGTGGTTCTTGCTCTTAAAGGATATTTTTACTTGTTTACCCATTTGGCAAGCATCACATGATCCTTACTTTTTAAAAGCAATATGAGGAAGACCTTTAAGAAGTTCATTTTTGATAAGTTTAGAAAGGATATCCATACTTATATAACCTAGTCTTCTATGCTAAAGAAAATTATCATTAATGCTAGCAACAAGACAACTTTCTATTCTCATGCATGCATTAATATTAATCTTATAAACATTTCATTTTCTATTACCAATAAAAAGAACTTTATCATTTTCAAGGATTAAACAACATGCATGGTCAAACATAATTTTATAGCTTTTATCATACAATTGACTAATACTTAGCAAATTATATTTTAAACTATTTACAAGAAACACCTTTTCTATTAAGAAAGATGATTTACATCCAATATTGCCAACTCCAATGAATTTTCCTTTTAAGTTGTCTCTAAAAGTGATTTTTCCACCTTTGATCTTGGTAATGCTTTAAAGCAATGAATCATCTCCGGTAATGTGTCTTGAGCAAACACTGTTCAAGAATCACTCCCTATATTTCTTTGATTCCTACATATATAAATTCAAGATAAGGTTCTTGGTACCCATATCTTCTTGGATCCTTTTTATGGTGGTTCATTTTTTAACCCAAGTCATATTACTAACTTTTTCCTTCTTCATAGGACATGCATAAATCAAGCAACCAATGCTTCCATAATAATTTCGTGTTTAGTTTGGATCATATAATTGTTTGGCTTTAACAAAGTATATAAGTTCAAATATTTTTTATTCTTTTTAGGTTGATAGCCTAAACCTCTTTTGTTGAAAACACATCTTTGACTAACAAGCAGGGTTTCTAAGATCTTAGAACCTTAAATGAATTTAGCTAGTGTAGTGTTAAACTTATCAACCTTTTCTTTTAAATCCTTGTTTTCCTTTTCAAGTTGGTTCATTTTATTGTAATCATCAACTATAATGCATGTTTTCTTTTTAGAGTATCTTTCTCAACAAGTAAACATGCATGGTTATTTTTAATAAGTTATACTTGGAACCAAACTTTTTGTATTCATCGTACAATGTCTCAAATGTATCATGCAATTCATTATAAGAGAAGTGGTTATTTTTTTAATAAGCTATACTTGGAACTAAACTTCTTGTATTCATTGTATAATGTCTAAAAAATATCATGCAATTCATTATAAGAGAGGTTATATTCATCATCCGAAGAAAGTACCTCATTATCGCTTTCAATTTCTATGAAACACATTTTACAACATGCATTTTATCATCACTTGAGCTAGAGTTCGAGCCATCACTCCATGTTACTTTCATAAATCGTTTGTGATGGTGGTTCTTCTTTTTATTTTGAAGGAGAGGGTAATCAACCTTGTGTGTCTCATCTTGTTGTACTTGTAGCATCTAAGTAAATCATCATAGCATTTTAATAGGTACTGTCATTACCATAAAAGATAGATGGCCTAAAAGTTGATCCTTCATATTGAAAATTAAAACTAGTGGTTGTCATTCTACTCAAAGTCTAAACAAACTTATATAAATGAGAACTAGGCTTTAATACCAATTGTTTTTTTAGGATTAAGGAAACAATAACACTTAAGAGGGTGAATTAGGTGTTACATTAATAATAGCAAATATTGCAATTAACTCAATTAAAAACAATAAACACAAATAATAAACAACATAATTAAAGTTCTTAAAGTAAAGAGTATAGGGATAGGAATTGCAAACTCGGTTTTTAATGTGATTCAACAAGCCTATATCCACATCTCAAGCACCAAACTAGTCTTAAGTATTATATTCTTTACTAATTCATGCCAAAGATTACAATGTCCTTGATGAATCCATACCAAGCCTTTTTTCATCACTTGAAGAAATATTCGCTTCAAGATTTTTCACCTTGGTGATGTACCTCACTAATGATCAAGAGTTTTTCATTTAAATTCTTGAAGGATTACAGTTGTTTGAAATGTAGCAACACTCTCTTAAAGAGTAAATAATACAATTGAAGCTTATATCTCTATAGCTTACTCAATAACACTTAAAATGTATGAAGATGTTTAAGTGTAGTGGATGTGAGAATTTATACTCTTGTGCAAGAATATAAAGGTTTTAGTGCACAAATATGAGTATGATTTAGGATTGATGATTTTGAAGTTATTTTTTCTCTTTATATATATATATATATATATATATATATATATATATATATATATTGTCCAAACAATATGCAAACTTGAGATGATATTCCCTTTATTGGTTTTTGACTCGATGGAGTATCTACCTATACATGTACCATATGAGGCAAAAGTTGGAGGCTCAGTCCAGTATAGATGGATGTATCCATTCGAGAGGTTAGATATTACACATGCAGTGTAATTAAAAATGTATTTTCATAGTTTTCTCTAATTGAAAACATTCGTTTAATTTCATATAGGTACTTGTTCAACCTTAAAAAAATAATTAAAAACAAGACACATGTTAAGGCTTTGATACGTGAGGCATATATTGTTGAAGAGATCTCAATATTTATCTCGTACTATTTTGAGCCTCAATTGTGAACAATAATCAATCGCGTTCCAAGGAATGACGATGGTAGTGAAGTGCCTTCGAGTGAGAACTTGTCAATATTCTCTAATTTTGAACGACTCGCACTAAAAAATGCTATCAGTGAAAGATATTTGTCTAAAATAGAATTCAAACAAGCACATAATTATGTGCTATTTAACTGCGATGAACTGAGACCTTTTATTTAGTAAGTATACTACTTAAACTTTGTTATTGATGAACTATTTCTCTCTTGTAATATCACAAACTCATACATTGTTGAATACCTTGTAGGCAAAATGATCAATATTTACTGTCTAAACTCATAACTAACCGAATCTCAAATATTTCGATTACAAGTTGAACAATTTTTCACGTGGTTTAGAACATATGTAAGTACTTTTAATTATCATAATCTATTGGGATACTTAATTTCATTACACATTTCTCGTTCATTGTTCATTGTTGTACTTTTATGTACCAGGTTTATAAATTGGAAGGGAATGCCAGTGCTACATTGTCTTTATTAAGTTTGGGTTTTGAAACAAAGGTGAAGTGCTACAATATATATTTTATCAATGGATATGTGTTTCACACTGAAGAATATGGGCAAGGTAGAAAGACATATAATAGTGGGGTTTGTATTAAGGGATCAACTTTTAATGAGTTTGAAGTTGACTATTATGAGAAATTAGAAGAGGTAATTGAATTTCAATATCATAGCGAGCAGAATAGAGTATTTTTATTCAAATGCTATTGGTATGACACCACTGACAGAGGAATCAGAGTAGATCTCCATCATGGTTTGGTCAAAAATTAATTTAAAAGATAGACTCTACAATGTTAATGATCTCTTTGTTTTCACCAAGCAATGCCAACAAGTTTATTACACATACACCCATTCCTTTAAAAAGGATTGTTCAAAGTTTGATTCGTTATCCGTATTGAAAACCTAACCCAGGGGTCGTGTCGATAGGTCAGAATAAGAGCGATAAATCAAATATGGGAGATAATGTCTTTCAAATTAGTGAGTTAGTTGATCCATATCAAGTTTCTCCATCGATTGACTTAGAAAAAAATTCAAATTTTTACGTCTTCGATAATATTTTTATTGTTTTTGATGTTGAGGAGTTGAATGTTGTTCTAAGCTTCAATGGATAAGCACAAGTTGATGAGGATGATGATAAAAATGAAGTTGACGACGAGTCAATTAAAGAAAAAAGACAATTCTGACAAACTATCTAAACATGAAAGTGTAATGCCATAAACTATAATGTGGTATTTATTGATGAAATTCTCTATAAAGAAGTATTTGTTTTATTATTATTATGTGAACTTGTGTTATTGTGTTGTGTGTGCAGCTTTCAATTTAAGTATTTACAGGATGTGTAATATTTCTTATTTCAATTTAAGAAATACCGACGGTTTGTGTTCATCGGTGTATTCTAGAGGCGAAGAAAACTATTCCCCTTCACCATAGCATTGTTCATTGAACATCACACCAATGGCAATACCGACGGTTTATGTTCGTCGGTGTATTCCAGAGGCGAAGAGAATTGTTCTCCTTCTCTATGCCACTGTTCATGAAATAAATTACACACGGGTAAACCGACAGTCTGATTCCATCGGTATATTTCAGAGGGGAAGGGAACTAGTCCCTTCACATGTCGGTGATGGTAATTAAAGTTTACTGATTGAGTTGCAGGTTTCCCAATGGAATCACCGAGGGATTATGAATTCCAACGCGCTAGTAATTAATGCATTTCTGACTGTTAACTATTTACTATTTTAGCGATAAAATCACATACGAAATAAAAAACTTTGGAGGGTTTTTTGAAATTTTTAGTGCGAAATAAAAATTTCAAAAAGACTTTACAGATGTAATCATCGACGAACTATTTAAAAATAATAATATTTAATAGTCCTTCGGTAATTCTGTCCGTAAAACATAGTATAAAAACCCATCGAGCGCATCAGAAGTTCATTTTTTCTCTCGGCTAAATCTTAGTTTTTTCTTAAATTCTCTCATCAATTCTCTACTATTACATTTTGTCTTTCAAACATCAAGGCTAAAAATCAAGCTTTCTTTCTCTCAACATAATCAACAGGTATATGTGGTGAATGTTTTGAAGTGTTTTCTTCTTTCCTTCAATTTATTAACAATGTATTTTTTTTATCACACGTAGTTCAACTCCGAAATTAAACACTCCATTAATGTAAGAATTTTTCATTCCTTAGGCCTATATTTGTTTTTGTATTATTTTTTTTTGTTTTTTTGTCTATGTTTTTGTCTATATTGCAATAATGTTTTATTGTTTTATTGAATTTTAATTGTTATTGTCAAATTTGTTGTTCAATGTCAATTAAATATATAAGATTAAATTTAATTACAAAACATTCCTGTCAATTTAGGATTAAAAATATTATCACGTTGAAAATAAGAATTTTCTATGAAATTGAATTATTCAAAATTGTTGGTAAATAAAATAAAATAAAATTAACTGGTTTGTGGCATATATGTTGTCTATTTGCAAGATTAAAAATTTTGGGTAGCTTCCTGTATAGGGGAGGTGCTGCCAAATTTTTTTTTCTTAAAATCAAAATTGTTTATTTTTTTCTGTAAATTTATGTAGATGCATAGGGGAAAATCAATTGCACATTGTAAGCAGAGAATCACAACTAGTTCTTCTAGCAACGATGATGACAACGTGTCATTAGGTGCTGACCAAGAAAAGACACCTGAAGCACATGCGTCGACTCACAACGCTACCTCTTCGAGTGCGGTTTTCGAATGCAGAGGCGATGTCCCTTCACAAAAGGATCCATTCATTAGCAAGTACGAGGCGCAGTGAAAGGATGATCTTTCAATGTAAGTTTGTTTTGCTTTGAGTTGGTTTATATTTAACAATTTATGAACAAATAATATTTTATTAAATTTATCAATTTCCAGGTTCACAAACATTGAGGATGCCTGAATAATAGCATCGACATTTAAATCGTCGATGAAAATTTCATTGTTTCAATGGAGCCAGGTTTTCAAACATCCTGAATGGAAACCGCAAGTCGATGCATAATTTACAAGATTTAAGGTTAGTATTAACTTAAATATTTTACTATTTATTATGTTAATTCGTTTACTTTATTAAAATTATTGAATTTTTTTTATAATTTTTTTCTGCAAGGCTAAATTTGAGTAGGATAAAGCAAATGATAATGTTGTAAGGAGGGTTTGAGAGAATCACGCTACAACTGGTAACATTGAAAACAATACGATTATTATTTTTTTAATTTCAAATATTAAAATTTCATTTGTTATTTACTCATATATAATATGTTTACACCATATAGGTTGCGTGATTTTTGGTAGGAGGCACAAAAGAAATCCAAAAAATATGTAAGAGAAAGAGCTCTGCCAGGCTGGAATGACATGACGGTTTGGAAGAATTTCAGGCCGCCATACATCTCACAGAATATATGGGTGGAATATATTTAACACATGACGTCCAAGCATTTCACACAACGCTCACAGTTTGGCGCGGATAATCAAAGCCGGCAAATTCACGGTTCGGTTACCACGCACACCAACAACTCCGTTTTGTTTATTTCGCATGTAAAGCGGATGATAAAATTTATTTTAATCACATTTATTTTTAATTATTTTTTTTATTTATAGATATATTTAACTGACAACATTTTTTTTCTTATAGGCTACGACTCTTGGAAGTGAGCCAAGCCCAATAGAGCTTTTTGTGGAGATGTACTTGTGAAGTGGAGACCACCAAAAAGGGGTGCAATATTTCATCGATAGCCGAGATTAAGACTTTGTGGTACGTTGGTTGTCAACTATTTTCTTTCTTAAGTTATTATTTTCTTGAATTTGATGATTTCATTTTGTATTTTCAAGAGACATATAACAGTCGATTGAAGGAGAGATACGGGGATGATCCTTCGACCCACACGAATTTCAATCCGGATTTGTGGTTAGAGGCAGGATTGTCTGATGGACCTGATCATAGAAATCAGATGTACGGACTCTTCAACACTACAGACGAGAACTAGTGGACAACCCATAGTGTTTCAACCATTAGAAGCTCACAATCGATACCGAGCACTCAGTGTCCAGAGTTCGCGGCATTGTTAGATTAAGGAGTGCAATAATGTATGACCCATCTCAATGAAAAATATGAACGACTCTTTGTTACATATGCACCCTCTTATTGGCTCTATGGTTCCGGGGATGATCAGCCTCCTCCTCCTCCAGTGCCGCCTTTGTTATAGTTTCATTGTATTTGAATGTATAAATATGTAATAAATATTTGGATTTTATATTAAGATAATTTATTTTTACATACTTGAATATTATACAAATTTATTTTTTTTAATTATTTTCTTTTTCTGTTCAATATATTTTTTTAAAAATAGATTTTTTAATTATTATATATAGGGTTACCGACAAACTTATTTCGTCGGTTTATTCTAGAGAGTTGGAAAACAATTACTGCAAATACCACTTTAACTGTTACATCACCGACAAAATTATTTTATCGGTATATTTCAGAGAGTTTAAAAAGAATTACTACAAATCACTGATGGAATAATTCCGTCGGTATATTCTAGCGGGTAAATGTTTTTTTGACATGATTGTTTGTTTGTAAAACCATCGGTTTTTTTAATTACCAATGGACTTTCCAATAGATTAGAAATTACCCACGTAGTTTTTTCCAACAGCCAGTTTCATCCATGAATCCATTGGTAAAATATTCACCGACAACATATTAGAGTAAATACCAAAAGAATATTTTATCGGTAAAATTGTTAAATATGGTAGTGTTTAATTTGGTGGTTTGTATGGATTATTGTTAGAGAACAAATAATCAAACGACTTATAGTTTGCGACAACTCATTTTAAAAAAGTTAATCAAACCTGGAAAGAAGAATTTTTTTTAGTTAATCTTTGCGCAAACCTTATACGATCCTAAATTGCCTAACAATTTCCTTGAACTTCCCTAGAAAAATTAAATTACTATTTTTGTTGCATTTATATGTTTCAAGAAACTCAATATTTTGATCTTTCATTCGTTATCATAGTTGGTTTCTTTTTCTTTTTAACTTTTGAGAAAAAAACTTTTAGAAAAGAGTTGCTCTCATCTTAATTTGTCATAGGTCCATCAAACTAAATTAAAATACAAAAATAATATTTATTGTATAAAAAATAAAACCTTTCTCTTTTTAACTCATTTTTTTTTTATGAAAGTAATTGAACTTTCACACACTAACATAATACAAAAAAAATTGATTTTTATTGCTAATTACTTTTACTGATAAATCAGTGCAACTCTTTAGTAGTTATTTTTCCCATGAGTTTTTATCACACATATATACTAATCACTAGCTATTAAATACCAAAATATAATTTAACTCTACGTCTCTAATTTTTATTTAAATATAGTTAAAATTGATTTTTTGGATTTCAAATAATTTAATAAATTAAATTAATATATTTACAAATAATAGAAACAATATATTATAAATAAAATGAAAATCAATAAAGTTGTGGAATAATACATCTGCATAATACATAACAAAACACAAGTACCTTTAGATCCTATAAAAAAAAAGGGTACCGGTAATATGTGGCAGATACACAAAACACGTTGAGAAATAAAGATGGTTGATAATATTGATCTAAAGGATGAGGTGGCAGAGCTTGCCCCTTTAGATCCTACCACAAAGAAAAAGGAAGAAGAAGGTCAGGTGATACACGAGAATGCTAATGGGTCCGTGGAGTCCCTCGCTGAGAAGACCGAATCAGTATCAGTCTCCGATAGATAGGCTCGAGAGTTCTTTTACTGGTTTGGAAAATAAATAAAAGGAACATGTTGAAGCCATTTTGCTGGATAAGGACTGTGAACAAAACGACAGGGAGCTTGATAAAATAAAAAAATCTAACAATTAACGAAAAGTCAAGAAGAATTAGAGAAGATATTTAACGAGTAGGAATTAATTTTGAAACATACATTGGAAGAATTCATTTAATTATTCTACAATGTAACAATAATATAGTTATTTTTTCAGTCTCTGAATTATCTCAGTATAAATATATGTTAAGAATATTGTAATTTAAGTCTAAATTCAAGTTCATGGGATTTTCTATTTTAGGAGAGTAATATTGCACGAAAGAGAGTTGTTTTTCAACTTCCATTCTCCTAAATTTTTCCTAACAAAGTGTTGTCAGAACTAATTCAATCTAGTGGGGCATCTAATGGTTCAAGGGATTAGAGCATCTATGATTAATAAGAGATAAATTCTAAAAATGAATGGATGATTGAGTGATATCCCAAGAAAAAAAAAGGTGGAAGATGATAGAGCCAGATAAGAGAATTGCGACTTTACATCAAAAGAGGTAGAATAAGTCTAAGAGAGAGGTTTAGAGCCAGCTAACAAGTCATTACACAAGAAAAAACATGGTACAAATAAGATCACATGAAAAAGAGAAAAGAGATCTCTTTCTAAAGGAGGAGATGGAAAATGGCCAACGAGCCATGATAAAAAAAAAAGGAAGCCACTAGCCTGATGAAAAGTCAACCAAAATAAAATAGCTACTTGAAAATTTAAATCTTCAAAATAGATGTTTATCTAGAGAAATGTGACAATAGTCACAAGAGAAAAAAATAGCATTGAGTAGTTATGTTTAGACAAATACAATTATTGAAGAGAAACATATTGAAGAGATGACAATGATATTCCACTAACTAGCCATGATGAAAAGAGTGAATAAGATAAAAATACAAGAAATATTTCTCAAGATGAAGATGGAAGATGAAAGATCCAAACAATAACGGCAATAATGTAGTTGTCCCAAAGAAAAAAAAAGAGAGAAGATGTTGAAGTTTTTATCATCAACAAAAGTACATGAGAAAGTTATATTAGCCATGATAAAATGATCATTCAATATATTGCAAGATGATCCTTCAATAGATTTAAAAAATTAAAAGATTGCAGGATTTTCAAAATTAATAAAGAGTGTTGAAATTAATTTTAAAACCTACATCAAAGAATTCATTTAGTATTCTAAGTGCACGTTTGTATTGTAAAATGATTTAATTATCCTATGAGTCTCTTAAGTAATCCCTGCACTAGTATAAATATATATGTTGAGATTATTGTAATCTAAGTCCAAGTCCAAGTTAATGGGACTTCCTTTATTATAAAAGTAATATGATATGAAAGAGAGTTGTTTTCCACCACACTTCCTGTAAACGCTAGTCCAAAAATAGTAAATCAATGTACAATAAGGAAGTCTTTAATTAAAAAATTGATAATAAAAAGGGGAAAATTATTAAGAATGGGATGAATATCCACAATAAATTTATTTAGATTTCAGATGGAATGAAATACTGAATTGGTATAAAAAACAGTAACCTAGTTGTAAATTGTGTAAAACTCCACAATTGGATAAAATAATTATTTTAAAATAAGGATTTGTGAAAATTCAAGGTGATTTTTTTAAATAGAAGGGAATTCTGAATAAATTAATGTATGGTTTTTCATGCAAATAATATTGACGGTTCACTTAACTTGAATATTGGTCCAAAATGATTGGATCGGTTTTCTGTTAATTGATACATGTTTGTTGTAAAGATATGATTAGTCTTAAAAAAAACTTGATCAGTGATTGATTGTATAAATTGATTGACCGTTTAGGATTACTAAATAATCCAGTTGACCAATTGATAGGAGGAACAATAAAATTAGCTACTGTCTAATTCGATCGATCAAATTGGTCGATCATTTGTTTGACAGCTAAGGACAACAATGAAATTTAGTAGTAATTGGTGAACTGATTGGTTGTACTAATGTGAGCCGGTCAGCTGTTCTAACTGACAGTGAACTATTAATTTTTTAAATAAAGAAGAACTATTCCTATAAAAAATATCTTATCAGAAAAGAATGACTCACTATGAATTTTATATATATGTGACAAATGAATTTGATTGTGATAGGTGTTTGCGACATTTAAATATTGCTTAAAGAAGTTAGTTAGATGCATTTAAATGAACTAAGGTGGAGCATTAAAAGAGTTAGCTTAGCTGATTGACACTTTAAGGTATGTATAGACATGTAAGAGTATAGTACTCGAAAGCACCTATGGTGTTTATAAACACTTGGATCATTTAAAGGATCCCCTATAAATTTATATAATTTTTTTTTTATAAAAAAAAGATATGGTGTAGAAGTAGAGTTTGCATCAACTGTGTTGATTCTTATGAGTAAGTCAGGAATGTACTCTTGATTTAGATCTCTTGATTTAGATGTAGTGTATTAACATTTTGATGAACTTGAATTTCTAAGAAATAGAAAAGAGGTCCTATATCCTTATTGAAAACTCAATACTTAATTGATGAATAAGTCTTTGTAGTGTTGTGGAAGAGTAACTAACAAAAATAATGCCATCAATATATATTAGCACATAAAGACATATGTTACAAGTATGAAAAATATAAAGCGAAGTATAAAAATTAGATCCAACAAAACCAAGTTTAACAAGTGCTTGTGAGAGAAGCAGAAACCAAGATTGAGGAGATTGTTGTAAGCAATAGAGAGACTTGTATAAGTCACCTATAAAATCTAATGATTAGGGTCCTCAAATCCTTTAGTTTGTTCCATAAAAACCTCATCATCAAGAAAATTATGGAAAAAGACATTAGATATGTCTTGTTGATATAGGTGTCAATCATTGTGCAATGCCAAAGATAATTAAAACAAC
>Ga0307518_10001703_pt1 | contig 16238 bp, 22 predicted proteins | sample 25_EM_MG_FD_203889 | JGI IMG/M metagenome (GOLD analysis project Ga0307518, IMG submission 203889) | Populus trichocarpa ectomycorrhiza microbial communities from riparian zone in the Pacific Northwest, United States - 25_EM | ecosystem: Host-associated > Plants > Roots > Unclassified | place...
GATGGCTACAGGACTGGACACCTGATGGTGGAACGATGTCGTACTCCTCACTTGGCCATCGATTCGGAGACGTTCGCACTCAAGATGCAACATATCGTGCTTGGAGTGAAGCGTAAAACGTTCTCGCTTGGACATATCAGAATTTCCGATATCTTGACGGATGTGTTGAAAGCTGTTCGGCAACATCACGTCAAGATGGAGGGCGACTCCATCAACACGGTGATATCCATTTTACTCCTAGAGGGCATAGGACGGCAAGTCGATCCCGGCTTGGACCTATTCAAGAGCGCGTTCCCGATTTTAAGGCAACTTGGCACACAAATGGCTGTACAAGAATCGGTCGCGCGTTTACCGTCCGAAAACCTTGGAGCGCTGTTGAAGGTTAGTGGCACGTGTAGCATTTTACTGCTAAAGGTTAACGCGAATGTAATAGGTCTGGGTATGGCTGGAGGCGAGACAGTTGGCTTCGGCTGCGTTCGTCGATGTCGATGACATGGTCAAGTACGACTGGTATGTTACTGCGTTACAGGTCCATCAATACGACACTGATTGTAATCATGTGAATTCAGGCTTATGCCCAGCGTATGAACTGAAGTTCTAGACGGTGCAGATAAAAAAATTACGGTGCAAATGTGACCAATTGATCATGGAGCATAGTAGGCAGCATTCGTCACAGTTGCTTACCCGTCTAACCTCGGGTCTTAAACACCTCAGGAATGGATCTAGTCAAGATTATATCACACCCGCGTATTGGCGCAATGCTGCACTCGCAGTACACTGATCTGTGGCTTTCTGTTCCCATGATGACAGAAAGAACAACCGAATCACTTACTGTCACGACTGAACTGAACATGTTCGAGTGCATCGAAGGTCGCTACCAAGCTCCGCTTATTCCAAAAATGCTATGCGAGTTGACGGAAAGGGGGAATGCCACAGGGCATTGCAAGAGTGTTGTAGCTGGGTGAAACAGGTTGGTTATTGTACACATGTGGCTAATACACAGTTGTTGTAAAGTCATTATTCATGGCATGTTTATCGCCTCTCAATGGCCTCGACCTTGTATGTGAGACGCCTAGCTCGAGAACGTGGCCCAATCCACACTAGCACCCAGATCATGGGTCCCACAGACAGACCAATTGCTGCGAAGATCGTGTACGTCCATCCGGTCCCTACGGCGCGTATCATCAAGTCTATGACCGCAACACATGTCGCTCCGAACGAGCATCGTATGAGGTTGTTCTTTAGAAAGGCCGTTTGAGAGCTACGAAAAAAGACTTGAATCGTGAGGGACGGCTCACACATGCTGTCACTGACGAGCCCTGTGTCGGTAACAAGTCGATAAGAAGAGTCTGGGTACTATTCAGTATACCTATCACTGCGAAAGAGACTGAAAGGGATATCAAGACCAAATTGCTGACAACTATAGAGGGGAGACGACGCACATATAAACTGCAGTACCAACGGCGCCGCAAGGTTGACCTTGTGCTGTAGACACCACCCGTAACTGGCACAACATGCGACACAGACGAAGAGTTCGACGATGACCCTTTTCATCCTTACTTTCTCAATGGGGAAATTCTCTTCGCTGGTGGTATCATCGGAACGAACAGACGCCCCTGTGAGGGCCTCACGTTCCTGGATCAGCTTCTCCTTCAGCAACCTGAAATCTCTGTCCAGAATCTTCCCATGAACATATGCACCAATGATGGTTGCGGATCCAGGGGCCAAGTAACACAGGCCAATCTCAGTTTCGCTGAGATGGGGGTACGTTGATTTAGATAACGTGGATAGGGTAGCAATGAAAGCATAGAATATGGCATACTGGATAGCGTTGAAGAGCAGGAGAACTAGCACATCCAAATATATTAAGATACGGAGGGGATTCTTCAGCGGTGGATGTGGAGCTCGGTCAGAAACTATGCCTTGACGTTCCCGACCAACAAGCGGTACGAGGGGCCGATATATCTTCGGCGGTAAGATGCTTCCATTACCGACCAGCCTTCGCAATGTTTCGGGTAGAAATCTGCAGGAGATTTAGTTAAGGGGATGCATGTATTTGAAACCACGTACGTCAAAAGGAAGACAAGACAGAGTGCGGAACCAATAGAAACCAGCCAAAAGATTGATCTAGAACAAGATAGAACGGAGATCCAGTAGTTATATTATACTAACCTCCACCCGAGAGTCTGGGTAAGAACACCTCCAATAACAGGACCGACGGTTGGACCAAACTTCATGTGTTAAACCTGGTGGAAATATCTGATTTACCAAGGTTCGCTTACCAGAGGGCCCACAACGAAGAGTCCAAAGAAGCCTCCACGTTCTGCGCGAGTTGAAATATCCCCTATGACGCCAGCGCCTTCCGCGGAATTGGGATGAGTGATGGGTATCGGTCAGGAAAGGAAAGGGTTACCTAGAGCCACGGTACTAGCTGAACCTGCGGCTTGAATACAGCGGAGCAGTAAGAGGAGCCAGTAGGCTGAGGTTGGGATCAAGGCGAGTCCAATGGACGCAACACATGAGACCAGGAGGCAAGCCAGGAAAATTGGTCTTCTTCCTACATAATCTGATAGCGTTCCCCAAAACATTGGAGCTGGGATAAGGGTCACAGATCAGTACTTGCCGTTAACATAGTTCACGACACATACAAATGGCTTGGAAGACCAAGTAAATGGTGACGGTCAAGTTCATCAACTCAATTGATTCGTGAAAATCAGAGGCTAGAACTGGAATAGCAGGGAAATAGCTGTTTGCAGCGAATGGACTAGTGCGACGATTAGTGCCTCAGGGTTGAATAAATGGATAAAGGGATGTTACCCTGAGAGGGCAGCAAACGAGACCATTGACACTATAGCCCATTTTTCACGAAGAGTGTAGATGGTGTATTGGGGGACGGGCAAACTATCCGATGACTGTGACGGCGAGAGCCCTGTGACATCGCGGCCATCGTTGGTGGGTGAAGTACTAGGCGTACCGTCTGGGTGATCTTGGCTCATGGGAAGATAAAAGATGTGCAGGTCAGATCCACGGCATTCGACCAGACTTATACGCGCGGGGAAGCGCTAGATGCATGCAGGCATAACGTACATGTCAGCCCTCGACCTGCTGTTGACGTGTCAGACATGATGAGACAAAGTTTAGGGGCCTACCGTGGATTCCGAACAAATCCGGCGCGGACGAGGTGTCCGAACACATAGATACTATCCCCCTTTCTGGACCCGGAAGATTCAAGAAACAACTGGTGACTCGTAACTGGCCTCGGGACATTGCATATTCGGGGTTTGTGCCCCTCGTGGGACTAACACCCTCAATCCTCCTCTCATAAGAGACTAACGTACTAACTAGTATACCAGACGCTCATCATCACACTCGTTTGCGATGGCTTCGGCGCTTGTGACAACCGACCTTCCCGACCTCACACTGATATCGAGGGGAAAAGTCCGTGACATTTACAGGACCTCCTCGGAAGACCGCCTTCTGTTTGTCGCGACGGATAGGATATCGGTATTCGATGTCATCCTCACGGAGGTCGGTGATCTTTGTGATCTTGTCGCTACGGTTCGGTGTTCACTTCGAACCACAGGGTATGCCCGACAAGGGGAAGGTCTTGACGAGAATCTCGCTGTTTTGGTTTGAAAAACTAAAGCACATTGTTCCCAATCATCTTGTGACGGCGGACATAGATCAGATGCCCGAGGAAATAAGAAAATACGGCGATCAATTGGAGGGTCGTTCTATGCTCGTGACAAGAGCCAAAGTCATTCCCATCGAGTTCATTGTACGAGGATATTTCACAGGTGAGCGAGATGTTACGATTCACTATTTCCTGATCTCACAGGTCCTTGTCATCGCCAGGTTCAGCATGGGTAGAATACAAGAAACATGGTACCATGCACGGGTTACCTCTTCCCAAGAACATGTTAAAGTCTCAGAGGCTGCCTGAGCCACTGGTGACGCCTTCAACGAAGGCAGAACAAGGAGAGCACGACGAGAACATTTCTCCAAAGAAGGGTACGCACTGCAACCCTTGTTTTCAATGCTACAATTAATTTATGTCATTTAGCCGAAGAAATCATCGGCGCGGAGCTGTACTCGCGTGTCGCAGCAATCGCTCTCAAACTGTACACGACTGCGGCCGAATATGCAATCTCACGCGGACTCATTCTTGCCGATACCAAGTTTGAATTTGGTTTGATCTCTCCTTCCAATCCTTTAGAAGAGGAAGTTATCCTCGTTGACGAAGTTCTCACTCCGGATTCGTCGTGTTACTGGCCCCTCGATAAGTACGAGCCAGGGAAATCTCAACCAAGTTTCGATAAGCAATATGTGCGGGACTGGTTGGTCTCCCAGGGGTATCGGAAAGGTTTGGAGAAGGGACCGACAAGGGCTGGGATATTGCCGCAGATGTTATCGAAGGCACCCAAAGAAGATACTTGGATGCCGAAAATATGCTCAAAAGAGAAGAGCCCGTGGGCTGATGGTATGGGCCACAGGAGTCGATGTTTGGCGTGCACGCTGGTATACGGTACCGTTCGCAATTTCAAAATCCTTTCTCACTTGAGGAGTTCGACTGTACAAACTGTAGAAGGTCTGGAAGGAATTGCAGCTTACGTCAGTACCTCACCAGCCCGATGAACCCGGGGAGCTGTGCGGTGTTCTTTCGTGCACGTGCCACATGCCTCCCTGGTATTTTTTCCCTGGCGATGTGACCCGCATCTAGTCGGTTCCTTCTTGTCTTTGTGGGGGCAGCCCTGATGGGTGCATTAGCAGCTTGTGGAGATCAGTGTGTGGGCTGGCACCTGTTGACACCAGTCACCCCTAGCGAGGTCTTTCACCCATTTTATTTGGTTGATGGATCCCGTTGGTATGCTGCTGTGTTTTTCGAAGGTAGGGTTGGAATACCACATTAAATTGATGCATATTTTGTCCTGCGAGTTTTCAGTTACTATGTAGGTCAGTTCCGAGAGTGTACCTACACCGAAGCCGATTGCCCAAAGCGGCTCAACGAAGTGAAGCCGGAGCGGAGCGTGAATTTGCAATACTTTGTTTTCGTCGTCACTATGATCAGTGAAGTCTTCAATGCAAATCCAACGATTTATGCCAAATCCAAGCGTTCACTGAGAAAATCTCGCTTCCAAACTGGTCAGTCACTTTGGGTGGATGTCGATGTACAGCAGGACCAGTGGAGCGACACCTCGGACGTTGAGCCGATTGACCAAGATGAGATATTCGGTGAGAACGTAAAATTACACATGTTTGAGAGGTATTCAATGAACCTTCTCATTTTGAAGATCTCATACGGTCGATCGCTGATCCAGAGCATCCCACCAGCCTCGAAGAACTTCGGGTTGTATCAGCAGAACAGATAGATATTAAGAACAATCTCATTAACGTCGAGTTCACACCAACGGTACCTCATTGCGGCATGTCCACTCTTATTGGTACCCAGGCTTCTAATTGCTCCTATCCACCGACTGATGTCGGAGTGTTCTTAGGATTATCCATCAGAGTCAGGTTGATGCGCTGTCTTCCCCCGAGATTCAAAGTTGATATTCATGTCAAACCAGGCTCGCATCAGAGCGAGTTAGCCGGTATGTCGACATTCATAACGGTAGTTACACGATTAACGTCGTTCCAGTGAACAAGCAACTCAATGACAAGGAACGAGTCGCAGCCGCCTTGGAGAACCCAGCTCTTGTGGAAACACTCGAGAAATGTCTGGCTACTGCCGATTCACAAGATGCATGAGGTGGCTGCTTTGTTCTTTCAAAGTGATCCTGACGGAACGTATCGCTGTCCGTCTCTTACGTCAACCGTATGCAGTGAGAAGAAACGTACTGTCTCTGGCGCCTGCGCATACGAGTCGTAGCGGTGGTTATGTGTGTATGTTATAACAGGTATGTAAGAAAACGGAGTAATTGAATTGGCTATGGCTACAAGATGTGTGTGCAATTGGGCTACAGTCTAATTAGTAGAAAATAGTAGAAGTTCTGAAAGATCAAAATGGATCAAAAACCGATGAACGAACAAACACCAAAGAAATGAAAGATGAAGAACGAAAATTAGTCATCCAGCAGGAAGTCCCAATTGATGTGTTTCTCGGACGTCTTCCTAGAGCAGTGGAATATTCGCTTCAAGTTTTCCATGCGCACATTCTCCGGGGCATTGGTGTGAACGTCCCACATTCTGAATGTCACCATGCCTTCTGTGTGGACAATGACTTCGTCACCAGTCCATTTCTCATCAGTCTCCTCATTAAAGCGGACGTTCGCTATCATACGGCTGACAAATCCAGCAGAGAACGATGCCTTGCCAGAATGCCGGACGTGTCCTCTAAAATCGGATGGTAACCATATCGTGACATTCGAAGTAGTCGCTTGGACCTCCAAGATGAATTTACAGCGAGGCACTGGCCGGCACTGGTTATTTGTTCAAATCAGCCACTCCGATAAAGAAATTCGGATCAACGTACAATCTTCAGCTTAACAGGCGACGAGTCTGCACCGATGAATGTCCTTAACCGCCGATCTATTGGCTGATGTCGGGCGCGGTAGTGTGGTATGACCAGTGACATGTCAATCACTTTGGTAGTTTCAAGGACGAAATCCCAGTCACACGACTCCTTGTAGTGAATCTTACGTGTTCCCATCGCCTCATGTCGCTTTGGATTGGTGTGAACTCGGCTGAGATTGGGGTAGACAGGGTGAATCTTACCAGTGCACTGAATTTTTCAAACAAAGAGGAATAGCTCTGTTGGATGTTTGCAATCGTGGTCGTTATCATAAGAATTTAAGCATACCTCAGCGGAATGGGAGCACGAACTCGACATTTTGTACGAGAGACAATCCACGAACGGGGAGCCGAGGTAAGCGCAAAATGAACTCGAGGGGGCAGGTATTTGAACCCTCGTTAATTGTGCCCAAAAAGGAAACCCTTGTATTGCAGAACAAAAGAGCCCCCAACGGCGTGCCTTGCCGTTGTTGGCCGTCCCAGGTTGTCGTGGCATTCGCATGTTATTTATTACGCACTTTGTACATGGATTTTTCTGTGTACTAGGTCAAAACGAAAGGGGTGTTGTACCGGCTGCCAGCGCCGATGTGAAGGGTAAACGGGGATCTATGCAGCTTTGAAGATCCGACGCATTCGATGGTCAATCCGAGGCCAGCCACGCTTGTTCGCATCCTCGCTGGTTGTCAAGCGCAATTCGATTTTCCCTTCGCTGTCGATGCAGACCTCATCGTCGTTTTCCGACGCACTGGTATTGAGCCGGATGAGCCCGCACTGTATGTACTCCCGGAAAGCTCGTGAATACCACACTTTTTTCCTACGTCGAACAAGGTCGTTGTCTTTGACGGATACCACGCCCCGAAACATCGGAGGTAACGTTACCCTTACGCCTCTTTCACGGGCAAAAATGTAGAGGCGAAAGAAGTGATTCTCCGCGCCAGGATGTCGATACTGGAGAACAAACAAGTACCCGCCTCAGCGAATCTATTACAAATGGTGGACATAGAGCTTCGATACTAACCACGCGGGCCTTGATTGAGCCGGAACGGCTAGAAAGGTATGCCACGGACTTAGCATAAGGTGGGTTGTCGCATGGAAACGGGGGCAGGAGGAGTAACTTGGCATCGATGCGTTGGTGGACTAAATTTGTCTGGAAGACGAACTGATCGCCAAATACAGCATCTTGCTTGCGAGGCAGAAACTGCTCAGTGACAGTGACAACCTTGGGGTTCTAAAAATGACCTTTCAGCCCACGGAAGATAGTAGCCCTCAGTCGAGACCTACCTCGTGTCGAGGTGCGTCAAACTTGGAACTTAAATTACTAAGGAGCTATGACAAGTGGCATCAACATGCTGATCTTGTAGGAATCGAGATTCGCTCTCACCGAAAGAGTTTGAGAGAACCTGCTCATGATGTTTGGGAAGTTGTTGGGTAGGGATGGGGACACCCATACATTCTCGTTAAATATCGCGTCTGCCACTCAAAGCGTCACCCATAATATACAGACAAAGCGACGGGGCTACTGTGGACAGTAGGACTGAAAGACGATTGTACTTGAAAGACATCATCGCTTGGATGTCCGGCGCGGCATTCCGAATAGAAGGACAAAGGAGAAGTATGTTCAATTTTGCACGTGTTCCACAGAGTAGTCGGTGGAACAGATCTCCGGGAATATCCAGAAGTCGGACGAAACCCTTACAGCTGCAAATTATGAACAGTGGTGAAGCCATGCCTCTTGATCATCGTGAGTAACTTGGCCTTTCATTGACTGCTGAGCCAAAAACGCTGACGTACATGTGATGGGGGTAATGTCAATCTACCGAAAAATTATATTAGTTATAAATAATGGCATAAAACAGATTTAGAGTTACTCGATGCATGATGAACCACTATCCCGCAGGATGGGCTTCAATGGTGCTATAGTGGCTCCTCTTCCGAATCATCTACGACATCGTTGTCCTGCTGGCCGCGGGGAGTGCGTGGAGATAACTCAACGGGTCGGGGACCAGGGACCTTGGCTATCTTAGTCCGACGCGCCTGCTCAACAAGTCGTTTGAAGTCGTCGTGATATGCCGCCTGTGAGCCTCCCCTCCAATGAAATGCTTCAGGAAAGTACAAGAGGGCTTACTTCGTGAGCAGTGGTATCCTCTATAATACGTTTAGGTCTCATCCGTTCCTCTTCCCATCTCTTGAGTTCATTGCGCAATTCTGCCAGGCTCTTACGGTTCACCTCTGATTTGTCAAGATTTGCATTGTTCATCATCACCCATCTGGGAGAGAATTTGTATAACCACTTGCGTGTGGCTGTGAACATACCGTCGGTGCCTAAGTATCCAGGTATTGCGGTCACCGTTGGTGGGTAACCTCTGCGAGACCAGCAAGTCCTTGAGTGCTTTGTCCTTGAGTACAGCATATGATACCTTGGGTAACCTTTCTATTTCGTCGTCCGAATCACTGTTGGTGTTAGCCAGTAGTTGAAACAAGACAGACATCCATGATGTAGCACACTCACCTACTTGCCTTTCTTTTCCCTTTCCTTGATAAGCCTTGACCTAGGATTTTTGACCATTCATTTTTTGCACCTGCCTTCGACGACCGGGAGTTTGAGTGGGATATGGCTTTATTGTTGCAGTCTGGTCCATCCATATGACGATTGATGAGTTGGTATTCAACCAATCTGCTGCATATGGGACAGTTAACTAGAGAGTCAGCTGTCAGGGATTAGTGTAATGGCATTGGGCTGGTAGGACTGGCTCACCTTCTAATTCCTCTTCCCCAATGTCAGATGACGGTTCAGTGTCCCTCTTCTTTGAGGGTCGTCTGACATTAGCTTGTATCGGCGATGAACCCAGTGTCTCGCTCGATGGCTTTGACGGCCCCATAACACATATAATTTCAGAGTCGGAATCCTCTGATTGTGCGAATCGTTTCCGCTTCGTTGCGTCAGCATGCAGGGGTGGACGTGAACGGCGCGGTGTCTGTTTTGAATCAACATGGTTATAAGACTGCATACGTTGTTGCTCTTCTCGTGACAACTGAAGGACGATAGGGCTAGGTTTCAAAGGTGAGCGAGCACACGGGAATCGAACATGGCATTTCTTACCGTGATCTCTTCCATGCTGCCACAGCCTCCTCAAGAGCAGGATTCAGTCTAAAGTGTGTCTCTGCTGTTGGTTTGCGGCAGCTCGGGCATTGTGCCTCCTTAACAACGTGTTCTCGTATGCACTACGTAGTCTTTTGTGAGTTCGCATGTCGGATCTGGGTTGGTTGAACGTACGAGCGAGCAGAAGCAATGACCACATCCAAGTGTGACAGGTGCGTCATAGAACTCAGTGCAAATAGTGCAACGGAGACTGGAATCGAGCTGGCGAAGCTCGTTAGTTGGGAAATCTGTTGGGTCCGAGATGTCAGCAGACAGCAGAGCCTGCAAATTGTTCGTCGGCATAACTAATTGAAAATGTCGAAGGAGGGAAGTCAGACGCGCTACGTGTGACAAGCGTGACCTGACGCGTCAGTGTCAAGTACAGTACAAATTAGTATAGTACAGAAGAAAATACAACAAGTGTCCCCGGTAAGTGTCATACAAGGCCCTCAAAGTCATACTGCTCTCGTGTATCCTCCGTGCCACCAACGTTCCGGAGTAGGGGGTCGAGAGACGCTAGTTCATCCTTGATTCCGTTCCGTGCAACTGCATCCAGCTCCTTTAGCAACGTAGATACGACTCTCTGTTCGTATTGTTGTAAGTAGCAGATAACGCAAGCACAGGTTCAATAGATACCTTGAACTTCGCATCAACCTTGAGGACCATATCTCCCAGCGCTGGTGTCCAGCTCGGCGGTGGACTGCCCATAGCACTTCCGTATCCGTGACTGGCAGTGTGCGCATTTGCTATCCCCCAAAGACTTCCTTCACCCTCGTCCACAAGCTTTTGCGAGGAATCCTGACCAGTAAAAAGGTATGATACACCCGGATGGGGGGCAAGCAGTCCAAGTGGACCCATCATATGCTGCCCGGCGTTGGGAAACGGCGAAGGTCCAAGGATCCGAGAAATCTTATTGTACACTTCCGAAATAACATCTAGCAAAGATAGCAGTGTCTGGTGATAATCGAGAGGAAAGGGCTGGGGGGTGCAAGTCGGAACGCGCTGCTCACAAGTATAAGAGAGAACGTACTATATGTGGCGAGACAAGGTACGAGGCTTCAGTTCCTTCAGAAAAGGGAACGCTGTACTCGACAAAGCCGCCTGCAGCTTGCCGCTTTGCAACTTTGGACCGGAATAAACGCTGCATACGGCATGAGTCTCGGGCTAACCGATAGGCGAGGAACGCCGTACAATCTTAGGCTTGTCAGGCTCCTCCTTGGCTTGGTCGTATTCATTCATGGTGTTCAGCAAGCCACGAAGGTAGTCTTGCGCTTGGGGAATGTCGAGCAAATTGGACAGCGACATAGCAAGGATAGCAAAACGGGGTGTCCTATCGCAGTTGGACGTGTTTCAGCAAACAAGGAGAGTCCGATTACGATCTATCTGACCGTTTCTTCATTGCAGGATTGTTGAACACCTTGTCTAGCTCATTGCAAGATATCATAATCGTGTGAAACCAGTGACTACGCCTGGGAGAACATAGAAGCCAAGATTACGGGGATACGAAAAACAATGCACGTACCCCTCGTGGACGTTACGCATGTAGGTCAAGGTAATGATCCGCTTCTGGACCAAATCCCGAAGATAATCAACAGAAGTGCTCTGGGGAATGACGGGTGTACCATTGGCAACAAGCGTTGCAGTCGACGAGAGTGTTTCTGAGTGTACGGACTGTCCATCCCACTCCCTGCTTTGTGGCACGCTGGTCGACTGTGCCTGCGCTGCAGCAGCAAAGGCAGCCCCGGTCGCAGCGGACACGCTCCCTCCGGATCCCAGAGAACCTGTTGGTGTCTTGAACGACGACAAGAGATTCTGGGCAGAGCTCTTCCTCCGCATCGTTGGGCGAGGAATGTCGGACATCGGTGGGCTCCGTGACTGCGCAGCAACGCCGGTCGGGAAGGGAGAAACCACTGCCATCGGTACGTCTGTGCGAGTGTCTTGGGTTTGTCGGCGACTTGACTGATATGTATTCCTTATTTAGAAAGACCTTTGCGTGCTGTAAGCGACTATCGCAGACTCTCCTCTGCCCACATCTCGCCAGCGATCTTTGTCTTCTTTCTTCCCCAGTCATCAGTCATGGGAGACATAAACTCTATTGCAAAACAATTTACGGATTTCTACTACCAAACTTTTGATGGCAACCGAGCAAGTTTGGCACCACTATACGTACGTTCATTCCCATCGAGTCATGATCTACGCGATCGTTTATCATCGACTGGTGTATGACAGCGGGATACATCTATGTTGACTTGGGAGGGTACGCCGATACAGGGTGCGACTGCTATTGTTGAAAAAATTACGGTGTGTTGCCTGCATTTATGACCACAAAGTTGGTGCTTATTGCACAACAGTCCTTGCCTTTCCAAAAGGTTCAACACAAGGTCACTACGCTCGATGCGCAGCCATCTTCACCCTCTATAGCTAGTCTCATCGTCAGCGTAACTGGGCTGTTGATTGTATGTCACTGCCATTACCAACTGACCCCATGATCTCACAGTTTGTAGGTTGACGACAGTACAAATCCCTTGCAGTTCAGCCAAGTATTCCAGCTCATCCCAGATGGCAGTAGCTACTATGTGTAAGTCCATCAGCTCGAACATGTTACTTTGATTTACTAACATTCCTCAGTTACAACGACATTTTCCGTCTGAACTACGGTTGAGTAGAGTAGATGTAGAGAAGTTGGTGTTGTATGTATCCGGAGAATGCATTTTCAGCTGTTTCTCTACCTTATACCACTTGCGATGTATTCATCTATCACCTTGCCCACTATTTGCTGAATGGAAGTAATGAAATGATAGCCGACTCTAGATCATTCTGGAACGTCTCCATTCCCGTGACCTGCCTTGCGGAATATCCCAGAAGTAATAAAACGCAAATTGCCAGAGCTCTAGATACACCATGACAGACATACGAGGGTATTATACGAGAGTTGTTGATGGAGGTGCACATAAGTTGCCGCAAGACGAGCCAGCCAAAACAATCTCCTACTGCGACATCTACACACCTGCGACAATCCTGCAGGTTCGTACGAGGTCAACACACCGTGTAAGTGAATGACGAAACGAGGGAAACTTACTCCTCCGCCTTGTTAAGTGCTGCCACCATACTGACCACCTCCCTGCGCCGGTTAACAACGAATTCGCTCTCCTTCAACAACTCATCTAGGACTTCAGGTTTATACAACTCTTGCAGCAACTCGCGTTGCAGGTCCTCTTTGGAGTGGTTGACGAGAGTGAGGACGATGGCCTTGGGGACCATGTCGATCATCTCACGCTTCACGATGTTGAAATAGGAATGGATGAGGAGTTCTGCACACCCAGTCAACACACAACCTTTGATGTATACATAAATCCACATACTGATCACCTCAGTTTCCATCGTCTCCCGCTCACTCAGTGCGGATTGGGGCCTGATAACCGCAGGTGGCTGATGAATGTACTTAGTCGCTATTCGTTATTCAGAACGAGAACACCCACTGCTTCCATAACAGGTCCAGATTTCTTTGGTTGACCCTTCTTTGCTGCTGAAAAGAACGAACCGAAGAAGCTCGGCTCATCTTTCCTTGGATCGACATCAAGATCGCGGTTGTTATTGATCTGGCCAGGGGCGAGCTTGCCCGTCTTCGGATCTGCCTGAGGTGGTGGCGGCTTGTTAGCATTCAGGCGTTCTTGGACAATTGCCATGGCCTAGAAAGACAAACATATTATTCAATCTGCCTTGAACATCGCCAGGGTCAGAACATACCCTGTGGCCACCGAGGAAATCTGGGTGAGTAGTGTTTACGTAACATGCTTGCATACTACAAGGATCAGGAGATGCCATGTGAATGAGGGAATCACACGTACGCGACCATATCCGATACAAGTTTCGTCGTGGGGGTCATAGCAGTTTTAAAGAAGTTGACAACTACAGAATTGAAGCGTTCCTTAAGTGCTGGGTAGCGCCTGAACACTTGCTGTTAAATGAACGACGAGCATCAGCAAACTGTTTCCATCGCATAGATAAGATAAAGAGCCCCACGATCTTCTGAAGTAATTGTCCAAGGATCCGGATGAGCTCGTCGTATACAAGCTGGCAACATTTTAGACCAGGATCTTCAAGCCGCTTGATTTGTTGTTTAACGATGACCTCAAAGGCTTGTGTGCCCACGAACAATGACGGCGTCGAACCCTAATGCATTAGTCAGATAGATCTTCAGTCGGTGTAGACGACACTCACAGATGAGTTGTACAAGAGGGTTCTGATATCTCCGTCCTTAACTTGATCGAATGGGTCGATGCTCTTCACGCCAGTATTGAAGAGCTCATGGAATACAAAGCTGATACGAGCACCTCCACTTAACTCGTTCAACGAAAGGTCGTTAGTGTTACCATCGATGACAGTGCGGAACTCATTTGTGAACTCCGTAATGACCGAAAGAACGACGTTGCCCGAAGACCCATCACCCATGGCACCGCCAAGCGAAGCTAGCTCGGCATTGAACTTTGCGAGTTGCTGGGATATGCGGGCTTTGATGTCGGGAAGGGTCGAACGGATATGTTGCATGAGAATCTAAGGAGGTATCAAGACATATCCCTACAAAGGCATTTAATGCACGTACCAGGTTCAGCTTGCGAGCAAGGAAGGGAGTTCCGCAGTATTGTGCTTTGCCTTTATATGAGGGGTGGTTCTCAAAGAACTGACGTTCTGCTTCAAGAGCGGAGGAGATGGACTTGGAGGTGTCGATGTCGCGCTGACCACGGTTTACGACTGGTACATAACCCAATCGAAGAGGGATAACACGACCAGCAAGAATGTCGACGACATCAGTTCCTTGGTCCCTATTTCAAGTGACTAAGAGCCGACACGTTGTGGTTAAGCTGAACACTCACATGAGATCTACCTTGGTTAGAACACCGATCGTCCGCGTCCCTTCTGGGTCAACTTCACGACCGAGTTTTAACCCGTCTGAGTTGGCCAAGTCAGTGTTCGCGGCCGTCACTGCAAGGATAATACATGATGGTCGTGAAATGTACTTCATCAGCATATCCCTGATCTGTTTCTCGATGTCTTTTGGCTGATCACCGACAGGGACCTTAGTCAAACCAGGTAAATCGACGAGGGTGAGTGTGAGGACGTTGGGGGAGATGATGCGCAGGTTAATGGGCTGTGGCGAAATGCCTGCATTGCGACCAGTCTTTGCTTCAGTATCGCGGACAATTTCTTCTCGAATCTTTGAAAAATCATAGAATTTCTGTCCGGGAAGATGGAGGAACTCTCCCCACTCGTTCTCGTTGGCGAACTTGTCCGTACCATTCAATTGTGCTTCTCGTGAAGGGTGAGCTTTACACAACGAAGAACCGCTGAAGGAGTATAAACATACTTGCTGAGCCATTTGCCTGTGGAGGCGCAGCAGGGCGATGGATGAGCTGTAGGACCAGCGGCCGTCGGGTCACAATGCCGGTTCCACGAGGCAGGAAATCTCGTCCAACGATGTTCTGTTGGTTGAAAGGACAATCAGAAATGCATACCAGGTGAACGACAGAGTGAGCATGCCTCGAGAACGCTACTCTTCCCGCTACTTTGACTGCCCAGGACACAGATCTGGGGAAGGTCTATTTGAGACCCTGATGACCCAATTGTGCTAAAGACATCTTGAAGCTTGTTTACAACTGAAACTATCTCTTGCCCAAGACCAGTCGACATTGTTGACGAGGATGACATGAAGAAAATAGGGACGACTGTCCTGTGTTACTACTGTAGAGGGTACGCAGCGAGCTATGCAGTCAAAGGGTTTCACAGCCACATTGGTACAAATTGAAACAAGCAGATCTATCATAGGGCTGGAACAAGACCAGGCCATCGAATTACTACAGCAGCTTGAACTGACGCGCTGCAAGAAATTCCTTCCTGTTATCTCAAGTTGGGACACCCCAAGAACTTGAATGGAGGCACCATCTAAATCTTTGGACTGAGCAGCATGAAGAGACGAGAAAGCGACGCCGGCGGAAGAACACAAAATTTAGGGACAGAACCCCCTGCTGACGACGAGAACAGAGCTTCTGACGGATGGTGATGGTAATGATACTAATGTGCCCGACTGCAGATGGGAGGAGTGAGGGCACTCCTACATCTTGGTTACTTGGACGAAATTGGACGGCCCAACCCGATCTCGGGGTTCCACTTGGCTTCTTGGTTGCGTGTATCGTTAGGTATCTTGGGCGATTGAATTCCACTTGGTCAAGCAAGGGTGGTGCTGACACAGGCGGCATTTCGAGTGTGATACAACGAGGTATGTATATACTAATTATGAGATACGTGGGGATATATGTAAGTGATTTAGGATGATGAAGTTGGGCGGGAAGCCCTTCCAGCCTCGGCTGCCAAACCTGGGGGAAAAAGTGGGTTGGGAAAAGCGCGGCTTGCGTGTGGGTGTAGCTGTGGCCAGGGCACTTGAATATGAGTGGGGGGGATGCGAGGTCCTGGGATGTGCAGTGCACAGGGTAAGGGTGTGGTGGGAGGGCGAAAGAAAAAGGGGAGCGATGTGCTCACGAGCATATCCAAAGACAGGTTCACTCTGTGATTACAGTTTACAAGGCACGTGCAG
>Ga0307518_10001706_pt1 | contig 16223 bp, 21 predicted proteins | sample 25_EM_MG_FD_203889 | JGI IMG/M metagenome (GOLD analysis project Ga0307518, IMG submission 203889) | Populus trichocarpa ectomycorrhiza microbial communities from riparian zone in the Pacific Northwest, United States - 25_EM | ecosystem: Host-associated > Plants > Roots > Unclassified | place...
GTACAGGGATTAGACCAAGGGTCGTACTTAACGGAAGTATAACTGCGCGACCGTGACCGGAGTAAGTGAGAACGACCGGAGTTGAGCTGCAGAGCTGCGATGCGACCGGAGTAACCGGATAAGACCCAGAGTTGGGCATGGTCGTAACAGTTCGGGGAGAATGACAGCCTCTGTGATCTCGGTCGGGAGCTGCATGCCTCGTGGTACAGTGGGTTGGCCATGTTGACCTATATTGCCCTGACCTGCAAGAATGTCAGCAACGTGTTGGCTGGGCTTATGGACTCGCTTTTCGGCAGGCAGGTCATCTGGAGGTGGTGCAACCTTGGGAGGAATCAGGATAACAGGGGCGGGCAGTGCAGCTCTCGTCACTGGAACTGGGGGTGGAGCCGTTAGTATCGCATTAGGTAAGTTACTCTCTTCTTGCTCCCCCTTGCGAGATAACGGCTCAGCAGAGGTCGGGCCCCAGTACACGTTCCGCTCAACAGAGACAGAACATTTTTCAGGCCAGTAGACACGACAACCATTAGGGCTGTTTTCATCAATGCCCACCCAGCGACCTTCCACAACGTGCCCACCCAGCTTAGTTCCCCCTTCAACATGCACCCAGACACGCAAACCCCACACGCGTGCTCAACTAAGGTCGGGTTTCTGCCCAGTAGGCAGCTTTGAGGGGCATCCCGCCCTCAAGTGCTTTCGTCAGTGTCCAGTTCTTCAGCCAGACAGCATGGCGGACAGCCTCGCCCCATAATGCACGAGGTAAGCTGCTCTCGTGTAGCATGGCTCTGACTTTCTCCAGCAAGGTACGGTTGAGACACTCAGCAACACCGTTGTGCTGCGGAGTGTCATGAATGGTAAGCTTTTGCTTCGTTCCAGCTGCCTTGAGATACATAATAAACTCCTTTCCAAGGTACTCTCTGCCACAATCGGAGTGCAGTGCCTTGACAGCGACACCATGCTGGGTATGGCACCAAGCCTCGAACTGCTGGTAGGCAGTAAAGGCTTCACTCTTCTGGCAGAGGAGATGCAGGTATGTGAGGCGGGTCTTGTCATCTGTGAACGTGATATAGTAACGTCGTCCTCCAAGGGTTTGGATGGGAGCTGGTCCCCATACATCTGTGTGCACCTCAGCAGCAAATTCTTCGGCATGCTCACCAGCACACTCCTTGGCGACAGGCTTCCTGGTGGCCTTCGCATAGACACAGGCCTCACAGAAGGTAGGTTTGTCTTTTGACAAATCAAACTTCAAGCCTGACATGAGTCCATTTTCAGTGAGACGACGAGCGACATTCAGTGAGATATGTCCCATCCTACGATGAAGCTCCATGACAGTAATAGTCTCGACCACGTTCACGCTGTCATTCTCACCAGTGTGGATGACACAATAGAGTCCTGCCTGGGACTTAGGCATGCGCCCAATGACATCGTCGTCAGGGCTGCGAATGGTACAAGTTCTGTCAGCAAAGGTGACTGAATAACCTAGCTGGTCAAGACGTCCAATGGATACCAAAGTGTAGCCTACTGCAGGCGAAAACAAGACTTCAGTGAGTGTGAGCTTGGTCATGTCATACCCATTAGGCACATCAATGACCAAGTCACCAACCGCAGTAGCGTCAAAGGACTGTTTGTTAGCAGCCGAGAATGATTTGGGTGGGATATCCGTGAGGGACGTGAACTTGTCCTTGTACTGTGAGATGTGCTGTGTGGAGCCAGAGTCGTATAGTTCGACAACAGAGGCACTGATTTGGCTATCATGCACGAGGTTTACCAAATCTGGGGACAGTTCAGTAGGGATGTCAGAGGGCGAGTTGTCACCGGGAGGTAAGCTCTCCCCATCATCTGTTTCTCCCATCTCGCTAAACTGATCCTCCTCAGAGGGAACGTAGTTCCACCTCTCCTCATCATCACCATCAGAAGATTTGCTCAGCAAGTCAAGGTCGCCCAGAGCGATCACCGAGAAAGCTCCTTCCTCTTCAGAGTCGAAGGTAGCTGTGTTAGCTGAGTCTTTCTTGGTATCATCAGCAGTGCTTCGACTTGCTGACTTGTCAGGTTTGGGGCATTGAGACTCTCAATCCACAGTTCTAGCAAGGGCTGCGCTGGCGAGCAGGCCCTCCAGAGCTACCCCCACGTCGTCCATCCCTCCAATTTCCTCACCCCCGACCAGAGAAACTCCCAGGGGCCACAGCCAAGGCTTCGTCACTGTCACGAGCCTTCTGTTTTGAACGTAAGTTCTGAGTCTCCTTGCGGCCACAGCGTTCTGATTCTTCAATAATCAGGGAAATGATGTCGGGGTCGATTGTCTGCATTGGGCTGTACAGGCGAGCAGTTGCCAGTTGCCCAGACGCAAAACTAGCAAGGTATTTAGGAAGGGACTGAATGATAGTCGATCGATAATCCTTTTCTTCAATCTGTACGCCGACGGCAGCTAACTCGTCTCTCTTCGTACGCAGATCGTCCAAGAACTGGTGGACATCACCATCAACAGGGCACTGTGAGCCCAAAAACTTCGTTTGGAGGTCGGTCTGAGCATATGCTCCCTTTTCCGTATACTCACAAGCAATCTCATTCCACATAGCCTCAACAACATCCAGACTTCGTACATGAAGGGCAGTGGAGTTGGGAATCCGTTGGGTAAGCAGATGTCAGCATCCGGAGGTGTTGTGGTCACAGTTCCGTCGGCAGCAGTGCTGGTAGTACTGACAGGATGTGTGGAAGTTCTGTCAAAGTGCAACCACAACTTCTTCGCTTCGACAGCAGTCCGGAAATGGAGCGAGAAGATCACCCAGTTGGCGCCTTTGATGTCGAGCTTTGGGACATTACCCAGAAGGGTATCAGCGGTGATGGGGATGGCAGTGGCCATGGTTTCGTGCAGCGAGAATATCGAAAGATAGGTGAGACGTTGATTTCAAGGCTATTAAAGCGCAGGGCTCATAACCTAAAAGATCTATACAAGTGCGGGAAACTCAGTTGCACACGATACAGCGACAAACATCTGATTGGCATTACCTATACAAGTGCGGGAAACTAGGTAATGTAATCAATATACAAACACAGCGCAGAAAGAAAAGGTTGTGCCCACCTCAGTCGCGCGTGATACAGCGACAAACGTCTGAGGTGGGGGCTCTACAGTATGAGACTATATACGAGCTGACAGAACAAAGAATAAAACAATGACAAGGCGCAGATGTTGGATCCGTGCCGTACAGTACACAAGGTACTGTGTTGGACAGTACAAGGGGTAACTTAGACACTTTACAAGGGGTAAGTAAGACAGGAAAAGACAATAGAGAACTGACCACACTCCGAGTCGTATCATATGTTGTGATGGAGTGCGTGTTATGTAATCGTTCCGCAGAAGTATGTAGCTTTCGCGACTAAAAGTAAACGTGTCAATTTGCAAGATACCACTATGGACAACTTGCTGATTTCAACACGCTATTGCAGCAGACCTCAACTATAGTGGTGTTCAAAGTCACTCTGGTCCACTCTGTTCCACTTTGTTTCTGGCTCTGTTCCGACTCTGGAAGCTCCAGGTTTCTACATGAAATTTAAACTCCGGAGTGACAAATGCAGTGCTTGGTGTTGACCGGGACCATCCACTCCATCACACACAACTTTTATTCGTAGAATCAAGTAGATTTTCATAGAATGAAACAACAGATATTCATAGAATGAAATAGATTCCAATCAGATATCTCCCATCTCCTGCTGAAGCCCTCCATGCCCTGGAAATCCCTTTGACAAGAATTGTATGAAGAGCTTGACTATGTGGCCTTAAAGATCGTGGATTTGAGACGGAAGAACACAATCGCCTATTTCAATGATGATCTGGATGATGAGTTCTCATCGGACGACTCACTCAAACCCATCATCATCACCCCCCCCCTCTCCTATATCCCCGATTCTTCCTTCAGACCTTGATTCTGGCTCGTTATCCTCTTCCGACTCTTCTGACTCATTTCATGACCAAGACTTGTGATATAGCCGCCTCTTGGATGCAATACAGGCACTGTGTGATGAAACGAAGCGTGCTCGTGTGTTGAACCAGCTGCAAGAGCGGCCACTCTGTGCACCGCAGTTGCATCTTCTGGAACACTTCACTAAATTTCACCCTCATTTGTTCCGTAAAAAATTGCATGTTGATCCTGCAGTTTTCAACTGCATTTTAGATCACATCAGTGATCATCCTATTTTTCAAAGCAGGTCAAACAACCTACAGCTCCCGGTTGCTGTGCAACTTGCAATATTTCTCAATCGCACTGGCCACTACAGGAATGCAATTTCACCTGAAGACATTGGACAGTGGGCAGGTGTCAGTGTGGGTTCGGTAATCAACTGCACACACCGGGTCATGGTTGCGATCCTTGATCAGCACAATGAGTTTATTGGTATCCCTTGCGCAGCTTCCAAAGATGCAGAGGAGGTGAGGAAATTTGTCGAAGAGTGCACTTGCCATGGATGGCAGGGTGGAATTTTTGCAGCAGATGGAACAACTATTAACCTGCACAAGAAGCCGTCAATATACGGTGAAACCTTTTATGATCGGAAATCGAGGTACTCCCTTAATTGCCAGGTATGTTATACCTGTTCCTACATCTCTGTAAATTCATGTGGCACAGTTGGTTGTTATGCCACATAATTTGCTCATTGTTAATTATGGCCTTGGCCATCCCGGAAGCGTCCACAACGCATATGCATTTCAGGGGACGTACCTGGCGAGGAATCCTGGGCATACAATCCTCCAGGATCATTGGATATGGGCAGATAGCGCATACCCATCTCACACATGGTGTGTTGTCCCCTTCAAAACACCACGGACCGCTTGCCTGTCATGAGCTCAGAACTTGTACAACAAGTACTTATCGCGGGTGCATACAGGCTGGTTGACATCATATGGGCCTCCTTTTGATCAGTGCTGAACTAGGTCCGAGTCTGTGTGGAACATGCTTTCACAGCCCTGAAAGGCCGGTTCCAGTCTCTCCATGAGCTTCATCTACAGATACACACAGAACGTGACTTACAGATTGCGGTATACTGGGTGGAGTGTTGTCTCATCCTCCACAACATGATCATTTGTTTTGAGAGCACACTTGGAGTAGAATCAACCACTGGCTGGGCAATGGATGAGGGGAGGGAACCAGATCATCGCCTGAATCCTGTTGTGGTGGATGTTCCTGAAGGGTCGCCTGGTCAGCAGTTTCATGGGGAATTGATGAGGCACCTTTTTACTCACCTTAACATGCTCGAATGATGACATATACTGCCAATAGAAAGGGCCAATGGTAGTTATATTCAGTATACAGTCCCAATACATCAGTGAGAAAAAAAACATGCACAACACACCACATAGCGTACACAACTGAGAACGTAGACCAGTACCAACAGCACAGGCAATGAGATAGCAATACAACGAGATGCGATGAGTAGATGGTTCAGCTAATTGAACGGTGAGGGACCTGAAGATGAGCTGGGCTGTTTGCTGCTTTGCAACTCAGCAAGCCGGACCTGCAATTGCAACACCTCAATCTGCTTCAAGTATGCATTTTCCTCGGCTTGCTTGAGCTCGATCTCCAACTTCTTCAGCCCCTCCTGGCGCCTGAATTCAGCCTCAGCATTTTCACGACTGAAGTGGATTTCGTCCCACTGAAGGGAAATTTCTTTGTCCCTGATGGCATAGTTCATGCAAGCCACATAACGTCGAGTACAATCAGCAGATGCCTCCTCTGTCTCCTTGCCAAAATCACTCAGCTTATCATAAAGTTCTGCCTTAACGTGCAAGGCTGCTCCAGCACTGCCCTTCTTTGTGGTAGAGAAAGCCGGGGCATCAGATGAGAGATGGGATGGGAGACTTGAAGAAGATTGGGCAGAGCTGGGGGGTCAGGCATATGGACTTTGCTGACAAAATGCAGTGCAGCTGTCATAAGAGGGGGTTCTTGCTTTGGGCACAAGGTTAAATGTCGTGGAGGGTGCCATGTTGTCCTGAGGCTGAATGGCCTAGATGTGCAGTGCTGAGTATGAAAGAAAATAATATGGGTGCGAGTGACATACTGGCAATGCATCCTGGCGCTGGGGAGATAACATCTCCACATCTCCATTGAACGGTTCGTCGTCGTCCATTGGTGGGTTGTCATCACCATCAAACTGAGCAGGAGAGACGCATGGCTCATCATTCCCAAAGTCCATCTGCATACCATCATCGACACCCTCTTCATTGAGACCAGAACCATCACCTCCTTTCTCATTGCCAGGTCCCTCTTCATTCTGTTCGGCTTGACCAATATCGTCACCGTGAGATTCTTCATCTTCGCCATCACAAGGCTTCTTCTGGTGTACAAGGGACGCTAATTTCTCACCACAATTGATATTTTTGTCAGAGGAGGAAAGTTGACTGTCAAATGAAGGGATACCATGCCAGATTGCATCAAGATCATTGAAAAGGGGGAAAGTGCGGTGGATCTCGGCTATGACAACAATCAGAGACGATCAAGCAATTATTCTGGACACACCTCGTATGTTGGCATCTGGGCCACCAGGCAATACACCACTCCCTGTGTTCTTGAGGCGTCCACGAGCTTCTCGATATTTCTGCTTCAACCTGATGGAAAAGAGTTCATAAAGACGATCCAAATGATGGAAGACACTTACATTCCCAATTGATTGCCCAAGGAGGCTGAGAATTTCTCAGGATGTGACCCGTTGAAAAGATAACAATGTGTTTGGGTGGCTGCTCCCTCAGATGAGGTGCATTTGACCCAGGGACTTCTGGAGGTCTGGCAAGGCTCCCAGGGACTAAGGAGACTAGGAAACTAGAGAGTGGAAGGGTGGTTCAGTCACTCCAAGACTGAGCTCAAACATATACACTGAAGAGAAGGATATTGCTTAGTAAGCTAAGTACAAGCCTACATAGCTAAGGTAAGAGTCCAGTATCAGTACTACCAAATCTACACACCTAGAGACAGGACTATCTCTACACCATATAGCTCTGCATATACATCATCGTGTTCGAAGATGTGGTTAGCAATAGCAGCTTGCACATCTTTCTTGTTCCTCCTGGATGGTTTATCATTTGGGGAGATTGCAGGGGTAGCACTTGAGTTTCCTGCACGATCATGGAAAAGGATGTGGCGATCAGCGGGGTGAGATACAAGCCAAGCAACAAGCTTCTCTGAGCGGGTGGGATCTGCATCCCAGGAGATATTGGGAGGGGATTTCAAGGTTACTCCTTGGACTGGGGGTTGGGGGATGGGTTGAAAGGTATCCAAAGATTGCAGGACTGTGGACTGTTGACGTCCTTTTCCTTTGGGCCTACCATGGAAATTTCCCCTCCCCACAGAAGACTGAGGGGGCGCTGTTGACTTTGGAGGTGCTTTTGAGGCATTGCTGTGGTCGACATGACAGTAAGTTGAGTAGGAGGCTGCTTGACTAGGGCTTGCAGCCGTGCTGAACGATGAGGGGGTCTGATGGGAGGCATCTTTTTGTAACTCCAACAGGCCATTACCGACCAACTCAAAAATTCCAGAACACTTCCAGAGCAGTTCCAGCGCCACCCAGTGCCACCCTGAGCGCCACTTATTTCCTGCTCTTGGGACAGCCTCTCCCTGAGCTCCTGTGTACTGTCTGGTACATATCTTCCCAGACTGCTCCCTCAGTCCCACTTGTTCTCGGTTAGCGTGTTCTCCTCATCAGTCCTGCGTTGTACACATACTTTGGTCGTCTCAAGTCTATCGTTAGACTTGAAAATTCATACCTGGTCGTCTCTGTGTCTCCTGAGTCCTCTGCATATGGTCCTTTCATCCCAGAGTCCTGTCACATCCATCTCCCTCTATCATTCATCTTGCTTCCCTGGACACATTGAATCCACTATTTATGTTTCACTTCCCTGCTATCCCACAACAAACACGAATTAAACAGTGCTCTAGAACCCTTCTTAGGAGCCCTAATAGAGTACAGAACCTTCCCCTTACTGCTCAAGGGAAGACTGCACTTTGGGAGCACCAAATTTCGCGTTTTTGCTCTACAGAAGCTCAATCCAAGGGATTTGTGACACTCTGTGACCAGCTGTGACTCTACTTGTCATTCCAGGCCCCCTGACACTGCTCTTCTGGTCGGATCAATTCTTTTATTATCCCCCAGCCACTCCCATCAGTGGCACTGCTTCAGAAGCTCATCTCCAGATCTAAAGTTCAATCAATCACAGGTTGTGCTTCCCTTCTGTCTGAGTCACACAGAGTCACTCTGGCTCACTCTGACTCACTCTGCTGCGCATTATTCATCCCCTCTTGGCATTACTAATCCCCATTACTCCCCTTACCAATCACTTACCAATCATCCTTCAAATCATGCTTACTATGCTGCTTATCAATTCATGACTCATTCCCCTATGATTCATATGCATTATGTCATCGCATATGCTCATTTAGCTTCGATCTACTCATCCCATGCTTTCCCCCCCTCTCTTTTGGGCCCCATGCAATGATTTTTCCATATTCTTGGTTGTGCACCCCTTTTTACCTATGTTTTTGCTCATTCCCTTGGCTCAGCAGCTTGTTCAGGCTCTCCCCATCGATGACTCAGCCTGATTACACTGCTTATCAATCGCTTACCAATTTCTTACCAATCTCTTACCAAGCACTTAGTCATTTGTGCTTACAGGGCCACAGCCCCTCCTGTATATAAACCAGCAGCCAAAGGCTGCAAGGAAGTGTCTGCTTCCCCCTCAATAAAGCGACCACATTCACTCTCCCTCACTGTCTATAAGCTCTATCTCTGTCTTTGGACTTGTAGGTCACCCAGTGCTGGCCTAAAGCTCCTATATTGCTGTTTATCAGATATATCTTGTATCTGATCATTTCTCTAGGCTGAAGCACAGTCTAGCATCTCTGTCCACTCCATCCCATCACTGTCCATCGCATTCTTGAAGCAGGAACTGTCCTCTTGCTTCCCTGTTGCTCCATCACTGCTGTTACCCCCCTATCATCAATCTATCATCGCTCTTCTATCCCAGGACTCTTCCTAACCACTGTGGTAGGCTGAAGAGGAGTCAATACCATCCCCAGTCACATTCCTTCCCCATCAGAAGCCCTTCTCTTCCCTCCTGCATCCTGCCTGAAGGCGTGCAGCACATCCCTCTGAGGAGATTAAATACCAGAAACGCAAAGAAAGACCACCACTCGCATATTGCTGTCATTTGGTGTTGGTTGTTGGTTGTTCTGACCTCTTCCCTCACTTAGGCACACAGTGGCGCATTGTCTGCACCTGTCAACATCCTTCAAAGTCATCACGGCCTGTCATACCTGATGAAGCCATTGACCAATGTGAAGCCTTGTATGAGGCTGCAGATGGCCAGAAGCAGAAAGTGGCCATGGATAACTTCGACAACACTGGTATAATGGCTCTGATCTGCTGTCACAACATACCATTGTTTTTTGCAAACATCGATACGCCTGGTGAACAACAGAAGTATAGCCTTGCTCTCATTTCTCACCTGTTCTCTCTCCTTCTGTGTCAAGCCAATGTCGTGGTGTTATATGATGTGGGCTGTGTTCTTGTATGCTCGCTTTCCTGAGTAAGGTGTCCATTGGTCTTTTTTTGTCTTAGTCTTAACTGTACACAGTTCAATATTCTCAACCAAAATATCACATCTCACCTCTGCTTTGCAACCACCGCCATGCAAGCTTATGGCCACGAATGGTCATGCCAACTCATTTACAACCCACACCTTGCTTCTGGATTGGGACTGTCTGATGGCAAAAGTACTGAAAGATTGTGGTCCCGATTAATCAGACTTATTGGGATTGAACATGTATCATCTGTGAGTTCATATTACCATGCCGAAATGTGAGCTGATTGTTGTCTAGTGGCAGCACTGCATCTGGTTTCTTGATAGTCACATGGCAGCAATTGGTTATGAAATGTGGCATGACCCTGGAGACTGGCTTAAGTGTCGCCTCAAAAAGGGAGTAGACGACCAAGGCGCTACTGCACAAGAGGTCCTTGACAACTGCGATGTGAGCATTACAGAACTCCAGAAGCAGTGGGATGCTCAATGAGCAGCCCAACTATCCATCAGAGCATGTAAGTATTCATTTCTGTCAGTGCTACCCTTTTCTCTCACAAACTTCCTTAGATGTGCCTGCCAAACTCAAGAAAGAACTCGATGCTGTTCTGGCTTTGCAAGCCGACTTGGCCAGCAGTGATAGGGTGGTACAACTTGCTCGGGCAACCATTGAGAAGGGGAACGCATCCCCTGGCATTCTGGAAGCACTCACAAGCCTAGAGTGCAGTCACATGAGGCTCATGACCAAAGCCAAGGCCCTTTATTCATCCCTCAATGTGCACAAGCAATTTCCGGAACTCACAAATGTCAGTCTCGACTTCATGCAGATACTGCTAATGGCTCAAGACCTGAAGATAAACATACGTAAGAGAGCGGTTGGGAGTTTTCTTGAGTGGGACAAACTTGACCGTGCAGTTGGTGGCAAGGATAAGCCTTTAGGTATGTCCATCACCATCCTCAGAATCCACCATCCAAGAGATCATTAGGTACCAAACTTCATCAACAAACACGGAAGGTGATTTCCAAACATCAGCCTGCACTTACAGCTGCCCTCCACAAGTATAACAATTACTGTGAGCAGCTTTCTCGGCTCCATGATCCATCTTGGGCTATTCCTCTTCCCCCACCACTACCCACTACACTCACTGACTTATGAGATGATCTGACACTCATGCAAGATGTTTGGATCTCCCCTTCTGTGGGGGAGATCCCTTGATGGCTCAAAGATGCTGGTGTGTGAGATGGGATTTGTGCCCTCATCAAGAGTCAACATTGTTTGGAAGAGCAACACCGTCTTGGCTTAGAAGCCGACAATACGTGCCGATGGTTTGGCCATGAGCTCGCTGCAATTCACATTGCACTACAGTGCCATGAAAGTAAGTTCATTTACATTCTGAAGCTTTTTTATTAATTGATCCCATACAGATCAGAACTATAATTTCATTTTAAGACAGCATCTCAATGCTATTTCAGCACTGCAGGCAAGATGGCCAAATGTGCTAAGTTCGCATGTTTGTTATGTGAATCAGGCAGAAATTGTGATCCACCTTGCATCAACCATTGCAGGAGCCTCATACCCTTCCTTGCAGTGGCTAACGCCAGTCGTTATCAATGATCATTCAGTTGATACTGATGAGCAGTGGGGACTTATTGACTCAATAGACGTTGATCCCATGGAACCTCCCCTTGATCCTGAACAGGTTGCCCATTCAGACATTCTTGGAACTGGGCACTATGACAATGAGGATGGTCTTGAGTCTGGGGATGAAGCCAAAACAACGTCCAGAATAATGCTGCACTGGGAACTTCCAGAGGTAAGATTAGTTGCCATCATTAGACTCCCTTCATATTGCTTCTGCAGGTGATAAGTGTTGACTGTGGATTTGACCTGGCCAGTGGCACCCATGTTCCAGTTTCCATGATGACCGTGATCCAACCATCTGTTGACGGTTTTCCTTGACAAACCTTTCTCCAGAGTGATACCAGCATCTTGGCATCTCCACAGGCCTGTCTCAATGACACTTGTATCAACAGCTGCACTGCTCTTTTATATTCCACATTCTTACCTGCTGCAGCCTCTTGTGCAATTCTTTCAACTCATGATCTCCCCCAAATCTGCCATAATGCTGATGACAATACACTCTGGTGCAATGTGTCATGGACCTGCTTCTGGGAGAAGCCTGTCTGCATCCTTCCTATACACCGTCCATTACCTGTGGAGCATTGGGTGCTTTGCACCATTTATTTTTGTTCCAGGCAGGTCCTTCCTTCAAGTACTTGTCCACTGTATTGTGGAACCTGCTTAACTACAGTTAAATGTATACATCTAGAGACATGTTTGTGAAATCATAGGGTCCACCTGGCATCTTGCAGAACTTAACCCTGTTCATTTTACTCATTCCAGCATGTAAGCCCCTATTGTGGGCCTCTCCTGAATGTCTTTCTGGCAATAAGTTCCTGTCCATCTCAGAAGTATCAACCAAATACATTACTTTTGTGATAGCAATCTGACGACTTGAAGTACTAGAACTCAGCGCTGACAAGACTTTGGTTGAGACGTCCTTGTAACTAAGAGATTGAGCCCAGGTGAAATCTGCACACAGTTTTAGAACAATGGCTGCCAAGCTCCTGGTGATGCGTCATGCAAAGTTCACTATTTAACTGTTACTAGGTACACTCAGATCCGAGTTAGAAAATCCACCAACTGTGTATTCCTGCCAGGATAAACCAGCATAAGCGTCGTCTGGAGACCACCCTACATCTGTGTCACTATATTTACTGAAGCATTGGACTCTATTTTGTGTGTACAATCAGTTGACACGTGCCAAGTTGTCATGAAGTGGACACACTGAACATCCAATGTGGTGCTCATAAGTAGCACCTATCCCAAGAGATCTACCCACTGCCATGGCATTGTTTCTCTCCATTTGTGCTCCGGAGGGGTTGAGGATGCAGTGAGTGCAATGATGCCCCATCAGGATACTTGTAGACTCTCATGATCTTGTGGGAGTGCCTCAGTGGGCCTACTACTAAATGTCTGACACAGTGGTGCTCGTGGCACTTAAGCCAAGAGATCAGCACCAATCGACCCACAGATATGATTCATCACAATTCTCGTATTGACTGTTCTGACCTTGTGCACAGAGTGCCTCATCTTGTCCATACTGCTTCTACCACTGGATCAAAGATAACTGCAGCTCATGAATGATGGGTGAGTGGCTTGCATCTTTCACAAGATTTGGCATCCAACCCATCCTTGTAAGTGAACTTCGAAGTGGATTTGGATATCTTTGTACTCCTAGATCCATTACCTGGAGACTGTAGGAAATGCACCTAATCTTCTTGGAGAGTTCCACATGCAGAAGCTGACCCTCCTCCAGAATGCCAATACAACATCTCACTCGCTGATATCACTGACATGATCAGCAATTTCTTGGAGACACCAAGCACAGAATGTCCGTTCCACCTGTATGCGTCAACAGTAAGTGCATGTCTTTTCTTTAGATCGAGACCATGCTCATAACATTGGAATGCTCTTCCCTTATGGCAAGACACATGCTCTTCTTCCAGTTCAATCGGGCATTCCATTTAGTCCAGCCTCAACTCGTGGCATCATTTCTTGAACAAGGCGAGTCTTGATTGTACCTCACCAGGAAGCAAGCGTCAGATCCTCCTTCACGAACGGCCGTCCATATTGTCACTGATTCAGTTTCACCCTGTAATAGCTTAGGAGCTTTTGTGTGTTCAGAGTTGTTCATTGGTGGTTCGTTCTCAAAGAAGCTAGATGAGTTGGTGCATCCCTCTCACTGTTGTATCTAATTCTGATGAATTGCTATTGTGGTCAGTCACTGCACACGGTACAGAGCACTGTGCTCCTGTGGGAATACTGATGAGGCTTGCCAGATTTCTTCTGGCAAGTCTTTCATTCGTTCTCATTCTGTGACTTGAATGCTTATATTACCAATAGCCATTCTTCCATCTTGCATACATGATCAGCCGGTCATCCATCAGTGCTGATCACCCTAGATTGTTTGGGTACTTCATTTGTAGGCACAACCCTGTAACTCGGGCTGTTGATTGAAATTGCAAGAATATTGATTGAGGTTTTCTCTGATTCTGACCACATCTAGATATGCCTATAGTAAGTCAGATTTCATCACCTGTGTTGTAAATTAACCAGCATGCGTTACTAGGTACTGAGGTGCATGACCACGTGATGCTTACATAAGCCCTCAGAGCGCACATACACAGTAGTATTTCCTATTAGTCCCTCAGTAGCTTGAACATCTACTGAGGGTAAGTAGTCCATTACACACTCATTTCTACATACTAACTTGTAGTAGTTACCTACAGGTACTACTCTAATATAGTAGCTTGAATATCTACTGAGGTTACTACAGGGTTACCAACTTTCTACCACAGCTTCTGTCCTCTAGGTCCACTGCAGCAACCCCCAACACACACTTTTTCCAAGAACCTGTAATTACTTGTTTTGTAAATGCCTAAGTATGGAGTTGATACAGAAGTGCATAAGTGCACACCATTTCATGGCAACTATTGATGAGATGATTGAGTGCGGTGAGTGTTCTTAGGCCGAGATGACTGACTTCATCATGCCTTCTTAGGCTTCAGCTGCCGCTGCTCCTCTGCATCCAGAAGCTCTAAGACATGCTTCGATTGCAACAGAGTTACCTTCTTTGGCCCATCCATCTCCCATGAGTCCTTCTGAGTTAATTCTTGTGGCACAGCCTTATCATCTTCAGGCCAATCACTCCCCTCCAGGTGGCAGGAGAAACACTTGATTGTGTAGCGGTGATCTTGTAGCCTTTGCTGGCATTGCTGGTATTGGTATGCTGATAACTTTTCCTTGAGGCCATGCACAACATTCTCAGTAGTCTCCATGGTCTCTAGGGCCTGCCAGTCCACAAGCTCAGGGATCCAGTAGCGAGTGCGAAAGAGATCTGCCAAGTCCCCTAGCAATAGGTATAATGAGCGTTGATTTGGGAAAAGAGGAGGCTCTGGATTATTAGGAAGGTATGCATTATGGTTGAGTATAGTCTGCAAGAGGAGAACACTCCATTTCTGCTGCCCTTCTGACTCAAAAGTTTGCTGGACAAGCAGGCTGCGTGGTCTGATAGATTCTGATGATGGTGTGTACATGAGAGCCATCCAAAGAAGTAGCCAGAATGACAATTCCAGGTCATCCTGAAATGTGTGTGTTGCTTGGGGATCTTCGATGAGGTTTGCAGACATGAATGGCCAGGTGCCCTGTCCATTGTCCATCAGAACATGAACACAAAAAAATAGATTGACATACCATATGCATCATTCAACAAGCAACCTCTGTTGTGGTAGCTTTTGCAAAGTCCCAATCGATTAGATACCCATGGCCATCCACAAGAATGATGTTTCCAGGGCTCAAGTCCCAATGAAGGTAACCTGCTGCACATGCTGCTTGATGTGCTAGGTGATACGGGTCAAATAACATATAATTATGAGGGGGGCCACCACTCACCAACAAGAGCATCATGTATGGCTTGGACCAGTTCCCTAGATGATCTGAAGTTCATCAATGTTTCTCCGACAAGATCCAGGATAAGGTGATAATGGATGTGAGAGGTGATCTCTAGCCCCTTTTGACAAGCCCAAGGATACTAGGAGTACTTTTGCGCCTGTGGCTTTTGTTTGGGCAAATGCTCCACATCACCACTTGCGAGACAGTGTGGAACATGGAGAACCTTCTTTGCAGCAAGTTTGGAGTAGATTTCACCTTCAGGGAAGATTCCACCAGCATTGACATGCCACGAGTCTTTGAAGAAGACCACACAGTCCCCTGTAGGGTCATATGCAGGGCAGGCACGTGTGCCATGGCAAAACAGAATAGTAGCATTCATGTTGGTGTGAGTCAAAGTGTGGATTTGGGTTGGAGTAATAACCCAAACACAACACCAACAAAGGACTACGAAAAATGTGCGAGTGGTGGTTTACCTCCGTGGTGTCCAGAGAGGATGTGCTGAGGAGGGGGGAAGGGGATCTACACCAACAGGGTGATGCAGGATACTCCTGGGGTACAGGAGCAATAGATGACAAAGGGGATAGGGGTCTGGACTCTTCCTAAAGCCTAGGAAGTGTCAAAGCGGGGATTGGGTTGACTGAGACTGAAACAGCAATACTACACCTAGAGATTGGTGCAGCAAGGGGACAAGGGGGCTCCTGACATCCAGAAGCAATGAGAGATGAAGGATTGACTGGCTAGACTCCGCTTGAGCCTAGAGAAATACTTGGACTTGAATGGATTGAATAGACTTGAGATATCAGAGCCTTTAGACCTTCACTGAAGCCTACAAGACCCAAAGAGCTGAGGGGATACTGACTGAGAGAGTCTGAGAGAGGGATAATTTCATGCAATTGGGTCTCTCCTCACTGGGCTGAGCCCAGGGGTTTAAATACATGGGGGGACACAGCATTAAAGTACAAAAAGAGAAGGGAGTAAGCAGAATTCATCAAGGATTGGTAAGGGATTGGTAAGAGCTTTGTAAGGGGTTTGTAAGCGATCAGTAAGCAAGGGATAAGCAGGAATGAGTAAGCTGCATGACAAGATTGATTGGTAAGGGAGTGAGTCATCAGCTGAGTAATATACCAAAAATGCGAAAGGGATAGAGTAATACTG
>Ga0307518_10001707_pt1 | contig 16206 bp, 15 predicted proteins | sample 25_EM_MG_FD_203889 | JGI IMG/M metagenome (GOLD analysis project Ga0307518, IMG submission 203889) | Populus trichocarpa ectomycorrhiza microbial communities from riparian zone in the Pacific Northwest, United States - 25_EM | ecosystem: Host-associated > Plants > Roots > Unclassified | place...
ATAAATGAAAACAATGGAAGCAACAAAACCACTATATAATCTTCTGAATTTTTATCTCGCAAAATGTAGGTACCTGATCTCCATGCAGCCAATGAGCACGACTATACTAGGTTGTGATTACAAAATTTATCCAGAGGTTCTGTTTGGCAAATAATTAATTGTATATCGATAAAAACAAAGCTTGCCTTAACCTAACAGAAGAAGGAATAACTCATGCAAGAAAGGCACGTTATCGTGAAAGAAACTATTTGCATAGATACTTGCACAGTATTGAGATGATCAATTTCTCAAAAGGAATAGACAAAGAATGTTGACATGATGTACCTGTAGGAGAGGGGAGTAAGGAAATCTTGAATAGAAAAAGGAAAATATTATTAAATTCTGTGATGCATCATAGAATTAATTACTAGTCGCAAAAATAGTTACAAAGTACATTACCAAACAGAAAATAACATATCCGACGACTTCAGAAACCAACAATCATATAACAACAATTGTTGTTGAGACGATGTCTCCAAGATAATCCATTACCATTATAAAAAAAAAAAAAAGAGGAGAGCTTCGAAGTATCCTCTGCTATCTGGCAATGGAGAGAATGAACATGTCCAGTCCTGAGCTCCCTCCAGGATTCAGGTTTCATCCAACAGACCAGGAGCTTATCATCCATTATCTGAAGAAGAAGGTCTCATCTTCTTCATATCCGGAAGTTTCTATAATAGCAGACGTGGATATCTACAAGTTCAATCCATGGGACCTTCCAGGTGCTTTATTCATTCTTCTCAACTAATTTCTTACACAACAAAATATGCTTTTCTGTCACTCAAGCAGTACATATACGCTCTTAACTCGTAATAAAAGATAGGGATTTTCTTGCTTTTTTATTTTTCAAAACAAAAAAAGGAAATGTTTCTTGCTTTTGTTTGAGATATCTTGAAGCATTATTCTCTTCACTCATTGTTGTTCTGTTTACCTGTGCAGGAAAAGCCTTGTTTGGGGAGAATGAATGGTTTTTCTTCAGTCCTAGAGATAGGAAATATCCCAATGGTGTCCGTCCAAACAGAGCAGCAGGATCAGGTTACTGGAAAGCAACAGGAACCGATAAACCAATCCTCACCTCCAACGGATCACAGTGCCTTGGCGTGAAGAAAGCTCTAGTATTTTACAAGGGCCGGCCTCCAAAAGGCACGAAAACAAGTTGGTTGATGCTTGAGTACCGGCTTCTTGATGATACCCATCATCTGCATAGGCTCAGGGGGTCGATGCGAGTAAGTCTTGTAAGCTGTTCTTTAAGATAATACCTGTGAAAACAAAAAACAAGGAGTATTGTTGGTTGTGAGAGTATGGAGTAGAAACAGTATCATACATAGGTACATGGAACTGTATACTATAACCGCTTCTACGTATGATGAAACTTCTTGTTTCATGAAGGAAACTTCTAAATTAAAGACAATAATAAATAGATATCAAAGAAGTGGAAATTGTTTTTCCTACGCTAACATTATGGCAACAAGATGACTTCTTATAATCAATACGTAGAAGCCTATGTACTAATCATTTTTACCTTCTGTAGTTCAGTTCATTGAAAAATGAATACAATGATATATAACAGCTTCTATTTTCATCTTTTATTTTAAAATTATTTTACCACAAAACTTTCACAGACTGACTCTTATGGTCTTCTTCTCTAGTTGGATGATTGGGTTTTATGCCGAGTTCGCCAGAAAAGTAACACGCAACAAAATGGAGAGAGTCTTTGCAGCAGTTTTGGCAGCTTCTCTCCATTTATTAGCTTCGGGTGCTTACAAGGTCAAGAAATGTTCAAGAAGAGCAATACCCTTAAAGACTATTATTATGATCTTCAGCCCTGTCTTCTGGCTCCTCCAGAAAGTAAAGAGGCAGATGAGCAAGAACTAGTTGAGTTCCAAGAAGTATCTCTAGGATACCCGATCTCAGGCGTGGATTCAAATTCTCAACCAACAATGGTCTCCACCGTCAAAGAGAGACTTGAATATATCAAGAAGATACTCTCCATCGGAGCTTTTGAAGAACTAGTGCCAGCAACTCCAAAGAAGAGGCTGCATGTATCCTCTTCGAATAAAGCAGAAAATGAGTGTCTTTTCGAGGAGACACCTTCACCACCGAAAAAGAGGCTGCATATATCCTCTTCAAATAATGCAACAAGTGAAAGCATTTTTGAAGTGTCTTCTCCTACTGTTTCAGCCTCATCTCAGCGGAGCTTTCAGAGCTCTTGAAATATATTTATCATCTAAAGCTCGTGGTCATGGTGATCAATAGCTATAGATTATCTATCTATCTAGATCTATACATGAAAGGTGAAACCACTTGGATAATAAAAACTAGTATTGTTTGGAATTAGAATGCTATGTAGACAATTTATTAGCATGGTCTAGTGCATGCAAAGTGGATCGTGTGTGCTTTCTTCCTTTCTTTTTCATTGTCAAGGATATTTTGACATGACAATTTTACTTATTGAAATTATGAAGAAAAGTCTCGAGACATTTTTCTCATTCAACATATAAATGGAACATAAATAATATCAGTACAAATTGTCACTCCCCTTGAGATCTTTTCTCTTCAAACGATCAACATGTTCTTCAACACAAGAAATCTCCATGCTCCGTTGAGGATGAGTTGAATACCAATCTGTTTGCATCCTCAAAGAAAAAAAGACGATAATACTCAGATCATAATTATATTTAAATCCTGATATATACGCTAACCCAGCTAAATTAAAGATTTCAAGGTTTTACACAGACACACTACATTGTCATTACGAGGGAATTGAGGTTGTGATAATTAATGGTTGGAAACTACGTACTCATGAACTGTGCTAAACAAGATACAAGTGTGGACTTTATGCCATCCATTAACAAAAACCTTAGCGGAATCAAGGTTTTACACACAGGCACACCACATTGTGATTGAAATAGTGTAATTAAGTGTGGACTTTATGCCGGCTTCCTCTGACTTAACTTTGGTTTATTGATAGTTGAACTCTACTGTTTTATTTAATTTTTTTTTTTTTTGTGTAGAGTTATCTTGGTTTTATAATTAAACTATAAATTTAACACATTAACTTGGGTTAGAGTTGGGTTTAATTCCACCCCTGATACTTAACTGCCACCTATATATAGCCAGTTAAGTATATCCACGAAGTAATTGTATATGATTAGTGAGCTTGATAATTAATTCAAGCTATTATGTTGTCAAAACAGCATCAACGTAGAAAGACTCTACTATTAAAGGGATAAATATGATTTTGGAGGGCTTTTAAACTTCAAAACTAATAAATAATTATAATCTTAATGCCCATGCATGTTAAGGATTCAGAGGAGTTAAGATCAATATTACACAAGTATCCTTAGTTTAATAATTAATCTCATTAATTTGGCTCATCCCCTTGCATATTGCAAACAAGAGAAAGGTTTGAACGTTTTCATTCCTTTCTTTACTTTAATAACCTTACACTTCTTCTTTCGTATCCTTCCAAACCTAATAGCAAAAATGTGGCAGTTTGCAACCCGACGGTACCCACCAATCTGACCTAAACCTTTATTGCTGTCAAATTTGATTCAAGCTATAATTATCAAAGTGTAAGGGAATAATTAAGAGGTTGAATGAGAGACTTTGATGTGAATAAATTGTGTTCTTCCTCCATCAATGAGTTTGATGAGGAGTTCAAGGCAAATATACTTTCAGGATTCACTGAAGTTTTACCTGAAAATACTCAATAACAATTTTAAGAACAAGGAATGTATTATATTTTCTGGGTATGTAAACACTCTTGTTTGTAGTAGATTAATGACAAAATAAGTCCCTTAATTAACTGGAAATGGTTAATAACCCTACTGTCTAAGAGGTGAAAATTGATGCCACCATTTCTAAATTTGGTAGCGTCATTTCTTCACTACCTAAAAAACAAGCAAATTAATCATCTAGATGGTGGTCCAGTGATAAGAGCTTGGGACCAAGAGGTTTGCTCCCTCTATGGTCTCAGGTTCGAGCCATGTAGTTGCTCATATGATGGCCACTGGAGGCTTACATGGTCGTTAACTTCAGGGCCTGTGGGATCAGTTGAGGTACGCGCAAGTTGGCCCTGACACCCACGTTAAACTAAAAAAAAAAACACAAGCAAATTCGATGTCTTCGTTTCTCAATTCAGATCCACCGTTTCGCTACTATTTAGATGTTTTGATCAATAAAATCGTCTTATAGACCATTACTTTTCACTCCTTGTTCCATTAGTTTTACAAGATAAAACTTTATAGTATATTTTCATGTAATATGTTTATTTTTATATTTTAAAAGTGTTTTTTTAAAAAATAATTTTATTTTATTTTTTAAAATTAATATATATAAAAGGAAAGGCATAAATTTTAACGCTAAAAAAAATTGGTTTGAAATTTTTGCTATCAAAAGGTTCTCGAAAATAATTTATCATTTATTTTTAATTAATTTTTAAAACATATTAATATTTTATGTTAAAATACTTATGTTAAATCACAAAATACAGTATAGTTTTAACTTAAAATGTGAGTAAACCTCACATATAATTTGGCTTTAATAGGATCATTATATATTTTATAAACCAATTTCAAAGAGTAAAGAAAAACAAATAATTAAAAGAAAATCCAACAGGTGTAGTTGATTTATTGTTCCTGCACGAGATCTATTAAGACACAATTTAACACTGCTTCTATTTTGAACACTAAACAATTTTTTTTAATTTAATTTTTTTGTATCGTGTTGAATTGAGCTTAGTAATTTGTTTTGATTTTATTTTTATGAGTTTATAAAGATAAAATAAATAAAAAACAACAATTATTTTGATATTAAGCTTGTTGTTCTATTTTGCAAAATAGAATTTAATTTTATTGGATAAAAAAAATTAAGATTTAAAGCATGAATTTGACAGTGAACAACAAAGCATTGTTTTTTTTTTTTTTTTTTACTGACACCATTTATTCCACGTTTTTTTGTTGGTTTTAGCTTGTAGAATTTTATCATTTTCATTTTAGGTCCGTTTCTAGCTTTTATATTTTAATTCAAAAATTTATTTTTATTTTGTTTCAGTCACTTGGTTTGATAGAAGAGAGTAACTCGTTAAGAAACTGTCATTATTGACGAGAAGAGTTTTATTAAAGTAACTTTTATATTGCCAAAAAAATTAAATCGAGATTAATAAAATTTTTGATTTGATTTTGTATTTTCAGATTAATTTAGATGTGTTTTGAGTTGAGAGATTAATTTGTTAAGAATATGAGAGTGTTTATTAAGTGTTTTTTTAATTAAAATAGGTTGAAAATTATATTTTTGGATCAGAAAAATCCTAGTTTGATTAATGAAGCTTTGAAATTATTTTGTATTTTATAATATTTCAAAGAAATTATTATAATTTATTTATTTTCTATTTAATATAAATTTATACTTTTTTAGTACTTTTAATTGTTTTAATATATTAATATTAAAATTAAAAATATTTAAAAAATTATTTTAATATATTTTTAAATAAAAAAAACTCTTAAAACGAGATTAACATTCCAACACCAACATCAACTCCAATCACAATTTTAGAAGTTAGATGGGGAGAAACCCAAGGGGAATTGCCAATACAATTGAATTAATCTTTCTTTATATTTTGAATACAATTTTTTATCCAAGTTATATCACGATAATGAATAATTAACAGGAATGTAAATGACAAATGATCTAATTTCAATTCTCAAATTAAAAAGAAAACTTAAATTCAAATTTAAACAATAATTATAATAATAAAAATAAAAATCCTAACAATGTAAAAAATTCTATTAATAAACATTTCCATATGTTCCTAAAGATTCAATCTTATAAACAATGAGAAAAAAAATAAAAAAGGATTAAACAATAGCCAGGCCAAGCTGTTAGCTTTATTTCCACGCTGTCGTGCTGACCCTCGAAAGAACCGTGGAGGTGTTTGTCTCTCCACTCATCCACTCCTTTAAAAATCTCAAAGCCGCTTCTTTATGTCCCTTTCCCTCCCCCAATTTTGAACCACAAAGCAAGCAAGAAAGCAAGAAAATCAAAAGCATAAACCCCATCGCTAACTAACTCACAGCAAAAGCGCACGAGATGTTCAAAATCTTTAGAGGAAGAGATACCACCGCCGACTCCTCACCGCAGTCATCCTACTCGCCTTCGTCTTCGTCCTCCTTGTCGCCGTCCCCGTCGTCTCCTCCTGTCACCGGACCGGCGAGGCCGATCCGACTTGTTTACTATGATGAGAAAGGGAAGTTCCGGATGGATTCAGAAGCGGTGGCTGCTCTCCAGCTTGTTAAGGAACCAATCGGTGTTGTTTCGGTTTGCGGTCGCTCTCGACAGGGAAAAAGCTTTATTTTGAATCAGGTTAGTGAACTATTTATGGTTTTTTGGTTGGTGAAAGTTTGGGGTTTTTAGGGTTTGTGATATTTTAGGGATTTAATTGGGATGGCGTTAGGATTTTGGTAGTGGAAAAGTTGAGAATTACGAAATGCAGTGTTTCTTCCGAGTTGAAGTGATTAAGTGCATGAATTGTTTCATTGAAAGGGTAGCTTGAAGATAAATAATGGAATGGAAGTGAAGAGGTAGTGATTTTTCACCTCCTTGAGTAATTAAGTGCATGGAATGGAAATTTATATAGTATGGGTTCTAGTCTTTTATTATTCTTTTTGTGTTCCTTATAATTTGGGCTTTTTTCGAAAGCAAGATTTGTTGAAAGTGCTAAGTTACGCCTGCCTTGTTTTCTTTGTTCAGTTTTAGAGGCTTCAATTACATTTATGAGTTACACATTTTGTATCAGATGCCATGTATCATTCTCTTAACTAAAATGTAAATTAGCAGATTTATCACTCAATGTCTGCTTGAATTTTGTGTTGTAGCTTATTTTAGAGTTACAAGTTATGACATTCCATTTCTGCATCAGATCTCATGTATTGGTTATTTTAACTAAGAGGTATACTTGGACTTTGTGTATTGTAGCTTCTTGGCAGGAGTAGTGGATTTCAAGTAGCTTCCACTCATCGGCCATGTACCAAAGGACTTTGGTTATGGAGTGCGCCTTTAAAGAGAACTGCTCTTGATGGAACTGAGTACAATCTTTTACTGTTAGATAGTGAAGGCATAGATGCCTTTGATCAAACGGTAAGCCCATTTACTTTATAAGGATCAACTGATAAAATTATCTTGTTGGTTGTGTTTGAGCAGTTCCAGAACTGATGGACTGGATTTTAATGAATTTCATTACTCATAGAATGTTGTAGTCTGTGATTCCTTCTTATTTATAATTAACACCATATCCTTTTTATTCTTCATTTCCACTCATCTGCTCTTTTGAATTACACAGTAATCGTTCAATTATTCCTGTTCTTGTATTTTGTCACCATGTGAACTCAATCTATAATTCCTCTTTGACAGGGGACATACAGCACTCAGATATTCTCCTTAGCTGTCCTACTATCCAGTATGTTCATTTACAATCAGGTAAGGGAAAGACCTTAGCCTTCCTGACTAAAATTTCTTGTTTGTGTTTAGTTGATTTCTGTTAAAGGTACCTTTTTTGTCATGTTATAATGCATTTGGGGGATTCACAATTAATCTTTGCTGTTAATATTGTCTCATCTCTCTCTTTGCACTGGATTTTTTATTTGTTGGCCTGTTTATGTTCTATTTAGATGGGTGGTATAGATGAAGCAGCACTTGATCGACTCTCTCTTGTCACTCAAATGACCAAACATATTCGTGTCAGAGCTTCTGGAGGAAGGAGTTCAGCTTCTGAACTTGGACAGTTCTCCCCAATCTTTGTTTGGCTTCTAAGGGTATTATTTCCTCATATTTAATTTCATTTGGCATATTGATTCCTGTTTTGTTTTGAAATATTAACTTTTAATTTTACATAAAACCCTTAAAATGGTTTGCCTGATTCCTGTGCAGGATTTTTATCTAGATTTAGTAGAGGATAACAAGAGAATAACACCCCGTGACTATCTAGAGCTTGCTCTAAGACCAGTTCAGGGAAGTGGAAAAGATATAGCTGCTAAGAACGAGGTAAGTTCTAGTTCTTTCTAACTGCATTTTTTTTTCTTAAGAGCATGGACTCCTTTGCAAAGGATCCTCTACTTTGTCAGATATTTGGACAGGATTTTTTAGATATCCTTTTTCTAGGCTTATCTTACCTGAGTTGTGCTGGTCTATGGAGCACTGGAGTTTCTTTTGCTATTTTTTCATGTTCGAGGTTAACTAATTATGCATTGATAATGGTCATAGATTCGGGACTCTATTAGAGCTCTATTTCCAGACAGAGAATGCTTCCCCCTTGTGCGGCCTTTGAACAATGAAAATGATCTCCAGCGTATGGATCAAATATCGGTTAGTACCTTATGCTATGTGTGCTTCTCCTTCTCTCTTTCATACACATGCACATTCTTATCTTCTCTTACTGGTGCACCATGTGTATTGAAGCCCTTTTTTCATATGCAGTTAGATAAACTAAGGCCTGAATTTAGAGCTGGGCTGGATGCATTGACCAAATTTGTTTTTGAGAGAACAAGGCCCAAGCAAGTTGGCGCTACTGTAATGACAGGCCCAATCCTTGTTGGTATTACAGAATCTTACCTGGAGGCTCTCAATAATGGTGCTGTCCCAACAATATCTTCTTCATGGCAGGTATGCATCCTGATTTGAATATTTTTTTTCAAATCATGAAAAGTTAATATAGCAGATGCCGTAGTCCACATGTAACCCTCAAATATTCATTAAATTTCTTTAATCCATACACCACATTGTTGGGTATCTGTATCAAGGTGGATGAATTGTTTTCCCCTGGAAAATGAAATTAGATTGTATTTCCTGTTCTACATGCCTGAAACTCAAATCAGATGAATCTGTCTACTCATGAATGGACCTATATTATTTGAAAACAAAAGTGTATAACTTATTTTGTTAGCTCAATCAATACATATGATCTTGGATTATTAGTTATTATCTGAAAGCCTAAATTATTATTATGCTTCCTTGTGTTTTTCTGACTAAATCTAAGGCTGTCAAGTTTCCTGTACTGAACATTGTCGCAAGGTTATAAATGAGTTTAAGCACATGTTTATAGGTAAATTAAATCCTGTGTCCTAAAAATGAATATTTAAATGATGAAAACAGTTATCCAAACCAGCTTATAGTCTCTCTTGAAGCTTGGCTAGTTGACATGGAGTGGACAAAACATGACAGAACATTGGCATAAACCAAATGGTTTATGTGATAGCATATGTGAAGATGTTTTAAATTATTCCATCATTAAGCTGGTGTGAAGAAATTGTTAATCTGCAGTTGAATTTGGAGCAATATATAAGCATTTGACCTAAAGCCAACTGATTTTGCTAAGAATCCAAAATCCCATCTCTCTTTCTGTGCTCCTTGCAGTTTATAATCAGCTATTATTTTCTTTTAATATCTCATGTCATGGAAAGCAGATGCAAAAGTGACAGCTAAGTGTTGGCAATGTGTGTAAGTATCAACATGTAATTTTCTTAAGAGTAGGAGTCACATGGTTATTATTATTTACCGATACAGCAACAATATCTTTATGGGTAAATCGGTCTAAGAACTTAAAATTCAATAATACAAGCCTGTATATGCTTAAGTCTCCTGCTTCTTCTTTGTTGTCATCTTCAGGCAGGAGGTGTAAATTGGAAAAGGAGAAGGAAAAGGTCATAGGTTTTTCATCAAACATGATCAGAATATGACAAGTCATAGATTCAATATATGTTTTGAATTTGTGAAAGTACAATGTTAATCAAATAATTGGAAAGAAAGTGATATTAATTTCTATTTTACTGACCACTAAATTGTATGAGCAAATAGATGCTGGATCCACACTCAGAATCCTTATCACACTTTGAATGTGGAGATTCACCCCCTTTGGTTGATTCTGTGATCTTGTTTTTTCTACTTACTTCTCTGTTTTAATCATGTGGTACATAAATATGCATGATTCAAAGTGCTTTTACAAACTAATATAGAATTTACAAACGGGATAAAAACTTCTAATCTCAAAAAGTTCTTGAAAGAAGTTTCAATAAAGCAGCAGATCCTATTATAATTTTCTTTTTCATTTTTCTTCATCTCTAATTGTTTATCAGAGTGTTGAAGAAGCTGAGTGTAGGCGAGCATATGACACTGCTACAGAAATTTATATGTCGAGTTTTGACCGTTCGAAGCCACCTGAGGAAGTAAGTGATGCTCACCTCGTACTTATTTGAAGGTTTCCATCATTTTCTAAGTTTTGCAACTGTAGGTTTTTTTGAGAGAATCACATGATGAAGCGGTTCAAAAATCACTGGCTGCATTTAATGCTGCCGCTGTGGGGATTGGTTCAGCAAGGAAGAAGTACGAAGGGCTTCTCCAGAAATTCTTCAGAAGAGCATTAGAGGTAACAAATATTTAGGGTACTATGCCTTGCATGATGGGTTATTGTATTTGGACCTTAGGTTTTAAAGTTACTCTAGTGCTTGTAAGCTATAAAGTGTAGAGAAGACAAACAAAAAAAATACTTAAAAAGTTTTGCAAAACGACATGGAAAGGACATAGAAACCAATTGATTTGCATGGCATCAACTTGGGCTGCATGTTGGATTACTCAAAGGCATGAGCTGTGGCCTGGAGATGTGAGCGTTGAATCAGTCCAATAATTTTTTCCAGTTTCTGAGAGTTAACTGGTCAAACTTAATCTTGTTGGAAGATTTACGTCATATGAGGCAACATGTGCTACTAGAAATATTTACTGATTGCATGATAACTTTTAATTAGGTTTTGGTTGTTTTTGTCTGTTCTAATCATCTATAATGTATGTCATTGCAAAAAGTATTTTACATAATCTATTAGTGTGTCCTGATTGATTATTCATTTATGTTATATGGATGCTTATGTGTTACCATCCATCGAACATCCATGTTATGGTTTATACGTCAACTATCACTGTTCTTATATCTTGCCACCGGGTAGGTATAACCTTCACTGTAGTGTTGATATTTATGTGTCTGGGTGGTTGGTGGTTTCTTTTGCCACCCCACAAACATTGAGGTGGCTTATGGTGTTTGTATGTGCATAGCAGATTTTGTTACCTTGTTTAGGTCTTTGGAGGTAATACACACGCACATCTGTTCTGTCAAAAACATGAAGCAAACCAACAAATATTAGGTGTCTTTACAGATGCCTACCTGGCCACATGCAAAAACAGGGCCATGCTGTAAGGGGAACCAGCTTTAGCATTCCTATGAGACACTAAGCTTCTCTTTGTGTGCTGATTTTGCTAGCAAGTGCACTTCCTGTACAATGCTCTATCTAAATTAGTGACATAGAAGTGTGATAGCTTTGCATAGAGAGTTCTGAATCATAACGATGAGTGAGAGACCTAACAAGCTCCAGGGTCCAGCATTGCTTCAGGGTCCCACACAACAAAGAGACCTAACAAGCCAAAACATTCATCATGGCAATCAAAACTTTTTTTCCTTTGCATATTAGCTAGGGTTAGAACAGTTCCTGGGTTTATCTAATTGATGGCTGGAAAAATTGTTAAAATTATGCAGACCATGGAGTGTGGTTGCCAAGTTACTAGAAGTTGTGATATAACTTTTGTTTTTGTTAAAGCAGCAGGTGGTTTCTTTTCCATAAAAAGGGAGTTAGATTTTGTATAGGATTACTAGTTGGTACATATATATATTGATTGAAAATGGCTTCTGATGCAGGATTACAAGAGGAATGCTTTTATGGAGGCAGACTTGAGATGTTCAAATGCTATACAAAACATGGAAAAGAGACTGAGAGCAGCCTGTCACGCTTCTGATGCCAACATAGATAACATTGTGAAAGTAAGCATTTTCTTAGTTGTCTTATTGATTCTGCATGAAGTGAGGGGCCTCAAAGTTTGGTTACTTGGAATTCTATGCCTCTCTGTCTCTCATTGTAGGCTACTGGTAATATGTTTGAGTTTGTTAGAGGCCTCAAGTTTTTTTTTTTATTTGAGATAATATGTAAAATTAGACAGTAAAACTGCGTTCAATAGGTTTGGATGGGTCAATGCAAGGTCTGGGTTAGCACATGAAGCCTCTTCATTTGTTCTTTCCTCTTTCAACTTCCCCAGACATGCTATCCAGATGTCATTAAGATCTTAGGCCTGCAGACGTGATTATTTGTCTGTGTCATGAACTGGTTTCATTGAATTATACTTTCTGATTTATTAAGATGTTGCTGAAAGAGCTGTTGATTTGGAGTAGCTGGAGGAAAAATTAAGGAATTCTGGCATATGCTCTTACATATTACTGTGATATTCAATGATAAATCTGCTGATGAAGCCAAGCTAGATGAGCTGTGATCAACTCGTGCTTGAGCTGTCAAATGCACATGTACATGTCTGTCATTGATGAAAAGCTATTTAGTTATATTAGTGTCCCAGTTATGTATGGATAACATGAATATTGCATAAGAGATGAGGCAAGCTGTATCTCCCTTGCCTGGGGGGCTTAGTTAGTAATTCACTTAAAATGACGTTCCAGACTTGTTATGTGGTTTATGGCAGTGTATTGAACTGGTTTGTGAGTGTCATGCAGGTCCTTGATGGTCTTCTATCTGAATATGAGACATCTTGTCATGGCCCAGGGAAATGGCAGAAATTAGCAATGTTCCTACAACAAAGGTCTGGATCTCATTCTCCCTTTCGGTTGTTTTAAGGTTTTCATTTTCTATTTTTTCCATCTTTTTATAAACAAAAACTATTTCAATCCCCAGTTTGGAAGGTTCAATACTTGACCTTGCAAAGCGGCTTAATGATAAAATTGGATCCGAGAAGAGTTCTCTTATGCTGAGATGTCACTCAATGGAGGATAAAATGGCATTACTTCACAAGCAGCTAGAAGCTAGTGAGAAAGACAAGTCTGAATATATGAAGCGCTATGATGAAGCTATTAATGAAAAGAAGAAGCTTGCTGATGACTATATGAGGCGCATAAATGATTTACAAAGTAATCGCGGCTCATTGGATGAGAGGTGTTCTAGCTTAGTGAAAGCATTGGAATCTGCCAAGCAAGAAACATCGAATTGGAAAAGAAAACATGATCAAGTGTTATCAAAGCAGAAAGCTGATGAAGAGCAGGCAGCTTCAGAGATTGCAATACTCAAGTCACGGAGCAGTGCTTCTGAAGCAAGGTTGGCTGCAGCTCATGAACAAACAAGGTCAGCTGAAGAAGATGCAGCAGAGTGGAAACGGAAGTATGACATTGCTGTAAGAGAGACAAAAGCTGCTCTAGAGAAGGCGGCAAATGTGCAAGAAAGAACTAATAAAGAAACACAACTGAGGGAAGATGCACTGCGGGAAGAATTTTCTAGCCGTTTGGTTGTTAAGGTAATTGTTTCTGACACAGGCACTTGTGCTTGTGTACGGAGCAAAAATTTATAATTGTTGTTTCTTTATACGACCAGAAATTTATGATTTCTATATCAATGGATATGCAGGAAGATGAAATAAAGGAAAAGAACAGGAGAATTGAGTATGCGGAGCAGTGTTTGACTGCTTTAAATTTGGAGCTAAAGGTATGCTTCTTGGAGCCCGTGACTGGGCAATAACCATTATATCCCCCCCTCCCCCACCACCACCAAATATGCATGCACCTTGGGTGAAAAACCTTATGGTGGTCACAATTTGTCCGTTGGCACTTGCGGCAATTTAACTGTAACAAGTCCTTTGCAGGCTGCTGAGTCAAAAATGAAGAGTTATGGCACTGAAATATCATCCCTGAAGCTTGAAATTAAAGAGTTGGTTGAGAAGCTAGAGACTGCAAATACTAAGGCCCAATCTTATGACAAAGAAGCTAGGATTCTGGAACAGGAGAAGATCCATCTGGAGCAAAGGTATCAATCTGAGTTTGAGAGGTTTGCAGAAGTCCAGGAAAGGTGTAATCATGCTGAAAAAGAATGTAAGAGGGCTACGGAATTAGCTGATAAAGCAAGAGCTGATGCAGTATCTGCTCAAAAGGAAAAAAATGAGTTTCAGAAATTGGCAATGGAAAGATTAGCCCAAATTGAGAGGGCTCAGAGGCATATTGAAAGTTTGGACAGACAGAAAAATAATTTGGCTGGTGAACTTGAAAGAGTTCGTGTGTCGGAGTTGGATGCTGTCTCGAAAGTTTCATTACTAGAAGCTAGAGTAGAAGAAAGGGAGAAAGAAATAGAGTCACTTTTGAAATCAAACAATGAGGAGAGGGCTAGCACAGTTAAAGCACTTCAAGATCTTCTGGAAGATGAACGTAAAGCCCACAGTGTTGCAAATAAGAGAGCCGAAGACTTCTCTCTTCAGTTGGAAGTGGCACGGGCTAAACTCGATGCCCTTCAACAGGAGTTTACTTCAGTTCGTCTGAATGAATCAGCATTGGATAATAAGCTTAAGGCTGCTTCCCATGGCAAACGATTTAGAACTGATAATGTTGAAATGGGTGGAGGATCTGTTCAAGACGCTGTCACAAATGACAGGAGAGTAAATAAGAGGTCTAGGAGTACAACCAGCCCTGTAATGTTTACACAGCCAGAAGATGGTGGTTCAGTGTTTAAGGGGGATGATGATGATAATCAGAGTCAGCAAACTGGCCAGGAAGATTATAAAAAGTTTACTGCTCAGAAGCTAAGGCAGGAACTCACAAAACACAATTTTGGTGCCGAGCTCCTTCAGTTGCGAAACAACAACAAGAAAGACGTCCTTGCTTTATATGAGAAATGTGTTCTTCGGAAGTCATGAGAGTTTCATTATCGACATGTACAGGGGTGGTTTGTGTAGTTTAATAGGAGTGTTAGCGAATAGAATAGAGGTGTTTTATGCTCTAAATCGGTTGATTATCTGTAGATTCTCCTAGTTTTGGTACCAAATACCAAGTTAGAAAAAATATTTTGCTGGAACGAACGGGGCTTGTTCATGCCGCATTGAGGGTGAGGTTTATGGTTTTTTTTTTGTTTTTCTTGGTCTTTTGAATCTAAACCCCCGTAAGATATATTTATTTGAGTTCGCTTACGGTGGGCCAACCTGATCCGTAGTTGGGGTTCCTGGAGTCTGGACAGCTTGCATGTAACCACTGTCGCCCTGTTAGCTCTAGGATAGAAGATTATGGAGTGAACTTTATTATGGTTTCAGTCTTATTTTGATGTTCTTAAGTTTACTTGTGTGCATAATTCTCTGTTCCAAAGCGAGGTATGTGTCAATAGTCTTGTTGCAAATGAGTTTCCATTCTCTCTTTCCTTTTCTTTTTCGAGAGAATGAATATTGGAATAGGTTTTAAGGAGATACGCTTGTTTCTTGAAAAAAATCCTCAAGGCTAATCTGATCACTGCTGTTGGTTGGCACAAGCCTCTAAAATAAAGCTGACTCGTAAAAATCTCCTTGTAATTAACTTGTGTTTGGTCTTAAAGAATTGCTGATCATGTGTCCGTCTTTGAAGCGTGTTCCTGTCCACACTGAACTGATGAGGACTTCCCATAGAATAGAAACTCTGTTGCTCTTTGGAGGTGAAGGAAAGAGGGTCACTACAAGATTTACCGATGGAATTTTTTCATCAGCGTAAGACACATATTTCGTCGGTAATTAATTTACCGACGGAATCACTAACAAAAATGCTCCGTCAGTGAATCTTTCGTCGGTAATTTTTTGTCCGTCGGTAAATCCGTTGGTAATAAAAAAAAAATTTATCCGTTTCATTTCGTCGGTATATCCCTCGGTAATAATATTTTTTATTACCAACAGATTTACCGATGGAATTTCCGTCGGTAATTCCATTGGTAATTATTTAAAAACATTTTTAAAAAAATTCATTTTATAAAATTATAAAATAATTAAATTAACATAAATTAACACTGTATAATATATACTCAAAATTCTTGGAAAAAAGAATAAGAAAATCAACTCAAATAAATTTGCAACAAATAAATAAAACAAAAAAATAAATTCAACTAAAAAAATTCATATGAAAAAAATGAAGTTGCAATTGCTAAAAATTTAAAAATCCTATAAATAAATCTACTAAAAATTGATCTCATATGAAAAAAAAAAATCTCACAACAACATTTATACAATTATTAAGAACAAAAACAATTAAAAATAAAATAAAAAACAAATATAGTGAAAAAAATCATGAAAAAAGAAGAA
>Ga0307518_10001708_pt1 | contig 16205 bp, 21 predicted proteins | sample 25_EM_MG_FD_203889 | JGI IMG/M metagenome (GOLD analysis project Ga0307518, IMG submission 203889) | Populus trichocarpa ectomycorrhiza microbial communities from riparian zone in the Pacific Northwest, United States - 25_EM | ecosystem: Host-associated > Plants > Roots > Unclassified | place...
CAGCATTAAAGTACAAAAAGGGAAGGGAATAAGCAGAATTTGTCAAGGATTGGTAAGTGATTGGTAAGGGCTTTGTAAGGGCTTTGTAAGCGATCAGTAAGCATGGGATAAGCAGGAATGAGTAAGCTGCATGACAAGATTGATTGGTAAGGGAGTGAGTCATCAGCTGAGTAATATATCAAAAATGCGAAAGGGATAGAGTAATACTGATGACATGAGAGCATCAGTAAGCAAGGGATGAGTCACTGCACAGCAGAAGGGAGTCATTGATGCACAGCCCAGGAAGTTTGATGGGAGGCTGTGTACCATCAGGAAGATTGATGGGACAACAATGAGGAAGATCTGGGATTAATAGGGGGATTGATCCGAGACAGAACAGCCACAAGAAGGGTATCAGGGGTCCAGAGGTCTTTGGGGGGTCACCATGCACTAAGGTGTAATGCATGTGTTCTAGTGCCGCTGAAGCGCAACCATGGGCTCCCTTGACGAGCTCTCTTCTGGGAAAGAACAAGAGAGGGTTCTTCTTCCTAATAGCACTCTAAAGTAGGGATATAACTGTCATGGTGCTGGAGGACGCCGTGACAGAGGAAGATGGACATGGCAAGTATCTGGGAGGAAGGGACCATAGGCTGAGGGCTCAGGGGACACAGAGACGACCAGAGAAGACTTCTCAATCTTGACAATAGACCTAAGATGACCAAAGTACGTCCTTGACGCAGGACTGACAAGGAGAATGCGCTGACCGAGAACAAGGGGGACTGAGGGAGCAGGCTGGGAAGATATGTGCCAGGCAGTGTACAGGAACTCTGGGAGAGGCTGTCCTAAGAGCAGGACATAGTGGAGAACTGCAGCAATAGCAGAGAAATGATCCAGAGAAAATATGGACTCCATAGTGACTGACGAGACGAATGTCTGGATTGCAGGGGGAATATCTCCGTGGGAAATGAACGGATCCACGTCGGAACTTGACAGGCAGATAGACCACGCTCTAGGCTCTCTGACAGTATAGTCACGTGCATGATAGCTTTGGAAACGGTGGAGCTATTCAAAATATCGGAATTCCGGCACTGGGCGCCTAAAAATGACATTTGAGCGCTAATGTTGTTTCTTCTCTTCTTTCCTTTGTTTCTCCATCAATTCTTCAGCTTCTTTGCTCGTTCTGGTATGGGAGTTGGACTGCAGTAGATTGCATTCCTTTCTCATACCATAATGGACGTTATTCCTTCAGTTTCTTCTGCTTCTTGGCAGTTCTTGTGCGATAGATGACTGTCAGCGTCGGCATTCATCTCTCACATCAGGATAGTCTTCTTGTGCAATAGATGGCTATGATGAGGCTCCATCGTGCTCATCCTTCACATCAGGATCATTCAATATTGACGTTATCTTCCATGTTCACTGTACCAAACCTGTTTGGTGCGTGACACCGGGTGGCAGGAAAAATTGCTATATGCAATAGAGAAGTGCTTGCAGCTTACCTCAACTTGGGTGTCGACAAACACGGCGACTGGGTTCTTAGCCAGGATTTTTGGCAATATTTTACAGACACATGCAGTCCCAGTGTACCCCATGCATCCTTCCTCTCCCATACCTTACATCCGAGATGTGTATGAGTATCTTTCTGTTATCTGTTTACATCCTCGTCTTCATTGTCACTTTGACTTTACTTCTTTTCAGACTCTTTTACTCTTTTGTACTACCACTAGTCCTGAGGACTATGCTCAACTTCGCCTTTCCTCGTATATTCCTTTTGTACGATTACCAGTGGAGTTTCAAGTTGCCAGTTATGTCAAATATCCTTTTACTTCTTGTGCACTGAAGTCCTTGTCCTACTATTCAAATAGTTTTACAGAAATGATTGGTAGCTCTACAGAGTTACCAAATCCGCATTACTGTTTCGAGTTGGACTTCGAGAGTGCTGAAGAAATGGAGTGGCAACGTTCCCCAGGATATCAAGGAGTCGAGTATTTGTCAAAAGAGGGTCAATGAAAAAAGAATAGACAAGATCACACAAGTATGCGAAGATTTCAGAGGAGAGCAGAAAATAGGGATAGGTGTCTCATGGGACTTTTACTGCTGCGTCGTCAATCTGGAACTCACAACGGAAAACATCATATACGACAACCTCTTTGACAACCTTCATTACGACAATGGATAAATCCTCAAAATAACGATTCTATTCCAAATGGAGAAAATATGTTCGCTGACCTATTTTTCTTTTCCTCTTTGCTCTAGAATGTCTACAAAGGATCTCTCTACTTACGTCCCAATTTTCGACAGAACCAACTACAAGGAGTGGTATGATAAGTTGGAAGCATTTGCTATGGCGATGAAATGCAATGGTCCTATGACCGAAGATCCTCCCACGGCACCTGGTGCAGCCCTTGATGCCTTTAATGTTATTGACCGACAACTGTGAGGCATGATGCACCTTCGTCTTGGAGTGACTTACCAGTCTCACATTGGCATCACTGCCAAACATACCTTGACAACACTGAAGACTACCTTTGGTACTCCTGGGAGAGTTGGAGCTCTCATAGAGATGCATTCAATGTTTCAGCACCGAATGAAACCCAACTCTAATCCCGTTCATGAGGCCAATAACCTCATTCAGTGTGTGGCCCAACTTTCTACTGCCGGTTTTGCTCTCACAGATGGTCTTATCGCTATGGCCATTTTAATGGTGTTACCCTCAGACTGGGAAACAGTCGTATTGACACTCTGTTCTACGCTCAACAATGCAGGTTTCACTGTGGCAACTATTACCAGCCACATCAATCGCGAGTATATGCATAGACAGGCCACTTGTGGCAGGTCCACGATCTCTTTACAGGATCGAATTTTGGAGCGAACCTCTTTCGCTGCTGAGTATCATGGATCTGATGCCACTCTTGTGTTGCGTCTCACGAATGTCAAACCTGCTGTCCACCCTTCTTACCAGGGTGGAGGTAACCGAGGAAAAGGCAAGCAACCTGTTCGCAAAGGACAACACAACCAATATCCGTGTTGTGCCTTTCAGGGATGTCGCCGGAACCATTTCCCGGCTGAGTTTTGTCCCATTGGTCATCAGAGAATTTTCTATGACCAAGGCGGCAAACAGATTTGCTGTCAGCCACAGGTCGTTACTCCTCCCACTGGAGGATCAGGTAACAACAATTGAGGAGGAGGAAAGCGAGGTCGAGGAAAGGGTAAAGGTCAAGGAGGTGGAACTCATGTTGTCTTCAATGAGTCCCTCCAGTATTACAACCAACCTGACTTTGAAGAGTTTCAGGATTATATGGCCATGATGGTTGATCAACCCACAACCTCTGGAATTTCCGAGGTTTCCATTTCTCCAACTGCTGAGTCTCTTGATGCTCAGTTGGATGAGTATAATGCGGCAAGACCCATGGCTTCTTATTCTGAGGAAGTGCAAAGGGCGATGTGGGCAGATGAATCAATGGGACCTTCTAGCTTCAATGATATCATTGAAACCTATGAGGAACAGGCCACCTATGATTTTGATCAATCCTGTGCATTAATCCACATCCCCAGGATTCCAGAACCAGACTCTGACACAGTCCCCTCATTCTCCCATCCAGAAACTTACGTTTCTCAGAATGATTGGGAAGAGATAGAGGATGAGGACTTTGTATGACTAGTAACTCGGGACAATGTTTTATGTCCATGAAGTTCGTTGTGTCTACATTTCTGGAATCATCAAGGACATTTACTCTTTCATGAATGAAGACGGTACCATTCATCTAAATGAGATAAGTTCTGATGTAATCTTCATCAGTTGGACCTTTGAAGGTCATGCCAAGTTCCAGAGGAACTTCCGAGTTCCTCACACTCTCATTGTTGGATGGTCCTTTCTTGGCTTTCCTGCTGAAGTTCACTTTTACAGAGGGGAATGGGAATGTGAAGAGTGTAATACTTCACATCCTCTCTTTCGTTTCAGAAGAGCTCCCCATAGTGAAGGCAACAAGGCCATTCAGATGGCCTTAGATATAGCCAGATGGAATCGCACACCACCTCGCTGCCCAACTGTACCAATATCCTCATTCCTGACAAATCAAGATGCTGAGTGTATTCTTTGTCATTCTTCATGCACCTCCACTTTCTGTCTTGATTGTGGACGGAAACAAAAAGATGGAAGTACACTAATCCTTTTGGATTCAGGCACATTGCGACATTGTACTCCTCATTTCAAGGATTTTATTTCATATAAGCCATATGGAGAATCAAAGTTCTCTACTACTGTGGATAAAGATACTTTTGTGGAGAAGCTCGGTCTTGGAACTGTAATTATGCTTCACCACGGCAAGATCATTCGACTTACAGATGTTGAGTACTGTCCATCTGTTGTGTGTCGATTGATTTCTACTGGGCAGCTTATTGGAAGAGGTTATTCCTTCAGCACCACTGCCTCTGGCACAAAGCTTTTTGCTCCTAATGGCAACTTATACTTGCGGTTGAACCCGATAGCAAGTGTGGGGCCTCTTCACTATGTCCGTGTACTTTTGCAGTTCATAGATGAAAAGGTACAAGTCATTAATTCAAAGAAAGATGAGTATCTTCTTTGGCATCATCGGATGGGTCATCCTTCGAAAAATGCTGTTAAACATTTGCATAGTGCAACTAGGAATTTTAAGGTTGTTAAAATTCCTACCGACCTAACTCCCTGTTTGGGATGTGCTGCCAGGAAGATGGCTGAAAACCCTTTCACCCCCTCATATTCCCGTGCCACAAAACCCCTGGAACTTATCCATTTGGATCTTTGCGAGTTTCCAACTCTATCCTACCATTGCTGCTGCTATGTGGCTACTTTTCTTGACAATTTCTCTGCTTTTGCATGCATTTATCCCCTTGCTGCAAAGTCAGATACTGTCACGACCATGACATCTGATCACCCTGTACCCTATTGTCTGATCACGTCCACACGTTCGCCATCTGTTTACAGTATGTACTCCCCTTTTCCGTTTCTCTCTATCTGTCTTGTAGTGCCATCGATCAGTGAGTGCATTGTCCGATCTGTCTCTCTGTACAATTACCTAATATGTTTCCTTTCTTGTTTCCGGTCACTATACGTTCCCATCCCATGTCATTACTAATACATTATCTATCGGTAATCCAGTTATCGCACTTACCGTACTTACTCAGCACGCAGCACGACTGCGCTCGTTGTTCATCGGTAATCCCGACTCCCTGTACATTGCCTCATCCGTTCTACTTAGTATAAATACCTAGATACTCGGTCTGTTGTAGTTTCAGTTTGAATATCAAATAAGATACTTCTCCTCTGTTCTCCCTTTGCACTCTCTGTCCCAGTCCTTGTGCAAGCACTTGGTTGCAGACCATTTACCCTCGGACTCTCCGTATAATCCTCGGTCAGCCTTCCTATCACTTGGGAAGCGCGACTACGCTATGTAGCATCTCAGTCTTACCGCTAGGCCAACCCCTGACCCCCAGACCCCTCGTAGAGATCAGATCGGTGCAGAACCGGTCTTGACAGTATATTTGAACTCTAGTCTTGTACGAGTTCACAATCATCTATGTCTAGAACAATCCAAACCCGCTCGTGCACTGCTTGCGCAAACAACCCAGAACCCTCAGCGTCCAACACTCATTGGGCTGCTGCCTTGAGCACTCTGACTAGCCTCAGGTGCTCACCCGACTCTGTCTCCAAATTCTAAGGCTTCTCTGCTCAGAGAGCCTCCTCCCCTGCTCAGCATCACCCACCTGGGGCCTTTGTCAAAGATCCCGGTGATGACCTAGGTGATGACCATCCCAGTGACGATGGTCCCGGAGGTGATGGCCCCGACAACCCCAATGACCCAGACCCAGATGATGGCGGTGAAGACCCCATTAATGGCATCCCCAACCCTGATGAGGCTGGTCTAGTCATCTTCAATAACCTCTCCATCACTATCAACAGACTCGCGTGATCTTCACACTCATCTGAGTCTTCATCTCACACCAAGGTGTGTGAACCCAATACCTTCAATGGGACCGATCCAAAGAAGCTGCACACATTCTTAGTCCAGTGTGAGCTCAACTTCCAGGACCGACCAAAGGCATTTTGCACTGACCGAACCAAGGTCATGTTCGCGCAATCCTACCTCAAAGGAATGGCTCTTGAATGGTTCAAGCCAGACTTGGTGCAGGAGACCCCCATAACCGTCCAATCTGGATGACTGACTGGGAAGAGTTCATCATTGAACTCCAAACAACTTTTGGTCCCCATGACCCAGTTGCCGACGCCGAGCACCAGCTCAACCACCTCTGCATGAAGGATAACCACCCTGCCAATTGCTACATGGTTGACTTCAACCGTATTGCATCCCAGATTCGGGGCTATGGTGATGGCACCCTGTGTCACCATTTCTATACAGGTCTCCCTGACTGAATCAAGGACGGGATAAGCCGCATTGGTAAGCCGCGCACTCTGAATGGTCTTCACATCCTTACCCAGGAGATTGATGCCCGATATTGGGAACGCAAGGAAGAGGTTGCACGTCAGAATAAGACCTCTACCAGCACTAGTACCAACACCCCCAACACCAAGTCAGGTAAAACCGATAAGGGTAAAACCTCGGGAAACACTGCCCAGTCCTCTTCATTGTCAACCCTGACTCAGAAATCTAACAAGTCGGGCAAGACTGCTGAGCTTTGAAACAAGCTCAGCAAGGACGGCAAGCTGACCTCAGAGGAACACAAGCGCAGGTTCGATATGAATCTGTGCATGTTCTGTGGAGCAACTGGCCACAAGGCCAAGGACTGCCCCAAGTCAGGCTCGCAAGCAGCCAAGGCTAGGGCAGCTACTGCCACTACCACGAACATGTCGGAAGCCAAACCAACGGCCTCCACCAAGGCAAAAAAATAGATAGCAACTCCCGAGACTCCACACAGAGTGGGAGTTGCGTTGTTCCCGACTGTGCACCTATGGAGGCCTGACTCAATGCAGCTGCTCTTTCCGACCCCAATTCTCTCCGACCCTCTGTAACAATCATTGACCATACTATGCCTTCCTTTCCTGTGTTAGTAGATTCAGGTTCTACCCACTGTTTTATAGATCTGTCATTTGCCAATATGAACACCCTTTCATGCTACTTGGTATCCCCGATTGTTCTCCATCTATTCGACGGTACCACCACCACCATAATCACTGAAGCAGCAGATCTACCCATCCACTTTCCCTCTGGCGACGTCACCCCAATGACATTTTATGTCACCCCATTGGACTCTGACTGTAAGGTAGTTCTTGGACACAACTGGCTCACCCGATACAATCCGTCAATTGACTGGGTACTGAGCAGCATCAAGTTCAGAACACCTATGCAGCAAGTGCCAACCCCAAGCTTACTCCCTGACCCTGTAGCGCACTCACTGAGTGCACTGAGACTTGACACCATGTCAGTCTCATCTCCTTCCCTGTCAAGACCATGTCCAACTCTGGACTCTTATCCGGTTACTCCGGTCACATCGCAGCACTGTAGCTCAACTCCGGTTCTCTGCACATCACTCCGGTCCCAGATGCGCACATACCCTTCCATTAAGTGCGACCCTTTGCATTAGACTCAATCCAGTCGTTATCACACTTCCCTGTCTACCCTGTTGTACCGTGAGTTCTCCGTGCTCCGTTTATATCTTCTACCTTGTAGTATTTTCTCCGAACCTTACTTATTTTCGTCGGACCTGACCTAGTCCCAACTCTGGTTGTTCCTTGTCCGCCCTTTAGGATGTTTACTTGTCACTGTAAATACTTGTCCCTAGTTCTCCATAGTATAAGTACCCTGTACTCCGTCCTGTATACCTCAGTCTGAAATCAACCATAGTCATCTACTCCTGGTTCTGTCTGTCTCTGTCTCTGTCTCTGTCTCCTCTTCTTGACCGGAACCTACGCAAGGGATCAACGCTCGTTGTCCTTAGTTGTTGAATCCAAGCGGTCACCAACTCTGGCCAGACTAATCTCTTGTCCAGCCCTCTGCCCTCTTTCTTCGTCCGTTTCCATCCAGACTTGACCGGACCCCCTACCGGAGTAGACCTGGACTTGACAGTATTTCAGACTCACACTTGTGTGGGTTCACTACACAAAAACTTCGTATGCAAACTAGTTTCCATTTCCTCATGACCATGACTATGCGCTCTTGTGCTCGTACTGTTGCCGCACTCGCTGAAGAAGCAGGTGCAACCTCCATCTTTCTGCTGCCCAGCAAGCCCTGTCTAACTGCAGGCAACCTCCGGCTTCCGTTAGCCAATTCCGGAGCTTCACAGCTCGAAACCCCACAGTGTCTGTGACTCTGCATCGAGATGCTGTGTCTCAGAGCCTTCGTGGTTCTGTGGACTTAGGTCACCATGAATCTGTTTCTGGTGATTGGTTCCCCTACCATCGCGAGTCCACCCCGGAGCTTCGCGAACCCGGTCGTTTCCAATGGTTCAGCCCTGAGGATGGTCCTGGAGATGATCCGGACGACCCTGGAGATAACAACAATGACGACAATGACGACAATGAATTTCTCGACACCACGGAAGAGCTAGACCCTAGTCTGGCTGTTTTCCACAATCTCGCCGTCGCCATCAACCGCCTCTCCCGCTCCTCTCGTTGTACCAACGACTCCTCTTCCTCCCATGCCAAGGTCCATGAACCGGACACCTTTGATGGCACGGATCCCAAAAAACTCCAGACCTTCTTGGTCCAGTGTGAGTTATGCTTCCAGGATCGAGCCAAGGCATTGCGCCTTGATAGGGCAAAGGTAACTTTTGCCCAATCATATCTAAAAGGGATGACACTAGAATGGTTCAAACCAGACCTCCTCAACTCCAGTGATCCGGTTGACCATCCACGCTGGATGGACAGCTGGGTCCATTTCATCGCTGAGCTCCAGAGCACCTTTAAACCTCACGACCCCATCACTGATGCTGAGCATCAACTCGAGCACCTCCAGATGAAGGATGCTCACCACGTTACGCGGTATATAGTAGACTTCAACCGAGTCGCCTCCCAGGTCCAGGACTATGGAGATGGCACACTCCACCGCCTGTTTTACTCCAGACTCCTGGATCATCTCAAGGACGAGATTGCTTGAGTTGGAAAACCCCTGACTTTGCATGGGCTTAGGGCCCTTTGTCAAGAGATCAACGCATGCTATTGGGAGGGCAAAGACGAGATCTCTCATACCACGAAGACCCAACCTACCTCGTCCCCCACCAAGCCCTCCAACTCCGGAGGCAACTCATCCAACTCCGGTCAGGAGAAATCCAAGACCAGTAACTCCTCCAGCTCCACCAACTCTGGCTCGTCCAAGATGACCAGCAACCAGTCCTTCTCCAGTTCTAGACCAGACTTAACCAACAAGCTTGGTAAGGATGGGAAGCTGACTGCTGACAAGTGCAAATGGCGGCTCGATAACAACCTCTGCATGTTCTGTGCAGGTACTGGCCACTTTGCGGACAACTGTCCAAAGAAGACCAAAAAGGCCAAAGCTCGTGCTGTGGCCATCACTGCTGAGTCCAGTAAGACAGACTCGAACTCGGGTGCTAACTCCAAGTCAAAAAAAGAGTAAGCAGCTCCCAGCCCTCTGCACAACCGGTGAGCTGCGTTGACTCCGGAAGTGCACCCAAGGAGGCTTGTCTCAACACATCCGCTCTTTACAATCCGAATTCCCTTATGCCTCATGTTCTCCTTTTGTCTTACGATTTACCAGAACTTCGTGCACTTGTGGACTCCGGTTCCACACACTGTTTTGTAGATACCAAATATGCTCTCAGACACTCTCTCTCCACTTACTCCATTTCTCCGATTGTTCTCTGGCTCTTTGATGGTACCTCGAATTTTGTAATTACTCAAGCTGTCGACCTATCAGTGAAATTCCCCGCATCCAGTGATGTCACCCTATGACCTTTTACCTCGCTCCGCTAGATTCTGAATGCATGATTGTCCTTGGACATAACTGGCTCACCCGCTACAATCCGTTGATTGACTGGGTACTGAGCAGTTTAACTTTCCGGACCCCTGCACCAAGTTTGCTAGCGCCCCCATCGACTCCCTCTCCGGTTCAGTCCAGTAACCCTGACTCCGGCCTCTCTGGCCAGTCTACCCCAGGCCCAGTGCCATCTGTCGACACTCCAGTTTGCACCCCTCTGCACATCTCTCTAATCAACGCAGCTGCATTTGTGCGTGCGTGCAAGTTAGAGGGATCCACCAAGTACCAACTTCAGCTGCGCCCCTCTGACTCAGCAAATGCTTGCTCTTCCTCCGCCTCTACTCTGCCGGACCTGGACATTGTCCCTCCAGAGTATCGTGATTATGCAGATGTGTTCAGCAAGGCGAAGGCCTCTGAACTTCCCCCGCATCGCGACTACAATCTGAAGATCGACCTTGAAGAAGGTACCTCTCCACCTCTGGGAACCCTTTACTCACTGTCTCCGGTTGAGCTCTCCGCTCTCCGGACTTTCATCAACGAGAATCTTAATACAGGTTTCATCCATCCTACCGCTTCCTCCCACGCTGCTCCGGTCCTCTTCGTAAAGAAGAAGGACAGCTCACTCCGCCTCTGCATTGACTTCTGAGGCCTAAACAAAATTACCAAAAAGGATTGCTATCCACTCCCCCTAATCTGTGATCTTTTGGATTCCCCCAGCCATGCTAAGATCTATTCTAAGATCAACCTCTGGCACGCATACCTTCTAGTCTGGATAGCTCCGGGTGATGAATGGAAGACCGCTTTCCATACGCGCTATGGATCCTACGAGTGGTTAGTAATGCCCTTTGGCCTCACTAACGCCCCTGCAGCATTTCAGCAGTTTGTCAACACTATCTTTGCTGACATGCTGGGTGTCTGCGTCGTCGTGTACCTTGACGACATCCTCATTTACTCTGAGGATATGGAGTCCCACCAGCAGCACGTCCAGGAAGTTCTCCGCCGCCTCCGGTTACATGGCCTCTTTGCCAAACTGGAGAAGTGAGTTTCACTCGGACTCAGTAGAGTATCTTGGCTACCGCCTATCTCCGGAAGGTTTGACTATGTCTCCGGACAAGATCCAAACCATCTCTGACTGGCCTGAACCACAAAAGGTAAAGGACATCCAGTCCTTTCTAGGCTTCGCCAACTTCTACTGCCAGTTTATATTCAACTATTCGGACATTGTGGTTCCTCTTACCTGGCTCACCTGGAAAGATGCCCCTTGGAACTTCTCCGAGGACTGTCAACGCTCTTTCAATGCTCTCAAACACACCTTCATTACTGCGCCCATACTCACTCACTTCATTCTGGACACCCCTATTATCATGGAAACTGATGCCTCCGACTATGCTGTCGCTGGCATCCTGTCTATCACTTGTGCCGACGGAGAGATTCGTCCAGTCGCATACTACTCCCGGACTTTGACCGCTCCAGAGTTAAACTACGACACCCACAATAAAGAATTGCTTGCTATCTTCGAAGCATTCCGGAACTGGCACCACTACCTCGAAGGCTCCGCCTCTCCTATAGACATCATCACGGACCACAAAAACCTCAAGTACTTCTCCACCTCAAAAGTACTGTCCCACCGGCAAGCCTGGTGGTCTGAATTTTTATCTGAATTTAATCTTGTCATTCATTTCCATCCCGGGAAACTCGGTGCCAAGCTGGATGCTCTCACTAGATGATGGGACGTCTACCAAAAGAGGGGGATAGTGGCTACACCCGGGTTAACCCCCAAAACCTTAGGCCAGTGTTCACTCAAGAACAGCTCTCTAACTCTCTTCACGCTACTTATTTAGAGTTTCCGGTTCTCCGTGCAGTCGCAATCATGGACGTGGAAGCACTCCATAGTGACATCCTCTCTGCACTACCCTCTGATCCCATTGCCCAGGTCCACCTCGCAGATCCACCGGACTCTCGCTGGTCCACCGACGAGGTGGGATTCCTTTGACTAGACGGTCACATATACATACCGGACTTGGATGACCTCTGTCTCTGGGTACTCCAGTATCAACACAACCACCCACTCGCTGGTCACTTTGGGAAAAACCGGACTCTAGAACTAATCCAGCGTGAGTATACTTGGCCTGGTCTCTGGACCTTTGTCAAGGACTACGTCCAGTCTTGTACCTCCTGTGCAAGAGCTAAGACACCGTGCCATCGACCCTATGGGTTACTAAAACAGCTCCGTGTGCCGGCAAGACCTTGGAGTTCCATATCCATGGACTTCATTGAGCAGCTCCCTAGCTCTACTGGATTCACAGCTATCCTGGTTGTAGTAGACAGGCTCTCTAAACAGGCCATATTCATCCCTACTCATGACACCATCACTAGCCCAGAGCTCGCAAAGCTCCTTTTACTCCACGTGTTCTCCAAGCATGGTGTTCCTGCCCACGTTACCTCAGATCACGGTACCGAGTTCATCTCACACTTCTTCAGGTCACTCAGAAAGGCCCTTGATATGCGCCTCCACTTCACCTCCGGTTACCACCCGGAGGGCGATGGCCAGACAGAGCAGTCTAACCAGACACTCGAACAGTACCTACAGATCTACTGCAACTACCAACAGGACAACTGGGCGGACCTACTCCCACTGGCGGAGTTTGCTTATAACAACACACCAAGTGCTACCACCGGAGTCTCTCTGTTCTTTGCTAACAAGGGCTACCACCCTAACATCTCTGTCTACCCAGAACACGACATGACTTCCGCCCAGGCTCGTGACTATGCAGTCGACCTCGAGTCGCTGCACCAATACCTTAGGGAAGAAATGGCTAACGCGCAACTTTGCTACCAAGGCCCGGCTGATGCCAAACGTACTCCGGCACCAGATCTCCGAGATCCTTGACTCCAAGGTTGACTGCCACCGCAAAACGTGCAAACTCTTGTACTTGGTATGTTGGTCCAGTTACGAAGGGACTGATGAAGAAACATCTTGGCTTCTCGCCACTGAACTAGGCAACGCAACAGAACTGTTAGAAGATTATCATGTCCGGTACCCGGACAAACCCGGACCACTTGCGTCCATGTAATATTACTCTTGCTCTCTGTTTCTCTTATCTGTTTCCTTTATCTGTTTCTCCTATCTTTTTCACTCTGTCTCAAGTAATATCACTCACTCACAATTTCAGTCCATTTTCCTTTGTAAACAAGGCAATACTAATTACATTTTTTATTTACAAAAATCCAGACTGGACCGGCTCATGCGTGAGGAGGGGCGTGGTGCAACAGCAACTCATCACCGGCCTTCTCCATCTCCTGTTCGAGGTCTTTGACCTCCTGGTCGATCTCCTCCGGGTCCACCTCCTGGTCACTCTCCGGGTCCGTCCCCGGCTCGTTGTGCAGTCCATTGAACCAATGGCACTCCTCGAGAAACATCTTGAGGGTGCAACCCACCCGGTCATTGGATCGCACCACGGCATGCTGTGCCTGCCTCATCCGGCGTACCTCTCCGGTCAGTTCTCCCATCGAGTCCACCAGCCAGTCCATCTGGTCCAGGAATGCTTGGTTCCCAGACCCTCTGGACCCGGACTTCGATGGCCCCACCACCTCTTGGATTTCATCGATGACGATGACAGCCGCCAACTTCTTGACCTTCTTTCATTTTTCGCCGCCTCGTGGCGACGTCGTGACAGCCTTGGCCTTGGCCTTGTCCACCCCGGACCCGGATCCCCCAGTCTCGACCTCCACCCGCTCGCACTTCTCCTTGAGACCGGCACACCTCTTGCAGGCGTGCTGTTTGGGCTTCTCCGGGTCTTGCATGCACTGCACCCCGAACTTGGCACAGCGCATGCAACTTAGTCAATGAAGTCAGCAAAAGTGAAAACGAAAAATTTGCTTACCAGAGATCAATGACTTGGACGCCGCTAGGGCTGGCGACCGGCTCCTCTCTCGCCCTCTTCTTCACCGGCTCTCCTGCCTTCTGCTTCCATGCAGCCACCTCCGCCTTGCGTTTGTCCTCCGCCATGAGGCGTGCCTTCTCCTTGAGTATGCACTGGTGCTCTGCTTGGAGCTTCGCAAACTCCTCGCAAGCCTTCTTCTCTGCCTCCTCCTTGGCCTTCCGCTCTGCCTCTGCACGAGCTCTCTACTCCGCCTCCACCCTTGCTTTCCTCTCCGCCTCTTCGCGCGCCCGCCTCGCTGCCTCTTCACACTCCTGGCGTGCTTGCTCCTCCGCCTCTGCCTTCGCCTGCTTGTGCCTTCTCTTCTCTGCCCTCTTCGCATTCGCCATGTCGTCCGTCAGAGCCCAGAGCTCCTCCAACTTCGCTCTTGTCCAGTCCATGGATGTGGTCGTACTGGCAGTGGAGGTAGTAGTTTGCGTGGGTGCAGACTTGGTAATGAGAGAGTAAGAAAGTTGGGGGTAGAAACCAAAAAACTGGTCTGTTCTTATAGGTCTCCATTTCACACTCAGACAATGGACTCCGGACTCCGGATTGTCCTAAGCGACCACACAGTAGCCTCATGGGTTTGGCCCCTAAGAGGGGGATACTGTCAAGACCATGTCCAACTCTGGACTCTTATCCGGTTACTCTGGTCACATTGCAGCACTGTAGCTCAACTCCGGTCCTCTGCGCATCACTCCGGTCCTGGATGCGCACATACCCTTCTGTTAAGTGCAACCCTTTGCATTAGACTCAATCCAGTCATTACCACACTTCCCTGTCTACCCTGTTGTACCGTGAGTTCTCCGTGCTCCGTTTATATCTTCTACCTTGTAGTATTTTCTCCGAACCTTACTTATTTTCGTCGGACCTGACCTAGTCCCAACTCTGGTTGTTCCTTGTCCGCCCTTTAGGATGTTTACTTGTCACTGTAAATACTTGTCCCTAGTTCTCCATAGTATAAGTACCCTGTACTCCGTCCTGTATACCTCAGTCTGAAATCAACCATAGTCATCTACTCCTGGTTCTGTCTGTCTCTGTCTCTGTCTCTGTCTCCTCTTCTTGACCGGAACCTACGCAAGGGATCAACGCTCGTTGTCCTTAGTTGTTGAATCCAAGCGGTCACCAACTCCGGCTGGACTAATCTATTGTCCAGCCCTCTGCCCTCTTTCTTCGTCTGTTTCCGTCCGGACTTGACCAGACCCCCTACCGGAGTAGACCTAGACTTGACATTCCCTGACCGACTTGCCTCAGGCTCCTGGTCTTCAGGCACCTCCTATCACTCTCATCAACACTACAGCCTTTCTGAAGGCTTGCCAGCTTGATGGCTCTCAACAGTTCTCTATTCAGCTGAAGCCTGATGGCAGCTTTCGCACTGCGTCGGTTGACACTGCTCCCGACCTTTCCTCTGTCCCCGAGGCATACCATGACTTTGCCGACATCTTTAGTAAGGCGAAAGCATCAGTACTTGCACCTCATCGGGAATACAACCTTAAGAAGGAGCGCCATTACCGCCCAGTAGACTCTACTCGCTCTTCCCCGTCGAACTCGAAACCCTTCAGGGATTCATCGACAAAAATCTACGCTTTGGTTTCATTCATCCGACCTCATCCTCCCATGCAGCCCCTGTCCTCTTCGTAAAGAAGAAGGACAGCTCTCTCTGACTTTGTGTCGACTATCGAGGACTCAACAAAATATCTAAGAAGGATCGGCATCCCCTACCCCTCATCTCCAACCTACTCGACTCTCCGAGTCAAGCAAAGGTCTACACGAAAATCAATCTTCGACATGCTTACCACCTGGTTCGCATTGCTGAAGGTGATGAGTGGAAAACTGCCTTCAGGACTCGCTATGGCTCGTATGAGTGGCAGGTAATGCCCTTCGGTCTCACCAATGCCCCTGCAGCCTTTCAGTGGTTTGTTAACTTGGTCTTCGTGGACATGCTTGATGTCTGCATCATAGTCTACCTCGACGACATCCTGGTCTACTCGGACAACATGGAGGACCATACCAAGCACGTTTGGGAAGTGCTTCAGTGACTCTGCCAGCACAAGCTCTATGCTAAACTTGAAAAGTGTGAGTTCCATTCAGACTCGGTGGAGTACCTCGGGTACTTCCTTTCCCCCGACGGTTTGACGATGTCACAAGACAAAGTCAAGACAATCTGTGATTGGCCCGAACCTTGCAAGGTAAAGGACATTCAGTCCTTCCTGGGCTTCGCAAACTTTTACCATCGATTCATATTCAACTACTCCAATATAGTGGTCCCACTAACTCGGTTGACACGGAAAGATGCCCCTTGGGACTTCTCTGATGTCTGCCGACGGTCATTCAACCAACTCAAGGAGGCCTTCACTACAGCTCCCATCCTCACCCATTTCCA
>Ga0307518_10001709_pt1 | contig 16205 bp, 7 predicted proteins | sample 25_EM_MG_FD_203889 | JGI IMG/M metagenome (GOLD analysis project Ga0307518, IMG submission 203889) | Populus trichocarpa ectomycorrhiza microbial communities from riparian zone in the Pacific Northwest, United States - 25_EM | ecosystem: Host-associated > Plants > Roots > Unclassified | place...
ACCTTGCAGATAATACTGGAATTCATTCTGAAGCATTGTTTCATCAAGATATTTATGGAAATTCATACAATGCACAACAATTTGTTAAGCATGGAAAAATAACCCGTCTTGTTAGAGTAGCTTTGACATCTGAACAAGAGAGTGATGTGTGCATCTACAGAGTTGGCGGGGCACTTCGCAAATCAAATGGAGCCATGTACAGTCCTCAACAAATTTCTATAGGCCCTATTCACTACGGCAACAGAAATCTGCATTTCATGGAAAGGAAAAAGTATGAATACTATGAACAGTTCTGGAAGGACAGGGTGTCAAAGGAAAGGGAACGGAAAGGGGCTGAGGACGAGTTTTGGGATGCCCTGGAAGAAGATGAAAATAAGATCCGCCAACGTTATGAAGTTGGTTTCCATAGAAATAAAAGTTCTCAACGCTTTCTGGATCTGATTCTGTACGATGCTGTATTCATCTTCGAGCTATTCCTCAAGTACAGAGAAGGTAGAGAGAAGTATATAAAAGATTCTATATTGAAAGAAACATGGTTGAGGTTCGCGATTCGACGGGACTTGATTTTGCTTGAAAATCAGCTTCCATTCTTTATTCTTGAGAAATTATATAAACTTCTTCCAGAAAACATTAAAGGAGAAGACACGGAATTTATAACTCTTGCTTGTTCCTATTTTAAAACCCACCTTCCAAGTGACTTCCCTCCTGCAGCAACAACGCCATTACATTTCACTGATTTGGTAAGATCTTTACTATCCTTCGCTCGAGGTAATGGCAACTCTGTAGATCTAATCAAAAGCTTTCACAGTGCAACCAAGCTACGCCAAGCAGGAGTTAAGTTTAAGGTTAAACTAGCATATGACTGCTTACTTGATGTAGAATTCCGTAGAAGATTGATAACAGAGTTTTACATACCACAGCTTGAGATAAACGGCAACACTGAAAGTCTCTTCAGAAACCTTGTGGCCTTGGAGAAGCGTTTTTATAGAGGACAAGAGTACATCTGCCATTACATCAACCTATTGAGTATTCTTGTTGTCAAACCTAAAGACGCGAAACTCCTAATGAAAAATAAAATTGTGACTTATTACAAAGACGAAGTTGCAGTGAGGGACCTGATTTACAGTCTTGCATCAAGCACGACTGATCTCCATTCCTGTTATCACGGGATCTTTTCGACGGTGGATGATTATTATAAAAGCTCCTGGGCCGGAAACCCCGCATACTTTATTGAGGAATTTTTCGGGAATTTTTGGAAAGGTGTTGGAACGGTTAGTGCAGCTATCTTCCTCATCCTCACTTTGGTACAAACAATTTGTGCGATCCTTGGCCTGCGCTAGTACTCCAAGTGGATCAAGTCAATCCAAAGCCTGTGTAGTTTTATTTCTCCTGTTTGTTGGCTTTTGTTGTGTTGTGCTGTGGATTTTATGTTTCCTGTGCAGTCAATAAACACACACACACACACACACACGTTCTCTTTGATGTTTTTTTTTTTAATTTCTTATCACATGTAACTATTCTTTATATTTTATTTTGGATTTCTCATAATTTGCGTTTAATATTATATAACATAATATTTTTTACTTTAAAATATATTAATTTAATATTTCTTTTTAAATAAAATACATAAATTACTATATTTCTAAACACACATATAATTTATCTCTAAGCGTGTTTGAAAGTGGAGTTATGATTATTTTTTAAAATTTTTTTTATTTAGAAAAATATATCAATAATATTTTTTTATTTTTTAAAAATTATTTTTAAGATCACCATATCAAAATAATTTGAAAACATCATAAATATATTAATTTAAAAAAATTTAAATTTTTTTAAAAATATTTTTTAAACACGCTGTCAAACGCTAAGTGTGCGAGGGTGATAAGAACAGGCATCTACAAAAAGACACAAGCGTGACTTGTTAATATAATATTTCCTTCCTAGGTTTTCAAGCTATGCATATTAATGTCACTTTCTTGGGCTGAAGGTTGACCAAACCAAGCTATGGACACATAGTTTAGGAAATAATAAATAAATAAATAAATAAACTTGAAATAAATAAAATATAATTTTGATTGATATGTAAGCTAGTTTAAAAATATACTCTACTATCCAATAAAAAAATATTTACACGAGCATAAGAAACTTATAAGAGTATTTTATTAACATAAAAAAGAAAAAAATAAGTGGTGATCAATATTAATAAATCAAACGAAAGAAAATTGGGGTCAACAAATTGATCTCACTTTTACCACACATTGTTAAGTCATTAACAATATTAAAATATCTTTAATATTAAATTTAGTTTTGATTGATGTAGAAATTATTTTAAAATTATGTTTCATTATCGGATAAAAAAAAATTTACAAGAGCATTTTATTAAGATAAAATAAGAAAAAGATTACTGGTTAATTGGTTATCAATGTTAGGGTCCACCATTTGATCTTAATTTTTACCCTAACATCGTTAAGTCTCTAACGCTGTTAACTCACCACACCCATATTAAAGCACGGGTTGATATATGGAGTCTCCCTCTTTCCCATTTCCTTGATCTCTCTCTGGGCAGCTTCTGTGTACTCTGCCCACTCTCTATCTCTCGCTCGCTATCTGTAAGCAATCTCTCTCTCTTTATTGCTTTTGTTATCATTGTTGTAGATCTTGATCTGGATTCGGACAGGATTAGTCTTGTTTTGGTTCTAAAGTTTGTCTTTTTTATTTTTCTCTTAAAGGTTCCTAGATCTGACCCTTGTTAGATTGGATCTGTTTTTGGTGTTGTTGTTAAGTTTTTCAATGACCCTTTTGTTTGTTTTGTTTGCTGGTATTGACATTAAGAAGATTATGAATCTATTAATTAGGCTTTGGTGTGAAATAATGAAATGAAAATAGAGGAATTTAAAGGAACGGACTTCATTGTGTATACAAGCTTGGATCTTTATGATTTATTGTTGATTCTCAATGCCCTGATGGATTGGACCTTGTGTCGTATGCGAAATGTTGTTAAAAAGGAAAGATTTTGTTTGTGTTTTGTAAGAAAATGTGTTTTAAGATCTTGCTATGCCCTGATGGATTGAACCTTGTGTCGTATGTGAAATGTTGTTAAAAAGGAAAGATTTTGTTTGTGTTTGTAAGAAAATGTGTTTTAAGATCTTGCTTGCTTGCATGCAATGTTTGATTTTGATTGTTTCAATGGTGTGAATGAGAAAATGTTATCATGGATGTAAAAGTGATCTTTTTTAAAGATTGATTGTTGGGTTTTATGATGCAGGTGAGATTGAGGAAAGATGGGGCTTTCATTCACTAAGCTTTTTAGCCGTCTTTTTGCCAAGAAAGAAATGAGAATTCTCATGGTGGGTCTTGATGCTGCTGGTAAGACCACCATCTTGTACAAGCTCAAGCTTGGGGAGATTGTCACCACTATCCCTACAATTGGTATGTTACTCGAAACTTACCATTACTTTAAAGTTATTTAGTACTGAATTTATTGTGCTCTTGTTTTTCTTGCTAATTGTCTGTTTCTATCCAGGGTTCAATGTGGAGACTGTAGAATACAAGAACATAAGCTTCACTGTCTGGGATGTTGGTGGCCAGGACAAGGTATGTAAATGCTGTAAATTGTAATGAGAACTTCGGGTATAATTACAATATCATGAAAATGCATCAAATCATTTTCTCAGCATTGTAAATGTCTCATCTTTAGTCAATGACTAAATATGGCACTATTCATGTTTGTGCTTCAATCTGGTTTTAAAATGTGCTTATTGACGGTCTTGTGCTGATTAGATATTGCTCCCTCAGCGCATAATCAAATCATAAGCTACATGGATTTAGCCAGTTAATTTTGCAATCTTTCCTTTTTCGGCATGAAGGGAAAGATAACCATTGCATGGCTGAAATTTTACTATTTAAGCATTTGCGCCCTTGCTGCCCTTGTTGTCTATTTGCTTATGGACAGTCTAGTGCTGATTATATGCTTTGTCATGAGCACACAAGAAATACATAAGCTATAATGAGTAGAGCCATCTTGTCTTTCATGTTTTTCCCCTTGTTTGAATGAGGAATGACAATCCATGACATGGCGACATTTTGTTGTCCATGGTTGTAAATGTTGTCTGGTTTGAAGTTTTTGGTCGTTTAGGTGCATGTGCTTATGACGGTCTTGTGCTGGCTAGTTGTCTTCCACCAGTACACAACATATTCGTAAACTACATTAATGAATCCACAGTTTTATTTTAGTTTCTCCTGTCTATGTGAGGAAAAGCTTTCAATGCTGTGGTGTACATCATAAATCATATATCAATGTTTGATTATTTTTTGTGAAATGCATTGATTTGGTTGCATTATCTTTAATGCTGATCAAGTAAGGATGCAATTCAAGTTGAATTGGAAGCATGTGTAGAAAAAACCACCTGCTCATGTGCAGTCTATCGCCTAGGAGACATCTTCTGTCTTAGTTCCTTGTTATTTTGGGTATTGTATTCTTTTCATATGTTACATGTTTCATGAAAAAGGAATTGTTTTTCAATTTACTTTTCTGATCTGCACAGATTCGACCATTGTGGAGACATTATTTCCAAAACACTCAAGGGCTCATCTTTGTGGTTGATAGCAATGATCGTGACCGTGTGGTTGAAGCTAGGGATGAGCTGCATCGGATGTTGAATGAGGTATAGCCATAAGATTTACTTCTTAACTTCTGCCTTTGTCGCTTTTGTCTTGTAATGATGAAAATTTATTTTCTGAATAGGATGAATTGAGGGATGCTGTGCTACTTGTGTTTGCTAACAAGCAAGATCTTCCAAATGCTATGAATGCTGCTGAAATTACAGATAAACTTGGTCTTCATTCGCTTCGTCAACGCCACTGGTAAATGATAATATCTCCATTTTGAATATGTTGATAGTTTGCTGTTACATATATGCCATCCAATCTGTGTTTTATTTCAGGTATATCCAGAGCACCTGTGCCACTTCTGGTGAAGGCCTCTATGAGGGACTTGACTGGCTATCTAACAACATTGCTAACAAGGTATGGTCATAATAATTTGTTGGAAGTGATGATAAAAAAAATGTTTGGGTCGTGTTAAAAGTAACTTTTTGTGTGATTTTGGCAGGCTTAAGAGATGGGTTTTCTGAAGCTTTTTGGTAGCATTCTACTTCAGTTTGGGAATATTATTTGGTTGTTTGGTGTTCGAGGATTCCTATTTGTAATATTGGCAAGAGAAGAATGTATTTGTTTGGTTTTGTAAGATAATGTTACTGTAATAGAAATTGGCAAATTATCCATATATATACCAAGATAATTAATGATTCACAGTTTCTTAAGTAATTGTGCCTTTGCTTCAAAGTTTATGATGGAGGAGCTTTAGCAGATATTTTCATTGACCAGCCAATGCTTGATGTCTGTAGTAGCTATTTTGCCCTGTAGTATTGGTTATCGCGGGCTGTACTTTCTGAACATTCTGTTGTGCAGAACCGTGCGCACTTTTCTAGTGATTGTTGAACCTTGCCTTTGAGTGTTGATTTATCAGTTAGTGCTCTTGAAGAATCAATTAGAACGAATAATGTTGTAAAGTTTGACTTGAGTCAGATCGGCCAGGTTATTTTCAAGATTTTTTTTTAATTTAAAATTTGCATCATTTTAGGTTTTTTTTTTTTAATTTTTGTTTAAAATAATGCTGTTTTATTAAATAAAAAAACCACTGTTTTTTGGGTAGTTGATGTGGGCTGGCTCAACACTCGAGGCGGGGTGCGTCAATGGTCTGTCGAGCTCCCAGACAACAAATAAAATGAATGCCAAATTTGGGAAATGGATAACGGCCTTTGTTTTGTTGATTCACGAGCGACCTTTCTTCATAACTTCCTTCCATGGAAGTGTATACAAGATAGGCACTGGCTTCGACCAATCTTTTCTACGTAACTTCTCCTACAGATACCCTTGACCATCTCCCAAAATGCCTGCGCAACAATCTGTTCATCAAACAACACCATGTCCCGGTCGTGTTATCAATATTTTCAAAAGGTAGAATCCATTGTAGAAGAAAGGAACGCTGCATATAAAGGGACTAGCATTGCTGATGAGTTTGTAGAGGTTGAAATGAATGATTTCTTACCCTCTTTAACAAAATCTAAAAGACGAGATAAATGTACTTTTGACTTGTGAATTATACAGAATCATTCATGGAAAGATACTCTGATAGAAGGCAAGGATTATGGATCCATTCCTTAAACTCTCTGCAGCAACATCTTAGCTATCGTTTTTTACCCTCAACAAGATTTTTTTCTCCCTCGGAATTTGAAGCTCTTGTCGAAACTCCTCTTTTTTCTTACAAAAATCAAGAGCCTTCCTGTTGGCAACAGGTGTTGCCACTCAGGTTTCAGTTTCTAGGTTGCTCTTGCCAGGATGGATAGACAGAAGTGCCAGTGGTTCAAGTAGAAAGATCGAGTAGAAAAGAAGACAGGAGAGGTGCCAATTAGAAGTCAAAAGAAGAAGAAAGGAACGAATGCTTACAACAAAAGCCACTTTCTCTGGTGGAGATCTTGACCAGACCATGCTGTCCAGACAGAATCTCATGTAGGCAATAGGAAGATGAGCATGGCAATAGATTCTTCCAATTGGCAGACATATTGGCCACATTCAATTATGCCTTCCCTCTTTTACCTTTTTTTTCCCCCCCGACAGTAATATGCCTTTCTCAATCACAAGATTCTCCAGAACATCGAAGCCTCTATTATATATATATATACACAACATTGAAAGCTTTTCCTCTCGTATAGACATGAAAAATCAATCTCAAAATTGTTCTAACCATTCATATATTTTTAAAGCTATAATTAAAAGTATTTTTTAAAATCTATTTTGTTAAACATGAAAAAGTTACCATAATAATAAACATATAATTGTGAATGAAGCACTACATTGTTTCTTAAAAAATCACGAAACACTTGATTGTGGACCTCACATAAATAGATATAAAAATAATAATTCATATTTAAATGAGAAATTTATGATTTTTTTTTCTCTAGCTGTCCCCTTTTGAATTCAAATTCAAAATATAAAACAACCAAATTTAATTGAAAATAATGGGGATTTAAAGGAGAAGAATGGTCATAAATCATAATCATCGAAATTAAAAGTAGATTTTTAACATAATTTTTTTTATAAAATTTATTGAGAAAAATAAATAGAATAAAAACAATTAGTTAAAATTATCCTATATTATAGGGTAAATTTATAATTTGCTCCCATGCTAAAATAAGAAAATAATTACTAGTGAGTAGCAATATAATAAATCAACCATCCAAAATTAAATGTAGGGCCCACAAAAAATCTCACTTCGACACTAACGTCGTGAACCCATTAACGCCGCTAACTTCCATCCATATCTAAATTCCCAGCTCTCATAGATAGGCCATCCGTTTCTCTTTCTCATTTGTTTCAGCCCCCTCTCTGCACAGCTTCTCTGCAGATCCTGCCCTCTCTCTTCCTCTGCGTCTCTGTAAGCTTTTCCAACTCTCTCTCATTTTCTGTATGTTTATATTGGTTGTCGATGTTGTTACTGTAGAACTTGAGTAGTCTTAATTTGGTTCTAAAGTTTGTTTTTTAAAAAAAACAAAAAAATCTTTTTTGGTTTCGTTTTGAATGGTTCATAGATCTGACCCATGTTAGATTGGATCTGTTTTAGGGGTGTTTGTTGAATACTTTTATGACCCTTTTGCATGTTTTGTTTGTTTGTATGGATAAAAGGGAGATCATGAAGTTTGGTGTGAAATAATGAAAGGAAAATGATGGAATTGAAAGGGCCAGGCATTGTAATGTGTAAAATTTTTGATATTTTTTTGTTTATGATTTGTTTGTTAATGGATTGGATTGTGTGATTTGTGAAATGGTATAAAAAAGGGAAGACTTTGCTTGTATTTGTGAGAGGATGTGTGTGGAGATCTTGCTTGTACATCTATCTATTTTTATTTTGATTGATTTGTGTGAATGATAGCATGTTAAGGTTGATGTAATAGTGATCTATTTCTGTAATTTTGATTGTTGTTTTTTTTATTTGCTGATTTGTTTTTGATGCAGCTAAGAACTTGGAAAGATGGGGCTCTCATTCACTAAGCTTTTTAGCCGTCTGTTTGCCAAGAAAGAAATGAGAATTCTCATGGTGGGTCTTGATGCTGCTGGTAAGACCACCATCTTGTACAAGCTCAAGCTCGGAGAGATTGTCACCACTATTCCAACAATTGGTATGTTATCAAAATATCATTGGTACTATAGAGCTGTTTAGTACTGAATTTATTGTGTTTTCTTGCAAAGGATGCTTATATGTAGCCTCCTTTCAGGGTTTAATGTGGAGACCGTGGAATACAAGAACATAAGCTTCACTGTCTGGGATGTTGGTGGCCAGGACAAGGTTTGAAAAAATCTGTTATCTTGTGGTGTCAACTCTGAGTATAATGGTGACATTAGGGAAATGAGTTAAATTTTTATCCTTTCGAGTTGCTGCTTCATAAGTTTTTCTGCTCTATCATTGACTAAACCTGATATGATGTGCATTTATGCTTGTACTTGCTGTCTTTTGATGTAAATGTGCCCATGAATGGTCTTTTACAGATTAGATATCTCTCCATCATATCAAAACAAAAAACATAAACTATGTGGATCTAGCCACATTAGTGTACAACCTTACCTTTCTTACAAGGAGAACTATCCATTGCATGGCTGAAATTCTTGGAGTATAGACTTTCTGTCTTCTTAATTTTACACATTTACATGCCTTTGTTGTCTAAGTTTCTATTCTTTGGTTATGTATATGCTCTCATGGCAGACTTGCTGATTAGATGCTTGTCATTAGCAAACAACAAAAACATAAGCTATATTGACCAGAGCACTCTTGTCTTTCATGATTCTGCTCTTTTCAGAGCTAGGAATGTCTATCCATGATATGACAGGCATTTCATTGTATGTGTTTGTGAATGTTCAGTGGTTGAAGTTTTTTTTCCCTGATGCCTGTGATTATGGACTGTCTTGTGCTGGCTATTTGGCCTTCCTCCAGCTCATAACATATTCAGAAGCTACATTACTGAAGACACTTTGTGTTTCAGTTTTTTCCTTTGTCTTTGTGAGGTAATGGTATCCAAGCTGGGGTGTACATTAACATAAATTACATATCCGGAATCATAAATGGGATTGCTTACATGTTTCTCTATGCATTTAATGAATTGTCTAAGAAATGAATAGTTGAGTTGCCAGTCTCTCTATCATCGTTTCCTTGACTATTTCCCTGTTTGTTGTCGTATACTCTTTATCTCTTATGTTGATCAAATAAGGATGTAATTTTAGCTTTAATTGTTGAAATTATGTACTAAAAATTACTGCTTTTGTACAATCTGTCACTCAAGTCAACACCTTGTCTTGCATTCAACGACATCTTGGATCTTATTTTCTTATGTTGATAAAAAGAATTGTTTGTCAAATTGTTTTTCTAATTTGCACAGATTCGACCTTTGTGGAGACATTATTTCCAAAACACTCAAGGGCTCATCTTTGTGGTTGATAGCAATGATCGTGACCGTGTTGTTGAAGCTAGGGATGAGCTGCACAGGATGTTGAACGAGGTAGCCATAAGCCAGCCTTAGTTCTTAATGTTTTCTCGTGGTTTTGCGCATCTTAATAATGAAATTTTATTCTGAGTAGGATGAATTGAGGGATGCTGTGCTACTTGTTTTTGCAAACAAGCAAGATCTTCCAAATGCTATGAATGCTGCTGAAATCACAGATAAGCTTGGTCTTCATTCTCTTCGTCAACGCCACTGGTAATTGTTAATATCTCCATTGCAAAATTCTGGATAGTTTGCTTCTATTTAATATTCATTGATGTCATCTGATCTTTATGTCTGTTGCAGGTATATCCAGAGCACTTGTGCCTTTAATATTCATTGATGTCATCTGATCTTTATGTCTGTTGCAGGTATATCCAGAGCACTTGTGCCACTTCTGGTGAAGGTCTTTACGAAGGACTAGACTGGCTTTCCAACAACATTGCTAGCAAGGTAGGGTCATAGTGTTTTGTAGGAAACAATGGTAAAAATCCGTGTTTTGTTGGTTGTAACCTTGGCTAATGAATTGTGGCAGGCTTAAGAAATGGGTTGATCATGCAACTTTTTGGATCGCACTTACTTTGGGAATCTTGCTAGGTTCGGTGTTTGCACCTACTTTGGGAATCTTGCTAGGTTTGGTGTTTGCGGATTTCATATCCTGTAATCGGCAAGAGAATGTATCTTTGGTTGTGTAAGATATTATTACTGTAATAGAAATTGACTAATTATCCCTATAGTTTTGAAATAATTCATGATTCACAGCTTTAACATGATGTATCTTGATACAAGTTTATTGCTAGTGGAGCTCTGCGAGATTAATGTTTCTTTCATTGACCGGCCATTGCTTGATGGCAATTTTTTGTGTAGTTAATATATTGCAATGCAGGACATTCGCTATTTTTCTGTGAATGTACGCTATATTTCGGCGAATGTTGTACATTTGATTTCTATTATCAGTTTGCACGAACGATGAACAGTCCTGATCAGACTTTTCTGCAGACATCATAAATTTATAATGCTTTGGTTCTGGTTTTTTCCTTCTAAGCTTGCTAGCATTGTATCCTCCCCTCTTAAGGTATTGATCGGAAATGTAGCTGTGTTTGTTTATAAGTATATTTCAAAAGCGTTTTACTTTAGAAAAACATAATTAATGTTATTTTTAGTTTTTTCAATGTATACAATATAAAAAAATTATTTTGATATATTTTAAAATAAAAAGAATGCATTAAAATATCAAATACATATAATAACAATTTGTATTTCTTATCTTTTCAATTATTCATCAAGAAATAAAAAATATACACTCTTGAAAAAATAATCAACCATTTGTTTTTAGAAATAATCATTCATAATTAATTTCTTAAATAAATAGTATTTTGTTATATGCTCTCTTTTATTTTTTTTCTCTTATTAGTATCACAATAATTTGACAAATCATCTCATAAAATAAAAAAAGTTTCTGATAAATATACAATATTTATTTAAGATAAGGTTAAAATAAGTACTTAATTTCTAACATAATACGACACACCCCCTCAAACATTTTTTTTTTAGCTTCCCCCTAGAACCATTTTTTCCACTTTCATATTTGGTGAACTTTAGGAAAGTAGTTTTTAAGAAAATGGTTTCCCAAAAAAAAAACTAGTCCTTCCAAAAGGAAAGTGTTTTCCTTTTCTAATCTCCAAAAACAACACTTCTCTCCTCCGATTGCTAGCCTCATCAAAACACCTTCCTTTCTCTCCCTCTCGAATTTTTGTATCTATTTATACTCAATATAAAATCTTGACACTAAAAAAAACCCAAATATCTAACTCTTAACTTACCATTACTATTAATTAATTTTTCCTTTTCAATATGAAAAAAAATTATTTTAAGGTTTTAAAAATGAAAAAATATCAATAGATTTTACTTTAAAATTATTTAATAAGGTTATATATCTATAATATTATATTTAAAATACTTATATTATTTATATAGTAAAATAATGAAGCTTTATATAAATATATGATATAATAAATTCATTTCCCCCATCATTAACACTTTATTATATCTCTCTTTTTTATTTATTGTAAATGATCAAATAGTTAAATTTAATGTTTTATACATGTTAGATAAACTTGAAAAAAAAATCAATAATTTTCAAGTTTATTTTTCATGGTATAGCTAGAAACCAGAAAATATTTTTCAATTTATCTTTCATAAAACTGTTAATTATCTGTCAAACATCGAAAAATAATTAATTTTTTAAGAATTTACTTTCTATAAAAACCACTTTTTAAAATTAAATTGCTTTCAAGCAAACAAATAAAATCATAGTTTTAATTAAAACCTGGACTGATAGGTCGATCCGGGACCCGACTGATCCAAGGCTGGAATTGGACTATGTTTAAGAAAAATAAGGGAAGTCAAAAAGCCGGGTGACCCGCGGTCAAAAATCCTATTACAACCTATTGATTTTTTTTTTAACCAAAATGATGTCGTTTTGATTTATATAAAAAAATAAATTTAGGGTTGATCCAGGTGACTCGATCAAAACCCGTTGACCCGGGAAAAAACCATGACCAGAAGCTTGGGCTGGGTCGACCACCGAGCTGGATTTAAAAACTTTGGATAAAACTTTAATTAGAGGAGGAAATGGGCCGGCATTGTGAAAGTAGAATTCGTATTATTTAATAATTTAGATTATGGTATCACATTAAAAACATCTTCATCTAAAAATGACAAATTTTTAAAATATAATTTATATTAGTATTTTAATTTTGATTTTTGATATATATATTGTAGCAACTTTACTGCTTAGATGCACATACCAAATCCACTGCATGCTCACCATCGACTCGTTGGCGACGGTGGTGGTCTAGGTAAGAAAAACACGGTGCGTGGAAGCAGTGGACCAACGAATCAACAGCTTGATGACTGCTGGAAGAAACCATCTTAAACCACCAATTAATCTCCATCATTTTCATCAAGAATTATCCATGCAAAACCGCGTTCAGTGACTTCTCTGTGCATGTCATTGATTACAGCCAAATTCCTTACAATATCTGTCCAACTGGCCACAGCTGAAATGCACCTTCCTTCCTTCCAAGGCACATCTCATCCACTGCCACAACTTCTCCTATAAATACCCACCAAATCATGCGCCATCTCCTCACTTCAAAACAACTAATTTTCTTGCAAAAAAAAAAAAAAAACTCTCTAAATTTCTCTCAATGGCTTCTTTTCTTGCTTCTTCAAGGGTTCCAATGTCGGTGGTATTGGTCTTGTTTACACTTGCTTCTTTGATGGGGTCATCTCTTGGTAACTTCTACCAAGACTTCGATATTATGTGGGGAGATTGGCGTGCTATGATACTCAACGATGGTGAGCTTCTCAATCTCAATCTTGACCAAGCTTCTGGCTCAGGATTCCAATCCAAGAATGAGTATTTGTTCGGAAAGATTGATATGCAACTCAAGCTTGTCCCTGGCAACTCTGCTGGCACTGTAACTGCCTACTACGTAAGTTTTCTTAATATTAATGACTATTTTGAGTACAGAAATTTAACATTTGCTCTTAGTGTTATTAATCTCTGCTGGTTTATTAATTTTCAGTTACAATCAAAAGGGTCGGCCTGGGATGAGATAGACTTTGAGTTCTTGGGGAACTTGAGTGGAGATCCTTACATTCTTCATACTAATGTGTATAGCCAAGGCAAAGGCGACAAGGAGCAACAATTTTATCTCTGGTTTGATCCAACTGCTGATTTCCACACCTATTCCATCCTTTGGAACCCACAAAGAATCATGTAAGCTAACACTTGCTCCCATATCTAAATCCAAGATTATACGTTTTTAGAGGTAGCTTGGAATTGTGTTTCAAGTAACATTTTAAAAAAGTTATATTATTTTATATAATTTTAAATAAAAAACATTTTAAAAAGCAACCATTATCATATTATACAATATATATTCCTTTTGTTACCTTAAATTTTCTTTGTTTAGCTAACATTTTCCTTCTCATTTGTGTCAGCTTCTTTGTAGATGGCACCCCTATTAGGGAGTTCAAGAACATGGAATCGATTGGTGTTCCATTTCCAAAGTATCAACCAATGAGACTCTACTCTACTTTATGGAATGCAGATAACTGGGCTACAAGAGGTGGTCTCGTCAAGACTGATTGGTCACAAGCTCCTTTCACTGCCTCCTACACGAACTTCAATGCTAATAATGCTTGTGTTTGGTTCAACGGTGCATCTTCTTGTGATTCAAATAATTTCTCCCCTCCTTCTTGGCTTTCAGAGGATCTTGATTCAGCAAATCTTGATAAGCTTCAATGGGTCCAAACGAACAACATGATATATAATTATTGCGCAGATGCCAAGAGGTTTCCCCAGGGATTTCCTCCAGAATGCAACATGTCTTAGAGGGAGAAGTAGACACAGTCACCCAGCAATGCATGGTTTATATTAATAATTAATTTCTTTCATTGTTTTTGGTTTCCCCAGGGATTTCCTCCAGAATGCAACATGTCTTAGAGGGAGAAGTAGACACAGTCACCCAGCAATGCATGGTTTATATTAATAATTAATTTCTTTCATTGTTTTTACTCATGCAAATTACAGATTAATTAATAAATGTATGTATGATTTTTATTTTTGTTTGTTTCAATGTTTTCCAATAATATATACGTGTTCGATTTAAGAACTAATATTACAGAATCCTTAACTTTGTAATTAAATTTTTTTTCTTCATCAAAACATCTAGCAATCAAGTATTGGATCCCACATAAATGAAACAGTCCTTGTATTCCCATGAATCTACACCAAACAGTTTAAATTTTAGACCTGAAACCTTCTAAATTGAAGTATCAAATTTTATTGCTAAACTGTAAATCTTGAAAAGCTGTCATTGTGCTAAAGCAATGACTTCAAAGTTTGATGTATTCGGCAAGAGAGAGGTTATGAGCGTGTTTGGAAGTGTGGTTGCTGTTGCTTTTCAAAGTGCTTTTCATTTAAAAAAGCATGCCAATAATGTTTTTTTAGTTTTTAAAAATTATTTTTGAGATCAGCACATCAAAATGATTTAAAAACGTCAAAAACATATTAATTCAAAACAAAAAAAAAAGAGAAAAATTTTCAAATTTTTCCGAAAGTGATTTTGATGTCAATTACTGTGTGTTTTGTAATGAAATTAAATAGTGATTTTTTAAAGTGTTTTTTAATTGAAAATATATTTTAATTATAATTTTTTTTATATATTTTTTAAAATTTTTAACATAGCAGAATAAAAAAAATACATGTAAAAAATATTAACTTAATATTTTTTAATTTGAAAAATTAATTGAAACACGTTATTATTAAACACACATTTAATAGGCTTGGACCAGTAATAAAGTTAGCATCAAAGCTTGTATTTGTATTGTAATTATGTTGGTTAATGGGTCGGTACATGCAAAGCTGGTCTTGCCAAACCTGGGACATGTTGAGAGAGATGAAAACCTTAAATGGTGAATAGAGGCTAGATTGAATTACTCATAGCAAAGAGAAACTCCTGTACTTTTTTCTTTCTTTTTCATGTGTTTTTGGTACACCCACTATCCTTTTGTGTTTGTTTAGGTCAATTAAAAATTGGTTTACAATTAACTAAACTTATTTGACGCGTGAGCTTTTAAAAAAAATAATATATTTTTCTTAGTTTATTTGTTTTATTCAATATTATTAGGTTTTGTAGTTTTTTCTATGTAATGAATTAATAGCCATTTGACAAGTGAAAATATAGAAGAATAAAATTAAGTATTTTGACTCTTTTTATATTTAAGATGTTTTTAGTTTTAAAAGTTTTTGACTTATAATAAATCTTTTATCTTTCGCTACTGCCTGCATTAATTGGTATTAAAATCCAATAATCCTTAACGATTATTTTGCTTTGTTATGTGTTGTAAAATAATCATAGTTGTAAGAGGTTGTATAATAGAACATGCTTATATAAGAGGGGATGAAGAAGTTCTTCCTCGAGAAAAAAATGTTTAGGACCTAACTATAATGTTTTTTTTTACATCAATTGTTTTCATTTGAAATCCTAATGGTGAGACCCGTGATAAGATAGTCTGCACAAATGTATTATGTTAGGAATTTATAATGAGATGATCTGCACAAAAAAGTTAGGAATTCATGATAGGGTGACTCACGCACAAAAAATATTCTTAATGGAAAACATTTTTTAACTGAAGACTGAACTCAATCATGAGATCTTTTCAATCAAGAAAAACTAATGTAAATTTTTTTTTTAAAATAAATATTTTTCATAGTTAGCTTTATTTATTTGTTATTTTAATACTCAGTATTATTAATGTTTTTTTTTCTATATAAATAGTTATAATAGCTTTTTGACAAGTGAGAATATAATTGAATAAAATTAAATATTTTTAAATCAATTCTAATATTTATAGTATTTTTAATCTTTAATTTTTTTTTACTTGTAATAAACTATTTATCCTTCACTTTTATGTCATTATTGTTATTTAATTATGGATTTTGGATTTAACTTAGAATCCCTTAATTTATAAAAGTTACATGACACGGATTTATATAGTATTTGGCACTTATTTTCAAGTTCGAAATATATATATATATAA
>Ga0307518_10001710_pt1 | contig 16204 bp, 15 predicted proteins | sample 25_EM_MG_FD_203889 | JGI IMG/M metagenome (GOLD analysis project Ga0307518, IMG submission 203889) | Populus trichocarpa ectomycorrhiza microbial communities from riparian zone in the Pacific Northwest, United States - 25_EM | ecosystem: Host-associated > Plants > Roots > Unclassified | place...
ACGAGTATCTCCGCGATCTCCCTCGCGAGCGTGACCCGGTGCGCGTCCCCGTCGATGCCGGTATGCGCGACCGCGCCTTCGAGCAGGAGGAAGAGCTGCTCGGCGAGCCGCTCCGGATCGGCCGCGTCCGGGGCGTCCTCGCGGAGGAGTTCGGCGAACTTCGCCCGCACCGCCGCCTTGTGCCGCCGGATCACGTCGAGCCCGGGATGCCCGGCGGGCAGTTCGGCGGCCGCGTTGAGGAACGCGCAACCCCGGTCGCTCCCGAGCTTGGGATGATCGACGTAGGCGTCGAAGACCGTCAGCGCCCGGGGCGCTTCGGCCTCCGCCAGCCGCTCTTCCAGATACGCCCACCAGACGTCGTGACGCCTCCGCAGGTACGCGATCGTGAGCTCCGTCTTCGATCCGAAGGACGCGTACAGCGTCTTCTTCGTGACGCCCGCGGCCTCGGCGATGGCCGCGACGCCCACGGCGTGCAGGCCCTCCTGGTAGAAGAGCTCGCTCGCGGCGCTCAGTACGCGCTCGCCGGCCGGTGTCAGCATGCCCCGACTATACCGATCGGTTGACCCGGGCGCTAAATGCGGGAACACTCCAGAGGTATACCGCTCGGTATACCTCTGGAGGAGAGCTGATGGTTGCTTCGTACAAACGCGAGCTGACGTTCACCGCGGCCGGGTTGTCGCTGATCGCGGTCTCTTACGGACTCGCGAGGTACGCGTACGGCCTCTTCGCCCCGACGCTCCGTACGGAGTTCGGTCTCGACGGCGGCACGCTCGGTGCGATCGCGGCGGGCAGCTACGTCGCCTACTGCCTGGCGGTCATCGCTTCGACCGCCGTGACGACCCGCTGGGGTGCCCGGGCGGGTGCGCTCGCCGCCGGGACGACCGCCACCGCGGGGACGGCCCTGATCGCGGCCGCGCCGAACGCGGGCGTCCTCGCTCTCGGCGTCGTCCTCGCCGGAGCCAGCACCGGCCTGGCTTCCCCCTCGCTCGCCGACGCGGTCTCCCGCGTCGTCCGCGTGACCCGCCGGGACCGCGCCCAGTCCGTGGTGAACGCCGGGACCGGACTCGGCGTGCTGATCTCGGGCCCGGTCTCGCTGCTCGCCGTCGGCGACTGGCGAATGGCGTGGTGGGCCTTCGCCGGGGCCTCGGCCTTGGTGACTCTGTGGATCGCCCGTGTCGTGCCGCCGGTGAAGGACGGCCGGGCGCGGGGGCTGCCGTCGCCGCTTTTCCCGCCCGCCACCGGACGGCTGCTGCCCGCCGCCGCGACGCTCGGCCTGGCGAGCGCGGCGATCTGGACGTTCGGCCGCGACATCGCCGTGAGCGTCGGCGGACTCGACGAGACCGCCTCGACGGTGGTGTGGATCGTGCTCGGCGCGGTCGGCCTGGCGGGCGCGTTCACCGCCGAACTGACCTCCCGGGCCGGACTGCGCCGCGCCTGGTCGGCGGGAATGGTCCTGTTCGCCGCCGCCACGGCCCTCTTCGCCCTCGCCACCCGGTCGCTGCCGGCACTCGTCGTCGCGGCGGCGCTCTTCGGGGCCGTCTACATCGGACTGACCGGTGTGCTGATCCTCTGGGGCACCAGGGCCTACCCGACGGCGCCCGCGTTCGGTGTCGGCGTGGCCTTCCTGATGCTGGCACTCGGACAGGCCGCCGGAGCACCGCTCATCGGCCTCCTCGGCGATCTCCTCGATCTTCGCGCCGGCTTCCTCGCGGCGGCGGCGATCGCCGTCCTCGGCGTCCTGTTCGCACCCAAGGAGGCGACCACCACTTACAACTTCGGGGTCCGCTCCCTCTCAGGGGTGAGCACCGTCCCGCCGAAGCGGGAATCCCGCGCGGGCTGCGCGTGATGTCCTCTTCGGCATGAACCTGCTGCTCGGCCTGCTCACCCTGCCCGCCTACGCGCTCATGCTGTGGCCGCTCGTGGTCGGCGCCCGCCGCGTGCTGGGGGTGCGGATCGGCCTGATCCGCGCGGGCTGCGCCGCCGGTTTCGGCTGGCTGGTCGCGGGAGGCATCCTCACCGCGTTCCCGCGCGCGATGTACGCGGGCAGCGCCTTCGCCGGACTGGTCATCCCGGTGGCGGGCGGCGCCTTCCTGGCGACGCTGATCTTCCTGTTCGTCGCGGAACTCGCGCTGCCCTCCGGCTCGGGGCTCGGGCTGATCGGCAGGATCCGGTCGATGCGCCGCCGCGCGGCCCGCACCCGGCGCTACTCGCAGATCACCCGGATCGCGATCAAACACGGCCTCGGCCGCTATCTCACCGGCCGCCGCGAACCCGGCCTCGCCCAGGTCCGGCACGCCAAACTGGCGCGCTCGCTGCGGCGCGCGCTGGAGGAGGGCGGCGTGACGTTCGTGAAACTCGGCCAGCTGCTCTCGACCCGCTCCGATCTGCTCCCGCCGGTTTTCGTCGACGAACTCAGCAAACTTCAGGACCAGGTGGCCTTCGCCGACGCCGACGAGGTCGCGACCGTGCTGCGGGAGGAACTGGGCGGGGACCCGGACGAGATCTTCGCCGAATTCGACCCGGAACCGATCGCGGCCGCGTCGATCGCGCAGGTCTACCGGGCGAAGCTGCGCGGCGGGCAGGACGTCGTCGTCAAGGTGCAGCGGCCCGGCGTGCAGGCCTTGGTCGAGCGGGACCTCGACATCGTCCGCCGGGTGGCGGCCGCGCTGGACCTGCGCGCGGGCTGGGCACGCTCGCTCGGCGTCGTCGACCTCGCCGAAGGCTTCGCCGACGCGCTGGTCGAGGAGCTCGATTTCCGCACGGAGGCCAGGAACATCGAAGCGGTCACCGCCGCCTCCCCCGGTACCGAGGTCGCTCTTCCGACCGTCCACAAAGAACTGTCCACCGAACGCGTCCTGGTGATGCGGCGGCTCGACGGCAAACCGCTCGCCGCCGCCAAGGAGCAGGTGCCGGTCGCGGAACGGGCGAAGCTCGCGCGGTCGATGCTGCGATGCGTGCTCGGCCAGGTGATGGGCAGCGGTGTCTTCCACGCCGACCCGCATCCCGGCAACGTCCTGCTGCTCGCCGACGGCAGGCTGGGCCTGCTCGACTTCGGCTCCGTCGGCAGGCTCGACTCGGGGCTGCGCGGCGGACTGCAGAACCTGATCCTCGCACTGGACCGCGGCGACCCGGCCGCGTTGCGCGACGGCCTGCTGGAGATCGTCGACCGGCCGGACGAGATCGAGGAGCGACGGCTGGAGCGGGCGCTGGGCGCCTTGGTGGCCAAGCATTTCAACCACGGCCAGGCCCCGGATCTCGACATGTTCACCGACCTGTTCCGGGTGATCGCCGACTTCCGGCTCAGCGTGCCCCCGCCGATCGCCGCGGTGTTCCGCGCCTTGGCCACCTTGGAGGGAACACTGGCCGCGCTGGCGCCGGGATTCAACATCGTCGTCGAATCCCGCGCCTACGCCGCCGAGCAGGTCGGCGCCGGATTGCGCCCGGAATCGCTGCGGGCCACGGCGACCAACGAGCTGATGGCGCTCCTGCCGGTACTGCGACGGCTGCCCCGCCGCGTCGACCGGATCGGCGACGCGCTGGAGCAGGGCAGGCTTTCGGTCAACGTCCGGCTGTTCTCCGACGAACGCGACCGCGACGTGGTCACCGGGCTGGTGCACGAGATCCTGCTGGCGTTCGTCGGTGTGGCCACCGGGCTGATGGCCGTGCTGCTGCTGGGCAGCGCGACCGGCCCGGAGGTGCTGACCGGGGTCACGCTGCACCAGATGTTCGGCTACAACCTGCTGGTGGTCAGCGCGCTGGTGGGATTGCGGCTGCTCTTCGTCGTTTTCCGGCGGAGCGGACAACGCTCACGATCGCTCCGATGACGCCGACGGCGACAAGCCCGGCACCGCCGAGCGCGAGGTTGCGCGAAGTGCGGAACCCGGTGTCGGACACCGGATCGCCGCGCAGTCCGGCCTCGACGAACGCGGTGGTCTGCGGGAACGGGTCGGCGGCGAGGACACTCCCCAGCCCGACGACGACTCCGACGACCTTGTCCGCGGGAACGGCGCCGTCTCCCGGGGAACCCGCGAAGAGCTGCGAGTCGACGGAACGGTTCCGCCGATCACCTGCCACGAACAGCGCCCCCGGCGGCACCTTGGCGCTGAACGGCCTTCCGAGACCGCCCTCGTAGTCGGTATAGGGTTCCTTGACCGGCGTCCCGTCGACCATGATCAGGTTGTCCTTCGTACAGCAGACGACCTGGTCACCACCGATACCGATCACCCGTTTGATGGTCAGCTCCCCGCGGGCCGCCCCCGGAAACGCGCTCTGATCCATGAGGACCACCGCGCCGCGCGGAATCTCCGTCACGTCGAAGGGGCGGTGGAGCACGATCTCCCCTGGCTTGAGCGCCGGGCTCATCGCGGGGGTGGCGATCGACACCATGCGATAGCTCAACAGGGTCCAGAACCCGTATCCGCCGGCGCCCACGCCGACGACCGCCAGCAGGATCATCACGAACAGGAGCGGGGAGAATCTTCGTTTCGGCCCGGGTCTGTCGGCGGGCGGCGCGGGAAAGTCCGTTTCAGTCACAGCGCAGAGTAGCGCCACTCAACCTCGGGGCGCGTACATGATGACCCCGACCCCGGCCAGGCAGATCAGCGCACCGATCACGTCGTAGCGGTCTGGCCGGTAGCCGTCGGCGATCATCCCCCACGCCAGCGAACCCGCGACGAACACGCCGCCGTACGCGGCGAGGATACGGCCGAAGTTCGCGTCGGGTTGGAGTGTCGCGACGAAGCCGTAGAGGCCCAGCGCGACGACGCCGGCGCCGATCCAGAGATAGCCGCGGTGCTCCCGGACGCCTTGCCAGATCAGCCAGGCGCCGCCGATCTCCAGCAGGGCGGCGAGCGCGAAGAGCGCGATGGACCGGACGATCATCACGGCAGCTTATTGCGGGCCGGTCCGTGAAGGCCTCCTTGAGGGACTCTGGGTCCCTCAAGGAGGCCTTCACGGACTCGGGCATGCCCTTGGTCAGGTTGCCTCGCGTCCGGCATCGGACCACGACGCCCCAGAAGCAGGGAATCAGACGGTGAAGCCGAGCGCCCGCAGCTGTTCGCGGCCGTCGTCGGTGATCTTCTCCGGACCCCACGGCGGCATCCAGACCCAGTTGATCCGGAAGTCCTTGACCAGTCCCGTTCCCCCGCCGACGAGCGCGGCGCCGGTCTGGTCCTCGATGACGTCGGTCAGCGGGCAGGCCGCCGACGTCAGGGTCATGTCGATGGTGGCGGTGTTGTCCGCCTCGACACGGATGTCGTAGACCAGCCCGAGGTCGACGACGTTGATGCCGAGCTCCGGGTCGACGACGTCGCGCATCGCCTCTTCGACGTCCTCGACCTTCGCCACGTCGGCGGCGTCCGGGGCGGCGGCGGTCTCGGCGTCGAGGTCGGCGGCCGTGCGCCCCTCGCGGGTTTCGGTCTGCTGTTCGGTCATGACGTCTCAACTCCGTTGGTCGTGCGGGCGACGGCGTCCTTGAACGCCATCCACCCGAGCAGGGCGCATTTCACGCGGGCCGGGTACTTGGCCACGCCGGCGAAGGCGATGCCGTCCTCCAGCACGTCCTCGTCGGGTTCGATCTGCCCTTTGCCCTGCATCAGCTCGACGAAGGCGTCCATGGTGGTGAACGCCTCCTCCACGGTGTGCCCGACGACGAGATCCGTCAAGACCGACGTGGAAGCCTGGCTGATCGAGCAGCCCTGCCCCTCGTAGGAGACGTCGGCGACCTTCCCGTCGTCGACCTTCACCCGCAACGTCACCTCGTCGCCACAGGTCGGGTTGACCTGGAACGACTCGGCGTCGAACGGCTCGCGCAGACCGCGGCCATGCGGGTTCTTGTAGTGGTCCAGGATGATCTCCTGGTACATGCTCTCGAGGTTCATGTCACGCCACCCCGAAGAACTTCTGCGCCTCACGCACCCCGTTCACCAGTGCGTCCACTTCGGACAGGGTGTTGTAGACGTAGAACGACGCGCGCACGGTCGCGGGCACCGAGCAGGCCCGGTGCAGCGGCCACGCGCAGTGGTGCCCGACGCGGACGGCGATACCGAGGCTGTCCAGCACCTGGCCGGAGTCGTGCGGGTGGACGCCGTCGATGACGAACGACACCAGCCCGCCGCGGTCGGCCATGTCGGTGGGGCCGATGATCCGCACGCCCGGGATCTCGCCGAGCCCGGCGAGCGCCGCCTCGGTGAGAAGGTGTTCGTGCGCGGCGACCCGGTCCATGCCGATCGCCGACAGGTAGTCGGCGGCCGCGCCGAGACCGACGGCCTGCGACGTCATCGGGGTGCCCGCCTCGAACCGCTGCGGCGGCGCGGCGAAGGTGGTCTGCTCCATGCGGACCAGCTCGATCATCGAGCCACCGGTCAGGAACGGCGGCATCGCTTCGAGCAGCTCACGGCGTCCATAAAGGACACCGATGCCGTACGGGCCGACCATCTTGTGCCCGGCGAAAGCGGCGAAGTCGACGTCCAGCGCGTGGAGATCGACCGGGAAGTGCGGCACCGACTGGCAGGCGTCCAGCACGACCAGCGCGCCGACCTTGCGGGCCTTCTTCACCAGGAACTCGACCGGGTTGATCGTGCCGAGCACGTTGGACTGGTGCGTGAACGCCAGCACCTTCGTCCGCTCGGTGATCAGTTCGTCCACATTGGACAGATCGAGGCGGCCGTCCGCGGTGACGGAGAACCACTTCAGCGTCGCGCCGGTGCGCTGGCAGAGCTGCTGCCACGGCACCAGGTTCGCGTGGTGCTCCATCTCGGTGATGACGATCTCGTCGCCGGGACCGATCTTGAACCGCTCGGCCCCGGGACCGGCCGTGGCGGCGTTGCTCATCGCGTAGGCGACGAGGTTGATGCCCTCGGTGGCGTTCTTGGTGAACACCAGCTCGTGCGGGGAGACACCGACGAACTCCGCGATCCGCACGCGGGCGGATTCGTAGGCGTCGGTCGCCTCCTCGGCGAGCTGGTGCGCGCCGCGGTGCACCGCGGCGTTCGAGGTCTCCAGGAACCGGCGCTCGGCTTCGAGCACCTGCGCCGGTTTCTGGGACGTCGCACCGGAATCCAGATACACCAAGGGTTTCCCGTCCCGCACCGTGCGGGTCAGGATCGGGAAGTCGGCCCTGATGGCCGCTACGTCCAGCGGTGCAGCAGAGTTAGCCGTGGTGGTGGTCATCGGGCCAACTCCTCTCGGTGTAGTCGTGAAGTTCAGTGATCAGACCGCGGCGGTCTCGGTGGAGCCGGTGTACTTGACGTACCCGTTCTCCTCGAGCTCGTCCGCGAGTTCACGGCCGCCGGACTCGACGATCTTGCCGCCGGCGAAGACGTGCACGAAGTCGGGCGTGATGTGCCGCAGGATCCGCGTGTAGTGCGTGATCAGCATGACGCCGGCGTCGTTGTTGGCCTTGAACTCGTTGACGCCCTCGGACACGACGCGCAGCGCGTCGACGTCGAGGCCGGAGTCGGTCTCGTCGAGGATGGCGATCTTCGGCTTGAGCAGCGCCAGCTGCAGGATCTCGTGGCGCTTCTTCTCGCCGCCGGAGAAGCCCTCGTTCACCGAACGCTCGGCGAACTCGGAGGAGATCTCCAGCTTGCCCATCTCGTCCTTGACCTCCTTGACCCAGTGGCGCAGCTTGGGGGCCTCGCCACGGACCGCGGTGGCCGCGGTGCGGAGGAAGTTGGACATGGACACGCCCGGCACCTCGACCGGGTACTGCATGGCGAGGAACAGGCCCGCGCGGGCGCGCTCGTCGACGCTCATCTCCAGCACGTCCTCACCGTCGAGCAGGACCTGCCCGGAGGTGACTTCGTACTTGGGGTGACCGGCGATGGCGTAGGACAGCGTGGACTTGCCCGAACCGTTGGGGCCCATGATCGCGTGGGTCTCGCCCGACTTGATGGTCAGGTTGACGCCCTTGAGGATCTCCTTGGGGCCCTCCTCGGTCGTGACCGAGGCGTGCAGATCCTTGATTTCCAGCGTAGGCATTTCTTTCCTAAAAGTCTCTTGTGGACGGACGCGCGCTCAGGCGCCGACAGCTTCGAGCTCGGCTTCGATCGCGGCCTCGAGACGCTCGCGCACCTCGGGAACGCCGATCTTGACCAGGATCTCGTGGAAGAACCCGCGTACGACCAGGCGGCGCGCGGCGTCTTCGCCGATCCCGCGCGACTGGAGGTAGAACAACTGCTCGTCGTCGAACCTTCCCGTGGCGCTCGCGTGGCCGGCGCCTTCGATCTCGCCGGTCTCGATCTCCAGGTTCGGGATCGAGTCCGCCCGCGCGCCCGGCGTCAGCACCAGGTTGCGGTTGAGCTCGTAGGTGTCGGTCGCCTCGGCGGCCGCCCGGATCAGCACGTCGCCGACCCACACGGTGTGTGCGTCGGCGCCCTGCAGCGCGCCCTTGTACATCACCCGCGACTTGCAGTTCGGCACCGCGTGGTCGACGAAGAGACGGTGCTCCTGGTGCTGTCCTTCGTCCGCGAAGTACAGGCCGAGCATCTCGACGTCGCCGCCCTTGTCGGCGAAGGTCGCCGTCGGCGAGACGCGGACCAGGTCACCGCCCAGGGTGATGACGATGTGCTTGAGGCTGGCGTCGCGGCCGAGCTTGAGGTGCTGCTCGGAGACGTGCACCGCGTCGTCGGCCCAGTCCTGGACGCTGACCACGGTGACGTTCGCCGAATCGCCGATGACGAACTCGACGTTGTCGGCGTACGTACCCGAACCGACGTGGTCGAGGACGATGACGGCCTCGGAGAACTGCTCGGCGCGCACCTGCACGTGCCCGTAGGCGACCTTGCCCTCGCCGGGGCCGGTGATCTTCACCGTCGACGGCTTGGACGTCTTCGTCTCCTTGGGCACCGTGATGACGGTGGCCTCGGTGAACGAGGAGTACGCCTGCGCGGCGATCCGGTCGCTCGGGACACCGGCGGCGCCGAGGCGCTCGTCGTCCCGGCCGACCTGCTCGATCTTCAGTTCGGGCGCGGCGTCGGCGTCCACGGTGGCCGAACCCGAAGCGGCGGCGGACCCGTCGTGCAGGCCGCGCAGCCGCTTCATCGGAGTGAAACGCCAGTTCTCCTCACGACCGCCCGGGACCTCGAAGGCCTCGACGTCGTAGGAGGTGAAGCGCTCCGCGCGAGACGTGGCCGGAATGACCACGCCTTCGCGCATCGCTTCGGAAACGTTGTTCTCGGTAACCGACATGACTAGCCGACGGACCCTTCCATCTGAAGCTCGATCAGGCGGTTCAGCTCGAGCGCGTACTCCATCGGCAGCTCACGCGCGATGGGCTCGACGAACCCGCGCACGATCATCGCCATGGCCTCGGCCTCGTCGAGACCGCGCGACATGAGGTAGAACATCTGGTCTTCGCTGACCTTCGAGACGGTCGCCTCGTGGCCCATGGAGACCTCGTCGTTGCGGATGTCGACGTACGGGTACGTGTCCGACCGCGAGATCGTGTCGACCAGCAGCGCGTCGCAGACGACGCTGGAGCGCGAGTGGTGCGCCCGCTTCGCGACCTTGACCAGGCCGCGGTACGAGGTGCGGCCACCGCCGCGCGCCACCGACTTCGACACGATGGTCGAGGACGTGTGCGGCGCCAGGTGCTCCATCTTCGCGCCGGCGTCCTGGTGCTGGCCCTCGCCAGCGAACGCGACCGAGAGGACCTCGCCCTTGGCGTGCTCGCCCATGAGGAACACGGACGGGTACTTCATCGTGACCTTGGACCCGATGTTGCCGTCGATCCACTCCATGGTCGCGCCCTCTTCGCACTTGGCGCGCTTGGTGACCAGGTTGTAGACGTTGTTCGACCAGTTCTGGATGGTCGTGTAGCGGCAGCGGGCGCCCTTCTTCACGATGATCTCCACGACCGCCGAGTGCAGCGAGTCGGACTGGTAGATCGGCGCGGTGCAACCCTCGACGTAGTGCACGTAGGCGTCTTCGTCGACGATGATCAGGGTCCGCTCGAACTGACCCATGTTCTCGGTGTTGATGCGGAAGTACGCCTGCAGCGGGATGTCCACCTTGACGCCCTTGGGCACGTAGATGAACGAACCGCCGGACCACACCGCGGTGTTCAGCGCGGAGAACTTGTTGTCCCCGGCCGGGATCACGGAGCCGAAGTACTCCTTGAAGATCTCCGGGTGCTCCTTGAGCGCGGTGTCGGTGTCCAGGAACAGGACGCCTTGGGCCTCCAGGTCCTCGCGGATCTGGTGGTAGACGACCTCGGACTCGTACTGCGCGGCGACACCGGCGACGAGGCGCTGCTTCTCCGCCTCGGGGATGCCCAGCTTGTCGTACGTGTTCTTGATGTCCTCGGGCAGGTCTTCCCAGGAAGTGGCCTGCTTCTCCGTGGACCGCACGAAGTACTTGATGTTGTCGAAGTCGATCCCGGAGAGGTCCGCACCCCAGTTGGGCATCGGCTTCAAGTCGAAGAGCTTGAGCGCCTTGAGTCGCGCTTCGCGCATCCACTCCGGCTCGGACTTCTTCGAGGAGATGTCGGTGACGACGTCCTCGTTCAGTCCGCGACGGGCAGTGGAGCCCGCCTCGTCGGAGTCCGCCCAGCCGAACGCGTACTTGCCAAGGGACTCGATGGTCTCTTCCTGGCTCATGGGCGCGGTGGTGGGAGTGCGCTGCTCGGCAGCGGCAGTCATGCGGGTTTCCCTCCATTCGGGATCCGTGCTGTGCGCCCTGGGGAGGGCGCCGTGCTTCCCGGCCCGGGTGTGGCCGGGTGACCCGCCGAAACGACGGGTACGTGTGTGGTGCACGCGTTGTCACCGCGTGCGATGGTCGCCAGCCGCTGGACGTGGGTACCCAGAAGTTCCGCGAAAGCCTCTGTCTCGGCTTCACACAACTGAGGGAACTCCGCGGCGACGTGGGCGACCGGGCAATGGTGCTGGCAAAGCTGTTCGCCGACACCGACCTGACGGGTCGACGCAGCGTAGCCCTCCCTGGTCAGCGCCGCAGCGAGAGCCTCGGCACGGGTGGCCGGGTCCGCGTGCTTGGTGATCGCGTCCTGGTGCGGACCGACCAGCGAAGCGACCCGAGCCTCCGCGAAGGCCTTCACAGCGTCTTCGCCGGCGTGTTCGGCGAGGAAGCGGATGGCCGAGGACGCGAGGTCGTCGTAGGCGTGCCCGAAACGGGCCCGGCCCGCTTCGGTGAGGAGGAAGTTCTTGGCGGGACGGCCTCGCCCGCGGGGGCCGCGGCGGGGCGCGTCCCGGGTTTCGGCCTCGCCGTCGGCGAGCAGCGCGTCGAGATGACGGCGGACGGCGGCGGCGCTGATACCCAGCTGCTCGGCCACCACGACGGCGGTCATCGGGCCCTGTTCCAGCAGCAAGCGGGCCACTTCGTGCCTGGTCCGGCCCTCGGGGCCGACCTGGACGGGGACAGGCTGGACCTCGGCGCGGGGCGTGTCGCCACCGGCCTCGTCCTGCGTCTCCGTCTTTTTCACAACACAAGTGTGACGTATTTCCGGGGAGACGGCAAAGAGGGGTGCCTCACGGAGTGGCGTGGGTCACGTCGGCCGCTGATCTTCCAGGGGTAACCACGTACCCGCCCGGTCTGTTCCCGGCATCGCTACCCTTCGTGCGTGGCAGTGGGCGATCACCCGGCACAGCGGGACACGGACGGGGCGAAGCCGGAAGACCAGGCGTCAGGGTCGGTGGCGACGCTCGTCCCCGGACGCCCGCACGATCCGGAGCCGCTGGACGACAAGGAACTGCGCGGGCTGAACGTGGTCCGCCGGTTCGGCGCGGTCGGTTCCCTGTTCCTCGCCCTCGGCTCGCTCGGCGCGGGCGCCGCCCCGGTGATCAACCCGGTGCAGGAGATCCCGGTCCTGCGGCTGTTCACCCGCATCCCGATGGTCTCGCTCGCGATGGGCCTGGCCGGGATGGCGATCATCGTGCTCAGCTGGCTGCTGCTCGGCCGGTTCGCGCAGCCCGCGCGCCGCCGCCTCGCCACCCAGGGCCAGCTCGCCCGCACCATCGCGCTCTGGTGCGCGCCGCTGCTGTTCATCCCGCCACTGTTCTCCCGCGACGTCTACAGCTATCTCGCGCAGAGCGAGATCGTGGCCCGAGGGATGGACCCGTACTCCCTCGGCCCGGCCGAAGCGCTCGGCGTCTCCGACCCGCTGACCTCGGGCGTCTCCAACATGTGGCGCGAGACCCCGGCGCCGTATGGCCCGCTGCTGCTGCGTCTCGGCGGCTGGCTCGCCCCGCTCAGCAGCGGCAACATCGTCACCGGCGTGCTGCTGCAGCGCGGGCTCGCGCTGATCGGCGTCATCCTGATCATCTGGGCGCTGCCCAGGCTGGCCCGGCGGTTCGGCGTGCAGCCCGCCACGGCACTGTGGCTCGGCGCGGCGAACCCGCTGCTGATCTTCCATTTCGTCGCGGGCGCCCACAACGACGCGCTCGCGATCGGGCTCATGGTGGCCGGGCTGGAGGTCGGTCTCCAGCGGATGCCGGTGCGGTTCAAGAACGACGAACCACCTCCGCTGGCCAAGGGCGAGCTCCTCTACATCGGGCTCGGGGTGGTGCTCATCACCCTCGGGGTCGCGGTGAAGATCAACGCGATCCTGGCTTTGCCGTTCTTCACGGTGATGGTGGCCAGACGCTGGCACGGCCGGATCAAGGACCTCCTCACCGCCGCGGTGCCGATGGCGTTGCTGTTCGGCGTGACCCTGGTGGCGGTCTGCTACGGCACCGGCCTCGGTTTCGGCTGGGTCGGCGCGCTCGGGACGCCGGGGCTCGTCCGCTCGTGGATCTCGCCGACGTCGGAACTCGCCGCGCTCGGCGGTGTCCTCGGGATCGCGCTCGGCCTCGGCAATCACACGAACGCGATGGTGCCGATCCTGGGCGCGCTCGGCTATCTCGTCGCGGGCGCGGTGACGGTCAAGTTCCTCTGGGACAGCTTCAAATGGCGCTACCGGCCGATCATCGGCCTCGGTGTCTCCCTCGGCGCGGTGATGGTGCTGCACGTCGCGCTGCAGCCCTGGTACCTGCTGTGGGCGATCATCCCGCTCGCCGCGGCGGCGGGGACCTCGCGGTTCCGCATCGCCGCGACGATCGTCACCGCCGTCCTGCCGTTCCTGCTGCCGACGACGGGGAGCACCTTCGAGGGCCGCGGTTTCGTCCTGCCGTTCGCGTGGGCCGCCGCCGGGGTCGTCACGCTGCTGGGGCTGTTCATCGTCCACCGCCTCTCACCACTGCTGCTGTCCAGACCGTCCCCGGAGCATTCGGTCCCGGCGTGAGGCCGTATCGTGACCTGTCGTGAACGCCCCCGCCGTCGAGATCACCGGGCTGGTGAAGCGCTACGGATCCACCACCGCCGTCGATGGACTCGACCTGCGGATGGAACGTGGCACCCTGCTCGCTCTGCTCGGCCCGAACGGGGCCGGCAAGACCACCACCGTCGAGATCTGCGAAGGCTTCCTGCGGCCTGACGACGGCGAGGTCCGGGTGCTGGGCCTGAACCCGGCGCGCGACGGCGCGGCCTTGCGGCCCCGGATCGGCGTGATGCCCCAGGGCGGCGGCGCGTATCCCGGCGTCCGCGCCGACGAGATGCTCGGACTGGTCGCCGCGTGCGCGGCGAACCCGCTCGACCCGGCCTGGCTGCTGGACGTCCTCGGTCTTTCGGGAGCGAGGAAGACGCCGTTCAAACGGCTTTCCGGCGGCCAGCAGCAACGGCTCTCGCTCGCCTGCGCGCTGGTCGGGCGGCCGGAACTGCTCTTCCTCGACGAGCCGACGGCCGGGATGGACCCGCAGGCGCGGCGCCTGGTCTGGGATCTGCTCGGGGCATTGCGCGCTGACGGGGTCAGCGTGCTGCTCACCACGCATCTGATGGAGGAGGCCGAAACGCTGGCCGACACCGTGGTGATCGTCGACCACGGCAAGGTCGTCGTCGAAGGCTCCCCGCAGTCGCTGACCGTCGAAGCCGGCGAGACGGCGCAGCTGCGGTTCAAGGCCCGCACGCGGCTCGACACCGCGCTGCTGACCGCGGCGCTGCCCGAGGGGCACCTCGTCCACGAGTCGGCGCCGGGCACGTACCTCGTCGAGGGCGCGATCGACCCGCAGGTCGTGTCGACGGTGACGGCGTGGTGCGCGCAGCAAGGGGTCATGCCGGAGGAACTGCAGGTCGGCAGGCGCACGCTGGAAGAGGTCTTCCTGGAGCTGACCGGACGGGAACTGCGCGCATGACCACCACACCCACGCCCCGGTTCGCCGCGGGCACGTTCACCCCGGCCCCCGGCCGCGGTTCGCTCGGCAAGATGCTCCGCACGCACGCGAAGGTCGAGGCGAGCCTGACGCTGCGCCACGGCGAGCAGATCCTGCTGACCCTGCTCATCCCGCTCGCGCTGCTGATCGGCCTGTCGCTGCTGGACATCCTGCCGTCGTCGCAACTCGGCGATTCGTCCAAAGTGGACTGGATCACGCCAAGGATCCTGGCGCTGGCGGTGATGTCGTCCGCGTTCACCGGGCAGGCCATCGCGCTGGGCTTCGACCGCCGCTACGGCGTCCTCAAACGGCTTTCGGCCACCGCGCTCCCCCGCTGGCTGCTCGTCGCGGGCCGGGTGGCCGCCGCGCTGGTGGTGGTCGCGCTCCAGGCGCTCATCCTCGGCGTCGTCGCCGCGCTGCTGGGCTGGTCGCCGTCGCTCGGCGGGCTCCTCGGCGCGATCCCGTTCCTGATCGTCGGCACGCTCGCGTTCGGCGCGCTGGGCCTGCTGCTCGGCGGGGCGCTGCGCGCGGAGGCCGTGCTGGCGCTGGCGAACATCGTCTGGTTCGTGCTGCTGCTCGCGGGCGGCATCCTGCTGGCGCCGTCGACGATGCCGTCCGGCGTCGCCTGGATCGTCGAACTGCTGCCCTCGGGCGCGCTCGCCGAAGGCCTGCGGTCGGTGCTGCTGGACGGTTCGTTCGGCTGGGGCCCGTTCGCGGTGCTCGTCGGCTGGGGCGTCGTCGCGGGCGCGGTGGCGAGCAAGACCACCAAGCTCACCTGAGGCGGCCGACACAGCCGGTGCGGCCGGTGGAGGGCTCTCAGGAAGGGCGTTCTAGCATCGGACGGTGCCGTTCCAGAGCCTTGTAGCGCGTCTGCCGTATCCCTCGTTCGCGGTCCAGCGAGCGGTCGCGATAGCGGCGGTGATCGCCCAGGCCGGAATCGGCGTCACCGGATCGGTCGTCCGGGTCACGGGTTCGGGTCTCGGCTGCCCGACCTGGCCGCAGTGCGTCGAAGGCAGCATCGTGCCGGTCGCACACCCCGAGTTCGACGCGCTCACCCAGTGGATCGAGTTCAGCAACCGGATGCTGACCGGCGTGGTCATCCTGGTCGCCGCGCTGTGCGTGATCACCGCGTGGCGCGTGCAGATCGAGCACCCGAGCCGCCGTCGCCTGGTGAAGCTGGCCTGGACGATGCCCGCCGGCGTGATGCTGCAGGCCGTCGTCGGCGGGATCACCGTGCTCGCCAAACTCGAATGGTGGACCGTCGCGCTCCACTTCCTCGCCTCCACTCCCCTGGTCTGGCTCGCGGTGCTGCTGCTGCGGGCGTTCAAGGAGGGTGACGAGCCCGCCCGCTGGCTGATCCCGGACACGGGCCGCAAGACGCTGATCGTGCTCGCCGCGGCCATGTGGGCCGTGCTCGTCGCGGGCACCGTGGTGACCGGCGCGGGCCCGCACGGCGGCGACCCCGGCACCCACCGCCTCCAGGCCCCGATCGAGACGCTCACCCAGGTCCACGGTGGACTGCTGGTGGTCTACCTGATCGTGCTGGCCGTCTTCGGGCTCCAGCTGATGCGGGGCGAGACGCCGAAGCAGCTGTGGCAGCGATACACCATCGTGTGGGTCGTCGCGCTTTCCCAGGGCGTCCTCGGGTCTGTGCAGTACGCGCTCGGCGTGCCCGAGGCGCTGGTCTCGTTCCACGTCCTCGGCTCCGCGCTCGTGATCATCTCGACGGCGGCGCTGTGGTGCAGCTCGCGCGACCGTGGTCCCGTGCCCTCGGCCACCGCCCCGGAACGCGAACTCGCCACCTCGAACTGAACCGGACGTAACCCCCAGGCGGCGTGTTCGCCAGACGGTGCCCTTACGCTGCGCTCGGTGCCCCACACGGGGGTCACCACCGAGTCGAGGCACGAGGTGTCGCATGACCGCCAGCACGGAGCCGGACGCACCGGCCAGTCCGTCCAAACCCCTGATCTCCCACCGTCGAGGCTCCGGGGAGATGCTGATACTCA
>Ga0307518_10001711_pt1 | contig 16191 bp, 9 predicted proteins | sample 25_EM_MG_FD_203889 | JGI IMG/M metagenome (GOLD analysis project Ga0307518, IMG submission 203889) | Populus trichocarpa ectomycorrhiza microbial communities from riparian zone in the Pacific Northwest, United States - 25_EM | ecosystem: Host-associated > Plants > Roots > Unclassified | place...
AAAAAGAAAATTAGTAATTATAATCTTGTATGTGTAGAAGATGAATGCATGTTAATGTAATAATTAGTTCAATATGAATCTTTTGAGTTTATAATTGTTTGTAGTTAATGTGTTATTTGTTGATGATATAAGGTTGAGAAAATACAATAAAGTATAGTTATGTGAAATATTATTTGATGAGATGGGATATGATCCAGGATGGTTGGATCAAAGTGGAAGTTTTGAGTATTGTGATTGAATGAAGTCTAGTTGATAACTTGGTAACATCAGAAAACAAAGGAAACTCTGTCGAAATTTCAAAAAAAAAAAAAATCCCATAATCTTAGATATATTATTCAATACTTGACATTAGTAAAGAAATGTTTGAAATTGCATGACATTGTAATTTGAGGGTGTTACACTAGCAAATCGAACAACATATGATTATACATACAACTAAAATATTGCCCAGGAGAAATAGGGTGCAAGTCTTTTATGCATTTTTCATTTTTCGTATTTTAGTTCAAAATTGTTTAATCACCTTAAAACAAAAATTACTTGAATGATTCTTATTCCACATTATTTTAAGCAAACATTTAATTATTTCTGAAATCAAAAGGCAAGTCTAATTTTTTTCAGGATTATATTGACAAAGGGGTTTATACAAAATTGATGCGGCCAAACCTTTTTGAATTGAGTCATGGAGTTAGTCGTGAGGGTCAATTTTATGAGTTTCAAAAGGTTTGCCTCTTAGTATTTTGCAAGGCACACCTTGGGGTTCGATTATTTATGGAAAAACCATTTATTGACTTCAATGCAAAGATTAGACTATGAAAAAAGATAATCCATGAAAAGATACAATTGAGTTTTGCAAAACATAATAGAATGTGGTTTTGAAGTGTAACATCCTCAAATTATAATGTCATGAAATCTCAAATATTTATTTACTAATGTCAAGTATTGAATAATATCTCTAAGATTATGGAATTTTTTTTTCAAAAATTTCGGCAGAGTTTCCTCTATTTTTGTTGGTACCAAGTTATCGACAACACTTCTATTATATGTCATTACAACTTACATCTTGATCCAATCATTCTAGATCACATCTCATTCATCAAACAATCTCTCAATACTTATACTTATCAATATATTGAAGTCTCATAATATTAATTAATAAGTCAACATAAAAGTATTACTGAAACAATTTGAAAGATAAACAATTTAATCACTAAAGAGTAATAAATGCTAACTAACTACATATATGAATTTAGACTAAATGAATACAATATTAAGATTAAGAGTCATATTGTATTAAAACATATAATGTATTCTACTACTTTATATTATAAACTTATCTTATCATTTTGAAAATGATTTATCCATACTAACATCTATACATATATATAATACATCCACTACATACTACACATCTTTTACTTGATTTTTACAATACAAAGGTAATACATTTATTACATACTACACATCTTCTAAATTTTTATAACACAAAGGTTTTCAAAGAAAATAAAGACATAAATATTACATTCTAAAATCATAATTCATAAACAGAAAAATCCTACATTTAACGATCTGTATCACCTCGCGGTGTACCTGTTTCAACAATAACCACATTAATCAATTTACTCAATATCTTAGTCAAATATTAATTATTTTACTCTTAACCTTTGAAATTTTATACTTCTAACTTCAATCAATTAATTTACATAATCTTTTCAAAACTTAAATATCCAGTTAACTCATCTCGAATACCAAATAATTCTAACACTTCACATAATTACTCACAAATTTGGTTTTCCTTTCTCGGTTACCAATAAATCTGGTAATTCCATCTGAATTACCCATCATCCGGCTAACATTTTTTTGTTAGCCAATCAATTTGATAATTCCATATGAATTACCCCATATCCGGTTAACCTCTTTGTTAACTAATAAACCCGGTAATTCTCTTAATTACCCAAGAAATTCGGCTAATCCATTTTGGTTGTCAAAATCAATCTGGTAATTCCATACGAATTACCTAGCATCCAGCTAACCCTTTTTGCTAGCCAAATAATAATCCTAGTAATTTCACATAAATTATCAAAATATATGTAAGAACTATATTCAAACACAATCTAAACATCTTGTCTTCATGCTTTCTTTTAACTAGTTCATTTCACTTTTAAATTGAATTTACTTATTTTTTCTCAACTTTAATGCTATTTCTTCATTTAGTCTTTCTTACATATTTCAAATATCATGATTAAACATAGTTTTCTAAGCATTAACATCAAAACTCATTCCTTTACTTTTCCTTCATTTGGCCGAATGTGATGTTCCTTTTCCTTTCCCAAATTTTTCTGCATTTACTTATTATTTCAACTTGTTTTCATTATATTCCACTTCAACTTCATTTTTTTTCCTCCCCCTCCTAATTCCCCCAAATTCCCATAAGAACCCTAAATTCAAGAATCAAGGATTTAAGGGAAATTAAAGTAAAATTCCATGAAATTACTTCCTAACTTAATCAAAGCTTAAAAACATCTAAATCAAACATTAAATTCAAACTTCTCATGCTTACCAATTGACTTTCTTCCAATTTCTCTTCTCTCCCAAAGTTAGCCAAATTCCCTCTCTCAATTCCTCCTCCCTTCACTTGATTCTTCCTTAGATTAGGGTTTTATAAGTTGAACTTTGTAAGTTTACAAGGTTATTCTTTTAATTTTCTTTTTTTTCCTTACTTTTCTCTCTTTCTCTCACGTTCTTTTCTGGTCTTTCTTTTCCCGATCTGCTTCTGCCCAGTTGGCAGTATATAAAAAGAAGGGAGAGCTGATTTGTTTCATTTTTTAATGGCAAATAACTATTTTACCCTTAATGAGTCATTTTGCTTCTATTTAACGGTCCTTATTTTCTTTGCTAGCACTACAGAGCTCCGTTCATCCTAAACTTTTAACCAGATTTTATTCAATATATTATAAGATCCCTTGTAAAATTACAGCTCAATCTGATGGTCAAATTGAAAATTACATCCAATAACGTAAAACTGGTCAAATTGTGATTTTTCGTCAAATTTCTGAATTTCTCTAAAAATTCTGAAATTTTAACCCAAGCTAACGCATCATATTAGAAGGTTCCAAACAAATTTTCAGAATTTTCTAATAACCCAATTGAGAGTTACGAATTTGTTTATTTTGCATAAAACTAGTCAATTTATAATTTTTCACCCAAAGGGTTTACATAAAGACCATGTTTACAAAATTGAAATGACCAAGCATGTTAATTACAACAAACTAGCTTCTCCTCTTTTCTTCAATGATTGGAGCTTTCAGAGTTGACTTATTTATCCCTTTGTGTTGCCTTTGGAAGTTTTCTGACTCTCAAATGTAATTCACCCATCCTCAATGAGTTGAACAAGATTTTCCTTGAAAGAATGAAAATTTTTAATGTTGTGCCCCATTGCTCCATCATGATAATCACTTCTTTGGTTAGACTTATACCATTTCAGGTATTGTAGTCGGAGTGGTTTCTGCAAAATCAGAATGATTTGTTCAATACTGACCAATTTCTCAAACATCTCTTTTAAAGGCAAAGAGAAAGGTGATAAGGTCTTCTTGTTTTGTTATGGATGTCCATTGACTAATTATACCAGAAAGGTAAAATTTCATAACAAGAACAAACTAATATACATGCATATAACCATAAGATATAGAATATTTACCAAAAATTCTAATTCATTACATAGTTTTTCAAAAAGTTTAACATAGAAACTTTCTCAATAGTTACATCAAAAGTTTACATAAACCTACATCTAATTATCTATAACAAAATGGATATATCTCCACCTAATAATACTATTTCTGTTGCAATTAAGATATACCCATAAATTTAATATATAAATCTAAATCACTTCTCAAAATGAAAATTCTAAATCTTAAAAAAAAAATTAAAAACATTGTCTTACTTTACATCACATTATTTTTTTGTATCCTTAAGATGATAATTCTAATATCAACATATCTCTATTATATTTTTTAACTTCTACAATCTGAAAGAAAAACATAATACCACTTAAAGTTGATATCAACATAATCTAAGTTAATATTACTAGCCTCCAAGTTTTTCCGGTAGGCAAATTAAGATCTTATTAATACCGATATCAACATAACAATATTAATATCTTTAGCTTTCATAATTCAGAAGAAAATACACAAATATCAAGTAATGTTGATATCAACATAATTCATGTTGATATCAACATAATTCATGTTGATATCATTAGCCTCCAAGTTCCCTGTAGGCTAATCAAGTTCTTGCATTTACTCTCAATGTGGGGTTTTGACCTTATTCAAGGTTAATTCTCAATAAAACTTACTAGGCTCAATAGGGATTACAAAAGATATATTTTTGGTGTTGTGAAAGGATTATTAAATATCATCTTTCTTTATTTAAAACACATGCATTTTGGATCAATAAGCTTTGATTTCCTTTATTTGAACACGCGAAATGGTTTCTCATTATTCATTCAACTAAAACACAACTTATGGTGCTTAGTTTGTTTTTTAGGTTCTTAAATGTATGATCACCTTTCTAAGAGATCACTTGAATTCCCAGAACTCGTTTGTTAAAACAAACACTAATTTGACTTCTGCTTTTGCACTAAAACTTTAATTTTCCAAAAACCTTTGTGAAAACATGAGATCATGCATAGATTTTTAAGAAAAGAAAAATACACCAAAGAATTCTTGGCAAAACTTTAATTTTTATTAATCAATAGAAAAGGTACATCTAGCATCGTATTTCTTTACAACATCATAGTTTACAAGTCTAGGCAGATCCTCCCCATCCATATTGGTTAAAATTAAAGTTCCTTCATAAAAAAGCCTTTTTCACTATGTATGGTCCCTCATAGTTCGGTGTCCATTTACTCTGATCTTCTCCCGATACTAGCGAAATCTTTTTCAATACCAAGTCCCCTTCTTTAAACACTCTTAGCTTGACTTTCTTGTTGTATGCCTTAGCCATTCTGCTTTGGTATAACTGGTGGTGACAAATGACCGACAGTCTCTTTTCATCGATCAAATTTAACTGCTAAAATCTTAGCTTTGCCTATTCTGATTCATCCAGTACTGCATCCTTCAAGACCCTTAATCATGGAATATCTTCTTCTAAACGCATAACTGTTTCTATCCTATATACCAAAGAATAAAGGGTTACACTTGTAGAAGTTCTAATTGTGGTGCGGTACACGTGAAGTGTGTATGGAAGCATCTCATTTCAATCATTGTAGTGACCACCATCTTTTAAATGATGATTTTAAGATTCTTGTTAGCTGCCTTGAGAGCTCCATTCATTTTTGGTCTGTAAGGGGAAGAGTTGAGGTGTTTAATCTTGCATTTAGTGCAGAGCTCAACAATTAATTTCCCATTGAAATTCTGAGCGTTATCGGTTATCAATCTTGCTCATACCTAATTGGGTTAAATCCTAACTATTCTAAGGTTTAAATTTTAACATCACATTTATATCTTTGTATCTTTAATACTTGAGGGTATACTCTACTGTGTAGTTTTACACTTTCAAATATTAAAGTCTACAACTAAATCCTAATATTAAAATGAACAAAATGATTGGTAAAGGGTTTTTGACATTTTGATCAAATCCTAATGGATAATCATAAACTAGTTATAATATCCATTTTACATTTTAAAACATGAGAAAGATGCAATTTTGTTTTTTTATAAAAAATATGGTTAGAAAACTTTTAGGATTTAGTCGTATGCGTAAAAATAAAACATTTTTTTTTTGTTTTTTTGAAAGAGGAAATTAATTTAAAAGTTTTGAGATTTTTTTTGAATTTTCAAAAAAAAATTTAAGAAATGTTTCAAAGAAAACCAGGTATTTTAATATTGGATTCGTATCTTACAATGTAAATATACAATCCGATATTATGCAAAAATTGGTAGAAAAACATGCAAGAAAATCACAATTGTTTTTTAAAATAACTCTTGGAATTTTTTGGAACTTTTGGTTTTATTATTATTATTATTGAGCTGGGCATGGCCAAGCGAACTAGGCTGAACCCTGCTAGGTTGGGCTGACTAGCAGCCCAATAGACCTAACCTTTTTTTGTAAGGGTGGGATGGACCCGGCCTAGCCATCCGGACTAGCTAGAACGGGTCGAGCCCACGGCCAATATGGTTGCTAGGTCGAGCCATCAACCATGTTAATTAATGTCTTTTTCATGCAGAACCAACATTCTGCATGTATATGGCTGACAAGTTTGCAGCCAAAAGGGGGAGGAGATCATCAGGTGTTAGTAAGCCTAGCTAGTGGTCTGGGAGGCCGACTTGAGGCTGGTGGTTGCAATGGTGGAGGCTGGTGGTGGCAACGGTAAAGTGGGAGGTGTTGGTTGCTGGAGGAAGACTTTATGAAAGAGAGGGAGGAGTTTGCAGTGGCTACTCCTCACATGAGGGTGGACGGCTAGTAGTCGTACTGGTGGCTCACGGTGGAGCTGTTGGTGAAGAGGTCGACATTGAGGTCATTGTGGCTGAGAGCATGATGGTATAAAAACTGGGGAGAAGGTTGGTTTTGTGGTCATCATGGCCTGACAAAGTTGCTGCAAAAGGGCTGGTCGGGTTGGCAATTTTGGAGCGATGTCGTGGATATTATGGCGTCAATCAGACAAAAAGAACTACACTGGGTTGTAGTCAAATGTCAGGCCATCGTTTGTGTGCAAGTTTTGTCAAATTTGGTGGGGAGATGAAGCATTAAATGCCTTGGAAAGAAGGTCACTCTAGTAGCCTTTTCAGGCAAAATGTAGAATAAGATGAACAGTCACCAGACGACGCGTCATTTGGTCCCCCATTTTTTTATTGTAAAACGGCGCTGATTTAGGGATTTAGGGTTTTAATTTAGGGTTTTGGCCGAAGTTCAATTTGGTCATCCATCTTTAATTTCTTTCAATTGTACCCTAATTGACCCTAAACTTCCAATTTTGCCCCTTCAAAACTTTAATGTCAGCCCTAGATTTCAGCGCCTTTTTCATTTTGGTCCATCAATTGGGTCCTAGAGTTTGGCGCCTTTTTTCAAAATGATCATTGGCTGTAAATTTCATCAATTTAACCCTTAATTGGCCCTTCAAAACTTTTATTTTCTTGCGATTTCACCCCTGATTTGAATCAATTGACTTGATAAAAATTAAATTTGGTCTCCTAAAATTTCAATCTTCTCAATTAAGCCCAAATTAAGCTTCCAACTTTTGTTTTTACCAATTAAGCCCCTAATAAAATTAATGACCCATTTAAAGTATAATTAAGTCTTTGCACCTAATTAATCATTCAATTGGATCCAAATTAATTCTCAAATATAATTAAAATTTAATTTGGCCTATGATTAAATTAAATTGGCCTATTCAAAATCTATTTATCTCCTTATGCTTAATGTTTATGTAGATTCATCCAATAATCATTTAACTTGATCTTGAAACTGCATTGTCTCTTCAGTTTGGTAAAATGGGGTACAATTAAGCTCCTGATTCCATCTAAAATTGCAGCTTGATTTTTATACATTCAAAATCCCTCCTTAACCGACTTTTTCTATGTTGCCAGGCTCCTTGCTATTATTTTTTTTTTTGAAAGAAAAAAAATGAATTTGGAGATTAACCCAGAAATGAGTTATAACACGAGGATAGAGAGACGACTTTTTCATGGTTGTTAATATGACAATGACGCTAAAATTAAGGTGAACAGCAAGGTAAATGATGCTAATATGTAGGGTGAACAACCTCAAAAGGCTTAAGCTCATAACAAGGGTTATAGATATACAGACACGATAAGGATAGCTCTCGCTAGGGTAAGTGTTTAGAAAGAAAAAAAAGGGAAAGAATGACAAGTCAATTTTGGCTTAGGGAAGAAAACCTGACAAGGAGACAGGGTATAAATACCCATAAACAGAATGATAGTGTTTTGGGATACCAAAGATCATATCATTGTTCTATCTTTAGTGTCTTTTACACTTTAATCCTCTTAGACTTCAATTTATGCAATTAAGGATAAATTGATTTGAATAACAACAAAAATAAAACTTCCCGATTAGGTCTTCGATTGAAATCAATAGACCCTTTCAAGTTTTTGTTTTTACATTATAGTCCCTAGATCCTCAATTCTCTTCGATTAAAGTTGAAAGTGGCTATTAAATGGGAAATTTATTCACTTTAGCCTTTGTTTGGGTTAATGGGACCTCTTAAGTCATGCAAATTTAGCATTTTGATCCTTGATCACTTAATTCTTTTAATTTTAGACATTTTATTATTTCAATGGTACCCTTAAAAAGGCATCCCTTAATAGTTTTGAAAATTGTCTTGTCCAACTTAAAACCAAAAACTTTATCTAAAAGCTATCTTCAAATTATTTTTTTCATATGTTTTGATTATTTTTTAAAAATCATTAAAATGATAAAAATGGGTATGACAAATACGTTGGCTAGAAATAATTATTGGTTGATAAAAGAGGCATTTGATTTGCATATAGCATGGTACATATTTGCACTGTGACCATTGGCTAGAATTATGGTGTCAACCATGCATAAAAGTGTGAATTTATAGATAATTTATTAATGAAAAACACAAAAAATTATATGCGCATAAACGTTGCACGGAATCGAATTCTGACTCCTCGTGATTCAAAAAAATATTCAGGTGTATGTGTATTGTACAGTGTGTCAAAAAAGACAGAAAGAGGAGAAGGAAAAACCTAGTTGGGCCAAACAAGGTGTGGCCATTTAGGCTAGTGCCTAAATGACAATAAGGGTGAATTTTGTTTTTATGCACCATTATTTCCCCACGAGTCTTTTAAACATATCTATTTGAAAGACTTTAAACGATAAAAGTGAGGGAAAAATACTTCAACAAATGTTGTTACTCTTTTCTTACCCTATAAAAAAAATCAAGAAAAAAATTCAAAAATACAAGAGAATACACACGAAGAAAGCCTAGAAGATTGTCCAAGTTGGTGGTGAAGGACTAGAATGTACAAGATTAGAAAAATTAGCAACTCAATTCTGATTGACAAAAGGCTCTATTGGTGAGAATATTTTATTTGGGTAAGGAAATACAAATTTGGATGGTTAAGGAGTCAATGAGTATTTTGTAAGGCTTAATTAATCATATTAAGGACTTAATTGTAAGAAAAAAAAAATCTATGTTTTTTTAGCCAAATTGGGTTTCAATTTGATGAATTAAAAGTTTGGGGGGCTGAAATTGAACTTTGAAAAGCTTAATTGGTCAAATTAGGGGCTTAATTGTGAAAACAATTAAAGTTTGGTAACCAATTAGGGGTTTGATTGTTGAAATTCAAGACCAAGGATCAACCTATGAATGGCGCACAATTGCGAGAGTAGAAATTGGTGAAAGCAGGGGCTAAATTGAAGAAAATTAAAAGTTTAATTGCCAATTGGAGGTCAAGATGAACAAATAAGAAACCAAGGACCAAAATGAAAATGGCGCTAAACTTCGTGGCTGATATTTGAGTCTAGTAGGGGTTAAATTGCATACAATTAAAAGTTTTTGTGTCAATTAAGGGTGCATGGGCCACAATTGAATGAATGGAGACTAAATTGAAACTTTGCCAAGTTCTAAATTAAAAATCCTAAATTCTAGGGTTTAACCTAAACGATACGTCGTTCAGCCTTTGTTCATCTTCTTCCTTGACAATTCACGATGATCAAGTTGGCACCTTCCAAAAGCTCATTGTTGAGTTATAGACCTCCAAATGGCATGTAGTTTTTTGAAAAAAGAAAAGGAACATTGTAACAGTCTCTAAATTATAACATCAAGGTCATAACTATTGCATCAAAACTATTGCATCAAAATCACCTTTCAGAACCAGAAATATTCAGGATTTTTTTTATATAAATCTAATTTCCTACAGCAAATTCGGCAGAGTTTCCTTTGCTTTTAATGATACCAAGTTATCGCCTAGACTTCATTCAATCACACTACTCAATCTTCCACTTCGATCCAACCATCCTGGATCATATCTCATCTCATCATTCAATATCTCACATAGCAATACTTCATTATGCTTTCTCAACCTTACATCATCAACAAATAAATCATAGCAATTATATTCTCTTATAATAAAACATTAACTAAGTTAATACAAGCATAAATTCAAAGGATTCATATTGAACTAAATATTACTTTAACAAGCATCCATCATTTTAACATGCATAACTATGATTACTAAACTTCATTTCGAATAAGCTTACTAATGCTAGTTTCTTACTTATACTTTCTAAATGTGTAGGTACCAAAAGCAATTATCTTTATGATACATTTATTAAAATCTATATATAATACAAACTATATATAAGGCAAAAGATATTACATCCCAAAAGAACAAGATCTAAACACAAAAGCCTATATCTAACGCTCCGCATCACCTCGTGAAATACCTGTATACATAACATTAATAAGAAATAAGTAAAATAACATATTAACAATGGTAAAATTATTAAGTTTATAATTCTTCAAAATATATCAAATTGTCTTTCATCACTTACTTACTACATTCCCACATCAATAGCCCATTCATAATTTTATCAATCATATACTTATAGGACTTCAACAACCAACACTTATTACTTAATTTTAAATTTGGAAATTCACAAAAATTTACCTCAAATCCAACTAACCTTTCTCAGTAACCAATAAATATCCGATAATTCCATATGAATTACTCCACATCCAACTAATCTCTTTTAATAGCCAATAATTCCAGTAATTCCATATAAATTACTCAACATCCAACTATTCTCTTTCACAGCCAAATAAATCACGGTAATTCCATACGAATTACTCAACATCCGGCTAATCTCTTTAACAATCAATCAATCTGGTAATTTTATATGAATTATCCAACATCCGGCTATCCTATTTAATAGCCAATCAATCTGGTAATTCCATATGAATTACCTATCATCTCAATTATAACACAAACAAGTTTCTTCTTCCTCTTTTTCATATTAATGTGTTATAAAACAACCCATAACTAAATAATGAAACTTTGAATTTTAAATGAAAGTGATGAATCAACTACCATATGCTCGTGATGGCCCAACTCCTCCTACTTAATGCCCTGCTCTTGAAATAACTCCTGAATCAATCAAATTACACCACATTATTAATCCACTAGTATTTCTCCTACGTGCCTAAATTTGAAGCATGTAATATCTTCTATTTAATTTGGTTTTGCACCAAAAATTTTCATTCATTTGTCACATCATTCTCAACATATAGTTTAATCAATTTTCTTCTTTTAACTCACTTAAAGAATTCTTCTATGAACTATTCCAACCATTTATTTATTCCTTCTTTTCACATTCTTATGATGTTTCTTCACTTGTTCATACTTTGGATACTTCAAATAAGATGAGGAACATCATTTCGTAAACATAATACAATCAAAACCTCATCCCTTTATTTCCTCATCCTTAGTTACAAGTTCATTCTTCAAAATTATCCATTTTCTCTCTTAATTACTTCTTAAATTCACTATTTCTATACTATTGCATCTCAATTCCATCATGCTTACGACTTTTCTCAAAATCCCCAAATTATCATAAGAACCCTAATTTAAAGAGTCAAGAGTATAAGAAATTAAATCAAATTTAATTGTCATTGTTTGATAACTTACTCAAATAAACTCAAATACACTTCATTCAATTAAAAATCTTAACTTTTCATGCTTACCAATCAAAGTTCCCCCAACTTCTCTTCTCCTCCTAGCGTGGCAAGCCCTCTACTCCCTTCTTCTATCTTCCTTCACTTGATTCTTCCTTAAATTAATGTTCTAAGTCTTTCAATCTTACAAGTTCCAAAGCTCTCTCTCACTTTTTCTTGTTTTTCTCTTGATTTCTAATGTTGTTCTTCTTGTTTTCACTCTTCCTTTCTTTCTCTCCTATAGTCGGTCACTTCCCCTTGTATTAACCTATGAATTGTAACGATTTAATTAATTCCATTCATGTCTCTTAATAGTAAATTTTCATGTTTTTAGCATAAAATTCTCGAGTACCGATACAAGTTAGACCACCTTTTTACCTGAGTTATTATGATTTTTATTAATTTACATCCCAATATATTTATTTCATCATAATCCATTTCCATCCAGTATTTATTCGTGTTTCTGTATTTTCTATTTTTTAGCTATTTTTTAAATTTTATTTTATTTTATTATTTTATTTTTCCATTCATTTCTTTCCATTAATATAACCATTCAAGATAGCTATTATCTTAACATTTATTTCAGTGTCCATATAAGTCCCTAACATCTTGTCCCTGATCAGCCATCACTCAATTTTCATATTCTGAGCTGATCGAGGTGGCACCTTCAAGCAAGTGAATATGGAGTTACAGACCTCCAAATAAAGCAAGGTTGGATCCAAACAAAAGATGTGCACCCCCTCTACCAACTTCAGGTGATCTTCAATGATGATGACGTCGGAATTGCTTCAAAGCAGCCGCGAAAGTGGTCAACTCAGTTAACCTTGATTGAAATACTCATTTGTTCAAAACCACCTAACCTTTTCGTGTGCTCACACTTTAAAGCTCCCAGAAGATTCTTATAAAGGGCTATAAATCATTCCCCCAAATCAAAAGGTGAAGAATGCATGCCTTTGTCTCCAAGCAAAGGAAAACCACCTATGTCAAAATCACCATTGCAAAAACCATTGAAGGACAGAGGCTCAACTTTGATCAATTTTTTATAAAATCATCAAAAACCCTAGAAAACCCCAATCAATTCCCTTGGAAATTCAAGCTGAAGGGAGGAGAAAAAAAGGAGAGAAATACTGAGAAAATACTCTAGTTGTGAAGGTTTACGAACCTAGCATAAGTGTTTCTTCATCTTTAAAAGGGCAACAAGTTTGTGGAAACAAAACTTTACAATGGAAAGAAAGGCAGTAGTTGTTCTAGGGGTTTGAAGGTATATTTCTTAACCTAAAAGTAGAGTCCATGTGCCCTATTTGAGTTGATTTTGATTGTCATTTGGTTTCTGTTTATGTTTACAAATATGGAAATGTGTTTAGAATGCTTTGAAAGTAGGGATGTGCTTGTTTCTTTCTTTTCTTTTCTTTTTTGCTGTAATTTTTTATTCTATAGTTTGATGTTATTCTCAGAAGCATTTTAGGATATGTTTGATTTTTTTTATGTAATAAAACCTTTCTAGTTTAGTTTTTGATAAAATAGCATTTGTTTTCTTAGCTTTGTAAGTTCGGTTAATGCATTGATAAGCCATACTGTTAATCCTGAGTTTATAATGCTTTGATCATGACCAAAATATGTTTTGAAAATCAATTTTGAATCCAAATTGCTTGGATAAGCTTGCTATTTTTTATTTCCATTTTTGAAAAATGGGATTTCATGCATGTTTTCCATGATTTGTTGTTTTTTGTTGTTTGTTTTGATTCAAACGTATATGAATATGAAATCGTGGTTTGTGTGAACTAAAAAGATTCGGTTTTGAGGCTTGGTATGCATTTCGGTGTTTAGCAGTAGGCTTATGCATTTCTAGGCAAAATCTGGGTTGGTGTTCTTCCCAAGAACATTACCTGAGCTACGAGTTTCTGACCTATTTTATTTCATTTCTTTTCATCTTCACATTTGCATGACATCATTAGACAATAATATAGGGTCTTCATGCATCAATAACTATTTTTTATGAGTTTTAATCTTACGGTTTTATTTTTTGTACCGAAAATTTTTCAGTAAAATTAGGATTATTGAGTGATAATTGTTGAGTTTTGTTGCTTGATTATTTATCCTTGCATGTTTTACAACCTTTTTGTTCCTTTTATTTCATGAAATCTGGTCTGGTTTAGAGTTCGTGTTACTAGAATCACTTTGAATGTTCATCTGTGTTCTTCATGTTCTTTGTTTTTTCTAGGTTTTGATTCGTTTTCACCAAAAAAATTTAGTTTTTGTGTTTTTGACAAGTTTAATCTATTTTTAGTTTGGTTTTTGTTTTTGGCTTTTTTTTCGGGTCAAACACATGTCTTTGGTTTGGTTCATGTTCAATCGACCAAAGATTTCTGGTTAACCCGGTCGAATCAACTTAGTCAGATCAAAATTGAATCAATGGATAAGGCTTTGTTTGGCTACCAATGTTTTTGCTAAAGGTTTTTTCTGTCTAATGGTGTGTTTGGAAAACTCTCCTTAGGCTTGTTTTAGGGAGTTTTATTACAAAAAAATAGGTTTTTGCTAAACAAAGCTTAAACAAATTTAAAATTATTTGAGCATTTTTTTATATAAAAATCTAAAATACTTTGGCATGTTTTAAAAAAGATATTGCATGGATTTTACAACAGGTTTGTAAAATTTCAAAGGATTTTAACCTATATTTCAATAACCCTAAAAAATTTTATTCATGAAAAATGCTAACTGAATTGGATAAATTGATCAAAGTTCTAGATCTTCATAAGATATTTGAGAAAAATGCTACTAACTTAAAGTGAACGATGATTGAAGAGGTATTTGAAAGGAGGAAGAATGACTATAGACTTAAAGGCAGAATACTTGCTTTAAGAATCTTCGGGTTGGTGTTATTTTCAAACCTCACTAGAATAATCAGTTTAGAGGCGGTTGCAGCTTTTGTTGCATATGAAAACACTTCGATAAATCTCATTGAGGCGATACTAGCAGAAACTATCTTAACACTCAGTCGTTGTAGGAGGGTTGGCAATGGATCAATGAAATGTTATGAATAGTTGTTCTATATATGGCCGATTAGCCATATAGAAACCGAGAGACCAGTATTTAATAACTTATTGTGGTTTAGTCAAAGACCATTGGAGATAGTTAAAGAAGAGGAATAGAGGGACCTAAGCGAGGAAAAATGGAAAGTAAAATTGAAAGGATGCAAGGAGGAGTGAAGTGGAAAGCCTCATGAATGAGAGCAACGGATTGCTTGATGAGTTGTGGGCAAAGATGATGGGTGCCTCTGATGGGAGTGACCAGATATGTTAGCTACGCACCCGTTTTGGTTATGAGGCAACTTAGGGGTGTACAGCATGTGCCAAGGACAGCCGGGTTATCCCAATTCTCCAGGTTATTCAAGGATCAAGCTGCTTTGAAAGTTGTGAAGAACATTAAGCAAGACTGGAAGCTTTTGGTATTGGTCAAGAAGAAATCAGATGATCTAAGAGATCCAGTTACTAGTGAAAAGTATCCAAAATGAAGAAATCCATCACTAGTCACCATCCCCATGACTTTTGGATTTAAAGTTCAGACTTTGCAAGCTCTTGAACCAACTAAAAGAAAAAAGGATTAACAACAAGGAAGAGTTGAGATAACAACTAGAAAAACTTCAAAAGAAGGTGGGCACTGGTAAAGCCCTCGGGTCTAGACGACGTCATTGATGAAGTTATGAAAAAATATTATACGAAAATTGGGCTTGGTGTTTGGGCTTGATTATTCTTGAAAAACAAGTCTCATGTGGAACAAATGACTCTCGAATGCTTAAGTCAGTATGTGTATGAGAGGAAATGAGAAAAATATAAGAATGAATTGTTGAAGAGTGAAATAAGCTCACTTTAGGATGTGAAGATTTGAATGATAATTGATTGGTGGAATGATGGTTCTATCATCGGTTGTAGTGTTTGGCTTTCCATTGGTGGAGAAATGGGTGATTGCCAATGATACATTAGCTAGAAATAACCATTGGTTGAGAAATGAGGTACTTGATTTGCATAAAATGTAATGTGTATTTGCATGACTATCATTGACCGGAAATGTGATGTCTACCATGCATTAAAATGTGTACTTGCAGAGAATTTATTAATAAAAAGCATAGAAAATTTTGTGTGCATGACAAGGCATAATATTGTATTCTCACTTCTTAAAAATCAAAAAAAATATTTACATATATGGATATTGAACAATGTGTCAAAAAAATATAGAAGAGAAAAAACTTATCCAAGTCAAGTCGGGTGTAGCCATTTAGGCTAGGATACAAACAAGGCAACACGAGTGAAATAAAATAAAATGAGAATTTAATATAAAAAAGGTGCGGCATCATGCTATGTTCCATTTTAGAAGTCAAAATCTTAAACAACCCAATATGATCCATATATATATATAAATATATATATATATATATATATATATATATATATATATATATATAATAATCAAAGATAGATATATTTTTTTTTTATTTTGAAAAA